>WLWH01002159.1_pt1 | contig 11449 bp, 13 predicted proteins | sample 6712741 | NCBI WGS metagenome assembly WLWH01 (sample SAMN12718694, study PRJNA515312) | sponge metagenome | isolation source: marine sponge | host: Mycale hentscheli | place: New Zealand: South Island, Marlborough, Capsize Point | collected 2003-05-01 | reverse complement strand
GCAGTAACGCCAATGTTTACAGGGGCTATTTTTTTCCATTCTGAAGGGATAGTAACCTGTAAAGACACATCAAATTCGCCCTGGAACTGAGCCGTTTTCTTTATGAGTGAATCATAATATTCACGGCGGTGATCAGTTCCCCAATCCCAACTACTGATACCCCATGATAATGGGTGAATATATAGATCATATAAATGGGGGTATTGAGACAAGGAGTCCACCACAAATCGTGCGTGTTCTCCGTACCCGCTACGAGTTAATACCGGGGCTACAATTAATACTTTTTTCATATCTCTTCACACTCCCAACGTGTATACATTTTTCGGTTCTCCCATGAACCTCTATTTTCGTATGTTGAATCCATCAATGAGACCCATGATTTGTTGAAGACATCAAAACTATAATTCTTCATGACATGTTCTCTTCCTAGGTCGCCCAACTTTTCTCTTTCTTTTTTCTTCATCTCCATCATCTTGGTCAGCGAGTCGATAAAATCTTCTTTACTTATTCTATCTTCATGAATCCAAGGTACGGTAAGAGATCCGATAACCGAACTGCTAGCTGGCTTAATGCCAATCCCAAACCAATTTTCTCCGTCCGTTACCTGTTCTTGTAATCCCCCTGTCATATTGACGATTATGGGAGTAGAGCAGGAAAGTGACTCTAGAGTTGCAAGACCGAATCCTTCCGCATCAGAAATATTGAGAGTGCAATCTGCCATATTGTAAAAATCTGCCATATGAAGAGGATCCACTTTTTGCGTGGAAAATACGACCTGCCCATCAATTAATCCTAAATGATTTGCCAATTGACCTAATGGTTGTCCATTGGGATCATTTAGATCGGTATGCATCAGCAATTGCGCCTTATCATGACCTACTTTGTCTAAGAAATCCTTGAACCAAAACAATAGCGATCCACTCTGCTTTCTCCTAGCATTTCTATTGTTCCAGAAGAATAAAAATCTCCCATTATTATTGATTTCACTGAGTTTGACTTTGACTCTTTCACGGGACTCGTGATCGTCCTTTTCATAGCGACGAAAGATTTCCGTATCCACAGCGTGGGGAATATAAGCTTCCTCAACTTCCGGGGAGACCGTTTGAACAATATCGCTAGTTACTTTTGAAATAGTGGCTACAACATCTGTCGAATTATACCACTTACTATTATAAGTAGGGTAAGGATAATTGTCCCAGACATGGTAATATACTAAAGGAGTATAAGGTCGGATCTCATCCTCGATATCCCACAGCCATTCATAAAATCGAGGGTCAGTCATAAAATAAATAATATCGGGCTTCATCCCGTGAACAAAACTGCGAATCATGTTCTGATCGCCGTAACCATCAACAGGATATATAGTCCACTTATCTCCCCACTCTTGGGTCCTGGTGGGCGTATAATCTGGGTGTTGTATAGCCCCACCTAACGAGACGACCTCATATCTACCAGTCTCTAATAAAGCTTGGATAACTTGTTTAGTCTGTATTCCCACCCCAGAAGGCAACAACGGGTGATCACTTATGGTCAAGACCTTTATCTTTTTTTCACTCACTTTTTATGTCTCCTACGAACAATACTCAGTTTGATAAAACTCACATTGCCCAAAGCGGTCTTTACAGCTTGTACAAGCGAGTCTATTCTTAACGTAATTTTCTTTGTTAATATTATGCAATGCTTTTGTCAAGGCGTTAAGTGCGTTTGTTGTTCTTTTTTTAGCTGCCGTCACTCTGACAAACTCTGCCTTCTTGCCGGGTTTGGCAGTTCGTTTTAATAATACGAAGTGACAATCCACATCTTTGGGGTCTACCTCATACTTACGGGCATAGAAATGTTTATAGAAAACCAGTTGGTAAGCCAGAATGGTATCGCTCTTCTTTTCCCGTTTCCATCCCCACGAACAGGTCTTCCAATCAATCAGATGAATCTTTTCATCCTTCTTGGAATAGACCACAAGGTCAATAAAGCCTTTAAACTTTTTTTCTGCTTCCGTGAATTCAGTGATGGGCACATAGAGTTGCTCTTCTGCTTTGAGAACTTCCCAGTCGTCGCCCAGCTTGCCAAACTTCTCAGTCAAGCAGCGGTAAAGGTCGGGAACGATTTCCAAACCATTTACAAGCCACTCTTTGAGCTTGAAATCACGTTTGGCTCTCTGTTGTTCACCCTCGGGCAGAGCCTTGAGTTCTTTCAGAAACTGCGCTTTAACTAGCGCCTCAATTGCGCCAGCCTTCCGATACTTTTCGGGAGAAGTTAAAGTATACTCACAAACCGTATGAAGGGCTTTCCCAAAGGCTGTAAAAATATTGCCTTCGAATTGAGTTACTTTGTCAATGTAAGTGAGTTTATGATAGTGCGGGCAAATGTGCCAGTTCTTCCATTCGGAATAGGAGATATGTTTTCCAGCCAATGTATTTACTTTCTAATAATTTTCTTTGTAATGTAAATCTCTAATTTTATCATACAATAAGGGACTTATTTTTTCTAGTGTGTTGCCCTTACCATGATAATATGCTTCTAGACCAGTTGCAAAATACTCCCTCAATGAGACGGCTGCGTAAGGTCGAATATAGAGTCCCGTGGTGATCATTTTGAGCATGTTTCTTCCAACCCGCTTATAAAGAAAATTGTCAAATGATGGATCAAATTTTAGATTCTCAAAATCATAGCTATCTGTCCAGTAACCTTCAGATCTAAGTTCAAAATTTAGTTCATGACGTTTTCTCAGAAATTCCCCAATAAGCTTTTGGTCTGCATATATTTCTTCCGGGTAAATAGATTCTAGATGATGAGCAAATTCGTGTATAATGTCATCAAGAATATCGGATGCATTAGATTGCCTGTTGGTAATAAAGAAATACCCATCTCGATATACGGCATTCACTTCTCTTTCGTCAAACTCATCCAAATGCTGTATGATAACGCCTTTCAAACCCTTGAAATAATGAGAAGGAAGTCTTTCTTCCACTACCTTGAAAACAGAATCTAAATCAATGTTGGGAGGCAGTTGATCTTTCTCTTCTATGTCTATTCCACCAAACTTAAAATATCGAGTAGTATCTTTTACTTTCTCAAAAATGTAGTCTCTCACAATATCTCCGAAGCTAAAGTTGCTAAATCTGATCGCTCACCCTTGGTGAGGGTTATGTGACCAGCTATATTGTGTTCTTTAAACTTCTCAACAGCGTGTGTAAGTCCGTTAGATACTGAATCTACATAGGAATTATCTATCTGTTGGATGTCTCCTGTAAGAACTAGCTTGGTCCCGTGCCCCACTCTTGTTATTATAGTCTTTAATTCATGTGCCGTTAAGTTCTGGGCTTCATCTACAATCATAAAAGCGTTGGCGATAGAACGACCACGGATATAGGTCATAGCCTCAATCTCAATGGTTCCTTGTTCTATCTGCATATCTAAGGCAGTTCGGTCACCAAATAGGTGTTCAAGATTATCTCGTATTGGAGCAATCCATGGCATCATCTTTTCTTCAAGAGTACCTGGCAAAAAACCAATATCTCTCCCCATAGGTTGAACTGGTCTTGTGATAATTAGCTTATCATAGCCCCCATTAGCACTGGTTGTATTCATTACTTGTTCCAAAGCACAAGCTGTTGCTAGTAAGGTTTTACCAGTTCCGGCGGGACCAGTCAAAGAAATGACGTGAACATCTTTATCAAAGAGTAGATCCATGGCATATTGTTGTTCTTTATTGCGTGCGGACAAACCCCATATATTTTTAAACTTGTTTACTTTTTTCAAAGGATTATTGTAACCCTCAAACCTACAGATAGCTGATTTATTTGTAGCTTCGTTCTTTAGGAGTAGGAACTGGTTTGGATAAAGCTTAACTTTTTGCTCTTCTAACAAGAAAGGCTCACCGCTATAAAACCGATCAATCAAACTGAAATCTACTTCTAGTTCTTGAGTGCCTGTGAAAAGATTTTCTACAGAACTGATAACCTTTTGTGGCTGATAATCTTCACATTTGATACCATGAGCGTCACACTTAACCCGCATATTGAGATCACGAGATACTACAGCAATTTCGTGTCCCTTGTCTTTTAGGCGGAGAGCAATAGCAATAATCTTATTATCTGAATCGTCCTCATTCATCCCAGGAGGCATAAATGTTTCATCAAAGTGAGCAGCAAAGACCTTGCCCTTGCCACGACCGAGAGGGACTCCATCCATAAGACTTCCTTTAGATCTCAGGGCGTCGAGGACTCTGTTCATTGTACGAGCGTTTAAGCCCGCTGTATCTTGTCTGTGTTTGTGTTTGTCAATCTCATCCAATACAATAGTTGGGATCGCTATGTTGTTTTTCCCGAACGCTAAAATAGATCCTGCTTCGGTAAGGTATACATTCGTATCTAGAATAATAGTTTTTTTCATTATATCCCCGCAATCTATGGGTTTAAATAACTAGTCTTTAACACCAACTTAAAGGTAATAAAAAAGCCGCCCGAAGGCGGCTGGTGGAGGTAGGGAGAATCGAACTCCCGTCTTGTCTAGTTCCACAGAAAGGTCATTCACAAGGTTGTGTCTGTATTTATCGTCGGACAGACAACTTGACTAGATCGTTTTATTACGGCTAAAACAATCAAAAGCACTTAGGGCTACCAAATACGGCTTTCTGTTTTTTGGCTGCCGTCGCCTCAAGAGTGGTCAGGTTATTAAGCCGCCATCTCCATGTTAAAATCGTCGTTTGCGATTAAAAGTTTAAGCGTTTTTAGTGAGCCACGCTTCCCTCACCCTTGCACCTTTTCTACTTCCCCATCAGTCGATACCGGTTACCCCCATTAGTAAAAAGACTATACTATAATACGCTAGAGTTGTCAACTTATTTAGTATTATTTAGATGCTGTTAATTGCTAGCAGAGTTTTAAAAGCTGACAAGAGCAGTATAATAGTAATTAAAAAAGTGTTAAGTTTAAAAAAGTATTATTTTAATCATCACTAAGAAGATCTTCTTCTTCTGAAGGAGTAGAGGAGTCTTCTTCTGAAGGAGTAGAGGAGTCTTCTTCCGGCTCTTCTGCACTATTTGGAGAATCATCTTTTTTCTCTTCATATTCCGGCGTAGTAGGATCTGGTAAAGAGGTCTGAAGTTCATCTTCGAACTTATCAAAATAGAGAAGCATATTAGTAATCAAATAGTCATAAAACAACTTTTGATCTTCATCGTCTGCCAGCATATCATATGCATCAACAATTTGTTTCTCTACTTGCTTGAATGTAGTAGCTGCAAAGTTACGACCTGTTTCATTCTGATCATCTAGTTGAACGAATTCATCCGGATCTTCTGGTCCTTCGATATCAATAAAATCACCCTCTACATAATCAGCAGGATCAGAACCATCGCTAGACATATTTATCTGCATCTTCTCAGCTAGAAAGCCCTTATCTAAATCAAAAATTATGTTTTCTGTTGCGTTAGTAGTCTCTATTGGTTTCAGAGTGTTTTTAATGGCATGAACTATATGATTACGAAAGGATTCCCTTTGTTCCTCAGAAGTTGTGAGCATTTTATAGTCATCTTCAATTATAGGAATAATCTTTTCTAGTAAGTTAGCCAGTACATTAATTCCTGTATAATCACTGGCTTCCTCAGTTCCTGTCTCAACTTCAGAGATAATTTTGCGCAAATAAGAACGCAGCTTTTTTTCTTCGTTTAATTTATTCTTGATACGTTGACGCACATAAGTGCGGACCATTTCTTCGGCGATGAGTTCATTGCGTTTTATATACATGATATTATACATATCTCCTTTTTAGTGTTTTGCGTTCTTAACTTTTCGTTTTTTTCGGGTATAGTATTTATCACGAGAAAACACATCATAAGTATTAGGTGGTCCAAATGAAGAAACACCCCCAGCTACAGATCCTGCACTCATTGAAGAAATTTCTTCTAAAGTATCATCGATGAGTCTGTCTAAAGATTCCATTGGACCGGTCATAATGTCAAACACTCTATCTTTATCTTCAGCAGACAGGTGATCTGCCAAATTATCAACGAAAGATTTTTTATCACCAGAAGCAAGCATATTTCTCAGAGAAGTGCCCCCCATAGTATTGCCACCGATCACAGGAAATACCATTTCTTCTATATTGACCCCAGGATTATGTCTCTCTGCCCATGATTGCGCACGGGAATATCTCTTATCTCCAGAATCTTTGTTACTCTTACCTAAGACAATAGTGTCTCCTTCGGAGAACTTAGTTTTGTCGGCAATCATATCATAAACATCTGCAACTGGGGTAGTTCCATCTTGTATTTTTACCTGAATATTCGGATCTTCTTTAGTGTATAAATCCCAGACCCTCTTAGATTGTTCTGCCGTGACTTGTATCTCGGGCTTGGTCTCAGAAAATCTAGGCTTTTTGCCAATTATTACTATAACTTCGTCAATATCCGGTTGCATAGAAAGTTCTTTAGCTAAACCATAATGCCCCGCATGGGGAGGCTTGAAACCGCCAGGTAGGAGAGCAACTTTTTTCCCGGCTTTTTCAGTTATAACTTTAGCATCTATTGTTAGGTTTTCATTAGTGTTTTTTTTAGGACCTTTGGGATAGCGAAACATTCCCAAGATCTGATTCAAAGGAGCAAAATTACCAGCAAACTTGTATGTGTGCCCATCATAATCAAATACCAGAGCTTCTACGGGCGTAGTAATTTGAGAGAAATCTTTAATCTTGTTAAGGTGAAATTGCATAACTTCCATGGCTTGTGGATCTTCTGTGCCTCTTTCGGTTATGTTCTGTACTGCTTTTGCTAACTCGTTTTTTAATCTTTTTACTTCTTTGTCAGAATTGGCAATAAATACACTACTAAGTCCCTTAAGAATCTCAACAGTATAGTCATGAACTGCCATCTCTATTGGGTGAATAGCATCAGAAAACAACATTCTTTTTGACTTGACTATTTTGTCTATTTCTGCTTGTAGAGGCTTTGGTAAACCTCTTTTTATCTCTCTTTTACCGATATTGCCAGGAAGTCCCATCAGATACTTTATTAGATGAATTTTCCTTTCCTTAGGGATGTCTATATCGATTCCTCTTAGTAATCGAGAGAATAGATAATCTCCTACTTTATTTTTACCAGATAGACCCTCTTCCTTAATGGCATTGTCAATACGAGTTGTCGCTTTCATGACTGCATGCTGGTCTTCTAGCTTTTGTAATTGTATTATCGCTTTTCTTGCCAAATTAAAGTTGTGCCCTTTTAATCTGGATTGCATCCTCGATAGAGCATTATCTAGAGTTCTAAGCGAACCATCTGGGATTGGCTCCTCACTATTAGAATTTGAGTCATAAAGAAAATGTCCGACGTCGTGAATTTTCAATGTTTTATCATCATACCTTATTACATTGGTCGCACCAGGATCATTGGGATCTGTTTGCCCATCTTCTAGACGGGATCCTGGATCCATTATTTCGGCATTGTACCAGATGTTAGCATCTGGTCCGAATATTCTCAGCTTCTCATCATCTGATAAGGATTCTGCTGCTTTTTCAAAGGCGCTAAAGCCTCCAGTGAAAGCCTGGGTTAGTCCACCCCTGTTGGCAAACTTTGTGGCTAATCCTTCGGCGTCAAGTCCACCGGATCTGTAGTGCCCTTTGTTTCTAGCACCCTTGGCTTTTCCTTCGGGGACAGAATAGGATAGAAACAGATTTTGACCATCTACTTTTTCTTCTGTAGATAATTCGGCATCAGCACCAGCTTGCATAATCTCTTTCATCTTTGCAAAAGTTAAGTTACGATTGTCATAAAGATGGTCCATGTGACCAGCAACACCACCCATTTACTTTTCCTCTTTCAGTAAATTTAATTCAGATTCCAAAGATTCAATCTTTTCGTTTAGCGTTCTCATCTGTCTCTTTATACCACGAAGATGTTCTTTTGCCAAGGAAATTCTGTTACGATCCCTCTTATTTGTTGGTCGAATATTTTCAAAGACATCTTGCAGGGCTTGTATCGAAGCCATGGTATCAAATTGCATAGCCTCGTTCAATAAAAAACTTTTACTTATTCTGTTCAGAAGTTCTTTCATTTTTTCTTACTCTGGGTGTAGATTTGGTTGTTTTGGGTTTAGTCTTGGTCTTATTTGTAGTCTTAGAAACTTTTTTTCTCGGTCGAGTTGTTTTAGTTTCAGTGGTAACAGAGGGGGTTATTTTTTGTGCTTCAGTAACAGCAACTTTTTCCGTTACAATGTTTTCTTCAGCCTTTACTGGTTCCTCTATTGGGGTAATGTTGCTTGGCATTTCCATAAACACATTTTCCAGGTATTTTATTCTATCCGGGGTTAGTTTTACTTTCAGTACCTCCCAAATATGGTTTTCACCAGCGTTGAGGGCTCGGTAAGCTCTTTTGAACCATTTTATGTTGCTTGCCATGTTATTCTTCTCCTATAACTTTGAATACGCTACCCGAAACTTCTATCTTGAAGCGTATTGTTTGACCATTATGATCGGTTCCGTGTAAATATAAGTAGTTGTTGGATCCGCTAATATACACATCCGAACTAGCACTAAGTGCTGTGTTAGTATTATCCCACTGGAGTTGAGGAATTCCTTCAATTGTGTTAGCAACCCCTGTTGCTTTGAGTATATATCCGTCAACGTTATTGTTGATAGTGACACCTCCGCCACTGCCCCCTGATCCCACAGGGAATTGGTTAATTGGACCTAAAAGACGTCGATCTAGAATACTCACTTATTATTGCGCTCCATCAAAACCAGATTCTGAAGAAGGGTCAGCTTGTCCAGCCACTCTTGGATAATATCTCATGACAAATCCAAATATATTAATACCAGCAGCGTCGCCAACTGCATAAATGGTGGTGTTTTTGACTGGCAGACCAGGGCACACCAATGCTAGTCCATCTTTGGAGGTAACCGATACTACAATTGTATTGGTAGAAGTAGAGATATTAGAATCTCCAAAAGAAATAGATAATTGTGCATTAGAAGCTCCAGTATTCGTAGCCCACAGATATACTTCATCTTGAGCCCTGGGCTCTGCTACATGTATGGTGGTTCCCGCCGTAGCAGTGGTTCCTACATTGATCGGAGCGCCAGTAGTACTAGTGGACAATGGAAATCTTGCAGTGCCATCTGAATCCTGTACAACAAAGCCTAAGTTATTAAGATTGGTAGGGATAGAACGACCACCACCAAGTTGAGGGGAGAATATACTCATTTATTTATTTCCAAACACATCGTTTATTTGAGATTTCATTTCTTTGATCCACAGCCGATCTACTTGTGTGTTGGGTTGTGGCTTGTTCGTCTTTTCCCAAATTTCCATCTCTCCTTTGGCTACAGCTTTCTTGAGAAACACTCTTATAGCCACCAGTGGGGATGAGAGACCAACATTTTCAATCATTCTGTATCCAGCAAATATCATTCCAACTATTTCATTATCCTTATTCAAAACTGGAGACCCACTTGAGCCAGGTTTTGTTGGTATTGTATAAACAGAGTATCCTTTGGTATGATATCCAGAAAAATAACCTTTAAATATTAGTACTGTTCCTGTCCAGTATAATCCATGAGGCGCAGCAAGATTACTCACTATTTCGCCCCGTCGAGGTTCTTTTTTCGCTATTTTCAATACTGGTGGGGACTTCAATACATCAGAAACTGCCAGTAAACACATATCGAATCTTTTATTTATCATAACTACATGGGCGTCATGAGTAAAACCATTTAGGTCTACAGCCTTAAACTTAGATCCTTTATTCTTAATTATAAAGCCTCTAATATTTTGTGCTTGAGGTAACTTATTTTGACAGGAATGCCCAGCCGTCAATGCATAGGACACACCTTGAGAAACCTCGCTATGAAAAACATAGGCACCTGAAGAAACATACCTCATTACTGCTTTTTGGCATTTTTCTTCTTTGGATGTCGGATCAATTCCACACCCTTCTAATTCTACAGATTGCTGTATTTGGACAAAGGCTTGGCGAGGCAATAACTCCTTAGAATTATTGGTTTGATTTCCCCATGTTACACAACCACTTACACAACTTGTCATTAAAAGTAACGAAATTATAAGAAACTTAATATAAAAAGATGTTTTTTTGATCATAATACAGTAAGTAGATTGAAGAGGAACTATTTATCCATAGTAAATCGACGATAAGATTTATCAAAAAGGAACAACAACATCATGATAAGTAGCGCATTACTCTCAGGTCTTCTGATGCTCTCTGGGCAAAATATTGACTTTCCACAAATTTGGAAGAAGGTCGAGGGCGATTGGTCCTATGTGGGAGAGATCAAAGAAAAGAGCCAAATTCTTATGTGGATTGAAAAGAAACCAAAAACTAATTCTGATAAGATAGTTATTAAAGAGATAAAAAAGATGCCATTCATCATTTTGTCTCCTCAGGGGGAGGTGGTAGATATACAACCCCTTCAATAAAGGAGGGAGTATGTTTCACTTAACTCGGCTGCGATTTGGTCTAATAATAACATTATTGCTTGTAATAATAGGATCCTCAGGTTTATACTGGAAAGCAAACACGCTTTACCCCACCATATTCAACAAGCAAACAACCTTTTATACACCTGGGCAACATGATAATTGTAAATGGGTTGTTCATATTAGCGATAAAGTAACATCTGAACCTGGAGACACCTCTTCTGTTCAAATTGGCATACCCGAAGTTATTAAAGACGGATATATAGCCGGTATTCTTCAAAATGGACCTGGCAATTCGTTACTTTTTGCCTTTAAACTACCCACTCAATCCGAAGACTCGCCGCCTATTATTATGACCTCTTCATATAATAGAGAAGATTTACCATTAAAAAAAGTGAGATTCAGAGTCTTCAATAGTACTGCCATGACAATGGTTTTGTATTCTTCATATGATACCTGTATAGGAGCAACTATGAAGTGAAAAGGATCACTTTATTTATATTCTTATCTTCTCTCTTAATATCTTGTGAAGAAGATAGGCTTATAAAACTTGATTGCGCACCTGGGGCAGTTAAATATTGTGATTATTTAGGTAACACCTATGACCAACCCAATGAACCACGAGGGCATTTTGGAGCCTGTCGTGATGGATTGATGACCTGTAGTATGAATGGCTGGAGCGAATGCATTGGTGTGATAGGACCAACTGAAGAAGTTTGTGATGGCATTGATAACGATTGTGACGGAGAAATAGATGAGGTTCTTCCAAAAGTTTGTTTCAACGATTGTGGTATTGGAGACCTTTTATGTGTTGAGGGGGAAGAGGTGTGTTATGCCCCTGAGCCTCAAGAGGAAGTATGTGATTATGTCGATAATGACTGCGATGGCTTGATTGATGAAGATCAAAAAAATGTGTGTGGGCAATGCGGTACTATTCCAGAAGAAACATGCGATGGTTTTGACAATGATTGTGATGGTTTGATTGATGAAGATTTAGTTCAAACCTGTTCAACTTCTTGTGCA
>WLWH01002153.1_pt1 | contig 11465 bp, 5 predicted proteins | sample 6712741 | NCBI WGS metagenome assembly WLWH01 (sample SAMN12718694, study PRJNA515312) | sponge metagenome | isolation source: marine sponge | host: Mycale hentscheli | place: New Zealand: South Island, Marlborough, Capsize Point | collected 2003-05-01 | reverse complement strand
AGACCTGCCTATCCATGCCGCAGACTACCTGCGCCATAAGGCACGGTACGACTTTTATCTTGACCGCGACGGAGACGAAGCCAAGCTAGAGCGCTACAACCGTGAGCGCCTTATTGCATGGCAAGCATTATTCGCGGAGGACCTAAGGAACAAAGACACTACTGCACTGAACAGCCAGTCTTCGATTCGCATGCGACGTGGGGACCGCATTTATACGCGCACCTCGTCTCGCTATCAGTTTGACCCTCGCTTCATCTAAGGATTCAACATGGCTCACGTAGAAGGAACTTTCGGCGCCATGTTGCAGGGCGTTAGCCAGCAGCCTGACCGCATTCGCACGGCGGGCCAGGTTACTGCACAAGACAACTATGACAGCGACGTAGCCACAGGTCTTACCTCGCGCGCAGGCTCGCTTGAGCTGGCTACCCTTACCGGCTCTACAGCAGACACAAAGTTTACTAACTTTGGGTTTAACGGCAGGAACTACATTGCGGGCCACAGCAGCGGCTCCCTGATGTTGTGGAGAATCTCCGGTACCGACATAACATCGGTGACCATAGCAGGCGGCACCGCTTACTCAGGCCCTGATATGGTCTTCACACCCGACGTTTCTAACGACCGGGTTCTTTGTCTTAACCGCGACACTGTGGTCGGATTCTCGACAAGCGCCGCTGGGCGACCTTTTCACGCAGGTGTAGTAACCTGTCTGGGCGGACAGTTCTCTAGGACCTATAAAGTAACAATCACCGCAGGTGCAAGCACCATAACCTTTGATTACAGCACACTGGATGGTTCTGCACCTGCACACGCGGCCGGGACAAGCTCTGACAAAATCGCAGAGAGCCTTGTAACAGCCTTCAACGCGCTGTCACTTCCAGCAGCTTTTACTGGAATGACCGTTTCTCGTTCAGACAGCACTATTGAATTCCGCCACAACGTCCCCCTGACAATAGTTACGGATGACGGCGGCACCGGTGCGACTATACGATCCATTACAGATATAGCAGACGACGCAACAACCCTGCCTAAGACCGCCTCTCACGGGCACATCGTACTGGTTCGGGGCGGTTCGTCAGAAGATGACGACTACTACCTTCGATTTGAATCAGACACGACCACAACGGATGGGAGCGGCTTTGGTGATCCGGGCGTGTGGCGTGAAACTGCTAACCCACTAATACCTAATGCATGGGTATCTAGTACTCTTCCGCACACGATTACCTTCAGCTCTGATGGTACATCTGCTACCTTCGCTACGGCAGCGTGGCTGCCCCGACGTGCTGGTGACGAGAACACGAACCCTACCCCGGACTTTGTTGGTCACCCAATCAGAGACATGTTGATCACTGAGGAACGCCTAGCATTCGTTGCGAACGGCGGCTTCTTCGCCTCACGTACTGGTTCTCCTCTAGACCTATGGGGACAATCCGCTACTGTACAGTCAGCAAGTGACCCAATTGGTATCCGCTCCAACAGCAGTGTAGGTTCTGCTCTCGACTGGATTATCCCGTTCGACCGTAACCTACTAGTGGTAAGCGACCCAGGGAGAGCACAGTTTGTTGTTAGCGGCGGTCTTAACCCATCTACTACAAGCATGGTTCTTACCACGGAATATGACGTCGCCAGCGGCGTTCGTCCCGTTTCAACCGGTCGTACTATTGTTATGCCCTACAGGGTCGGGTCTTTCGTAGGAGTCAACGAGTTCTTCACGAACGACGTTGTTTCTACAAACACAGCCGATCCTATTACAGCGGTTCAGGACGAGTACATCAGGGGTGCCCCTACTACGCTTCATTCTGCAGATAACTACAACCGGTTTGCTATTACAGCAGACGGGGATGACAAATCCATCTGGGTTTACCGTTATCTCTGGGGCGGACAAGAGCGCCTTCAAGCCGCGTGGTACCGCTACGTATTTACGGACGCCGTGCGATCGTTCTTCTTTGACGAAACCCATATGTACGTCATCATCAGCCCGGCTGGTGAAACAGCATCACGTGTAATTCGACTAGACCTTAACAAGACTAAGGACAATCTAGACCTTAACAGGACTGAAGACCCTATTGAATTCCACATAACACTGGACCGTATTCACCACCTGACTGTAGCAAGCAACCAGGTAACCGTACCATTTAATGGTGCGCTAGTCGTTCAACGGACCGGGTGCACGGCACCGGGTCTACTGGCGCCGGCGACGGTCACAAACAACAACAACGGAACCTTTACGTATGCGCTGAACGCTAGCCAATGCCCCAACGCCGCCTCGGTGACGCTTGGTCAGCCAGTTCTTCGCACGATGACCCCCACCACGGCATTCTCTCGAGACCGGTCTGGCGCAGTCATGTCTAACGTAAAGATGTACATCCGGAGCTACCTTATTCACCTTACGGACAGTGGTAACATCGTACCAGAGATTGCTAACCCTTATCGACCGACGTACGTCCAAGATAATAATCGCTTCCCTCTGGATGACGAGGCCCTTGACCCAAACAGGACAGGGGTTCTTACGGACTCTGTCGTTAGGGTGCCCGTTAGGGAACTCACAACTCGCCATTCGCTTTCAGTTACATCAACTGACATTCGTCCGACCACGATTGTGGAAATCGAATTCGAAGCGGATTTACGTAACGCACGTCGGAGGGTATAATGCCATCTCTTATGTTTACACAGATGGGGCTGTCTGCCATCGGCGGGCTTGCCTCAGTAGGAGTTAGTGCTCAGCAAGCTAAGCTGAATGAAAGTATTCAGCAGTACAGAAACACTATCTCCGCCCTCCAAGCAGCACAAAGCCGTAACGTCCTTACGGAGAATGAGATCGGTGCTCGCGACGCTAGTATTCGTCAAGACCTGGACATCCAGCGTCAAGGCATCGTAGCAGAGGGCCAAGCCCGCACGTCGTCGGCAGAAGCCGGCGTAAGTGGCGGCAGCACTAGCCGGGTTATGCAAGGGCTTCGCAATAGCGTGGCCCGCGCACAATACGGAAGAACGGAGCGACTTGAACAACAGTACAATTCATTTGGCCAGGAGCGCCGTAATGTAGGTGTTGCCCAAGCACTAAACAAAGATATATCGGTTATGCCCCGCCCCTCGGCAACTAGCACTCTGTTGGGTATAGGTACCGATCTACTGAAGATTTATGACGCACACCAGCCCGCCGGCGACAGGTTGTTTGACCCTGTTCGCAGATGACGTGCTATGAAGGAGAAAGCCCATGGTTAAAGGACTAGAGCGCAGGGACGCCTCGGAAACGAACGCGCTCCGCTCATTGCGTTCAAGTGCAGATATCCCGAGTGCTACACTTCCTAGTGGCCCGGGCCCGGGTGCTACACCGGCTTTACCGAGAGTAAACATCACAGAAACACCTGTGCAGCGTACTCTTGGTAAGTTCCGGCAGTACGCTAGTGCAGCTATCGGCGAAGCCGCCGCTATTCAACAAGAACGTAGTGCCCTGGATGGCCAAATGGCCCACCTTCAGGGTAAGACGTTTGACGAAGTACAGATGGGAGGCGACAAGTTCGCACTCCAGGGGTACCGCGTAGTAGAAGCACAGGAGCAGGCATCAGCCCTGCTAACCGCACAACAAATAGATATAGCACAAGGTGGTTACGAACTAGAGCCGGACCAGTTCCGGGAGCAGTTCGCTAATCGCGTAGACGGTGTTCTAGCAGGCGTCCAAGACCCACGTACGCGAGAATTGGTTCGTGAACAGGTTCTTAGGCAGATGCCTGTTTTAGTCGACCAACAGACGGTTGGGCACCTGGAATTCCAAGAGGAGCGAACATTTAGCGCACTAACTCGCAGCATTGACACCATCAGTGCCGACCCTACTTCCGCAGACCGGCTTATTGCGTTTGCGACAGGTGCTCCCGGGACCGCCACAAGCGGCCTCTCGATGGAGCGTCGCCAGGAAGCGGTAGTATCCGGTGTGGTTAAAGCGTTCTCTAACGACAACCCTGCTGCATATGCAATTCTTTCCGGCGAAGGTTTGTTTAAAGACCTTCCCCCAGCACAGCAGCAAGCTATTCGATCGGCCAAGAGCCAGTTCGAGAAGCGTGCTAGGAACACGTACGACGCAGACTTTATTCAAGCGCAGGACGAGCTTACTCGGCGCATTGAGACGGGTCAGCTGGAACCACAACAAGCAATGGAAGCGTACGCTACGTTGCTAGCCGACCACGACATTACTATTAGCCAGCAAGAAGCTGGTGCTGTTTACGCACAAGCTAAAGATGGTGTTCGTGATCGTAAGGTCAATACTGCTGTTGCCACCCACGAGGCTATTTCCCGGGGTGACCAAGATACAGCCATTACCATGATCATCAAAAGCCTTACTGCAACGGAGAGCTCCGGCAACCCGCTTGCAACCATTACTATCGAAGACGGACGCCAGTTCGGCGGACTGCTTCAGATGGGACAGGGACGGCTAACAGACTATCACCGGGCAACCGGCGGTAAACTGTATACTCCAGAAGAGTTCCGCAAGCTTCCCCCAGGGGAGCAAGATGTGGTTAACCGCTGGCAGGTCAAAGACATCCTTGACACGATTACTGCTGATGGCCTGGATAAGTACATTGGTAAATCGATCAAAGGGGTCACTGTAACGTACTCCGGTCTTGTAGCCGTTGCTCACCTCGGTGGCAAGGGCGGGCTGAAGAAGTTCCTTAAGACCGGCGGACAGTACGACCCGCACGATGGTTCAGATACCCGCAAGGGAACCCACCTCAGCGACTACCTACGTAAGCACGGTAACGGCGTTGAGCTAAACCCAGCACAGGCTCGCCGATCGGCAGCCCAGCGCATGACAGTTCTTCGTGAACAGGCCGCTCTGGAAAGCTTCGAGAAGACTCAACCACAGTTGGATGCACTAGATGACGCATTCGTCTCGGGACAGCTATCCAGGGATTCCTGGCTTAGTGGCCGTAGAGAAGCTATGAAACAGTTTAACCGTGGCCGCACTATGGCAGACGTTAAATATGAACGTTCGTTGTCACAGAAGGTTGCAGGAGACGCCGCAGCTCTTCTCGATGAGAAGAAGGCCCTAGCCGCAGGTGTTAAGCTTGAAAGCCTAAACCAGGCGTTCGAAGCTGCTGTGTGGCAGTTCGAAGACGGCACTATTACTAGAGAAGACCTTCAGGTTGCCCAGCAAACGTTGGGAGCGCGCCGTCAAGAAGTTCAAGAAGAGTACGGAATCCGTCTGAACTCCGAAAGGGAACTTAAGCACCTCCGTGCTCAGGTTGCTCGTATCTCTGGTGCTGTTGACAAGCGCCTTGAGTTCGACGCAGGCCAAGCTGAAATCAACGCCGCTGAGCGGTCTGGGTCACTGCACGACCTTACGCCTGCTCTGCAAGAGCGGGCCCTAGACGCTCACAGGGACCGGGTAAGTCAAGAAGTACAAGACGCGGTTGCATCCCAGGCTGTAGACCCTGAAGAAGTAGGGGCGCTATTCAACAGTAAGATGGTCGACTATTACGCCAAAACAGGTGTGGTTGATGAAACGTTTGAACGCACTATGAATGGCTTCTTCGCTGGTGGACTTGTCGATAAGACCGGCGCCCCCCGTCCGGAATACCTGGAGGCTGCGGAGCAGTACCGGGAACTTCACAGGCGGAACCCTGCAGTAGCGGACAAATACGTGCGCGCTGAGAACCGGGACCAGTTGGACGCAGTTCTACACAACGCCGGTAACGGCCCGTTGGACACTGCGGTAGCAACCATAGGAGCTAGGTCACTAGCTACTGATCTTACTTCCGCACCTAGAACGGCTACAACACAAGAGTTCCTCGCAGCAGGACGCACGATCAAACAAATCGACGCTAATGTTGACAAGTTTATTAATCGGTCTAAAATCGGGGTTGCACAGGCGATCCTTAATAAAGATGCTGATCTTCAGCAAGTGCTTAACCGCTCTTGGTTCGACCCCTTCGGCATCGACGACGAAGTAAACAGAAATATCTTGACACAACGACTTAGGAATGAGCTCGAAGACGCCCACTCCCGCAGCCCGAACATTACCTCTTCTGAGCTTGTAGAGGCCGCAGGGCGGAGGGTACAAGAGCGCTCACCTATTATCGGCGGTAACGTCGTTGCGCTGCCCACAGACGGCCCCTCGGCCGGTGAGCGGTTCTTCGGCGCGCGGTCGGCTGACTTTACAGACCAAGCAGGCGCTATCGACGACGCGGTGATGGATTATTTCCGTTCACCTGCATTCGTTGAAGAGTACCCATTTGTGAACGAGACCACCTTCCGCGACTTCTTACCAGACTTCACTCCTGACTCTATTCAGGGTTCGGCCCTGGCCGGGTCTGGACTAAGCACCACATTTACCGGTGTCCGCCCGTTCAAGATGTACTACAACAGCGTTGATGACGTTCTACAGGTACAGTTCTCGTTACCGGGAAGTGGAAGCTTCTCTGAGGCAATTGTACTTGACCCGGCACTAATTGGTCGTGAATACATCAATAACCATAACGCAGCTGCAGCGGAGTAATCTGCTGCCGCAGCACCCTCTTCACAACGAAAGGAAGTCACATGGCAGACGAAACGGCACGGTTCGTAAGTCAGCGCCGCCTCGCGGAGATAGAGAAGGCGGAGGCCCAGCGGTCATTAGGTGGGAACCTTAAGGCAGGCTTCGAAAACACCGCCCTGTCCGCCGTGACGAGACTCGTTAACGAAGAGGGTGCCGCTATTATGGCGGAACAAGAACCCGCCGAGGAAGGCTCCTTCGCGGCTAAGCTTCAGCAGGCGACCAACGAGATTACACTTCTTCCTAGGGTACTGCTCGGAGAGCGTGCTGGAGAAGAGGAAGACTTTAGTGCTCAGTACGAAGAGCTAACACTGGGTATTCCTTCCCAGTACCACGACAGTATCCTTGGAGCCCCGAACGCTGCCGCTGCATCCCGCGCACGTATGCGCATTATGGCAGACATTGACCGCTCCCGCACATCGGGTCAGCAGCAAGGTCTTACCCCCGCGTTGGCAAACATTGCCGGGGGTGTCGTAGACCTCGACCTACCATTAATTGCCGTCACTGGTGGTGGCTATAAAGCCGCCCGTGTAGCACAACGTTCGGCACAGATTGCAAAGTCTGCCAGGCTATCCGACAACGTCACTTCAGCAGCTTCTCGTGTAGCAGTAGGCGCTAGCGGTGGTGCACAGTCTGGCCTTATTGTAGGACTGGGCGAAGCAACCTACCGAGAAATATCCGACTGGACAACAGTCGCAGAGTCCGCGTTGCAGGCTATGGTTCTTGGTGGTTCCCTTAACACCGTACTTAAAGGCGATGTACACATTGGCGTAAAAGCTACTCAAGAAGAGTTGCATGCCCGTATCGCTAAGAACGACCCGACTCTTTACGACAACCCTATGCCAAACCCTGCATCGGCGGATTCCCTCGTAAGAGAGGACAACCTAGCACCCGAGGTGCTCCCAGAAGACGCTCCTGTAGCGGCTACGGGTCTCCGGGCCACCCGGGCACCGGAAACAGCTCCTGAGGCCCCGAGCGGCTCTCCTGAGTCCCCTGCGGTAGAAGCCCTTCCTGGGGCCACGGTGACCCCCGTTGAGGGCGTAGGACAGGACATTAAAGACATCAGCCTTATGGCCGACAACTGGCGCGCTAAGAGCGGCTGGCAGGCCCAGAAGGTTGCAGCTGACGAAGAGTTCTGGTCTAAAGTAGCACAGAACGGCTTATTTAACGTAACCACCCGTGACTGGCGTACGATGTACCAAAGCAAAAGCTCGGCGATGAACTTCATGCTTGGTAACGTGTTCGAAAGCCCTAACGGTCTAGGACGTGGTCGCTGGACAGCGGCTACTGGTCTAGAAGTATTCCACAGACAGATCGCACAGGAGTTCGTTGCGCCTCTGTCCCTCTCAGCAAAGAGCTGGGCCCGCCGTAACAAACAGACTAACGCCATTAACCTTCCCACAGAAGCAGCCACTATACAGTTTAACCGCGAGGTTATGCTTGAGATGAACGAACGTCTACTTGGACGTAAAAATTCATCTGGGGACGTGGACGTTATTAAAGCTGCGGACGCACTAGATGCTGCCGGTAAACGCTCTCTCGAAATCGGTAAAGGACCCGGTGGAGGTAAAGCGGTTGACGGCTTTGAGAACATCCCGGAACAGTCTGGCTACAGCCCATACAAGTGGGACGGTGCTTCTGTCAAACGCCTTGAGGCGTCGGGAGTTGTAACTCGCTCTAGCATACTGGAAGCCATGTCCAGGGCCTACAGAACAGCGGGTATTCGTGAAGCAGATGCTGACGTTATTTCTAAGGCGGTCATAGACCGCGCTGAGGCTGGTGCGGACGGCGTAGACACGAACCTGCTAGGAATTCTTAGCGGAGATGGTCGTGAGTGGTTGAACACTGCGCTTGAAGGCTCCGGCATGTCCAAGTCACAGCGTGAAGGCCTTCTGCGTCGTCTAACTGGCATTGTTGAGGAAAAGGGTCGCGAAGGCTTTACAAAGCATCGCAACAACATCGACCTCAACCAGGTAATCGAAACTGCGGATGGCTCAGACATCCGTATCGTCGACCTAATGGACAAAGACCTGCACGGCACGTGGCAGAACTACGCCAGGCGTGTATCAGGTGCCTCCGCGCTTGCTCGTGTTGGTATTAACAACCGGGCTAAACGTGAGCAGTTCATTCAGGCTATCCAGGCACAACAACGTGCCCTTGGTGAAGACGTAGTAAACGCTGACCGTGTGCGCGCTATGCTTAGCCACTTCGATGGTACAGCCATTAAAGGCTTCAGCCAATTCGGTGGCGGTAAGTTGACAGACGGTGTAGCGCCTATGGCATCCCTCGCCAAGCGTATGACCAACCTATCCCTACTAGGTAAACTGGGTCTAGCACAGGGTGCGGAAACAGGCGTAGGGATCGCAACTGTTGGTCTTAGGAACTGGGTTAGTCGTGGACCAATGGCTTTCGTAGACAAAGAACTACGCGACAGTAACAGCACACTTCTTAAAGACCTATCATACATGACTGGTGACCTCGGTGAGGACCACAGGTTGTTCGCACAACACCTCGACCTAGACGATGTCTCAAAGAGTAACGGATATCCGGTTATTGACATAGTACAGAAGCATTCTAAGAGTGCCTCTTATGTACAAGGCTATTTGAGCGGCTTTAACCACATCCGTGGTGCACAGCAGCGCATTGTGTCCGCAGGTATAACGGACAAGATATTCCGTACTATTCGGGAGTCTGCTATGGCTGGTAAGGACCTTGACCCTAGGTTCGTTCGTCGGGCCAGGGAAGACCTTGGCATATTCGAAGACGACCTTGCTAAACTTCAAGGTCTCGTTGCTGACGGCACCATTGAATTCTCCGAACGGGGATTTGTTAACCGTGTCCATGCAGACAGATGGGACCCCACCCTGGCAGATAACTTCGGTGCGGCCATTGTTCGTAACATGAACCAGGTTGTTCAGAAGTCTATGGCAGGTGAACAAGACACATGGATGAGTACTACTATGGGCTCGCTCATGACTCACCTTATAACGTTCCCTCTACAAGCTGTACAGAAGCAGGCCATGCGTGGTTTACGTCACAGTGACCCAGAAACTATGGCTGCGGTCTTAATGGGACTTGCTACGGCGGCTCTCGCAATTAAGGTCCGGGATGCTGTCGACGGTAGAGAACGCAGCCCTGGCGAGCTTGCTAGAGCTGCAGTCGGTTATTCTAACTTTACCGGTTGGGTACCTCTTCTGGCTGACCCTGCATTGTCGATGGTTGGACTGGAAGACTACCGATTTAACCAGTTCGGCCCGTACGCAGAACCCTTTGACCCACCCGTGCTTGACTACCTTAACAGGACGTCTCGCGTAGCAGGTGCCGCCATCGATACTGTAACAGGAGACGCGGACAGACACGACCGTGACGCCCTTCGGGCACTACCGTTCGCTAATCTGTACGGCGTAAGCCGCATGCTGGACATAGCTACAGACTAACGTAAACACTCTTTCCTTGTATTAGATAACACAGAAAGGAAGCACATGGCTTTCTCACTTACGACGATAACTTACACAGGGGGATCACGGACGTTCCCACTGTCCTTCGCTCTGGGTTTTCTTAATCGTAGCGACATCAAAGTAAATGTTGTCGGTGAGATGGATTCCATGGGTAATCCTGTTGATCGAGCCTTCACATTCAACAGTGACACGGAGATTGTAGTTACTGATCCAATTGCTACCGGCTCGGTTATACGTATTAGCCGTACGGTAAACAAACGAGAGCTACCAGTTGACTTCTCTGCCCCCGGCACAGCCACTCGGGAATCTCTGGATACTACTGCACGCTATACGCTTATGGCTGTACAAGAGGCCCTAGACGGCCGTATTGACGGCTCTGTAAATAGCGTTGAAGAGGTGTCTGTAGCGGCACTTGCGTCTGGCCAACAGGCGGCTGCGGCTGCTACCTCAGCGGCTATATCCTCGACCAGTGCAGCAGCTAGCGCTACTGCTGCTAGTGGTTCTGCGACAGCGGCCGCTGCGTCTGCCACCTCCGCACAAACGAGCGCTACCGCAGCGGCCACGTCTGCGGCATCAATACCAAGCGCCGCTTCTCAGGCAGAGGCGGAGGCGGGTACAGACAATACTGCCCGGATGACGCCTTTGCGTACCTCGCAGGCTATTACAGCTCTGTCACCCAGTGCCTCTACAGAATCACAGGCTACCACAGGTAATAACAACACTACGTACATGACTCCGTTGCGTACTCAGCAGGCTATAGCAGCCGGTACTGGTTGGACGGTATCGTCCGATCAAACACTCACCACCGGCGGCTTCAACTCCATTTACAACGGTATACCTGCCGGGGTTAACGAAGTTCGTGTTATGCTTACAGAGATTTTGGCCCCTGAAGGTTCGCGATTAAGAATCTTCCTCGGATCGGGCAATACGATCAGAACCACTGGATACACAACCAGGTGGTGGCGGGCTAATGGCAGCAGAATATCCGGCCCCATCGCACAAACCACGGGCTTTCTAGCCGGCGCGGGGGAATCTAATCTGATAACCGGAACTCTTACACTTTTGCGTCAAGGTAACACCAATACTTGGCAGGGTGACTTAACTGGCGTAGCGTCTCAGGGGTCGTTTACAGCCACCGGGCGAGTTATTCTACCAGGCCCTATAACCTCTATCGCATTTCGGCCGGAAGCGGCCGGCACCACGCTTCGCGCTGGCGGTACCTTTACTGTAGCCTGGCGCACGTAGTGCCAATGGGGACGGCATACAGTGTCCCACACACACACACACACTAACTTTGGAGAAACATATGTCTGCGGACAACGACAAGGAGCTACATCACATGCTTGGTGTAATCCAGAGTGACGTCCGGCACGTATTGACGTCAATCAACAGCATCCAGTCTCGCATGGATGGCGTAGAAAAGCGCGTAACAGCAATTGAGAAATTCAACGTTCGCGTTATTACCCTCGCATCATTCGTGGGTA
>WLWH01002151.1_pt1 | contig 11469 bp, 13 predicted proteins | sample 6712741 | NCBI WGS metagenome assembly WLWH01 (sample SAMN12718694, study PRJNA515312) | sponge metagenome | isolation source: marine sponge | host: Mycale hentscheli | place: New Zealand: South Island, Marlborough, Capsize Point | collected 2003-05-01 | reverse complement strand
ACAATTGAAAGTGCAGTTTTAGCTGGACCTATCACTATTCCTGCAACTATAACAGTAACAGGGACTTTAGTAATAGTATAATGTCAAAAATAGAAGTAGATGCAATAGATAAACAAAGTGGTTCAACCTTAACTTTAGGTGGATCAGGCACGGCTGTAACTTTAGGTACCGGCGCTACTCAAACAGGTTTTGGTAGAACAGGAACAGTAAACTGGGTTACAACAAAAAAGACAACAAGTTTTACTGCAGTATCAGGAGAAGGATATTTTTGTGATACAGCAGCAAGTGGAGCATTTACTTTAACACTTCCTAGTTCTCCTAGTCCAGGAGACATTGTAGGATTTAAAGATTATAATGGAAATTTTGCAGTAGCTAATTTAACTATTGGCAGAGGTGGATCTCCAATTAATGGTGGTAGCGCTTCAAATGTTGATATTAGTACTGTTGGTGCTTCAATATTTTTAGTTTATGTAGATGCAACTCAAGGATGGGTAGCAACACAAGATGATTCATCAGTTTTTTCTGGTGAATCTTATGTAGTAGCAACAGGTGGAACAATAACAAATTCAGGAAATTGTAGAATTCATACATTCACAGGTCCAGGAACTTTTACAGTTTGTTCAGTAGCTGCTTGTGCTGCTAATAATTTAGTTTCATATATAGTAGTAGCAGGTGGAGCAGGTGGTGGTTGGGACAGAGGTGGTGGAGGTGGAGCAGGTGGATTTAGAGAAACAAAATCTCCAGCAACTCCATATACTGCAAGTCCTTTAGATGGATATTCAACACCTGGAAATAGAATTACAGTTACAGCAACAGCTTTTCCAATTACAGTTGGAGCTGGTGGAGTAGCAGGATCTCCAGGATTACCAACAGCTAGAGGTGGAACAGGAGCAGTTTCAACTTTTTCAACAATTACATCAGCCGGCGGTGGTGGCGGTGGAGCAGCTAATCCATCAACACCTACAGCTGCAGGAGGTGATGGTGGTTCAGGAGGTGGTGCATCAAACCGAGGTGCTCAACCAGGTGGAACTGGTAATACACCTCCAACAACTCCTGCTCAAGGAACTAACGGAGGTCCAGCAGAAGGGGGTTCAACAACTCCAGGTGGTGGAGGTGGTGGTGCAACAGCAGCTGGAACAACCGCTACAAATAGTGTTGGAAATGGTGTAGTAGGTGGAGCTGGAGCAACAACAAATATTACAGGAAGTCCTGTCGCATACGCAGGTGGTGGAGGCGGAGGTGGTTCTTACTGTTGTGGTAACACTTGTAGAGCTGGAGGTGCTGGCGGAGCAGGAGGCGGTGGCAAAGGAGGAGATTCTCCAGGCGGCCAAGCAGGAACAGCAGGAACAGCTAACACAGGCGGTGGTGGTGGCGGAGGTGGTAATCCATCTCCATCAGGACCATCATTAGGTGGCGTAGGTGGATCAGGTGTAGTAATAATAAGGTATAAAGTTCAATAATTATGACAAGTACAATTAAAGTAAATACAATAACAACAGAATCAGGATCTACATTAACTGTAGGTGGATGCGGAAAAACTGTTGCTTTAGCATCAGGTGCAAGTCAAACAGGTTTTGGTAGAACAGGAACTGTAGATTGGCAGACAGGATCAATTAAAACAGGAACATTTACTGCAGCAAATGGTGAAGGATATTTTGCAAATACATCAGGCGGTGCATTTGTAATGAATCTTCCAGCAGGAACAGCAGGTAATATTGTTTCTGTTGTTGATTACACAAATACTTTTCAAACAAATCAACTGACAGTTACACCAAACGGTTCACAAAAAATAGGTGGAACAAATGCAAGTGCTTTTTTATCAACAGAGGGTCAATCAGTTACTTTTGTTTATGTTGATGATACAGAAGGTTGGAAAAACGTTCAAGATTCAACGTCAGCTGTTACAGGAGCAACTTTTATAACTGGTTCTGTAAGTGGATCTTGTAATACTTTAGCAAATTCTCCTTGTGGAAATTATAAAATTGCAACTTTTAAAGGACCCGGAAATTTTACAGTTTGTTCAGTAGGAGTAGGAGATCCTGAATCAAGTAAAGTAGATTATTTTGTTGCAGCTGGCGGTGCTGGTGGTGGTCCGGCTAGTGCAGGAGCTGGTGGTGGCGGAGGTGGTGGAGGTTTTAGATTTTCTGCTTGTGGTTATTCTACACCTACTTGCGGAGCTGGGACAGCTTTACCTGTTACAGCAACCGCTTTTCCAATAGTAGTAGGTGGAGGGGGAGCAGCGGATACAGACGGTTCAACATCAACATTTTCTACTATCTCATCTGCAGGTGGTGGCAACGGAGGAAAACAACCTGGTGGTGGTGGAGCTAGTGAAACTGGATCCAATGGTGGATCTGGTGGTGGAGGATCAGCAAACCCTACTCCCGGACCTCAACAAGCAGGTGGATCAGGTAACACACCTCCAGTTAGTCCACCTCAAGGAAATAATGGTGGAAGTGGAAATCACACAGGAGGTTCTCACCAAGGTGGTGGTGGAGGCGGTGGTAGTGCGGCCGCAGGAACTAATGTTACAACTTCTCCAGGTGCCGGTGGGCCATCTGGAACTGGTGGAGCTGGAAAAGGATTACCAACAGCAGCAGTAGCTACTAATGGTGAATCTGGTCCAGGATCTTTATATTATTTTGCAGGTGGTGGTGGAGGTGGAGTTGATAAATGTAATGGTTGTACAGCAAGATTAGCTCCAAATCCTGCTACTGGTGGAACTGGTGGTGGAGGAGATGGTGCAAATAATAATACAGCAGCTCAAGCAGGTACAGCTAATACTGGTGGTGGTGGAGGTGGAGCAGTAAGTCCACAACCAACTGCTGGTGCAGGCGGTTCAGGTGTAGTAATAATAAGGTATAGATTTCAATAATTATGACAAGTAAAATTAAAGTAGATAACATAGAAAATCAATGCGGCGGCGCAGTAGTAACTAAATGTGGTGGAACAACTACTATTAGTGGGTCAGTTGTAAAAGCAAATAATATTCAAGCAAGTGATGGTGGAAATTTAGTTAGTCAATCAGGAACTACCATTACTTTAGGTGCTTCTGGGGATACAATAAATTTAGCTAGTGGTGCATCACAATCAGGATTTGGTAGAACAGGTACTGTAGATTGGCAAACAAGTGCAATTAAAACAGCTACATTTACTGCAGCTAATGGTGAAGGTTATTTTTGTAATACAACAGGTGGTGCTTTTACAGTTAATTTACCAGCAGGATCAGCAGGTGCGATTATTTCATTACAAGATTACAATAATACATTTGATTCAAATTCTTTAACAGTATCACCAAATGGTTCAGAAAAAATAAATGGTGGAACTGCAAGTGGTCCTATAATTTTAAGTACAGAAGGACAAGGTTTAACTTTAGTTTATATTGATGCAACAGTCGGTTGGAGAACGGTTCAAGATAATGATTTTGCTACTTCTGGTGCTACAAATATGATAGCCACAGGGGGTACAATAACTACTTCTGGAGATTATAAAATTCATACATTTACAGGACCTGGAACTTTTACAGTATGTTCAGTATCTGGTACACCTGCTGAAAACACAGTTTCATATATGGTAGTTGCTGGAGGCGGTGGTGGTGGAGCCGTAAGAGGCGGTGCTGCTGGAGCAGGAGGATTTAGAGAATATAAAGGCCCAGCAGATTCTTATACAGCTAGTCCATTAGATGGTAATCCAGGAGGAACTGCAGTAACAGTTACTGCAACAGGTTTTCCAATTACAGTAGGTGGCGGCGGTGCTGGTGCAAGACCAACAAGTGCAAATGGATCAAATTCAATTTTTTCAACAATAACATCTACTGGTGGTGGAAAAGGTGGTTCAAGAGAAGGTGCTCAACCATCTGGACAATCAGGTGGATCAGGTGGAGCAGGTGGAGCTGATAGTGTAACTACAAATCCAGGAGGAAACGGAAATACTCCTCCAGTTAGTCCTCCTCAAGGAAATCCAGGAGGTACAGCTGAAAACCGAACAGGTGGCGGTGGCGGTGGTGCTACAGCAGGCGGAGGTGATGCTACAGGTTCAGGAGGAAATGGAGGTCCAGGCGGCGCAGGAGCAACAACAAGTATTAATGGAACACCAACAGCTTTTGCTGGTGGTGGAGGTGGTGGTGCACAATCTGGAACTAAAGGTCCTGGTGGTGCTGGCGGTGGAGGTGCAGGTGGTCAAGGAGAAACTGCTCCAGCAAATGCAGCAACAGTAGGAACAACTAACACCGGTGGTGGTGGTGGTGGAGGTGGAGACAATGCTTGTGGTGCTAATGGAGGATCTGGTATAGTAGTAATAAGGTACAAATTTCAATAGGTAAATTATGAGTGAAGTAAAAGTAAATAAAATTAGTCCAAGAACAGCGTGTGGTACAACCACATTAGGAGATAGTGGAGATACATTTACAATTCCTGCTGGTGTAACAATTACAAATAATGGAACGCAAACAGGTTTTGGTAGAGAAGGTTCTGTTAATTGGCAAACAGGAAGTCTTAAAACTTCTACATTTACCGCAGTATCAGGTGAAGGTTATTTTATAAATTCAGGTAGTGCAATCACAGCAAATTTACCAGCAGGATCACCAGGAGCCATTGTAGCTTTTTCTGATTATGCAAGAAATTTTGCAACATATAATTTAACAGTAACACCCAATGGTTCAGAAAAAATTGGAGGCACTGCTGCATCCGCAAAATTAAATATTAATGGTCAAGCATCAACTTTTGTTTATGTTGATTCAACAAAAGGTTGGATTAATGTTCAAAATGCAGAAGATACAGAATCAGGTGCTGTAGAGTTTATACAAGCAACTGGTGGAACTATAACAACAGTTTGTACAAATTTTAAAGTTCACACTTTTACAGGACCAGGAACATTTGCTGTTTCTGCAATTTCATCAGTTTGTGCTTCTAGAAATCAAGTTTCTTATCTTGTTGTAGGAGGTGGCGGTGGAGGTGGTGCCGGTGATGTTTCAGGTGGTGGCGGTGCAGGTGGATTTAGAGAAGACAAATCTCCATTAACACCTTATACAGCTAGTCCATTAGAAGGTGCAGGTGCTATAACAGTTACTGCATCATCTTTTCCTATCACGGTAGGTGCTGGTGGAGCACACGGTCCTACACCTCAAGGACAAGGATCTAATGGAGTAAATTCAGTTTTTTCAACTGCAACATCAGCTGGTGGCGGAGGTGGTGGAAATGGTCAGCCTGGTGGTTCAAGAAATGGAGCTAATGGTGGTTCTGGAGGTGGTGCAGGATATAGTGGTGGTTCTGGAGGTTCAGGTAATACTCCACCAGTAAGTCCGCCTCAAGGACAAAATGGTGCAACACAGCCAGGTCCAACCGCTTCACCTGCTTATGGAGCAGGAGGTGGTGGTGGAGCAACTGCAACAGGTTCAGGTGGTACTCCTTCAGCAGGAGGAAACGGTGGTGCTGGAGCAACAACAAACATTACAGCAAGTCCAGTACCTTATGCTGGTGGCGGAGGTGGTGCAAGAAATGATACTGGAACTGTATCTTCAGGTGGTACAGGCGGAGGTGGATCTGGTGGTAATGGTGGTCAAGCTGCTGGAAATGGAACTGCTAACACTGGTGGTGGCGGTGGTGGATCTGATGAACAGGAACAAAGTTCTGGAGGAGTTGGTGGCTCTGGTGTAGTAATAATAAGGTATAAATTTCAGTAGTTGAATGATAATTAAAAGTAATATATAAGGAGAATAATTATGGCACATTTTGCAAAACTAGGATCAAACGGAAAAGTTATTCAAGTATTAACTTTGAATAATGGTGATATGTTAAATGCTGACGGCGTTGAAGATGAAACAGTAGGACAACAATATTTAGAAACACATAATAATTGGCCTGCACAAATGTGGATTCAAACTTCATACAACACATCAGGTAATACACACAAAGATGGCGGAACACCTTTAAGAGGAAATTACGCAGGTATAGGTTATACTTGGGACGAAGATGATCAAATCTTTTGGCCTAAAAAACCATATGCATCTTGGGTAAAACATAATGCATCAGCTTCTTGGAAATCACCAATCGGTGATGCTCCCGCATTAACAGCAGAACAAGAATCACAAAATACGGCAGCTACTCATAGCTGGTCTTACGTTTGGAATGAAGCAAATACAACTTGGGACTTGACAGATAGATTAGCATAAATTAAAAATGGTGGTGGTATGCAGAGACAAGTATTAACAGAACAAGCTCTATATTATGGTGATGTCGATATGCCCAAAGATTGGGATATTGACCGAGATAAATTATCAGGCGACATCCTACAATCAGTAATTCAAAACAAAGATTTTCCGTTCTCAAGAACTTGGGATATGTTAAATACCTATATGCGAGATCACGTTGGTCTTGAGTATGGTGTTAATTTAATTAACAAAGAAACGTGGGGTAACATTTATAAACCCCAGGAAACAACAATTCCATTATTAAATATAGATCCAGTAGATCTACGTAACTCACCAGATTATACATTACTTTATGGCGTCAAAGTCAAAGACTGTATGGTCAGAATACACTTTGAAGATAACAGACGTAAAGGTAGATCTTGGGACATAGAACTTAAAAACAATATGTTTATTATGTTTCCATCTACTAATATGTATTACTTAACTAACAATCAAAAAGATTCATTAAATTTTGTTCAAACAATAACTTATGAATATATCTAATTACTATTGGTATTTTAGTGGTGTGTTAACACCAAAGTTTTGTGATGATGTTATAGAATATGCTAAATCACAAAAAGAAGTAATGGCTAGAACAGGTGGCTATGGTGATAGAAAATTAAAAAAAGAAGAAGTAAAAGATTTAAAAAGAAAAAGAAACTCTGATTTAGTATGGCTTAATGATACTTGGATATATAAAGAATTACATCCATATGTACACGAAGCTAACAGAAATGCAGGTTGGAACTTTGAGTGGGACAGATCGGAATCTTGTCAGTTTACAAAATATAAACACAACCAATATTACGATTGGCATTGTGATAGTTGGGATAAACCATATCAAAGAGAAAATAAAAATGATCCTGATAATGGTAAGATTAGAAAACTATCTATGACTTGTCAGTTAACAGATGGTTCAGAATACAAAGGCGGTGAATTAGAATTTGATTTTAGAAACTATGATCCACATATGAGAGACGAATCAAAACATAGAGTGCAATGTAAAGAGATATTACCAAAAGGATCTATTATTGTATTTCCTAGTTTTGTGTGGCACAGAGTTAAACCAGTAACATCAGGCACAAGATATAGTCTTGTGGTATGGCATTTAGGGAGGCCTTTTAAATAATGCAAATAAATAGTTATTTTCCAACTGTAATATGGAGTGAAGAAAAACCAGAGTTTGTTAAATCGTTAAACAAAGCAAGTAACAAGTATGTTAGTGAGGCTCGTAAAAGAGAAAAAGAGTTTATAAAAAAACACGGTGATTTTGGAAGATCATATCACTCAACACCGCTTACAGCTGACAATGATTTTTTAGATTTTAGAAATTATATTGGTCAAAAGTCTTGGGAATATTTAGATCACCAAGGTTATAATATGCAGCAATACACAACTATGTTCAGTGAAATGTGGGTACAAGAGTTTGCTAAAAAAGGTGGTGGTCATCATTCAGCACACATACATTGGAATCAACACGTATCAGGTTTTTACTTTCTAAAATGTAGTGATAAAACTTCTTACCCTGTATTTCACGAACCAAAGACTGGTGCAAGATGTACAAAATTAAAAATGAAACCAGACTTAAAAGGTATATGGCCTGGTCACGAACAGTTTCATTTAAAACCTAAACCAGGTACATTAATTATATTTCCAGGTTATCTAGAACACGAGTATGCAGTAGATTTTGGTATTGAACCATTTAGATTTATACATTGGAACATACAAGCAGTGCCAAAAGAGATGGCTAAAGATGTATAAAGTATTTTCTAATACAGGAATTATGAAAGAAAAATTAAGTAGTAAAGCTATGAATAAATTAAAATTTTATATGAAAAAAAGAACAAGTAAAGGAAATAGAAAATTAGCTGGAAATATATCTGATTCTTTTTTTATAGAAGATAAAGATGATTGGTTTTTTAATAATGTTTTATTATATTTAATACAACAATATACAGAAGGAGATTTAAAAGCAATTGTACCTGCTGTTTTAACAAAAGATTGTTCTTATGTTTTAGATTCTATTTGGGTTAACTATCAAAATAAATATGAATTTAATCCAGTTCATTGTCATCAAGGTGTTTTTTCTTTTGTAATATGGATGGAAATTCCATCAAGTTATAAAAAAGAAAAAAAATTAAAGTTTGTAAAAGAATCTAATTCACAATGTCCAAATACTTTTGAATTTATCTTTACCAATATGTTAGGGGCTGTATCCACAGAAAGATATTATTTAGAACCAGAAGATAAAGGAACTATTTTATTATTTCCTTCAAACTTATTACACCAAGTATATCCTTTTTATTTATCAAATAAAAAAAGAATAAGTATTGCTGGAAACATAAAATTAGATCCAACAAAAATAGTATGAGTTTTAAAATTTAGTATGCAAGAATTAACAATAAAAACTAAAATTTTTTTAGATAAATTAAAAGGACACAATAAAATTAAAAAAAATTTATTAAAATTAATAGATAATTACAAAGCAGATTCACTTAGCCATAAAGATATTTATTATGATGATTTAATTGAGAAATTAGATTGGAATAGTTCTAAGATACCCAATCGACCGTGGGTACAAGTTTTATTACCTTTTATAAATAAACATTTTATAAAATGTACAAAAAAATTAAATTTAAAAGACTTTCATATTAGAGCTATGTGGTTTCAACAGTATGGTAAAAATGGAACACACGGATGGCACGTTCACGAACAAAACTATACAGGGGTATACTATTTAGAATTACCAAAATCTGCACCTTTAACTGAATTAATTGATCCTACTAATATTAAAAATAGATTTAAAATAAAAGCTAAAGAAGGAGACATAGTTCTTTTTCCAAGTTTTGTAATACATAGATCAGGAAAAATGAAAACAAAAGACAGAAAAACAATTGTTTCTTTTAATTTAGAGTTTCAACATATTGACAAACAAGTACTTAAAATAATAAAAGATGTTTAAAACTATTTCAACAATTGATAATTTTTTAGATAATAAAACCTGTGACGAGCTAGTTAATTATTTTAATGATAATACTCAAGATACTAAAAAATATAGAGATACTTATATTTTAAAATACACTTATGAACCTATTTTAAAAAAACTTTGTAAAAACATTACGTTTTTTAATTTTAAAAATGTAGATAATATGGAAATAGTTTTATGGCCCAAAGGATCTTTTATGGACCCACATTATGATGAAGGAGATTATTTATCTTTTATAGTTTATTTAAATGATAATTATAAAGGAGGCGAAACTATAATTAATAATATAACTATAAAACCTAAAAAAGGTTCTATAGTTATTTTTAGTAATGGATCTTATTTACATAATGTAAATAAAGTAATAGATAAAGAAAGGTATACCCTTATAGCGTGGTACAAATGAGTTTTAAAAAAAATAAATACACAGTTATTCGTCAAGCAATATCAAAAGATTTAGCTGCATTTATTGCAAACTATTTTTGTATGCAAAAACAAGTATATGATACTTGTAGAGCTACAAGATATATGTCTCCTTTTGAAAATATTATAGGTCACTACGAAGGTAAAAATGAACAGATACCAGAAACTTATAGTCAGTATTCTAATGTAGCTATGGAAACTTTAATGTTAAAATGCCAACCAGAAATGGAAAAAGTAACAGGATTAAAATTATATCCTGCTTATACCTATGCAAGAATATATAAAAAAGGTGATGAACTTAAAAGACATAAAGATAGATTCTCTTGTGAGATATCTACGACAATGAATCTTGCTGGTGATGATTGGCCTATATATTTAGAGCCATCAGGAAAGACTGGTAAAAAAGGTGTTAGAGTAGATTTAAAACAAGGAGATATGTTAGTCTATTCTGGCTGTGAGCTAGAGCATTGGCGTAATAAGTTTAAAGGTAAAGAATGCGTACAAGTTTTTCTGCATTATAACAACCGTAAAACCCCAGGATCAAAAGATAATATGTTCGACAAGCGTCCACATTTAGGTCTTCCTTCTTGGTTTAAACGATGATATAATCTTTAGATGGAGGCAGGGCACCACCACATACCCCCTGTCTCCTTTTAAAGATTATTTATGAATTTAGGATTTGACGCAATATCACAGTTTCCCATATCGCAAGTAGCGGCGGACAATCAAGTTACCGTTGCTATTAATGGTAACAATTTAACATTAAGTATTGGACCTGTATCGGTTGCAGCTGATTCAGTTACAGAAGTTACTGATGGTAATCCATTAACACTGGGTATTGGAACAGTAACAATAGTAGGTACAGCAAATCTTGAAGCACCTAAAACACCATTGGTTTTAGGAACGGGGAACGTTACAGTTACTGCAGATGCTAATGTTACAGCTTCTGGAAACAACTTGATTATACGTAGTGGATCTGTTACTATTGTTGGAACTGCGAGTATATCAGCACCAGCAACTCCTTTAACATTAAGAACTGGAGAAGTAGGTGTTATTACGTGGAACGAAATTATACCAGGAGCAACAATGGTTTGGACACCAATTAAACCGTACGGATAATATATGGCATCAACATTTTCAACAGATCTAGCATTAGAATTAGTAGCAACAGGTGAAAAAGCTGGTCTATGGGGATCTATTACTAATACTAACTTACAAATTTTACAACAATCAACATCAGGCGTAATAGATGTAGCAATGACATCTGGCTCTGATAAAACTTTACTTTTTTCAGATGGTGCAACATCTGATGGTAAAAATATTTATTTAAAACTTACTGGTACTATGACTGGTAATGTTAATTTAATTATACCAGCATCAACAACTGGTGGTACAGCTACTAGGGTTTATGTAATACAAGATGCAACAAACAGAACTACAACAAACAAATATACACTAGGTATTAAAACAGCTGGGTCATCAAATCCAATTGCTGTTCCTGTTGGAGCAACAATGTTAATTCATTCTGATGGTACAGATGCAAGATTAGATATTTTACAAAAAGGTAACTTTGCAATTACATCTAGTTCTATCACTGCATATACTGCAGTAGCTGGTGATAATTTATTAATAGATACACAAGCAGCTCAAGTTACAATTACACTACCAGCTTCGCCTGCTATGGGTGATGAAGTTAGTTTTATGGACGTATCACCAAGTGGAGGTTTTGGTACCAACAAAGTAACAATTAACAGAAACAGTCAACCAATTAGAGGTGCTGCATCTAATTTAGAATTAGTTGCTAATAATCAATCGATTAAATTAAGATACACTAACGCAACCAAAGGTTGGCAATACGTATACAACGTAACATCAT
>WLWH01002149.1_pt1 | contig 11480 bp, 18 predicted proteins | sample 6712741 | NCBI WGS metagenome assembly WLWH01 (sample SAMN12718694, study PRJNA515312) | sponge metagenome | isolation source: marine sponge | host: Mycale hentscheli | place: New Zealand: South Island, Marlborough, Capsize Point | collected 2003-05-01 | reverse complement strand
GGTAGAAATTAAGAACTACTTACAAGAACTTGTGGCTTATAGATTAGAACAAGGACACAAGACAGCAGACTGGGAAACACCAAGTGGATTCCCTGTTTGTGCAGAGAAGTGGATTAAAGAAAAGCGAAGAGTTATAGGATACATAAATAAAAATAAGTTTCATCATGTGTTCTTAGAGTATTTGCCTATCCCCGCCCGACATGAGTTAGCGTCAGGCATTAGTCCAAATGTAGTACACAGTTATGATGCAGCACATATGGCTCTTGTCATGTGTACACTAAAAGATAGCGGAAACAAATCGTTTGGCGCTATACACGACTCGTTTAGTGTACATGCATGTGATGTAGATGAACTGTTAGATGTAACTAAAAACGAATTCATTAAGATGTACGATGGAGACGTGTTAGAAGAATTGAAAGCACAAATTACGACCGGTGATTTGAGCTGTCAAGTTATGCAACCAAGTAAGGGAAACCTGGATCTAGAAGACATAAGGAGTAGTGATTACTTCTTCTTCTAAGTCCTTGATTTATAAGGAAAATCTCTAAGTATCCCTTATAGAGAAAAGATAGTTTGTGGCGAACTATTCTCAACCAATCTTAGTCTATAACTGGATGTACGCCACACACAACCAGTTCATAGGCTATTTTTATTTGCATAGGTCGAGGGTTTTCATATATATGTTTTTGTCCCTTCCTTAGCGAGCCTTACCGGAGCTCGTGACCGTAATCCGGTTTTTTATAATAATAACTAGGAGTAAGATATGTTACTAAATAACGTAGAACTAATGTGGTGTAAAGTAGGTGATAACGCAGGTACTAAGTATGGCTCAGAAGAAAAGGAATGGTCAGTAGACTGTATCTGTTCTGACAAGCAATCAGGTGACTGGGTTAAAGCCAAACACGCTACTAAAGAAAGAACCAATGATGATGGAAAGAAATTTATTAAGCTTACTAAGAACTGCATTAAGCGTGACGGCAACCCTGCCCAAGCTATTAAAGTAATTGATAAGCATGGTAATGATGTCGATCCACTTATCGTTGGCAATGGCTCTAAAGCTAATGTACAGTATACTACTTTCGAGTGGGATATGGCAGGACGTTCAGGAGTTAAAGCCATCTTGACTGCAATACAAGTCACAGACTTAGTAGAGTATTCGGGTAATGGTGTTACTGAGTTTGAAATCGAAGAGCAACCCGAAGTTGCTTTAGAAGAAGACCAAGTATTTTAAGCGCTATCCAGCTAATGCCCCTCGAAAGAGGGGTTTTTATTTTCAATCATAATAAGGAGGACACTATGTCTAAAGAAGTACCATACCACAAGAAACCATTAGGACAGATACGAGCAGATGCTAAGAAAATCTTTGGCAACCCTTATCGTTATGTACCTGAGGAAATGTCATATGAAGAAGCTATGACAGGTAAAGGAGACTATGTAGGTGGAGAACACTACAACAGACTACCTGACCAACAACAACCAGCAGAGATAGCTCATGCTTGGGGGTTAGACTTTCTATTGTGGAATACAGTTAAGTATCTGTCTAGAGCAGGTCATAAGAAGAATACTAATATGGATAGTTTAGATAAAGAAATAGATGACTTAAAGAAAGCTATTGATTATATTCGTATGCGTATTAATGTTCTCAAAGGTAGAACACCATTAGACTTCGGTCAATCAGAGCCAAAGCAAGTTGATTGGCTTGATGAGCCTATCGAAGAGTTTATGGAGCGTTGGAATGTAGATACAATGAAAGAAGCTAACGCTAAATATTATGCACAAAAAGCTAAAGAAGAAGGCAAACCACTAGGAGAATTAGATGATGACGGCATTCCTTTATAAATGGACTAACCGAGATAACAAAGAGTATTATATAGGTGTACATGAAGGTGAAGAGACAGACGATTATATAGCGTCTAGCACTAGCTTTCTAGAGAAGTATAATGCTAGTAAAACAAGGTGGAAGAGAACTATTCTAAGTCACCACACTAACATGGCAGAAGCTTTAAGAGCAGAAGCCGAGGTAGTGACAGAAGAAACTCTTAAAGACCCTAACTGTCTTAACAGGATGGTTGGGGGCGAACCCACTTTTACAGCGCTTGAACTCAAAATGGCTACACTAAGTGCGTTGTATCATCATAATAATTTAGGTGCTGTAGGCTGTAAGGAAAGCTTTATGAAACTATGGGGGCATTATCCAAATAAACATTGGTCGCCTACATCGTGGACAGAGCCTACCTTATACGCCTTAGCATGTTCACTAACAAGATTTATAACTAAGGAGGAGTAATGGTAAATCCAAATAATAATAAACACTTTAATGATGAAGCCCTAAGGATTAACAGGACTTTAAAAAAAGAAAATGATGCGTTAAAAGAAGAAATAGAAATATTAAAAGAAGAACTAAGGAGGAAAGATGAGGACACAAGGTACACTTAAGTATCATGGACCATGCCAAGCGTGTGGATCAAAAGATAATAAGGCGGTATATGAGCATGATGACGGTGAGTTATCAGCTTATTGCTTTGGGTGTGGAGACTATGCTGTTGAAGGTAGTCTTCCTATAATTAATAATAAGGAGTATAACATGTCACTAGAAACAGTGCAACAAGTAAATGAGTTCCCTGTAAGAGGATTCAAAGAGCGTTCTATAACTAAGAATGTTACTGATAAGTATGGTGTTAAAGTAGGTTATAGTGAAGAAGACGGTACTACTATACAGTATCATTACTACCCTACTACACGTAACAATGAAGTAGTAGGTTACTCAAGAAGAGAAGTAGCTACAAAGAAGTTTATAGCTATCGGTGATACTAAGAATGATGTACAGTTGTTCGGTCAATCTTTATTTCAACAAGGTGCTAAGAAGCTAGTTATAACTGAAGGCGAGTTAGACGCTATGTCTGTACAACAGATGTATGCTAACAAGAACAATGAGTACCCTGTTGTATCTATAACTAACGGTGTAGGTGGTGCTAAGAAACAAATAGCTGCTAACTTAGACTGGATTAACTCATTCGAAGAAGTAATATTTATGTTCGATGCAGATGATGTAGGTAAGAACGCTGCAGATGAGTGTGCTAAGCTAATAAGAACAGGCAAAGCTAAGATAGCAACGCTAGGTAGACACGGTAAAGATGCATCAGACTATTTAGTAAGCAGTCATCTACGAGAATTAGATGATGCTGTCTGGAGAGCACAGGAGTATAGCCCTGCAGGCATTATTAACAGTGCATCCACATGGGAAGAGTTCAGTAAAGATATGCGAGAAGATAGCGTACCATACCCCTCTTGCTTTTGTGATGTAAACACACTAACTTACGGTAGAAGAACAGGTGAGTTAACTATCTTTACTGCAGGTACAGGTACAGGTAAATCAAGCTTTATTAAAGAAGATATCTATCACTTGCTTACAACAACACAACATCAGATAGGTATTGTATCGCTTGAAGAGTCAGTTAAAGAAACACTAGATGGGATTATTGGTCTACACTTAAACAAACGAATTAACCTTCCAGATACCCCCTTCGATAGAAAAGGTAAAGAAGGTAAAGACGCTTGGGAAACAGTAGCAGGTAACGGTAGATTTACTTTACTAGACCATCAAGGTTCTTTAGCAGACAACAGCTTAATGGATAAGATAGAGTATCTTGCAGCAACAGGCTGTAAGTTTATTTATTTAGACCACATTACTATTGCTGTCAGTGAAGTTGACGGTGATATTAATAGAGGTATGGATCGAGTCATGTCAGACTTACTTAAGTTATGTAAGAAGTTTGATGTATGGGTTGGCGTAGTATCTCACTTAAGAAAGACAGGCATAGGCTCTATCTCTTATGAGGAAGGTGCTGATGTTACAGAAGATAGTCTTAAAGGTTCTGGCTCACTTAAGCAGATAGCCTTTCAGATTATAGCGTTCTCTAGAAATAAATACGCTGAAACAGAGGACGAGAGAAACCAAGTAAGAATAAGCGTACTCAAGAATAGATTCACCGGCAAAACAGGTTACGCAGGCTCTGCTAAATACAACGAACACACCGGCAGACTAGCTAACACCAAAGCAAGAGCAGATGAATTTACTATTGAGGAATAATAAATAATAATAAGGAGGTAGTATGAAGTATATATTCGATATAGAAGCTAATGGATTACTCAATCAAGCTGATAAGATATGGTGCATAACACTATACAGTTTAGATGCAAGTAAATCAGAGACTTTTACAGATGAGTTAGATACACATCGTTCTATAAGTGCTGCATTAAATATAATGGCAGGAGCAGAAATGCTTATCGGTCATAACATTTATGCTTACGATTTTCCTTTACTAGAAAAAGTTAAGGGTTGGAAATACAACGGTAGGATTTTAGATACCCTACTACTATCACAGCTACTTAACTTTGATAGAGGAGGACATGGTCTAGCTCAATGGGGTGAACGGTTTGGAATACCTAAACCTAAACAAGAGCAATGGGAGTTCTTTGAGAAGTCAATGTTACACCGTTGCAAAGAAGATGTAGAGATAAATAAGAGAGTATATGTGAGGCTCAAACAAGAGTTCCAAGTGTCTAAGATACCCGGAAGTGTTGTTAAGATTGAGCAAGAAGTAGCTAGGATTAGCGCTGAACAGGTTAAGAATGGTTGGTTAATGGATGTAGAACTAGCACAAGAATACTTTGAACACTTGTCTAGTGAATTAAGTAGATTAGCTAATAAGATAGAACCACTATTACCTATGTCGTTAAAGCGACTTGATCCAATAGGAAAAACAATAACACCTAAGTATACTAAGAAAGGAGAGCTACATGCTCATCTAAAGAAATACTGGGAAGGCTATGACTTTGGTTACATGAACAGAGAAGGTAGGTTAGGAGGTGATTACTCTCGTATTACGTTTATTAAACCTACAATGACACAACACGCCTTGATAAAAGACTTTTTACTTAAACAAGGATGGAAGCCTACTACATGGAATAGTAAGATAGAAGATGGTAAGACAGTTAGAACGTCACCTAAGTTAACTGAAGATAGCTTTGATTCTATTGAAGGAACTATAGGACAAGACTTAGCAATGCACATGGTATACAGCCACAGAAGAAACGCACTCAAGTCTGTTAAAGGAAACACAGGCTGGTTAAACACAATAAGACCAGACAACAGATTAGAATGTATACCAATGACATTAGGTGCTGCAACAGGTCGTATGCGTCATCGTAACTTAGTTAATGTACCGTCTGTTAACGCTACGTTTGGTAAAGAGTTAAGACGATTATTCATAGCACCACCAAACAAAGTACTAGTAGGTTGTGACTTAGCCTCAGCACAGTTAAGATTACTGGCTGCAGCTATGGGAGACCCTGACTATAACAAGACTGTTATTGATGGTACCGAAGAAGAAGGTACTGATATACATTCTGTTAATGCAAGGATCGCAGGCTTACCTAACAGGAAACTAGCTAAGACATTTATATATGGTTTCTTATTTGGAGCAGGTGACCAGAAGACTGCTAGTGATTTAAACATAAGCACGTCAGAAGCTAAAGACTTAAAGGCTAAATTCCTTAGAGGACTACCCGCCTTAGGTAGCTTAAAAGATAGGCTTGAAAATCAATTTGAGCGTAGTAAAAACAAATATATTATCGCTCAAGATGGTAGAAAGATACTAGTAAATAGTAAACACAAGGTACTTAATTACCTGTTGCAAGGTAACGAAGCCATTCTTACAAAGAACTGGATGGTGTTATCAGATAAGAAAATAAAAGAAGAAAAGATAGATTGTAAGTTGTTAACCGTAATGCATGATGAACAAAACTTTGAATGTAATCCCCTACATGCAGAAAAACTAGCTATAATTCTGGAAGAAGCTGCTACTGAAGCAGGTAAGCTACTAGGATTTGAATGTAGAATGGATGGTTCTAGTAAGATAGGAGAGAACTGGTTAGACATTCACTAGGAGACAACATGTTAGCGGAAGAAATAGCAAGACACTACAGAGGTGTGTTGCAAGATGAAAGAATAGATTTAAATGTAAGAGAAGATAAAACAGTAGACCCTGGAAATTTATTTATAGCAGGGTGGTGTGACGGAGAAGACTTAGACTTCCCTATTGAAATATCTTTTGTAGTAAACAATGAAAGAGATGAATTATTTTTTGATGAGCTAGGACTCGCTGCATTACACAGAGAGTTTTGTTACACGCTTAATCATGAGCTAGTTCACTTAGAACAGTTCATAGATAACTTTGAATACAATGAAGAAGAAGCCTATGAAAGAGAAAGCACCTTTGATTTGTTATCGGATCGAATTGTTTTATCACCATACACTTACGATATAAACAGGAGTTGAAATGAAGATAATGTATACAGACGAAGAGCTACCACAAGGTAGTGAAGAGTGGTTAAAGCTTAGGAAAGACTATGGCACTGCTAGTGAGGCTGCATCAGCTTGCGAGGTATCTCCATGGAGCCCTAAAAATAGATACGAACTGTATCAATTAAAGACAGGTGATTTAAAAGTTAAGATGAACTTTGCTATGCAACACGGCAATCACTATGAACAAGAAGCAAGAGAAGCATTTCAGAACGACTTTAATAAGTTATACGAGCCATGCTGTATAGCTAATGAGATAGAAGGACTACCGTTAATGGCATCACTAGACGGTAGAGAAATATTATCAGGTAAATCTATACTAGAGATTAAATGCCCCTTAAAAGGTAATGAATCTCCACTATGGAACACTATGTTATTGGGCGAAGACCTACCCATACAGTATCAATTACAAATGACCCAGCAGATGCTATTAGCTGAGGTAAAATCGTGCCACTTTTGGGTATATTGTGCACACAGCAAGCAAGGATTGTACAGAGAGTTTAAGCTAGGTAAACGCCTGACTAAACAATTACTAGAAGGTTGGAAAGAATACTTTAAAGGAATACCAGAGCCTGCTATAACAGATGTAGTAGTAGAAGACTCTGATGAATGGAATACAGCTGCTTACGATTATATAGAAGCAAAAGAAAGAGCAGACAAAGCAAACTATCTGTTGACAGCGTCTAAAGAAAAGCTAATTGAATTAGCTGATGGACAATCACGCAGAGGTAACGGAGCTCTTGTTAAGATAACTGACAAGGGAAAGGCTAGTGTCCGTAAATGCTAGCCATTGGACAGGGTTAGTTCCAGACCCTGAAACCAATATAGGTTTTGTTTATATGATAACTTGTTTGACTACTAATAAGAAGTACATTGGTAGAAAAACATTTTGGAAGATGGCACCACCTAAGAAACGATCTCTAAGGAACCCTATTAGGGATAAAGGTTCTGACAAGTGGCGAGACGACTGCTGGTTAGAATCCGACTGGAAGAAGTACACAGGGTCATCTAAAAGTTTTAATGAACATATATCTGAACAAGGCAAGGATAACTTTGTGTTTTGTATTATGGAGCAGTACAAGAGTAGTGCATCCATACATTACGCTGAAGCTAGACTCCTCATGGATAAACGAGCATTAGAATCAGATGAATACTATAACAAAAATATAGGTGCAGTTAAGTTTGTACCTCCACAAGAAGTTAGGAGAACTTTAATATGAAAACAAAAAGAGATACACTACCAAATGATTATCAAAACTTTATTGCTCTTAGCAGGTATGCAAGATGGTTACCTGAAAAGAACCGTAGAGAGACGTGGAAAGAAACAGTAGCACGTTACTTTGATTTCATGGAAGAACACTTAAAAGAAAATACTGGTCATGAGCTAGACTCTGTAACTAGAAAGATACTAGAGGAAGCCGTATTCAATTTAGATGTAATGCCAAGCATGAGAGCACTAATGACAGCAGGTAAAGCCTTAAAGCTTAGTAATATAGCAGGCTATAACTGTGCGTACCTTAGTGTAGACCACCCTAAAGCGTTTGATGAATGTCTATACATTCTAATGAACGGTACAGGCGTAGGTTTCAGCGTAGAAGAAGAACAAGTAAAGAAGTTACCTGAAGTAGCCTCAGATATAGTAGAGGTAGATGATACGATCGTTGTCCAAGACAGTAAAGAAGGATGGCAATCAGGTTATAGAAAATTAATAAGATATTTATTTGATGGTGAAGTACCTAAGTGGGATATGTCTAAGGTCAGAAAGAAAGGAGCAAGGCTTAATACCTTTGGTGGTAGAGCTAGTGGTCCAGAACCTTTAGCAGAACTATTTCAATTTACAGTAGGTATATTTAAAGAAGCAGCAGGTCGTAACTTAAACTCATATGAGTGTCATAGGTTAATGTGTAAGATAGCAGAGGTAGTAGTTGTAGGTGGTGTACGTAGGTCAGCACTTATATCTTTATCTAACCTAAACGATGAGCGTATGAGACACGCTAAGTCAGGACAATGGTGGACAGACACACCTGAGATGGCGTTAAGTAACAACAGCGTATGCTACACAGAGAAACCAGACATGGGTATCTTTATGAAAGAATGGTTATCACTATACGACTCTAAGTCAGGTGAGCGTGGCATCTTTAATAGAGAAGCAGCCATAGCAACTGTAGCTAAGATAGGTAGACGAGACGTTAATCACGACTTTGGTTGTAACCCGTGTAGTGAAATTATATTAAGAGATGGACAGTTCTGTAATCTTACTGAAGTAGTAGTAAGAGGAAGCGACACGCAGAAAGATATTATGCGTAAAGTAAGACTAGCTACTATACTAGGAACGTTCCAAGCATCTCTTACTAACTTAAAACGATTAAGAAAGAAGTGGACTATTAATACTAAAGAAGAGGCACTACTAGGTGTATCGCTTACAGGTATTATGGACAACTCTTTTATGAATGGAAGTAATACTGATAGAGGTCATCACGGTAAGAAAAGCTTACCAGACTTCTTAGCAGCTCTGCGTAAAGAGACTGTTAAAGTTAATAAAGATTGGTCAGAGTTATTAGGTATCCAACAAGCAACTGCTACTACTGCTGTTAAACCTAGCGGTACAGTAAGCCAGTTAGTAGACTCAGCGTCAGGCATACACCCTAGACACCATGACCATTATATCCGTAGAGTTAGAGCAGACTCTAAAGACCCTATCGCTCAACTCATGATCGATCAAGGCATACCTTGTGAAGATGATGTGATGAAGCCTGATAGTGTTAAGGTGTTCTCGTTCCCTATGAAGTCACCTGAAGGTGCTGTACTAAGGAATGACAGAACAGCTATAGAGCAGTTAGAACTCTGGTTAACATATCAGAGACATTACTGTGAACACAAACCAAGTATAACTGTAAGTGTAAAGGAGCACGAATGGATGCAGGTCGGTGCTTGGGTATACGAACACTTTGATGAAGTGTCAGGGGTAAGTTTCTTACCTCATTCCGACCACACTTATCAGCAAGCACCTTACGAGGATTGCACGAAGGAAGAGTACGAGGCATTAGAAAAAGTAATGCCAAAGAACTTAGACTGGACGTTGATAAGTCAATATGAGCTGGAAGATACTACAACAGGAAGTAAGACTTTAGCATGTACAGGAAATGTATGTGAAGTAGTGGACCTCACAGAAGAGGAGCTCGCTGTTTAATTATATAGGAGATATATATGTTAGAAAAAATAAAGAACGGAGCTGACGGTGCAATAGACGTTGGTATTAAGTTAATTAGTTTGTCGATTATATTACAAGTTATCTTTGGACCAAAGGTAGCTTTCTTAACTGGAGATGTAATTGGCTCTATACTAGGTATAGTATGGACTCTAGGAAACGGTGGATTAGCAGGCATTATTGCTGCGTTAATAATCTGGAAGTTACTAGACAAAGATATAACGGATGAGTTATCTAAATAGGAGTAACTATGACTTGGAGAATTGATCCGAAGACACTTAAGAATAAAGTTAGCGAACATAAAACATACGCTATCTTAGTAGGCATTGTAGTAGTAGCATTACTAGCACGATGGCTAGGAGCTTAAGCGCAAAGAAAAAAGAAAAAGAACCCGGTGGTCTTGTTCAAATGGATAAGACTGCCGAACTTTATAAACGATTAAGAAAAAAGTCAAGACCATTATGGAAAAATGATTGGCGTAAATAGGAGTATAATATGGTAGAAGAAAAAAGATTAGCAGAAGACTTGAGTCTTATGTTAGAGTCAGCAATAGCTGTTACTCACTCACAAGATTTAAGTTCAGGAACACATGACGCAGCAGAAGACTGCATACGCTCTTTACTTAAGAGCATGGCAATTTTAGGATACGATAAAGTTACAGATAACAAGGAGCACTGATGAGTAAAGCACAATTAACATTAAACATAGCACACCCTGATAGTAAAGGTGTACATCAAGAAACCTTTCAATGGGAGTTTGACGTGAGAGAGGATGGTAACTGGCTGCAAAGCTTTATGGACTATGTAAATCAAGAGGAGAATAAGGATGATGAAGAAGCTAAGCCAAAAATTGTTACATGATTTAGAAAAATATTATCACAACATAGAAGTATTATATAATGATAATCAAGATATAGAAGCAATAAGAGAACACTTAAGAATACCTTATGAAGACTGGTTGCCAATGCAAGATGTTATATTTGCACCTGAATCTATATACAAATGCACTAATGTATTTGACAATACTGTTTATTATAAATATAATCACAACACAGGACGATCACAGGAGGTAAATATATGATTAATAATATTAATCCATATTTTACACCATTTATAGAAACATCAAATACTGAAAATATACTTCTTAGAAAAGATGTAAACGAAAATATAGATGTAATAATAAATAATCTAGAAAATTTTGAATCTAATATGGTTGATAAAGGTAAAATAAACCAATATCAATATGTTATCGATAAGTATAATTTAGGATTGAATAGATTAAACAATCCTGATATTAAAAATAAACATAGTAAGGCATTTGTTGTTCCATTAACACAAAATGATAAAATAGATATGTTGGGTTTTATGAGATTGCAGGAACCTTATATTAAATATTCTCATATAAATTTACCAAAAACTTCTATTTATCAAAAGGCAAATCTACATTTTTTTAATTATTTTTATTTTCACCAAAGAATTTTCCGCGCGTGATAATTTGCTTTCTCGGGGTCATTTCCTAAAGGTTTAGTTCTCGTGAGATAATTTTTTCTTCTATCTTCATCTCCGTGATTTAACTTCGTAGGTAATAATCCTGTTTTATCAAAAAAATGTTGATATCTTTTATCTCCAAAATGAACCTCTTTACCCTTAATAGTAGTCTTCAGTTTTTTGTTTTTTCTATCACTTAACTCGTATGTGTATCTTCCAACTTTAACACCCATTTTATAATAGTTGAGGTAAATATTTTATCATATCTTCATCTGATATATTTAATTCGATTTGAACTACAGGTTTACAACTTCGTTCTATTTTTAAATAATCATATTTACCTGTTTGTTTAGACATAAGGATATTGTTTGCTGTAGAACGTGAGATATTATATTTATCACATATATCTTGTAGTGTAAAG
>WLWH01002148.1_pt1 | contig 11481 bp, 8 predicted proteins | sample 6712741 | NCBI WGS metagenome assembly WLWH01 (sample SAMN12718694, study PRJNA515312) | sponge metagenome | isolation source: marine sponge | host: Mycale hentscheli | place: New Zealand: South Island, Marlborough, Capsize Point | collected 2003-05-01 | reverse complement strand
CAGGACAATATACTGTAAGGATGTCTAGTGGTACAGTCACCAACACCAAATATGCTGTAACCACAAACTGGACTGGGGCCCCAAAAAATTCTGATAGACACGTCAAGATTTATACACAAAATAATGCGGCTGGTAATTTGAACAATTGGACAACGTCTGAATTTGATCTTGGGGTTGGTGGGGATCAGAACTTGTCCAACAACGTTGGACTTGTTAACTTGTCGGTGGTTAGGTAATGGCACTTTTATCGTCTACAAAAAATTCTGATATTATCGCAAAGGGTACAAATAGCCAAAGACCCAGCGGACAAGGTGGCAAATTAAGATTGAACCCCTCCAGTAATAAATTGGAGTGGTACAGAGAGAGTAGTAATAATTGGGAATTTACACCAACACCTGCATATGTTGCTAATGGCAGCTTACGTTTTTCTAATGGATATGGTGTTTCTATGAGCGCTACGAATAATCCATTTAGAATGAATGCATCCGCAACCACTTCAATAGGTTACTCAATCAATACTAATGAACTCGATCGTAGATACAGAACGTCGCCCCCGCCTCCTATTTTCAGACTCAAAGCTTCTTCCTCTTGGGATGCGAGAGGGGCAAATCCAGATTATACAAATGGGCATATCAAGGGATGTTCGATAACAAGAACCTCAATCGGAGTGTGGGAAATAACATTCCACTCAGGCAGCCGACCAATCCAAGATTTTTATGTTGTAGCTACAGCTATGGGAGACCAAAGAAATGGCGCGTATAGAACTCTAAAGATTCAGACTAATGGTCAGAACATAATAAAAATGGATAGAAATGGATTCAGAATAGCGTTTGGTGGTAATGGGATTTATGGTTCTCAAAATGACGGTGCTATGGGTGGAACGTATCAAGCATTTCAAGTTTTTACAGGCAGTTAATTATGGCATTAAATTCACAGGGTACAGGCGCAGATAAGTTTGCCAGAGGTTCAACTGGTCAACGACCAGCAACTCCACAAGGGTGTGATATTAGATACAATACAAGTCTCCACAGAATTGAATACTGGGATGGTGGTAACAACAGGTGGTCCTCTTTTGCAATGGAATCGGAGGTTGGTAATGGACAAATAAAACTTACTACAGGCACAGGACTGACAGGAGGTACAACAAGCATTAATGCTAATAGTGGGTCGGATGTAACTCATACAGTATCGTTTGACACTACTTGGGGTGACGGAAGGTACCCCAGAGGGTCGGATGGTCCAAGAGTTGGTATTGCTGCAGCTTGGAGTATGAATGGCCCATCCAGTATTTCATTACGTGAGTCATTTAATGTAGCATCTATTACGTCCGGGGGTGGAGGCGTCATTACGATAAATTATAGATTTGCACTAAATACTAGTAATTACTCGGTACACTTGGGAATGGGTGATAAGACACAAAGAGCCGAACTTATGTTTAAAATTAACTCTCTTGGTGGTGCGACTTCATCTTTTGGTAATCCACCAACCCGTAAAGATACAACCGGTATCGATTTAGCTTGGGGAGGAGCGTCTAGCCCTAGTTCTTCTGGTGGTCCGCCTGCAGGAGAAAAAACACCCTATCTATCTTTTTGTGCTCTGGAGAGCTAACATGAGTCAAGTTATTTTAACACAAGGTGTATATGGGAATGTAGCAGTCACATTCCCAGCCGAAGACACCCCAATTAGTGACATCACTGATCAATTTGATGAACAACAGGTAAGTTGGGTCTTAGTTGATCTCGACTCACTACCTCATAGGTATAACCTTTTTTTTGATGCATGGAGATTTGACTCCGCAGGAACTGGAGTAGAGATCGACTTAACCAAGTCAAAAACAATTGCAATTGTAATTTTAAGAAATGTTGCAATTAGAGCCAAGAGATTGTTTGAGGAAAGAGAATTCCTGGGATTCACTAATCCTTTCACTTCTGCAGAAGTTGGGACTCAATTGTCAACAACCATTGCTAATGTAAACGCTCAAACAAATATTGAAGATTTGTTTCAAACACTTGAAGCGTTCATGTTAAACTTTAACGTCGATGTAGAATCAGATCTAATGGCTCCATCAGTTTCAGGTAGATCTATAATTAGTCCCGACTATCCGTTATAATAACCTCAGTCATATTACATCATGGACCTAGTTAATCACTACAACATCACCTCTGATCAAGTTCAAGACGAGGTAAAGTTCCTCAATTTGAATAATATTAAAACTTTTCCTTGTTCAATTTCTCTGCGAGATCAGTTTTACTCAATGTGGCAGCGTTTTGGACCTGATGCCGCTCGCACTGCTACCATTCCTTACGTTTGGACAGGACAATGTCCACTCCCAAGTGAGTATTTTGATGTCGAATCAGGAAACTGAACAGGTGGAGCTCATGTACAGAGCTCCTGGAAGGCAAAATCACCAAAATTTACCTGAAATTTTGGACGAAATCATGACAAGACTTGAAAAAGTCGAAAATCAACTAACAAAATTGGAGACCAAAGAGTAAATGGCACAAGTTTTTACAAAAAATGGGGAAACAATGATCGTTCCTCACAAAAAAAAGACTTATCAGGGTGATGGACCAAGAACAAAATCTTCGACAAAGAGTAATTCCTCTCGTCGCAAGAAGTCACGAGGTCAAGGCAGATAATAAATAGACAAAAGAGGTAAACTTATGTCAAACGAATACCCATATCCAGAGTTTCTTGAGGAAACTATGTTTGCAGAACATGGAACTAAGGTACTAATCACTGATCCATCCGCGGATGTCTATCTAGAACAGGCAAAAAAGAAGGCACTGAAGAACAAGTACCCTGAGTGGACAAAAGATATCAATTTAGACTAATAAATAGGAGGGTTAGACCCTCCTTTTTTATTGCATGGACGATTTAGACCTGGTTGCAGGTAAAACCAAGCTTCAAAGGAAACAAAAATCGTTTGTTGACATATCTTTAAGTTTTCAACCTAACCCAATCACTAATGATTTGACTGTATTGCTCAATGAAAGAGCAATTAACAATGCAATGAAGAACCTTATCATGATTGCACCCTCAGAAGTGGCGTTCAATCGTGATATTGGATCCAATACTAGACATTATATTTTTGATTTGATTGATTCAAGTACTGCAATGTTACTTGAGGACGAAATTAGGAGAACAATCAACTTTGGTGAACCCAGAGCCAAGATCCAAACTCTAAAGGTCGAAGCAAAAGAGGACCAAAATGAGTTCATGGTTTCACTATGGTATAAGATAGTTGGTTATGACGAAGTGTTCTTCGTTGACTATGTACTGGCACCTACCAGATAACCCAATAAATAAATCTAAAGAGTCGGTAGCTCATGACAGCACCTGTAAAGTTAACAGAAGTAGATTTCGAAAATATAAAACAGAATCTGATTGATTATTTGAAATCAACCAAACGATTTACTGATTTTGACTTTGCTGGTTCTAACCTGCAGGTCATTCTAAATTTAATTGCGTATCAATCCCAGTTGAATGCATATACAACTAACATGTTGGCTAATGAGACGTTCTTAGCCAGTGCTATGTTGCGTTCGAATGTTATTGAGAACGCCAACATGTTGGGATACCTTCCAACATCAGCTAGGTCATCAATTGTGTTGTTTGATTTGGAGATCAGACTGAGTGCAGATAATTACCCCAATGGATTTCCTGAATATCTGTCAATCCGTCCAGGATCAGTTTTAACTGCTGGAACAGGCATTTCAAGTTTCACATTTAATTTCATTGACGAGCAAGTTTCTGCTATCGTCAATTCTTCTGGTGTCTGTAGATTTTTAAATGCCAGAGCATATGAGGGTAACAGACTATTTCATACCTTTACAGTAGATAAGACAGATTTTTCACAGAAGTTTGTTTTGATGAACAGTGATATTGATACCACAACAATTAGAGTAGATGTACAAGAGGATCCTTCTGAAGAAACACTGGTTGCTTACAGACAAGCGAACAATCTTGTAAAGTTAACAGAACAATCCAGAACATATTGGATTGAAGAAACTAAGGATTCAAAATATGAACTAACTTTTGGTGATGGTTACTTTGGTAAAGAGTTGCAAGCAGGAGCAAAGATTAGTGTTACCTATTTGGTGACAAATAGTAACCTTGCTAACGGAGTACAGGATCTTAAGAACTATACCTTCATTGGTAAAGTGTTTGATTCATATGGAACTAGAGTAACTGAAAACTCTCAGATTCTTGATTTGGGTATGATCAGTTCTGGGTCAGAAATTGAAAGTCTTTCGTCAATTAAGTTAAGAGCACCGAAGTATTATGGAACACAGAACAGGTGTGTGACAACTGATGACTATGAATCTATTATTCGTCAAATTTTTCCTGCTGTAGATGACATTTATTGTTATGGTGGAGAGACATTAGAAATACCACAGTATGGAAGAGTGTATATCGCAATCAAACCAACCACAGGAGATTCCATCTCCGCTATCACCAAGGATTACATAAAGAGATCACTCGAACCTTATCGAGTTGCTTCTCTAGATATGGTTTTTGTTGACCCAGATGTATTGAATGTTGAGGTAGTGTCCACAACTTTCTTTGATGAGTCATCAACCAATAAAGACTCGACTTCAATTGTGTCTGCTGTCAAAGATTCACTAATAAGTTATAAGATTGATAGTGTTGTATCTAAGTTTGGTGGCACGGTAAGGTACTCAACCCTGGTAGGGATCATTGATGACTCCGACAAATCAATCACAAGGAACAACACCACCTTCAGAATGAGAAAGGATGTGAAACCAGTTATAAACACTGATGCAACCTACACAATCTGTTTCCTCAACCCATTAGAGATTGATTGTAACAACCCAATCATCAGTTCTACTGGATTTAGGATGGAAGTCAATGACATCTTTGATGAAAAGGTATATTTTTTAGAGGATGACACTAAAGGTAACATTAGAACTTACTTCTACACTGAAACAAACGAAAAAATCATTGCTAATAACTATTTTGGAGTTGTAGACTATGAAACTGGTGAAGTATTGTTAGGTTATCAAGTTCCTATCAAGATTATTAACGTAACAACTGACAATGAACTCCTAGAGTTACGAGCGATTCCGAGGACACAGGATATAATAGCAAAAGAGTCAACTTTTATTAACTTAGATATCGCCCAGTCCTCTATTGGCGCTGTTATTGACACCGAAATCGCCAAATCATGAACTTCGATAAAATTGTAACACCTTCGTCTCAAGTAGACACCACTTTACCTCTGTGGATTGTAGAAAACTACGAACGATTCATAGAATTCATGGAGTATGCACTCCAGAGCGAGGAGAGGATTGGTTTTTCGCAAAACTTACTCCAAAACTTACAAAAGTACAGAGACTTCGACACATTTGCGAAACCAATTGTAGAGTTTTCGTATTTGTCGCAAAGATTTAATGATTCTACTGAGTCAACAGAGGAAACTTACTTTCCAAGACTCAATACGAACTCTGGCGATAAGATTGATACCAATCGAACACGTATTCAACGTGATAAACCAAGATATCTGATTACTGCATATGAAGATGAGAAGTTGATGTTGTTTTCTGGGGAAGGATTCCCAGAAGAGAATGGTGTGTTGATGATTGATGATGAAATCATCTTATATCGATACAGAAAGGGCAATATTTTCTATGAACTCCAACGTGGTGCGTCTGGAACGACACTATTGGGTGACTTACTTCACGAATCGGTTTATAAAAAAACAGAAGCGGCAGATCACTATCAAGGATCCGAAGTCTACAACCTCAGTGGACAATTTCTGTCTGCAATCTTGGATTCTATTCATAAAACCTTTGCTACAGGGTTCGATGCTAAAAAAGTATCGAAGTTAATTGATAGATCGACAGTTTTAGAGAACATAAGGGACTTCTTCCAGTCCAAGGGAACTAAACTAGGCATTAAAGCACTCTTTAAGATTATCTACGCCGAGAATGATGTAGATGTGTCATATCCTGGTGATCGTATGATCATCCCCTCTCGTTCAACTTGGTATGAGGGTGTAATCATCAGGATGGTCCCAGTTCCCTTTGCTTTAACGAATCAAGAGTGGAGATACACCACACCCGATAAACTTATTGGATCAGAGATGGTCCTTAAGTCATATAATGACAATGAGATCTATGGATCCGTTATTATTGACTATGCATCCCATTATTCTTTTGAGGATGAGGTGCAATATGAAATGTATGTGGAAAAAGATAATATTATTGGGTCTACAATTGCAAATCCCAAGTCAAAACTGACAAGGGCACTTTTCATGTATGGAACATCAGATGATGGCAGAGATGTCACCACTGCAACTGTTGAAACCACACTTGGGTTCCCAGATAGTGGTATTTTCATTGTAGGGTCTGAAGCAGTACAGTATGAGAGCAAATCCTTCAACCAATTCTTCAATTGTAAGCGTGGATTCATTGGTTCTGACGCACCTTACGATATTGGCACTATGGTTATGGGTCCTTACTATTATGAGGGCAAAATAACTGATTCTGAAGGTGTAGAATTCCATTCAAGAGCATTTCCTCTTGGTTTAGCAGAATCTGTCGATATTAAAGATCCTGGGTTGCTTCATACCACTAATGATGAAGTGTATCCTAACGGTCCAGGTAGAATTGACAATAGAGAACCAATTATGGGTTCTTTAATTGAAAACTATGATGATTTTGTTGCGAGTCAGAGCGTAACTGTAAATTTCGTTAATTACGTTGGAAATTACACTTATGGGATCAGTGGAATCTACTTTGATGATAAATTCGTGTTCGCGTCTTCATCAAACTTACCAATGGACACAATTGGTCCGTTTAGTACTGAAGATATTGAATTATTGGGAACTGAGAGATTTGAAGAGATTTTCAGTGACTCAGATGTTCTAAATTTGGTTGTCGATGGTAAAAGATCCGATCTTACAGTTGGTCCAGAGTTACAAGGTAAAAACCAACTCCATGTCATCCCTAGAAGGGAGTCCATCCTTCCTAACGACCAAATCCTAACCAAAGGGACTGACGCCATCGGTTTGTTTGTTGACGGAGTTCCCGCTTACAGTTGTAACGACCCACACAAGGTATATCAGGGTAAAGTGACCACTTTCACAATACACAATGGTGGTGTCGAGTATGTCAACCCAACATTAGTAATTAATGACGAAAAAGTTGACGAAGTCATCACTTTGGATGAAGGTACTGTTGTAGGTATCACAAATGACACAGATACCAGTTTTACCGAAAAACCAGAAGTTAGAATTAGTTCTGGTGAGTACGCAGACGTATTATTTGGATATGACAGATATGGAAGGATTACACATGCTGATTTATTAGGTGGCGGGCGTTTTTACAATGACCTTCCAATTATTACTGCAATCGACGCATCAGGTCGCGGAAAGGGTGCAGTATTTGCCTGTGAGGTTGCAGACGGACAAATTACGTCAGTAACCATAGTTCATCCAGGAATTGACTACGACCCCCTTACAACCTCTTGTGTCATCCAACCAAAGGGGTATGGCGCTGACGTTGAAGCCGACATTCAGTTTTATCACTATGATAGAAATTTTGAAATCAAAAATACTCAAAATTGGTTCTATGACAAAAACATGGGGTTTGTCTTTGAGGACAAGGACGATGTTAGAACAAATTATGGATATGTGGTCAAACCTCAACTCTTAGCTGATTATTTGGAAGAAACTCCAGAATCACACTCTCCAATCCTTGGATGGGCCTATGATGGGAATCCGATATACGGATCTTATGGATATGCAAATAAACGCGATGATTCAGATGGAATACATCAATACTTTAGTTCTTACATTTTAGCAAAGGACAGATCTTCACTGATAGCGTCTGGTGGTGATTATGACACGATAGGAACACTTCCACCAGATGTGCAGGCCCATCCAATGGGAACCTTTGTTGAAGATTACACTTATGACCCAGATGGTGCCATATGGAAACTTCTACAGCGTAAGTACATTGATACTGAAATTCCAGAAAGAATTAAGACTGGACCTAAGGGTAAGGAATATTTGGCGTATGGTAGACTACCAGATAAGATTGATGGTCAATATCCAGGATTGTTGGACGAGTGCAATTCAGTAGTGTGTAATACACCAGAGTTCCCTAAGGAGTTGTATCCTGATGGTGTTAGATGTTATTTTGTCACAACTCTGAAGGGTGAACCAGATTACCCATACATTGTGGGTCCGAAGTTCTGTAACAGACCCATCTCACAGAATCTCAATGTTCGTATCAATGATATCCTAACACCTGTTAATTCAGTTGTGTATGATTATGCAAGTTCATTTGATGAGACAAGACTCACATTTGATTATGATGTTGTAGAGAGGTTTAGGAATAGGTATCTCAGTCCCACTAAGAATGAATTAGAACTAGATGTTGTCGACACCCTAGATGGTGGCGTGTCTGAGGTACTGGTAGAGAGTGGGTTGCCTGCAACAACTAAGGTGGGGGACATCACTCTGTATGATAACTTTGATACTGGTGGTGCTGGTGCAGAAGCAAGAGTGTCATTTGTTAAAGGTGAACCTGTAACAGACGCAATTGGTAGTGACATTAAGACTATCCTTATTTCACATATCCAAATCATTAACTTGAATGCGTGTCAGTTCCTGAATCCAGATGGAACAAATTTTGTGGGTGATAGGTCACATGTGTTTGTTAGAGGTACACAGATTATCTCATCCTCTTATGCGAAAGGTGTAGTGTGGAGTTATGATCTGGAAACTACTGATCTAACTGTAATCATCACATCTAAGAATCTTATTCAGTATGGTGACACATTCAGAGATGAAAGAACCCAATTGGTTATGATTCCATATCTGATAGACGCGGAAGGAAACAATATTCTGAGGCACTACGATCTTAAGGGTGAGGAGGCACTGGAGATTGTAACTGAGAATGATATCAATGTGATTAGAGTCATGGCAGAGGAGTCACTTGATAAGTCAGAGTATGGAGATATCAGTCACCTGGGAACAACAACATACTTTGGTGTTATTGAACCAGACATTGAGTTGGACGATTTGGTTGCTGGAGACCTCTGGTATTCAGATAGGACTGGTAGATTGTATGTTTGGTATGTGGATCAGGATGACACTGCTCAGTGGGTGGTTACACAACCAACTGGTACAATACCTACAGAAGGTGCTCTTGATAAAGGTCATGGATTGAATGATCCAAACTCCAGTCCTGGGACACAAAAAGAACAAGAAGAGAACAAAGTTACTATCAGTAATTGGGCACCTAGTGAAAGAAAGGATGGTTCCCCACTCCTGTATGGTGACTTCTGGTGGTCCCCACAGACAGGTATCATGTATATGTGGTTTGGTGAGCAGTGGGTGTGTACAGACCCCAATGGTACTGTACCCATAGAACCTGAAGCTGGACCATCCGATGCACCTAACTGGTACACACCTGAGCGTAAACATCCCTGGAAACATGACTATGAGGCCCAGTTGAATGTCATAGTTAAGTTGAGTGAACCCAGGGTCAAACCAAATGGTGACCCATTGGAGACAGGGTGTCTATGGTTCTCTCCAGTCACTGGTAAGATGTACATCAGGTATAGATCCAGATCACAAGCTCAGTGGATTATTACCAACCCAATTGGTATGATGCCAAACAAATATGCACTGGATATAAGTGATCCCAATGCAGACATTGGTGGACCAGTGCCACCCCTTAGACCAGGTCCAATTCTTCCACCTGGTGATCTAGATGATGACCTTATTCTTAAGTATCTTGGTTTAAACTACCTATGGTTTGAACACCTTAAACACTTTTATCCAGAGGACACTATTAGATTCTTCAATGGTGCACCTGGTTCAAGTGCCAGAGAGGATGCTAAGATTGTCAGTATTGCAGAGGGTGGAACTCCTGCTGCAGCTGTTATTAGAAGAGGCGATCCATACATTGCAGAGTTACTGGACGGAACACCAACTTATAATAAAACTAGATCATACTTTACAATCACTACTTCTGAACCACACTTACAGAGAGTAGGAGATGAGATCGTTATTGAAGGAGCAACTCAGGAATATCTGAATAACAATCATAAGGTTATTGAAGCGGGGTTTGTAACACCTGCTGAGGGTTATGGGGTAATAGAAGATGGTCAGGTTGTTGATGTAGTCATAACAAACCCAGGTGGTGGTTATACTGACAACTTCTATATCTGGTTCTATGGTAATGGTGGAGTAGGTGGATATGCATATTGTATTGTCAATCCACTTGGTGGGCCCAATAGTGGTGAAGTGAGGCAGGTCAATGTTGAGTATGGTGGGATTCACTACAGAAAGGATACTGCCAAAATTATCTGGCCCAATTACCTCAACAAAAATCAGTTTGCAATCTTTACACCTGAGACACTTGGGGAAGAATCAAATATTACATACAGCACCAATTCTAAGTATCCACAGAATGAAGCACGATTCATGGAAGTCACGTCCACTGGATATCAGTATGAGGTGATGCCACCCATCGTTGGACTTTACAAAAAGTTCATTGACAGAGCAGAAACCAAGATTGAAATGGACGGCACTCAGATTAACGATGTGGAGGTTGTCTTTGGTGGAGTACGATATGACAAACCCAAAGCAGTATTTGTTGACCGAACAGGTAGTGGTTATGGTGCAGAAGCTTCTGTCAAGGTTGAGGATGGTATGGTCACAGATATTGAAGTGACTAAACCTGGCACCATGTATGTGGAGCCCGAACTTATCTTGGTGGAAACTAAAGGTAAGTATATCTCACTGACTGATGACATTGGTAGACTTAAGTCTGTTGATGTAGTTAAACCAGGTAGAGCCATATCACCTGACAGATCACTAAAACCCGAGTTGATGATACACACAAGGGTAGTTCTAAGATCGCCATCAGGTGACTGGAAGACAGATGACATTGTTTACCAGGGTATAGATGAATACAGACTGGTGACAGGGAAGGTGTGGGGTTATGATGATTCCACCCAGATACTCACATTATATCAAGTAGAGGGACATCTAAAGGATGGAGAGATGTTATATGCAGAGTCAGGTGCAACTGGATTGGTTGCACTGGAAGGTCAGGCAGATGCTCGTGTCGTTGTAGGTGGTGCTTCGTCACCACGTGGTGACTTCTTGGATGACAAGTCCAAGATTAGCGAGAGATACTCCGTGATCCAGGACTCTTATTATTATCAGTGGTTCTCGTATGTGATTGGTTCACCCATCGAGAAAACCATTTATGACTCAACAGTCAAGAGAGTGGTTCACCCGTCTGGATTCATTATGTTCTCTGACTTAAGAGTCAATCACATGAGAACCGAAACACTAAGAGCTGGCGATGTACAGTTCTTGGGTCCACAATAAATACCAAAAAGTAGGAATAGAATGGCCACAATCAATTCTAATGATTCCAGGACTAGAAACGCCCAAAATTTAATTGAGTCTTATAATGAGGCAGATGGGGATGC
>WLWH01002141.1_pt1 | contig 11512 bp, 10 predicted proteins | sample 6712741 | NCBI WGS metagenome assembly WLWH01 (sample SAMN12718694, study PRJNA515312) | sponge metagenome | isolation source: marine sponge | host: Mycale hentscheli | place: New Zealand: South Island, Marlborough, Capsize Point | collected 2003-05-01 | reverse complement strand
TTTGTCGTGCCATGGTTTGGCGCGATAGGCTGTTGCGAGTTCGTCAGAGAGTCCGGAAAGGTTGTACATAAGGAATGCCCCTATAATCTAAGGTATGAGCGAGACGGAATTGCCGCGCTTTGTGGGACTATAGTTGCTGAAAAGCAGGGCTGTTTCAAATGCAAAGATTGCAATCCTGCCATGCAGAGAATGCATATCGAATCTTATTGACTCATGCGTGACAATATGCAGAGGCATATCTGCGTCATATTGTCGCACCGGGGGCAAAGCTGTATTTTTTGCTTGACATTTGGATGTTCACGTTTTGTTCCACCCGCCACAATTCGTTCACGTTTTGTTCTTCTGCTGTATTTTGTTCACGTTTTGTTTTTTTTGTCACTGCTCTGGCGAATGAATAATATATAGTTTTGGTCACTGCTCTGGCATGTGCATATATAGTTTTGGTCACTGCTCTGGCGAATGAATAATATATATAGTTTTGGTCACTGCTCTGGCATGTGCATATATAGTTTTGGTCACTGCTCTGGCGAATGAATAATATATATAGTTTTGGTCACTGCTCTGGCAGGACGGGATATATACAGGCTGAAAAAAAATAAAAAGAACAAAACGTGAACAAAATAAGAACAAAAAAAGGGGACAACCCGAAGGCTGTCCCCAGTTTTATCCGAACAATGCGTATAGCAAGTCCAAAATTTGGTTCAATGTCTCAAGTGTTTCCATTGTTTTCCCTAACTAAACTAGGAGCCGCCACGCGATTAGCGTGACGACCCCCAGAATAATTACTAGTTCAAACAATGCAACCACTAGGCTGCTTCTCGATAGAGCGAAGTGAACGCTGGATTGTTGATCCATTGTGCGACTTCGACCTCACGGTTCAACATGGTGACAGCACCATGATCCGAACCCGTCTCTCGCAGGGCGAACCCGTTGTCCGAGTGGGACGAATAGTTGGTGAAGGCAGACAACAGTGCGAACACGTTCGCGCCGCGTGTCTGCGCTTCCTCAACGAACAAGGTGAACATTTTGTCCGCCTTGCTCTCGCGTTGCTTTTTACGATCCGCAGGGTCCGTGTTGCCAAGTATATCGTTGATGACTTGGCGACCTTGCTCGATCGTGATCACGGTGTTTGCCATGATCTGCAATTCACGGGCTTGTTCGTACCACGCACCGGCGGCTACTTCGACTTCCCGTGCGAACCGGGTGAGCGAAAAGTTTTTCGTGTTCTTCCGCTTCACTCGGGTGAAGTCACCGACAACCATGCCATTCGTGCAGAAGAAATCAATGTTGCCGAATAGAACGTTGTTCGAATGCGTACCGGCTAGTCCGTGCCACATGATCGAACGCATAGCGATATCCGTCCGGAAGCCTTGCGCTGTTTCAATCGCAACCCGGCTGTTGGGCAGGGCAACGTCTAGCAACGCGAAGGCATCATGGTGAGCGGTCCGGGTTGTCACGGTCGCGCCCTCAACGAAGTGTCGGGGAAGCGTATCGTGCAACACATCCAGCAACGCCGGGAAGTATTCTCGGTGCGACTTGACCGGATAATCTTCCCCGACAACGCCAAGAGCGATGTAATCGGGACCGTTCTGATGCGGGTTGTTGAGATTATCAATTTCCCGGTAGACAACGCGCTGTTGTCCGGACGGTGCCGCTACCGCCTGTCGACCGTTTATTTCCAGCGGCGCCGAATGGACGTCGAAGATAAGGCGGTCATCAAGAGAGCCGAAAGTGTCGGCAACGTTAGCGGTAGGGAATTTAATCATATCCATTTTATATCTCCATATGGATATTGCCGGATCACACAAAGGGCTGACGCGGAATGCGTCGTACCCCGGTGATCCGGTTACTTTGAGATATTCACTATGTTCAACATCGAAGGCCGTTCCGGGTCGGCCACTGCCAGAACCCCGGAACGCAATGCCCTTAGATCACATCGGACGGATTAGATCAAATAAAAAATAAAATCTTTTCGGTTGACCCGACGCGGCAATCTATGGCAGACGATTCCGAAAATAATTGTTGACAGGCTGGTGAAGATGTGCCTTGGACAGTTTAGAATTGTTCTAAAGACCGCCACAATTTGTTCACGTTTTGTTCTTTTCGGGAGGGGGAGGGAAAAATTTGGCCCGTCCCTATATATATATAAAAGGCACCTCAGAAAAATTTTTCAGAAAAATCAGACTTGGTATTACATCAGTTTTGTGTAATATACGCCCCGCAATTTCCTTGTCTGTGTCGTCCTATCAGGATATCCTCAGTCTATGAGCAATCGCATCTCCAAGGGTCGCTACGGCGACGACAATGATCCAAAGATCATCGAGGCAGAACGCCACCGTCTTGAGGCAGATGAGCAGTTCAATCAGCTGCCCGAGTTTATGTCTCGGCCCGAGGCCTACAACGACCCGAAGGATAAGCGTCGTCGTATGCAGATGTCGGTTCTCCCCTTTCGTCTGTCCCCGATGCAGTATAAATTTGCGTACGAGTTCATAGAGACAGGCGATGCCTACAACGCATACATCAATGCCGGGTACTCCATCAACGGCAAAAAGCCGTTTCAGATTCGCGGCAAGGCCAAGGAACTGTTGTCGGTCCCGAAAATCAACGCCTTTGTCGAACACATCAGGGAAAAAGCAATGGAAAAGCTAGTCATCAACATTGACGAAATCGTGGAAAAGTTTCTCACCACCTACAATCAGGCAATGGCCTCGGAAGATTTCACCAACGCCAACCGGGCACTGGAGAATCTGGGGAAACATCTGGGAATGTTTGTCGAGAAGGCAATGATCGAACAGAAGATCACCATGTCTGCGGAGCAACTCGACGCCGAAATCGCCAAGTATCAGGGCATTATTGATGCAGCTATCCAGCAGCCAGTCAAGCACTGACCCCCAAGTCCTTCTCGCCCTGATGAAGGCCCGTGCTGCACAGGCGGCACACGACGATTTCGCCTCCTACGTCAGAATGATGGCCCCGCTGATTGTCCCGGACTTCCGATGGGGACGACATATCGACATTATTTGTCGTGAATTGCAGCGTTGTGTCGATCAGGGAGGCCAGAGGATCATGGTTTTCCTACCACCACGGTCGTCTAAGTCCCTGATCTCCTCCAGACTCTTCCCGTCGTGGTACATGGGACGCAATCCTGCCCACGAAATCCTTACAATCAGCCATAATGAGCAGCTATCCTCGGACTTTGGCCGGTCTGTCCGCGATCTGGTGGCAACTGGGGAGTTCGAGGAGGTATTTGACGGGGTCCGACTCCGGAAAGACGCCAAGGCTGCGGGTAAATGGAAGACAAACAAGGGCGGATCGTACTTCTCGGCTGGTGTTAAGTCCCAGATTGCCGGTCGCGGTGCCCACGTAGCCATCATTGACGATGCAATGTCTGAGGAGGACGCCTTCAGCGATGCCGGACGTGAATACATCAAGAACTGGTACCCATCAGGCCTCCGAACCCGTCTGATGCCCGGTGGGTCCATCGTCATTATCAACACCCGGTACCACGATGACGACCTCTGCGGGTGGCTCCTCCGAAATCAGGGCAATGAAGAGGTAGAGACACAGCCATGGAAGGTCATCAAGATACCTGCATGGGTCGATGACGAGGCATCTGACCTCCTCGGACTCCCGGTCGGGTCGTCGTACTTCCCCGAATGGAAGACAGATGAACTGCTCCGTCAGGACGAGGCTGAGATCAGGTCGAACAACGGTGCGAAGTACTGGCAGTCGCTCTACATGCAGAACCCGACGCCCGACGACGGCGGTATCATCAAGATGGGCTACCTCCAGCCGTGGAAGAGTTCGGACCCACCCGACTGTGAGTTTGTCGTCCAGACACTCGACACCGCCTTCAGCACCAGACAGACTGCCGACGAATCGGTAATCCAGACATGGGGCATATTCCACCAAGCCCAGACCGACTCGGCAGGACTGGAACATATTGTCGCCAACATAATCCTGCTCGGCAACGAACACGGGCGATGGGAGTATCCAGAACTTCGTGCCCTTGCACAGGAGGAGTACGACCGCCACCGTCCCGACCTGATGATTGTCGAGAAGAAAGCGTCCGGTCAATCACTGATTCAAGACCTGCGTCGTGCCGGACTGCCAATTATGGAGTACAACCCTGACCGCGACAAAGTATCTCGTGTCAACGCAGTAACCCCGCTGATGGAGTCTGGTCGCGTCTGGATACCGGCAGATCGTCGATGGGCAGACGACCTACTCAATCAGGCACTACGGTTCCCCGGCGGTAAGCACGACGACATGGTAGACGCCATGGCAATGGCAGTTCTCTACATGAAAGACTCGTGGCGAGTCGAACACCCCGACGATCCGGAGTGGGAAGACGAGGCACCCCGGAAGCGACGGGGCGGTTATTGGGTACTACCCTGACCACCCGTATAATTCCCACATGGCATTCAACATCAACAGCATTCTGGCAACCACAGCCCCGCTCCTCTTCGCAGCGGTCGGTTATCTGCTGATGTCGTTAAATGGGTTGGAAAACCGTCTCTATCAGGTAGAATCACGGATGATGCAGCTGGTCACCCCCGACGGACAGATTGTCCCATCACCGGGTAACGCCATTGCCCGTCAACAACTCAGGGAAAACCTGATGCACACCATTCACGATCTACAGGTACGTTTGTCGTTGCTGGAGGCGAAGGGTGGCTGACGACGACATCAGAGAACTGAATGCATTGATTGCAGACTACGGTCGGGAGTTTCAATCTCCTGATCCTCGCAGTGGTCCGTCGTCAGCGTCGGCTCGTCTGTACAACGAAGACTATCAACCAGCCACCGGCAGTCAACAAGCCGAGATGCTTATGTCCCTGCTTCCGGGTGTTGGGGAAGGGCTGGACGCAGCCCACGTCGCCCAAGATATTGGTAATCGTGACTATCTTGGGGCAGGTTTGTCAGGTCTGGGACTGGTCATTCCCGGACTCGGGGCAGCAACAATTAAAAAAGTTGGAAAAAATCTACCAAAACACAAGCAGGGTTTAAGAAGTATAAATATTGATGACGAAGACGTTTTGAAAACATCCGAAGGTGATCCGGTTATTCTTTACAGAGGAATAAATCTACATGATGATATAGAAGATGCTGCGTTATCCGGAAAACATAGAGGCGACTATGCAACCTTTATGTCAGATAGTCCCCACGTTGCGGATTCCTATGCACGAAAAATAGACGACTTTTTTAGCCCTCGAAGCGCCATCGCGCCGTTTGTCGTAAAACCTAAAAAACTTATTGAATATGAAGATAGATATACACGAAAAAATAAAGCTAATCCCGGCAGTGCACATCTGCCTTTTTCTAAGATTGAGTTTGACCGTGCAGCACAAAAGTTAGGTACGGGAGAAGTCTTGGTTGTGCGGAATGTACCTGATGCCGGTCCAGCTGCATTAATTACCGGTCCTGACGATCCAAAATACTGGTCTTATTCGTCTGATATTTATGCGACAAAAGATTCGAGTGTACTTCAATCTCCGTTCAGCGCCAAAGAAGATAAGAGCGGCGTCGAAGAAGCTGTAAAAGGACTATCTGGACGTTTTTACCGAGGGTCGTCTAATCTTGACGAACTTGCCGGAAAGTATTCACTTCCAAAGGAAGGCGCGTTAGGTGGTGGTGGCGTGTACGTGACACCAGACACTGACTATGCCTCCAATTATGCCGTACAGACAGCACTCGGTGAACCAAAGACTGGTGGTTTTGTCGCTCCGCTGAATGTAAAATTTGACAATCCTTTAATTATTGATATAAAAACAGCGCAAGAAAAAGCAGTGCCGGAATTAAAAGTTCTTAAAGCCCTTGGTCTGTCAGATGACAAAGCCGCTGATATGCTTGAAAGCGCCTATGAAAAAACAGGTGGTCTTACAAATCAAATTAGCAGCAGGGCAAAAAAACAAGGCTTTGACGGAATTGTTTTGCGAAACGAAGATGGTACAATTCAGGAAGCAGTATCTTACAACACCAAGAACATACGTTCAGCATTTGAAGAAGTTGTAGATGAAAGTCGTGTATCTATTTTTCCAAAGCCGGAAAGAATGTTTGATGAGGGCAGCAGACCTCGTGGTGGGGAATACATTGATCCTAAAACTAACGAGGCGTTGACGGGCAAAAATATCAGCAGCGCCAACATTTCAGTTAAAGAAGGCCGACCAGCATTTACAGGAATTGCAGACGATGCCGCAGAAGTTGGAAGCAGCGGAAAAGGCACTTTCAAAACAAAAACAAACTTGTTCAAAAAATCTGCTGGATGGAAATGGTTAAATGGCCCAGAAGAATATGTAGACCTGCCTACTCTTGTGTCGGTCCAACAAAAAGGTAAACACTACTACACAGTCGATGCAGATTTTCCTGCCGGAGTGAATCTGACCAGATACGCTGACAGCCCTTCAGAACCTAGACTCCGTCCAACACTACAGGCACAACCAATAGAATTAGGAGATGTTATCGGAACAATCTCTGTTCGCGGAAAAGAACATCCTGTGTATAATAGAATTATTGCTAAAGCAGCCGGTGGGCTAGTCCAGCGTAACCCCTACAACTACGAACCGAAGGCAATCTGATGTCACTCGTTGAAAACTATGGCCCGATGCTTCCTCCGGGTATTGAACTGGAAATGGAAGACGGTCTCCCCGAAGTTGAAATGGAAATGGAGGATATTCTTGTCGAGGGGATGTCCCCCGACGACATGGCGTTCATGGCAGCAATGCAGGACGAGGTCGTAGCAGAAATTGAAATCCCACACTTTGCCAACCTTGCTGAGTACCTCGGTGACGATGAGTTGTCGGACATTGCGGAACGTGTCATCGAAGGATTCGAGGCCGACAAGGACAGCCGCTCCGAGTGGGACGAGACATTGACCCGTGGTCTCGACCTTCTCGGCCTGAAGTTTGAGGAGACTGGCACGGCATTCGACGGATCGTGTGCGGCAACACACCCGCTGATCATCGAGTCGGCAGTCAAGTTCCAGTCGAAGGCGTCTCAGGAGATTCTTCCCGCCAACGGTCCTGTCCGTACACAGATCATCGGTGATCCTGACAGTCAGATTGTCCAGCAGTCCAACCGTGTCCGCCGGTTCATGAACTATGAACTGACAGAGATGATGCCCGAATACTTTGACGAGATGGAGCGGATGCTATTCCACCTCCCGATTGTCGGCTCTGCAATCGTCAAGATGTACTACGACGGCGGTCTGGAACGACCGACTGCCGAACACATCCCGATTGATCAGTTCTACGTCAACTACTCGGCAACTGATCTTCGCCGTGCCGACCGGTACACCCACATCATCTACAAGTCGCCGGTCGATATCCGCCGCGACATCTCAGCAGGAATGTACCGTGATGTCGAAGACCTGTCCGACAGCCCGGACAGTGGCAGATCAGACAATGAGATTTCGTCCAAGATTGACGAGATCATGGGACTCAGCGGTAACAACTCCGAAGACCCGGAGTACACCCTCCTCGAACAGCATGTCTTCCTCGAACTCGAAGACGACGACATGCCGTATCCCTACATCGTGACAGTCGAGGAATCCTCGCGGCAGGTTCTGTCTCTCCGTCGCAACTATCGTGAAGATGATCCCCGAGCCGAGAAGATGATTCACTTCACCCACTATCGGTTTGTCCCCGGCTTCGGCTTCTACGGCCTCGGCCTGATCCACCTGATCGGCAACCTGACCATGACGGCAACGTCAGCCATGAGGGCACTGGTCGATGCCGGTCAGTTCGCCAACCTCCCCGGCGGCTTCAAGGCAAAGGGTGTCCGGGTTGTCGGTGATAACGACCCGATCAGCCCCGGTGAGTTCAAGGAAATTGAGGCACTCGGCATGGACCTGAACAAGGCCATCGTCAACCTGCCGTACAAGGAACCTTCCCAGACACTCTTCCAGCTGCTCGGCTTTGTCTCCGGGGCAGCAGAAAAGTTTGCCGATCAGACCGATCAGGTCGTCAACGATTCGTCCGGGTACGGTCCTGTCGGGACAACCATGGCCCTGATCGAGGCCTCTGCCAAGTTCTTCTCGGCAGTCCACAAGCGTCTCCACCACGCCCAGCGTCAGCAGTTCAAGATTCTGGCCCAGATCAATGAGACTTTTGTCCCGGTAAATGGCTATCCGTACGCCACTCCGGAGGGCGATATGACCATCTTCCAGCAGGATTTTGATGGTCGTGTGGACGTTCTCCCTGTCTCGGACCCGAACATCCCGAGCCGTGCCCACCGCCTGTCCTTGGCAAGTCTGGCCCTCCAGTTGGCAGCACAGACACCGCCGGGGACGTTCAACAACACCGAACTGATCCGTCAGGTTCTGGAGGCAGCGGACTTCCCGAACATTGATCAGGTGATTCCGAAGAAGCAGGATGCCCAACCAGCAGACCCTGTGACCGACATTATGAATGCCACGAAGGGAATGCCAATTGCTGCCTTCCCCGGACAGGATCACGAGGCACACATTCAGGTCAAGACAAACTTCCTGTCCGACCCAACCTCTGGTGCATCTGAGGCCTTCAAACAGTTTGCCCCGGTCATTCAGTCCAACATCCGCGAACACACAATGCTCCGGTACAAGACACAGATCGAGGGTGTTGTCGCCCAGACAGTACCGCCCGAGCAATATCAGATGGCGGTACAGCAGGGAATGCAGGACGCAATTATTGCAGAGGCTGCTGCCCGAGTCGCCACGGCGAACCAGCAGATTGTCAGTGCAGGTAGCCCGGAGGAGCGGCTGGTCCAGATTGATCAGGAACGTCTCCGTCTCGATCAGGAGAAACTCCAGCTGGATGCCATCAAGGATGCGGCTAATATCGCAACCAAGAATCGTCAGCTAGACCTGAAGGAAGACCAGCAACGCATGGTCGCGCTGAAAGACGGCATCAAGATTATGTCGGAAAAAGAGGAGTCGGAACTTGACCGTGAAGAAAATCGTCGTGAGATGCTTATTGATCTTCTTGCTGATGCTGCCAAGTCAGAGGCCGCTGGTGGCTGAACCAACAAATAATCCCGGAAATATTGAGGACGGCGGACAGGCTGGTCGGACAGGGGCAACCTATGGCGACGGCAGGTTCCCTGTGTTTGACTCCCCCCAGATGGGAGTTCGCGCCATGTTCCGTGATCTACGAACCAAAATGGATCGACATGAAGGCGATGTTTCCAAAATCATCAACCAGTACGCCCCACGATCTGAAAACCCCGCAACATACGAACAATATGTTTTAGATCAAGTCGGATCAACAGTAACTGAAGACAACCTAGATGATCTTGTCCGGGCCATGGTTCGTTTTGAAAACAAACCTAAAATAGCCGAAAGTTATCTGTCCCGGCCCGACATATTTGAAGAAGGAATGCGTCTTTCCCGCATTGATCTACCATCTGACGCATCGTTGGAAGATGCCAGACGCATGGCAGAACCGGAGGAAGACACCGGAAGTCTTCTGTCCCGCCTTAACGAGTCAATCCGGGGACTCTTGGATAGCGGCGACGACAGTCGTAAACTAGCCCCAGAAGATCAAGCACAATTTGCAGACCTGATGAGCCGTCTGTCACAACAAGGAAAGTAATCATGGCAATCCAAGACGATATTATGGCAATGCTGTCTCAGGTCAGCGATGCAGGTGATCGGGCCACAGATCGTGGTCGTCGAGGCGAAGAACTGTACAGCCAGATAGCTGATCGTCTATCAGGCGATAACCGTTCCAAGGCAATGCGAGAAATTGCTATGCTTTCAGATGATCCGGAGCAGAGCATTGAAGAGCAGATGCGCTTTGATCCTCTTACCGGAAGTCGGGTTGCCGATATTATTGAAAAGTATATGGATGATGCCAGAGACGGTGTCCCTGCTGCTGTTCCTGACGATATGATTGTTGACGATACCCGCGCAGCCGAGCGAATGATGGAAGTAATGCCGTCCCCCGACACTGCGCCTCGAACTCCTGTCACCATCGAGTCTCTACAACCCCTTCCCCCAATGCCGGGTGCAGGTCCGGGCGAGGCCGGAATGTTGACGGTAGACGACACCGGAGCGGCCATGCAGGGTCAGGGCATGGACCAAATTCGAGAAAAGATTATGTCGGCTCCTCGCATTCAGGAAGCCATGATTCAAGAATCAATGGGCGGTGCCCGGTCTGATCCGGAACGTGCAGCCGATTTACAGGAAATGGCAATTCGTGAAATGGAAGAGACGGCCCGTAAACAAGGTGTCTACGGTACGCAGGGTGCCCGTCTTCGTGCAGCCGCCGGGGAAGACACTGGTCTGAGCGGTGCCCTTCTTGCCGGACGTATGGGTCGTGAAGCAACGCCTGAAGATGAAGTTGACTCTATCTTAAATAGGTTTACTTTAGGTGGCTTATCCGTTGGTGCAATAGCCGCCCTACCTGCTGGTGTGTTGTCGGGTCTTGCTGTGCGTCTCGGCATTGGCCGTTTTTCTCCGGGGCAGCTTGGACGTAATCCTGCACTGCGTAGTCAAGTTGAAAAAGAAATTCAACTTGCTCTGCCAAAACCAGCCCCGCAACTTGCTCTGCCACCCGGCAGCGGCGCACCCGCCTCAGTTGCTCCGTCAGCACAGGTAGGGGCACAGGCCCGTCAGGCAGCACAGGCAGCGGCTCGTGCCCGTCAGGCAGCAGCGGCTCGTGCCCGTCAGGCAGCGCGTGGCGAACGTGGCGATCAAGCTATTCCGATTACCCCGTCCCCCGCCCAGCGACTCGGTTCGACTCAGGGTTCGACCAGCGCGTTCGATGATCTGATCAATCGTCTCGGCCCAATTGGAATGGCCGGGGGCATGTCTGTCCGCGACAACATTCTGCGTAACTACGCCATGATGGCAGATGGTGGTTCGACTGCTAATGCTATGGACGAAACGATTGTGCAGCAGATGCGCCGTCTTAAACGAGAATTTGGAACAGACGAAGCTGTTAATTTAATGCGAGAGATGTATCCAGATCGTACAATTACTGATTCTGGTCTTATGTATCCGCCAAGGGATTCTATGCCTGTAAACCGTAAAGACATGCTGATGGGCGAAAACGCCCCGCTCGAACTTCTCCGAAATTATCTACGAAATAAATAAGGAATTATGTCATGACCAAAAACGCAATGCCAAAGCAGAAGCCAAAAGCACCGCCACGTAGTTCTGTCAATTCAGAGACCGGGGCGACTCGTGGCTTTGAAGAAATTAAAATTTATTCTGTTGATGAAGAAACGGGAGCAACTCGCGGCCCGTCCGGAATGGACAACTTCACCAGCGGCAAACAGCCTGTAAAGAAAGCAGCGGGTGGTCGCCTCGGCTACCGCGCAGCCCGTCAACCCAAATAGGAGGCCATTATGGCAAAAGGCAACAAATCTTACGGCGACACCGCCAAGATTCCGCAGAACGACTTCAGTGTCCGTGCGGAACGTGAAGTTCTTCGGAACTCCGACAAGTCTACTTACCAGATCAAGAAAGGTAAGTAGTCACCCCCTCGTCTTCCCCACGTAACGGAGAACCTATGTATTTCGAAGACATCAA
>WLWH01002140.1_pt1 | contig 11513 bp, 18 predicted proteins | sample 6712741 | NCBI WGS metagenome assembly WLWH01 (sample SAMN12718694, study PRJNA515312) | sponge metagenome | isolation source: marine sponge | host: Mycale hentscheli | place: New Zealand: South Island, Marlborough, Capsize Point | collected 2003-05-01 | reverse complement strand
AAAAATTTGCAGAAGAAGTGATAGAAGAGTGTGCAGCATTTCCCTATGGGGATAATGATGACTTAGTAGATTCAATGACTCAAGCCGTGATGCGATTTAGACAGGGAGGTTTTATCATGCATCCAGAGGACGAAAAAGATCAAGCGCAAGCTAAGAAAACTTATAACTATTACTAATGGGATATCTACAAGTATTAAATTTAATGGTCAAAGCTTATAAGGCAGCTAGAGGAGTTGCGCCTAAAGGACTTGACTTGTTAAAGCTAAAGATGAAAGCAAGACAGAAAGTTGTCGATGCTAAAAAAGTTATACAATTTCCAAAAGATAAAATTACACCTTTCTATAAACCAAGACCTACAAAAACAGAGATAATGATGAAACAAGAAGGTATACCTGTGACTGTAAAAGGTAAAACAACTACAATGACACCTGACGGTATTTTAAAAATGCTAATGGGTAAAGGCAAAGGGAAAGATGTTAAGATAGGACAAGCTCCTAAAACTAAAAAAGTTAAAGAAGCTGTTGATCCTAAACTTGTCCAACAAGAATCACTAAAAGATTTATACAAAAGATTAATGAGATCAAACAGAGAAGCTATTAAAAATTTTCAAAAAAGAAACAAACCTAGAGATGACAAAGCTACAGGTGGTCTAGCTAACTTAAGTCAAACTTATGATAACAACCCAACACTTCAATCACAGTTTCCAGACAAACAAGATTACTTAGATCTGTTTAGTAGTACAACTACAACAACACCACAAACACAAACTTACACACAGATGACACAACAATCACCAGCGGGTATAACTGCTGTTAAACCTATTGTGCCTATCATACAACCATTAGAAGGTGAGGGTGGTGGAGGAGGAATAACAACTGTTGATAAAGGATTAACAGTTGCAGATAATTATGGATTGGGTGTTGCTGATCCAACAGGCATGGGTTATGAATTAACAGAAAAAGATTTAGCAGATATAGACAAAGCTAGATTTACATCTGGAATGAAATCAGTAGGTTATGATCTTAAAAATTTATATGGCAAATTTTCTCCACTCGCCATAACTAAATCAGCTCTTAAAAAAGGACAAGATATAGCTTTAAATGTTATAGAAAAAGCAAAAGCTGCAGCACGTGCTAGAGAATTAGCTAAATTACAAGCAGCAGCAAAAGCAGCTGGATTCCAAGGAGATGATCGAACAAAAGAGGAAAGAGATTTTGCTTCTTCACAAACTTATGGTGGTGGTGGATCTGGCAGAGACCAGGGTGCGGACACCTTTGATATATAATGACCGAAACTTTATTCACAGATATACTTGAAAGAATAAGACCGGGTTATGATAAAGGTGGTATGGTTAAACTAGTTGAGTATGCAAAAGGTTTGCCTAAAAATACTGTTTTTACTAGAAAGATGGCTCAAGACTTTCTTAAAAAAAATAAACTAGAAGCTAACGTAGAAAATTTTTTTAATAGAAAAGCACCTAACATTAAAGGTTTAAAAGTAGATACCTCCTTTCAACATTCAGACACCGCAAAAAAGAACATAGAAAAATTTGGTAAATCTAAATATGATAAATTAAGCGCTGAAAAAAAATACGGTGTAAGAAAAGGAGTCGACGTTGGTGCATTAGCTCCAGAAAAACAACAGAAAGTAAAATTTAAAAAAGAATATGATAAGGCTATTAAATATTACAAGAGTAAGGGTGTTGAACCTAATATGGATACTATTCGAAAAAACGTAGCTCTTAACAAAGGAAAGTTTAAACCAGGGGGAGTTAAATTAAGAGGTGAAGCTGGACTAACTAGTATTTTAAAAAATTATGAAAAAACAGATCTTATTAAAGATTTAAAAAAAGGTAAAACTATTGGAGAAATAAGTATTGATTATTTTGATAAAAATGAAAAACAAGTTTTAAAATCTTTAGAGGGTAAACGAGAATATACAAGACCTCTTGGAAGAATAGGAACAGACGTAGGACTTGTAATTAAAAGAGATAAAGAGGCACTTAAGTTATATAATAAAATTAAAAAAGCAAATGCTTTTAATAAACCAAGAGGTGCTAAAAAATATGTAAAAGATTTAGAAACTCTTTTACCTTTTGCACAAGAACAAGGATTGGTTCCAAAAGTAAATAATAAAGGTGTGAAAATAGATACTGCAGGCAAATATTTTCAACATGCTTATAAAACTAAATCAGAACCTATTTCTAAATTATTTAATTATTATGAAAAAGTGGGAATAGAACATCCTGGTGGTGTAACGCGTGCTGTTATATTTAACGATGCTGCATCTTTAGGTGAAATTGTAGCTACCATGCCCGACACTAACATTGCGTCTGGGTCAACTTTTGATAAGTATGCAACAGGTCAAGCTCAATTTTATAAAAGAACAGGAGATTCTAAATATATTAAATCTCTTAATAAAATTATTAATCAAAAATCAAAAGAGTTTGGAAAACCTAGAACTATATTAGATGTTAAAAAAGGAAAAGTGGTTAGAAGACCTACTAAATTTTCTTTAACAAATCCTGATACTTTTGTAGATGCTAAATCATTTATTAATGAATATATTGTAGCAGGAGGTAGTGGTAAAAAAAATTTTAATAAATTAGACCCAACTTTACAAGAGTCAATAAAACAATATGAAAAAGGTAATAAAGTTAAAGGCAATCAAAAATTAAGACAAGCTTTAAGTAAAATTTTAGGTGTAGGCAAAGCAGTAGCAAGACCTGTTGTAAGAGCTGTAGCACCAATAATTCCTGTAGTGGGTCCAGCCATAACCGCATTAGGAGTGGCTGATGTAGCAGAGGCAGCACAAAGAGGAGCAAAAGGTCCAGTGGAATCACCAATAGCTTATTACTTTGGTCCTGATGCTGCGGAGGGTTTGATGAATTTAAAAGCTAGAGCACGAAGAGGAGAACTACCTGATCTAGCTGATGAAACTGACTTTACTTCCTTTCGTAATGGGGGTATAGTTGCCGTCAAAGGTGTAATTAATTAACAGGAAAGAGATATGGTCGATAGCATAGATAAATCATTACCGAATACAGTCGAAGAAGTAAAAGACGAAGAATTTACAGAAAAAGAAGTGCCTGTTCCAGGTGGTGAAGAAGTTATTACAACTGACACAAGTGAAGTAGTAATGGATGCAGAAGGTGGAGCAGAAGTTTCATTTGATCCAACAACGGTCCCTGGTCGACAATCAGATGGACACTTTGCGAATTTAGCTGAAGATATGGGAGAAGGCGAGTTACAATCTTTAGGCTCAACACTTTACGATCAGTACACGGAATACAAAGAATCAAGAGGAGACTGGGAACAGTCTTATAGAGAAGGTTTAGAATTATTAGGTTTCAAATACGAGAGAAGAACAGAACCGTTTAGAGGCGCATCAGGTGTTAACCATCCGGTGTTAGCAGAAGCGGTAACACAATTTCAAGCAACAGCTTATAAAGAATTACTACCAAGTGATGGTCCAGTTAGAACACAAATCTTAGGTGATGCAACAGTCGCTAAAGAACAACAATCAAAACGTGTTAAAGATTTTATGAACTATCAACTTATGGATCAGATGACGGAATACGAACCTGAGTTTGATCAAATGTTATTTTATCTTCCCCTGTCCGGCTCTACTTTCAAGAAAGTCTATTATGACGAGCTTTTAGGTAGAGCCGTTTCTAAATTTGTACCGGCAGAAGATTTAATTGTTCCGTACTCAGCAACATCACTAGAAGATACAGAAGCGATTATTCACGTTATAAAAATGTCTGGTAACGAATTAAGAAAACAACAAGTCGCTGGTTTTTACAGAGATGTAAAATTAGGTGAACCTCCAATTACAGAAAACCAATTAGACGAAAAAAAATTACAACTCGAAGGTATTTCAAAAGATGGTCAAGAAGATCAGTACACACTTTATGAAATGCATACGAATCTAGATCTTCCTGGTTATGAAGATGTAGATGAAAATGGTGAACCTACAGGAATTAAATTACCTTACGTCATAACGTTTGCAGATGTTAATCAAACGATATTATCGATTAGAAGAAACTTTAAAGTTGATGATTCATTAAAAAATAAAATTAATTACTTTGTACAATTTAAATTTTTACCTGGCACAGGTTTCTATGGCTTTGGTTTGATTCACATGATTGGTGGTTTAACTAGAACAGCTACAGCTGCGTTAAGACAATTACTAGACGCAGGAACGTTAGCTAATTTACCAGCAGGATTTAAGACAAGAGGATTAAGAATTAGAGACGATGCACAACCATTACAACCTGGTGAATTTAGAGATGTAGATGCTCCTGGTGGAAACATCAAAGATCAGTTTATGCAACTACCTTTCAAAGGACCAGATTCAACGTTACTTCAGTTAATGGGTATTGTAGTAAATGCTGGACAAAGATTTGCCTCAATTGCTGACTCACAAGTAGGTGATATGAATCAACAAGCCGCAGTGGGCACAACGGTTGCATTACTTGAAAGAGGTTCAAGAGTTATGTCTGCAATTCACAAAAGATTATATGTCGGACTAAAACAAGAATTTAAATTACTATCAGATGTATTTAAAACTTACTTACCAGCTGAATATCCATATGATGTTCCTGGTGCTACAAGAAATGTAAAAGTTGCAGACTTCGATGACAAAGTAGATATTCTACCTGTAGCTGATCCAAACATATTCTCACAAACACAAAGAATTAGTTTAGCTCAATCACAATTACAATTAGCTCAAACCAATCCACAGATGCACGATCTTTATCAAGCGTATAGATCTATGTATGATGCGTTAGGTGTAAAAAATGTAAATGCAATTTTACCACCACCTGCAACTCCTACACCTTTAGATCCATCATTAGAAGAAATTGCTGCAATGGGGATGAAACCTTTTCAAGCTTTTCCTGGTCAAGACCACAAAGCTCACATTGATTCACACTTAAACTTTATGAAATCAAACATGGTGCAAAATTCACCATCAGTTATGGCTTCATTACAAAAAAATATTTTGGAAAGAATAAGTTTAATGGCACAAGAACAAATTCAACTAGAATTTTCTGCTGAATTAATGCAAGCACAACAAATGCAGATGATGTTAAAGATGAATCCACAGAATCAAGAGCTAGTTGCACAAGCACAAGCGTTAACAATTAAGATCAATGCAAGAAAAGCACAGCTTATTGCTGAAATGACTAAAGATTACATGGAAGAAGAGCAAAAAATTATGGGTGAGTACAGTGGTGATCCATTAATTAAGCTAAAAGCAAGAGAAGTTGACTTAAGAGCTAAAGAAAATGAGAGAAAAGGTGAAGAAGCGCAGGAAAGAATTGATCTTGACACTGCAAAAGCTCTTATGAACCAAGAAAATCAAGAAGATAAGCTAAGTCAAAACGAAAAACTTGCAAAATTACGTGCAAGTGTGTCATTAGCCAAACAAGGCATGGCCGACAAGAGCAAAATTCACGATTTTGGTAGAAACTTTAAAAAAAACTAGGTATAATTAAACAATAAGGAGAACAATATGACTAAAGATTATTTAAGAGGTCAAGGTTACGTCAAAGCACCTAAAATTGAAAAAGAATTAGGTGTTGGTAAAGACGGAATGCAACAAGGTGGCATTCCTGTTGAGATGACTAACCCAGATGAATCTCAAGTGGTTGATGTTAAAGGTACTAGACGTATGAGACCTGACAAAAAACCAGTTAAAGCTACTTGGTACTAGTATGGCTTGGTTCAGTTTAGCAAAGATTGCTATGCAAGCTGGCGCAAAGATATATTCTAACCGTCAGAAAACTAAAATGGCCATGTCTGATGCACAATTGATGCATGCAGAAAAAATGGCTCGCGGTGAAGAATCTTACCAAGGTAAATTACTAGAAGCGAGACAAAACGATTATAAGGACGAATTTGTCCTCGTAATAATTTCGGCGCCCATCGTGGTACTTATGTGGGCAGTTATGTCGGACGATCCGACTGCTATGGAGAAGGTAAAGTTATTCTTCGAATATTTTCATGAGCTTCCGAAATGGTTCACGAATTTATGGGTGCTTGTAGTTGCGAGCATTTTTGGTATAAAAGGAACGCAAATATTTAGAAACGGAGGAAAAAAATAATGGCAAATCCAAGATTTAACAAACAAGTTACAAATTCTAGAAAAGCTTTAAAAGGCGGCGGAATGGGTGGCAGAACTGGAGATATGATGTATTCACGTGGACAAGGTGTAAACATGAGATCGAAAAGAATGCCAACTGAACTTATGGATAGAGGCGCTATGAAAAAAGGCGGCAAAGTCGGTAAGAAAAAACAAGGCTACAAAGCTAGAAAAGATGAATCTATTGCTATGAGAATCAAAAAGAAAAGAACTAAGAAGCAATTAAAAGCTTCAAGAGATGATTCTTATGGAAGATTTGGAAGCAAAGCTAAAAAATCTGGCAAAATAAACAAATAGTTTATGGCGAAAGATTTTATACAAAAAGCAATTAAGAAGCCGGGAGCTTTAAGAAAATCTTTAGGAATAAAGAAAGGTAAAAAGATTCCTGCTTCTAAATTGAGAGCAGCTGCAAAGAAAAAAGGCAAGTTAGGACAACGAGCTAGATTTGCAATGACTCTTAACAAACTAAGGAAAAAATAATGGCTAAAAAATACGGCATACAAATAAAAGGATTAGGTAAAGCACTTCGACCAAGTGGCCTAGGTGTTTTAAGACCTAAACCAACAGGTAAAGGTGGCAAACCTTTAAAACCAAAACCAGTTGGTAAAAAAGATGGTGGTATGCTTAAATCTGTTAAACCAAGTCAAAAAGGTTTATCTAAATTACCTAAAGATGTTAGAAATAAAATGGGCTACATGAAAGATGGTGGCAAAGCTAAAAAATTTCCTGACTTAACTGGTGATGGTAAAGTTACTAGAGCTGACGTTTTAAAAGGTAGAGGTGTATTTGCAAAAGGTGGAACGTCGATAGATGCAAAGGCTGATTTATTACGTAGAATGGGAGCTACAGATAAAGAAAAAGAATTTTACCTTATCAAAGGTGGAGATACATCTAAAGAATTTAAAAAATACAAAAAAAGAAAAGGAAAAAAATAATGGCTGGAAAAGGTTTATACGCAAACATACATGCTAAAAGAAGACGTGGCGGTAAGATGAGAAAAAAAGGTGCAAAGGGTGCACCAACAGCAGCTAACTTTAAAAGAGCAAAACAAACAGCGAGAAAATAATGACTAAACTTTGTCCTAGAGGTAAATCAGCAGCAAAAAGAAAATTCAAGGTATACCCAAGCGCATATGCAAATGCCTATGCATCTAAAATTTGTGCAGGTAAAATTAAAGATCCATCTGGTACAAAAAGAAAAGATTTCAAAGGACCTAAACCAGCAGGTAAAGCTAAAGGTGGTAGAATAACTTTGAAAAGTGGAGGTCTTGCTAAAAAAGGCAGAGGTTGTGAGATTAGGTAATGGCTGGTCTAAAAGAATGGTTCAAACAAGATTGGGTAGACATAGGTTCCAAGAAAAAAGGTGGAGGTTTTAAAAAATGTGGAAGAAAATCTGCAAGTGGTTCAAAACGAAAGTATCCAAAGTGCGTGCCTGCTGCAAAAGCAGCAAGTATGACAGACTCTCAGAGGCGGAGTGCCGTTGCAAGGAAAAGAAGTAAAGCACAAGGTGTTGGTGGTAAACCAACAAACGTAAGAACGTTTGCAAAAAGAAAAAATATGGGTATGGGAGGATTAGCGTGAGGAGACAGGATAATATGCCTGCAAGAAATAAAAAGAACTTTAGACCTACAAAGTCTGGAGCAGGCATGACTCGAGCCGGTGTTGCTGCCTACAGAAGAAAAAATCCCGGTTCTAAACTAAAAACAGCCGTGACTGGTAAAGTGAAAAAAGGGTCCAAAGCTGCAAACCGACGTAAGTCGTACTGTGCAAGAAGCGCAGGTCAAATGAAAAAATTTCCCAAAGCAGCAAAAGATCCTAATTCTAGACTACGTCAGGCTAGAAGAAGATGGAAATGCTAGAAGCACTAAAAAAAAGATACGAAGCACAAATAGCAGAAGCAGTAGCAACTATAAATATCTATACTAAAAATTCTGTGGGTATTGGAGAGCACCCTCAACATATAGATGAGATAGATAAATTGATTGCAAAAATTGCCGAAGCTGAGGATAAGTTAAAGATAATAGAAAGGTGGGTGGATTAGTGGAAGATCTAATAATAATAGATAAAATTAAGAAAGCAATTAAGAACGCTGAAACTCAAATACAAGAAACAATGATGAGCGGAGGTGTTGACAATATGGAAAAATACAAGTATTTATTAGGACAGGCACATGCCTACCAAATAATACTACAGGAAATCTCTAACCTGCTAAACTATAAGGAGCAAAAAAATGAGCAAGGAAACGTTATCGACATCGGAGACCAAAAAGGAAACTCCTAAACTAGTCAATGCACTAGAACAAAAATATCAAGAAGAAGCAAAAGAAGAATCTCACGCAACAAGATTAGATCCTGATAACATTGATGGTTTATTAAATCAGTTACCAGAACCTTCTGGTTACAGAATATTATTATTACCATTTACACCTAAAGAAAAAACTAAAGGTGGAATTTTATTTTCACAAGAACAATTAGACAAAGCAAGAATCGCAACAACATGTGGTTATGTTTTAAAAATGGGCCCGGCATCTTACAAGGATAAAGATAAGTTTGAATCGCCGTGGTGCAAAAAAGGAGATTGGGTTATCTTTGCCAGATACGCTGGTTCAAGATTACCAATAGAAGGCGGAGAAGTGCGTATTATAAACGATGATGAAGTTCTGGGTACAATCAAAGATCCAGAAGATCTTCTTCATTACATTTAACATAGGAAGGAACTATGCCAGAAGAAAACAAAAAAGATAATCTGATTGATGTAGGTGATGCTGATGAAGCAGTAACTGAAGTTAATTTAGATGAACAGCAACCCAAAGAAGCTGCAAAAGAAGAAGAAAAGATAGAGGTAGAACAGGTTGAAGCAAAACCTGTCGAAGAAAAAAAAGAAGAGAAAAAAGAAGATGAGTTAGAAAAATATAGTGAAGGCGTTCAAAAACGTATTGCTAAATTAACTCGTAAGATGAGAGAAGCAGAAAGGCAAAGAGAAGAAGCAGTGGCTTTTGCTCAATCAGCTAAACAAGATAAAGACATTTTAGAAAGTAAACTTTCTAAACTTGATAAATCTTATGTTTCGGAATTTGAAAACAGAGTCAAAACAAATATGGACGCTGCAAGACAAGCTCTGAAAGTTGCTATTGAAGCAGGAGATGTAGATGGTCAAGTATCAGCTCAAGAACAGATGGCAAGATTAAATTCTGATGCTGCAAGACTTGGACAACTAAAATCTGCGGAAGAAATGAAATCTGAAAAACAGGTTAATATTACTCCGCAAAGAAGAGTTAACAATAATATACCGACTGATCCTAAAGCAGAGGATTGGGCTTCTAACAATAGTTGGTTCGGAAACGACACAGCTATGACTTATACGGCTTTTGATATACACAAAAAGCTTGTAGAAGAAGAAGGATATGATCCAAAAACTGACGAATATTATACGGAAGTTGATAAAAGAATAAGACTTGAATTTCCGCACAAATTTGATAAGATGGCGGATACAACTACAGAAAGAGCAAAACCTGCTCAAAATGTAGCTTCGGTCAAGAATATCAAATCTTGATATGTATGCTAGATCTCAAGAGATTGCACATACTAAACTTCATGCATTAGAAAAACAATTCAATGCAAGAGAACACAACTTCTATCACGCATATGCAAGAATGGTTGCTTATACTAAGTATTTCAAAGAAATAACTGGCGATGAATATGTACCTTATACATCTAAAGCAACAAAATATATGCCTAGTGAAGAAAGACAAAACAAGGTAAATACAATTAAAACTCAACAAAAACAAAAACTAAAAGAGTTTTATAATTCTACTATGGGTAAATTAGAAAAACCTTTAGACAATGATGATGGTACTATATCATCTGAATTAATCCCAGCTGTCGCATAGTTGGGATTTTATAAAAAATTCGCGAGCCTTCGGCTCGCGTTTCCTTTGGTAAGAAAGGTGCGTTTATAACTGTTGATGCGTCGAACCAGTTCGCAGGACTGGGTAACATCCGTGTGTTACTTAACGATGTCAACAACGTAGAGCACGTAGATCCAGTTGTTGCAGAAGCACAAATGGGTACTACTAAGGCGGAGAAGGCAGAAACACGTGAAGATGCCATAACCAGGATCAGACGTAGGTTTGATATTCTCCAGGAGATGACCCGTGCAGTCATCAAAGGCACCGTAAGGGGACTTATATTAAGTGGCCCTCCAGGTGTTGGTAAGAGTTTTGGTGTAGAAACCGAGATGGAAAAGTACGACATGTTCAACAAGTTGAAGGGCAAAGGTCCTAAGACTGAGATCGTGAAGGGTGCTATGACTCCAATCGGCCTATACCAGACACTTTACCTTAACAGTAACAAGGGTGATGTTATCGTGTTTGATGACTGTGACTCAGTGCTGTTTGACGAAGTCTGTCTTAACATGCTTAAGGCAGTACTTGATAGTGGTAAGAAGCGAACAATTTCGTGGAAATCAGAAAGTGTTGCACTACGTCGTGAAGGTATTCCGGATAGGTTTGAGTTCCAGGGTAGTGCGATCTTCATCAGTAACGTATCTTTCGAGAGCGTGAAGTCAAAGAAGATCCGTGATCACTTAGAAGCATTGATGAGCAGATGCCACTATATTGATTTAGAAATGGACAAGGTAACTGACAAGTTCCTCCGAATCGAGCAAATAGTAGGCGACGGCATGCTGGATGAATACGAATTCGGTGCAGAAGGCAACAAGGAGATAGTAGACTTCATGCTAGAGAAATCGGCCAGACTAAGAGAGATCAGTCTTAGAATGGTTCTCAAGTGTGCAGACTTACGCAAGATGTCACCTAAAACTTGGAAGGAGTTGGCCGAATCCACTTGTATGAAACGAGCATAGTACCTCACTACTACGTGGACGTTTCGAGGGCACTTCGGTGCCCTTTTTTATGCGTAAAATAAACCCAAAACATTACGAGTTATTGGATTGACCTCGGCACCCATATACAGTACAATAGTTGTATATTAAATAAACGTGAGGTAACATTAATATGCAACAACAACAATATAAAGTAAATGACAAGTTATTTGACAGCATTGAGAGTGCTGGCGAGTACATGCTAACACTAAAGAGAAAAGCAACAATGGAAGTGTATGTGCCACCTAGTGCTGAGAGTAAAAAACTAAATGTTGTCCGCAACATGCTGGTAAGAGACATGTTGGAATGGGCTGGGGAGTTTACACAAAGCATGAGCCCTAGTGTGGATGTATCCTGGATGTATAGTGTAGAGGATAATGCTGGCTTCTCGGATGCTGGCGACACATGGTACGAGGACTTAGAGGATGTGTCATTTGGCAACAACTTAATGTGGGATGACGCATGTGATGACTATGATAGTGCTGT
>WLWH01002138.1_pt1 | contig 11518 bp, 10 predicted proteins | sample 6712741 | NCBI WGS metagenome assembly WLWH01 (sample SAMN12718694, study PRJNA515312) | sponge metagenome | isolation source: marine sponge | host: Mycale hentscheli | place: New Zealand: South Island, Marlborough, Capsize Point | collected 2003-05-01 | reverse complement strand
AGACTTGCCCGCGACGGGAAAATTCTTGGCTACGTGCGAGACGACAACTACAAAAATTGGGTGCGGATTATGTTTTGGAGGCTAATGAATATTAAGGAATTCCGCGTGATTTTCATACCTATTCTATGGCAAAGCCTTACCGCACGGGCTATGAAGTCCGCAATCGCCCAAATTCGGGTGGATATGCGGTGGAACGGGACTAATCAAAGGTACGAGAGCGAGAAGCGTACGTACGCTCCGCACTTCTTCGCTCAGCGGGCTAAGAACCTACAGTTTTCGGGCGAATATCAGCCGTGCGTGAACTTTAAGGGCTTTCGCGAGGCTACCGCTACGCCCAATAAAAGAATGGCTAACGTCTACAAACGGCTAATTCGCCACGCTCACGAAGGAATATGGAAGGCTACGAAATACTCCAACTATCAGTCTATCCAGGCTAGTTCTAATTCTATCACTATGCCGAGTGTAGCGTCTATGCGGGACGAAATAGAATATCATAAGGAACGAAACAAAACTCGCCCGTCTATGTGTGTGCCAATCAGTCGCTATTGCCTAGAAGACGGCTACTGGAGTGTGAACCGTGAGATTTTCGCGGGATACAACTACAATAAAATCCGCGAAGGAAAGAACGAAATATATGTACCCGACCGTGATTTTATGCCCTACTAAATAAAAATTAATAATAATATGTGCGTGGCTTATAATCATTTTTTATCGCCCAATTTTTGTTCGCAATTAAGGCCTTTAACTAAAATTGGATTTTATTTTACATATTAAATTGTTTTTTCTCAGACCTTATATCATTAAGAACAGAGACGACAAAAGAGACTAAAAATAGAAATGGTTATGAATAATGACGTGCGTGGAGGCTTTGGCTCTATCACTTACGATATGAATATATCTTGGTTTATCCTTACATTGGAAGAGCGTGGCTATCTACTGAATGTGCGTGGAGAAGACCTTGACGACGACGACGTTTTTTGGGCGGATATGGAATATATTATTCAGACCGTGGTAGACAACAATCTTTACGCTACTAATGATATGGACGAACTTGTTTGTGAGACACTGCTAGACGACGCAGATACATACCGCAAAATAGAACAATATTTTACGCCACGTGAAGAGAAGGAGTGGTGCGACAATGCTCTATCCGCTATGGAAGAAGCCGACTGCGGTGATATAATTGTACTGGAAGACGTTGGCGGACACGACATAGAAGCCGAGGTTATTCGTGGCAATATGATAGCCGTGAAGACGCTAGAAGATCGGGCTTTATTGCGTGAGAAAGTACCCGAGTGGTTTATGGATAGCCACGTCGGACTACTCTGTGAGGCTAACTAATTGGAAATAATATGTGCGTGGCTTATAATCATTTTTTATCGCCCAATTTTTGCTCGGGGATAATTTCTTTAACTAAAATTGGGTTTATAGCAGACAATTAAATTGTTTATTTTTCTTGCGACGACCGATATAACAATTTACAGACTATGACCCAATTTATCACCGAATATCCGACTAGCCCAATCTTTATCCAAACTCCCTATGGATATGCTAATGTAGCGTGCGACTTTAAAAACCCCGAAATACACCTTGGTATTACTAAGGAGCAATCTATTAATAGCAATTTAATAGAAGACGAACGTGTAGGAAAAGCAATTATTAGTATGTGCGACGCTATAGAAGACTGTAGAAAAGAGCAGATTAAGCACTTTCTAAAAGGGCAAACAGATACTAAGGATTTCTGTAAGGCTGGCATAGCAGAATTAGACGAATTCAGCGACGGACACCCTATTAAGGAACACGTTAAACTACTGTATAAATTCTTTGTAGCAATGACTATTTTTCAGAAGGACAAAGTGCTAGAACTGGAGGCAGAAATAAAAGAACAAAACTATAAACTACTGGAAGTGGCTGAGGACGGCGTGGATACTGGAGAGTTTTTGGAGGGCAGATATTTAGAGTTTTCTAACCTACTAATGGATTTGGGTAAGAACATTATCGCGGTGGTAAATTATGCCAATAAATGCGATTTTTGGCGAGACGGTAAGGACTATATCTAATCCTACGGTTTCTACGGAAAATACGGGTGTTTTTAAAACTTTTCTGAAATCATTTTTTTTTTTTTTTTGCTGGAAAAAAAACTTTTTCATTTGGACTATTACAAAACTACGGAAAAAATTAGGTATGTTTCGTAAGAAATTTGTTAGCACTTATTTTCTAACATAATTGTATACAATATGAAGAACTTTAATCTCATTTCTCCAAAAGGCAATGGCAGTGAATATACAGTACGATTTCAAGACCCTATTGTTATAGGAAAGAACTCACAGATTGAATTCAAGTTTGCTGAATTAGAAAGGGCTGGTGAGGTAGTCTTTCAAGAGGACCAAACAATAACTATTACCGTAGACGCTAGTAATGTGCTACCAAGATTAGACCCTACTGACGGTACGTCGCCAAACAATTTGTTTGTTGACGACTTAAACAGCGAAGGGGTTTCTATAAAAGCGGGCGTGTATAGTTATAATCAACTGCTAAATCAATTAAAAACTGCTTTAAACTCCAGCGGTGGTTTAACAACTAGATTAAACTTATACCAAGGTATTTCTGTTAATACTGACTTAAGCCAAGATACACAGAGAGATATAGGCTTAGGCATTGAATATGGCGGTACTTATACTAATTCAAAACAAACTCCCGCTATTACACCATTATTTTCTAATAATATACAGACTGGAGATTTTCTTGCCAGTGGTGAAATTGTTAAGACTGGTGGGGTGGCTTCAACTCTAGACGGTGGTGCTATGCTACTAAATAAATACGTCCACCGATATATAGTAGACACTTCTAATCCTCTACCACAAAACGAAAACCAAAATTACGTTCTTCTTAAAGGGGTAAAAACGTGTGCTAATCAGACTGGAGATATTCACTTTGGGATTTATGGAGCGGAAGTTTCTGAAACACTAGGTACTGGTACTAACAGATTATTTGCTAACGGCGGTACGGCTATTAATCCTTTAAATTCTGACGGAGCAAACGGTGGTAGTACTAGTGGTAATGAATACTTACCAGTTTATGTAGGTATGAAGGTAGCACCATACGGTGGATTAATACAGATTTACGAGGGACGTAAGGGAACTGGTGGTATGGGAATTGGCGACGCTATTTACGATTGGCCTAATTCTACCCAAAATATAGCAAGTGTAAGAGTAGTAGGAAACTTTAGAGTTAATGACCTATTTAATGAAACCGATAATCCATACTTTATTTTTCAGACATACCAAACTAGTAGAGACGACCCATTCGGTATGATTTTTTACCGTATAATTGTTTTAAGTGCTGACACAAATAATAGCGGATACTCCCAAAAACTCTTATATGATAGTAGATTATTTGGACGTTTCTTACCAACAACATTAGAAGTAGGAGACCTTACCTATGGTGACGCACCTAATGCTATAGCAAAAGCAAGGTCCCAAGTCCCCTTTAACCCCTTTATTTCTGCCAGCGACAACGATCATGGCTTTGAAATTAGATATCCACAGTGTAGAATTTCAGACGTTGCCATACAAGCGGACAGTATTATACTTGATTATTCACTAACATTTTCAGACGAACTAGCCAATGCCTTAAATATCGCCCCAGTTAGTGGTAAACTATCCAATATGAGACCATTTTTTACAATGCCAACTGATTATTATAGTCGCTTCTTAACATTTAATGCTGTGAATAATGGCAAATTCTTACACGTAAGTAATATCGCTAACCCTTGGAAGAGAGATAGTTATGCTATCTTCATTGACTTACCGTGTAATAATTATAAGAACTTAAGTTCTAAATTAAACGGTGGTTTTAGAAAAAGTGTGTTAGCAAATGTTCCCGCTCCGTTCGCTAGTGGCGACATTATTCCAGCAGATAACAGCAACAACAATATTGTAGCAGTTTATGAACCATACCAGTCCGTAAAGAGCGACCTATTGAATAATGAAATATCAGTAAACTCATTTAAGATTACTATCCTAGATATGAAAACAGAATTACTGGCTAAACAACTTAGCAGTTCAACAGTAAACTTCAGTATTTTATGTAGCAACTGTGCCGAAAATGAACGTAAGGCTGGTAATAGTTCTTACAATATGTAAATTAGATAAAAGTTAAATCGTTTTTAAGACCTAATTTGTAGCAAAAATACCAAGTCCCAAAAGGTGGGGTATATCCAATTTTTTTTTTAGTAATATGACTAAAAGTAGGTCTGTTGTTGGGTATAATTAGTTGTAAATGCTCTTTAAATAAATTCTGAAATTTTTTAGTCATAAAACAATTGGGCTTAGCAATTAAAATAAATGGGGTGTCTAATTCTTTTAATCTATCGCAAATTTCAAACCACTTAGAATAGGGTGGATTATCTATTATTATGTCATAATTAGGAGTACTATTGAAAAAATCTTTGTCTTCGTGAATTATATCTAAGCCCATTTCGGCGAAATATTGCTTTTGTTTTCCGTCGCTATAAAACGGCGACCAAATAATCTTATCATTAGGTATAAAATCTTTTATCATTTCCCACCCACTTTTATCAGTAGTATAATTATCAGTGTCTTTGTCTTTAGTAAAACTCATTGATATAAATTTACAAGATTATTTTTTTCCTTTCTTAATAAAAATAGTCTCTATATCTCTGTTTTTGTTCTTTCTTTCCTTAGCAATTATCTTATCGCTTAGTGGATTTTTACCTAAAATACGTCCCATAGCCACCGCGTCTTTAGACTTTAGTTTCTTAGATTTATCAATAACTGGGGTCGCTAGTTTTTTCTTCATATTTCTATAATATTAACAGTAGAATTTTTTTCTATTGTTTATTTATACATAATGGCTTCCCTCCAAGAACTTACAAACTACGAGGCAACTTCTCCCGATAATGTTATGGACGTAAGAACTGAATTCTTAGAACCAATCCACTCTACTGGCAATACATTCAAGCACACATTTAGAATAGATACTATGGGTTTCTTAGACAAAAATACCCTACTTTGTTTCAAGCCTTTAGCAAATGCCAACAGCGGTGATTTACGTGCTAATACTTTCAACGGTGTTTTAGGTAGTGTTAAACGTGTACGCCTTCTTTTCGGCGATTTTGAAATCCAAGACTTAGATAGCGTAGGTATGTGGGCTACACTTAATCACCTCCTTAAAATGAGACCCGATAGCAGACTTAAGAAAATGGGTCACTACTTAGCCAATCAGTTACACACTGAAGTCCTCCAACAAACCGACACAACTATCTCGGCTCAAGGTGGTCTCGGACAAACGGGACAAATATATCCTAACAATGATACTAGTGGTATTAACTATGGTCTCTTTGATAATTCGGGGGCTGGTGCTGGTGTTGCTATCAATTCTTTTGCTATTACCGATACTGCTGGTAGTAATATTAAATGTGCTATCCCACTTGGTATGCTAGTCCCAGCATTAGAAGAAAGAAATATCCCCCTATTTTTATTCACAGATTATAAGGTTTTCTTAGAGGTAGAATTTAATTCAGCCACTAGTGAATGGTGTAATAACATAGGCAATAATGCTTACAATGCTAACGCTAATTTATCAGCCACTGACGGTACCGTCCAGTTTACCGAAGTAGAATTGCTAATTGACTACCTAATCTTCCCCAGTAAAGTCCAAGAAGACTACCGTGCTGAAACTCAGAGCGACGGCGGGCTTACATTAGATTTTATGAATGTAGCCTCAGTAGAGAAGACAATCCCAGTAGCCTCACCAAATATTAAACAGCAAGTAGAACATAGAATTAACGCTGTAGATACAGAAATCCATTACTTACAGCAGATTAAGAAACTACCAGCCTCCGTTAACGGTTGGAATAGAGTGCTATTAGACCAACGCTCCGACGCTATCTCAATACAAAACATTCAGTACAATATTAACGGTGTAAATGTTTTCCCCGAGCCAATTTTCTCACCACTTCAGCACTATAATCAGTTAGCATACAATCTAGGACAAGACCTTCAGTTAGATAAGCCCTTCTTCTGTAAAGACCCAAACACTTGCTCGTCCCTTCTCTCCCCACCTTCGGGGCAGATATTGGGTAAGTTTAACGTTAACGCACTAGACTTACAGTCAAGCCACGGTAATGGTATGATTAGAGGCAACGGTACAATGATAGGAAACTATCCTATCCGTGTTATCTATGAAAGAAAACCACTACCAAGTACACAGAGTGAAGTAACTGGTAATCCAGTTGCTTGCGAGGCTGAAGTAGGAGTAATGGACGTTAACTATTTCGTAGGACAAACCCGCTTAGTAAACGTTGTCTCAATGCCAAATGGGGGTATGAATATTGGAGTATCCAATCTTTGATTGATTTATGATTTAAGGATAAATCATTTCTTTCTTTATATTATATAATGGCAAGCATTTACATAGACGCTAATGCTAACAATTCTAAAGTGATAGACCCTACTACTAACAATAGATATGAATACAAAATAAATAATGGATTACAATTACCCACTGGTACTAAAATTTCTGTTGCTAGTTCTTTCATTAATCAGAAGGGTATTGCTGGTGGCTCTATAGAGATAGACGAGGATATAGAAGAGGAGTTAGTTTATGGTTATTATATGAGTGATACCCTAATGGGTGTGCCTACAACGGGTGATTTAATGGACGTAGAAGACGATTTTGACGACGAAGACGACCGTGTTGGCTTAGACTTACTAGCCCCCTTTAACTTCGTACAAAACTATCTTAACCAATTCATTAATGAAGGAGACACTAACTATGATAATGCTAAATGGTCTCCAAGTCCTATTAGAGGTAGAACAGAAAACCCAATGCCTTTGCTAACAGTAGCCCGCACGAACTATCCAGGTGGTGATAGAAAGTTTAAACAATATAACGCTACGGGCTACGAGAGTACGGGCTGGAGTTATGCTATCCCACTACTTAATAAATCTACTCTAAAAATTAAGAAAGGTGTTTATACGCTACAAAAACTAGCCGACATAATTACCAAACAGTTAAACGGCTTAGAACTACCCGACAACGTTGCTAGGACACAGTTTCAGCAGTCCAAAGACGACGGTAAGTTTAATGGTATGTTAACTAATAATAATTTTGCTAGGCAAGTAAAGGTAGAATATTCGCAAGTTGGGTCTAGTGGGAAATTGAATAGCACATTTGTTGACCCTAGCACGGGCGAAGAGCAAACTACATTAGAAACATATGATTTTAATGGTGGTATGAATGTTAGAAATCATTACTTTCCTAAAGGTTCGCGGGTACAAGTAAATAATATTGTTAACTTTGAGGACTTAGGCGACGGCTTAGTATTTACCTCGCCATTTCAGTATAACCTAACTGACGCACAATATGACGACTGGATTAGTAGCAATAATAGCCAAGCACAAAGAGACGCTAATACATTTTTTGTAGATAATATAAGAGCATTAACCCCCAGTGATTATGTGATACCTTCGGTATTTGCTGTTAGACCTAGTTTTTTTACAAAAAGTATAAACTATGTTACTGCTGGTAAAGCAGACGTTATTTTAGCACCCGACTATAACGGCTTTGGCACAGCGGGTGCTGGATACGACCACTACCCCACTAGCACTGGGGTAAATGCGAAAACTTTTGCCCCGTCTTTGTTCGCATTTAGTAGCGACGTATTAGGTGATAATTTGGTTAGCCAAAAGGGAGCGTTCTCTGAATACTGCTACATATATGAAAACAATACTATATTACCCCAGGTGAATAAACTAAATCCTTCGGGTGAAGGGGGTGGTTTGTTTCCAAATACAATGTATTTTAATCAATTCGCAAAAGACCAAGAGGGAGAATTACCAGTATTATTTGCGGGACAAAATATGACAGACCATTCTATATTTTTTACTAATAACAATTTTCCTAATCAGTCTATGACAGTAGGGACTACTGGCTTTGAGATATCTTTTGACGATACAAACAGAACTAGTTCATTTCAATTAGACCATTTACACGAGCCACGTCGCATTCCAACGTACGATAAGTTAGGTAATCAACTGGATAATCCTTCTATGGAGTGCTACTATATTCAGAGAACAGTAGATATAGGTAAAAATATAAACGAACTAGACGGTGGTACTAATTTGGCTAGCGATTTTCCCGAATTATTTTACTATGAAACCAATGCTGATAACGCTCAAGTGTCTACGAATAATAATGTACTTGTAAACAATCTTAACACAATAGCCCAAAGAATTAGTGGTGTTTTTATGAGAAATTTTGCCTTAAATACGGCACAGAGACTAAGAACAATACAAAAACCCGAAGACAGAATAACACACTATGACGATTTTCTAACATTTGACGATTTTTTTAATACAAGAGAGGAGGCTAAGAGTGCTTGGGCTACTACTATTTGGGCTAAACTTGGTTTTACATACGAGCAAATATGTTCTAGCGATAGTTATGAGAAGTGTAAATATTTTAACCTAAACGAAGAAACATTGGCTGGGTTTACTACCGACGCGGGGGTTTCTTCTAGTGTTATTCCTATGGTATCTACAAAATATACTGATATAAAAGCGTCTCAAGTCCCCCAAATGGGGGTTGAAAAAGCATTTAATGCTGGGGTACAATATTTTAACAATGCTGATATGAATGTTCCCAGTAAGAAAGCCGAGGCAGTACAAAATGCTAACGACCCCGATAAAATGGCACAATCCAATAGGACTTACCAGTACCAAACTTCTTTTTACGACTATGCTGTTATGGGCTTAGTCCAAACAACGGGCAAACAAATACAAGCAAGACAATTGCCAACACTCAGTAAGCACGGTTATTTTCTTATAACCAGTAATCTAGGCACACAAGGTGATATTGTTAACAATAGCGACCCAGTAATTCTATTAGATACCGTACCTAAGAGTAATTTAGCAAACCAAGATTTCATTTTTAATAGAAATGATTTAGTCCATACACTAACAAATCCAGTGTCTCTTAATTCTATTCAGATTAACATTCTAAATCCCGATATGACTAACCCAACATTGGCTGGCGATAGTAGTGTGCTACTTAGAATAGACTATCCATTACCAAAAGAAACAGTTATTAGAAATAATGTTCTAGATAATCAAGCCATACAGTTTGTAGAAAATTCGGTTATACAGCAAGAAAAACAACAAGAACAAGCATTAAGCAAAAAATAATATCTATTAATATATTATTATGTCTAAGCAAGGAAAATTGATTATGTCTTTTCACCAAGGCGGTAAAGTTACCGACGGTAAAGGTAAAAAAGTTAAAGCAACAGCAGTCCAAAAGAAAGCCATTCAAGCAACAAAAAGAAAGTGTAAAGCACCTAAGCCAGTTACCGTTATTAAGCACACTAGTAGTGGTGTCCCAGTAGTATCACATTGTCGGGCTAAGCGTGCTGGTCGTGGTGGTGCCGTTGCCTCTGAGGCTCCGCGACGTGTAGGAGAAACTAAGGGTGCCTTAAGTAATGCTACCCTTAAAGCATTAGGTAAAGCACCAGCCAAGAAAGCACCCGCCAAGAAAGCACCCGCCAAGAAAGCACCAGCCAAGAAAGCACCAGCCCCAGCACCACCAGCCAAAAAGGTCATTAAGGTTAGAAGACCACGTGCGAAGAGAGCGGGCGAAACTAAGGGTGCCTTAAGTAAAGCAGTCCTAAAAGGTATTGGTAAAGAACCAGCCACAAAAAGAATTAAAGTTAAAGGTACACGTGCCTTAAGAGCGGGTGAAAAAAAGGGTGCTTTATCAGAGCGTGTTGCTGGCTCACTTGCTAGAGCAAGAGAGCAAAAGCAGAGAAGTTCTAATCCTTCATTGGCTTACGCCTAGACTTTATATTTGTTCCAAATATTTTTGTCTACCACGCGGGCTTTGCGACCTAGCAGAACAGAGGCTAGCCTAGCCCTCGCCCAGGCTTGGCTGGACGTATTAGGACGTGAACCCGCACTATAATATGCCCCTCTACCTTTAGACAGTACTTGTTTTATACCTTCTCTTTTTAATAAATTCTTACTAATAAAACTGTCATTAGTAATTTTTGTGCCATATTTCTTCTCAAAGTCTACAACGTGTTTGCTACGCTGTGGTTTTGGGGCTGACTTCAGTTTAGGTCTGTCAGTGCCTTTCTTAATGGAGGCTACTTGTTTGGCTTTGTCGGCTTTGCTTAGCCCTTTAGGTACATATTTTTTAGGTAATCCAGTTTTTTTATCCTTGGGAACTCTCTTTAATTTTTTATCCATATATAATATAAGAGAAAATATGGCTACTTTAACTGAATTGCGTGCTAAAGCAAAAGAATTTGGAATTAAAGGATACTACAAAATGAAAAAGGCTGAACTAGAAACCCGCCTTAAGCCCAAAAAAATTAAGGTAAAAAGGAAAAAAAATAAAAAGGAAAAAGAGGGGTCTAAGGAGGTAGTTCAAAAACTAGAACTAGAAGACTTAACAAAAGACGAAAGCCAAATTATCGCACAGCAACTGAAAAAGGCTGTTAAGAATATGACCTTTACACAAGCAAGTCAAGAGGTAGTTAAATTCGTACAAGACAACCTAACAGACGGGGGGATTTCTGCTAACCAGTTAGACGGACAGAGAACTTTAGTTAGAGCATTAGCACTAATGAAACTAAATGTTTTTACCCTTGATAAATTAATAAAAATAGAAAATGCTGAAAGTTATTACTACAATGCTACTAGTATGGCAGAAATGGCTGGAGACGACGACGTTTACCAGTATCTAGACGACGAAGACGAAGTTGTTCTAACAGTACCACTAGAATTAAACGACCTTACGGTGGTAAACAACGAATTTGCCAAAGCAATAGAGGACGCAGATAGTTATGAAGCAATATACGGTATTGCTTTACAATTCTTAAGAGATATTGCTTTTGAAGAAAAATATGATAATGACCTTAAGAATATTGCTAGCAATTATGTATTTGGCGACCCCGAATTAGAGGATATTTTTTCATACAACTACAAGGAATTAAGAGAAGCGTTTGCTACTTATATTGCGTTAGATATATTTGGCAATGAAGAACTAACTATGTATGACGAATTAGACGACGACGAAGACGTAGATATAGAGGAGGCTAGAGATAAAATAAGATTTAGCAGTTTGGTAGAAAGAATTAAAATAGATTTAGGGGCTGGTGATTTAGAGATTACAGCAGTCCAATTAGAAGATTATGACGCAGACGAGCAAGAAGAAATATTTGGTAAAGTCTTGGCTATCAAGGACGACGAGGGCGATTACTTAGGCAAAATGTCTGACGAAGGGGTACGAGATATTGTTAATGAAATTAATGTGAGAGGAGAATGGATAGATAAATTGCCTAATTTTGCTAATATACTGAGTGGCTTAGTCTATGGATACCAATCAGACGCAGATATATATGAAGATTTAGCAGAGATTAACGAGGAAAGATATGTAGACTACTATGGGTTTTCATTTACTAGAAATGAATACATAGACGGCAGACGTTTTACAG
>WLWH01002137.1_pt1 | contig 11520 bp, 17 predicted proteins | sample 6712741 | NCBI WGS metagenome assembly WLWH01 (sample SAMN12718694, study PRJNA515312) | sponge metagenome | isolation source: marine sponge | host: Mycale hentscheli | place: New Zealand: South Island, Marlborough, Capsize Point | collected 2003-05-01 | reverse complement strand
AACACTATTTGCACCGCTACTACCGGGTGATGCAACAGAGTTATATATATTTCCTTTTTCTAAAGAACCGTACAAAGGGTGTTGAACACTAGTCTTTTGAACTGTTACTTTTATAGAGTAAGCAGAAGACCCGTGGGTATTTTGAATTCTAATAAACTCTTGCCCAGTGTTTACAAACTCATCTCCCCCAGATCCACTAGAACAAGCTGCTATAGAACTAGCTGTCCCTGACTCTGTTATTTTAACCGGCGTAAGTACTCCCATGTTATTCTTTTATTATTTTTTCATTTATCTTATTAACTTTTTTACCCATATGTAAATTATGGTTTCCACCTAACCAAACCATATCATAGTTTTCAGGTAAACTATTATAATATTCGTCAAAATGTATTATGTTTTCCGTAAACTCAACATCATCCTCCATTATTAAAATATTTTTATAGTTTTTTTCTTTAGCTTCGTTAATAATATTTATATTAGTTTCTATTAACCCAACATTACCTAAACTTATTGGATAATTACCATTTATTAGACTACCATCAACCGCAGAGTATCTTTCAATTTGATCCAACAACCCCCATTTTTCAAATTCTTTCACAGATTCTTCCCATCTATCTTCTCTTCTATCTAAATTGATACAATATATTTTATCGAAATATTTCTTTAAGTTCATATCTTAATTTTATTATCAATTATTTCAAAGTTCTTATCCATAATTTTCATATATAATTCCTGACTATTTTTATTCGCCTCAGTAGAAACAGTACCATCTTTTTCATGATGAAAATAAATAAATAAAGGTTTAGGTATTCTTTTACCTACATAACCTTCTTTCATCATTCTAATCCACATATCATAGTCTTCCCATCCTTTTAAATTTTCATCATATCCATTAACCTTTTCAAACGCCTCTCTGTGAAACATAGAACAGTTAACAATAAAAGGACCTCTTATCAGTCTTTCTTTACTCCATTCAGGTCTTTTTTCCATACCTTGAATTTGTCCAACATGATGTGTATCACAATACACAGGACTGATATTTTCATTGTTAGATAAAATACTTACACAAGTCCTTATATAACCTTCTAAAATCATATCATCAGAATCTAATGGTAAAATAAAATCACCATTACAATGTTTAAACGCCTCATTTCTTGCGGATGAAGGTCCACCATTTTCTTTATATATGACTTTTATTCTATCAACGGATTCCAATTGTTTAAGTTTCATTTTAACAAATTCATCTGTTGAACCATCATCTACCAGTATAATTTCATAATTAGTATAATCTTGATTAAATACAGAATTTAATGTTTGATTTATCCTATTACCATAGTTATATATTGGCATTAATATGGAAACCAATGGTTCTTTTTCATTAACATCTTTTACGTTATATTGATAGGGTATTATTTGTGGTAATTTATTTTCATATTTACCAACAAATTGTATTCTATTATTTTCCCATTCATCATTTGTCTCACCAACAGAAAGATGTGTAATAGTTATATCTGATAAAACACCAATTTTTACACCTTCTAAATGGTTAGATAGACAGAAATCAATTTCATAGAAATGAAATCCTTTAATATCCTCATCGAAATTAACTTTTATATTATCCTTATTAACAATAAAAAATAAACCATCAACAATAATAGTATCTTCTATTTTATTACCAAAAAATTCATTATATTTTGATAACCATTTTCTACCATTACTTTGATGATAAACTTGCCCAACAACTTCTGTCATTCCATTATCCCACCATCTACCAGACTTAGGTAAGTATTTTGTACCTGCCTTTCCTAATATTCCGTATTCGGGATTTCTTTTAAAATGTTTTAAAATTTTTCTACCCCAATTTTTGGTTTCAAATATGATGTCATCATGACAAAAAACCACTATGTTATTAGTGGTTTCCTGTAATGCTTTGTTATAAAGTTCAGTTAAAGAGTATTCTCCGTTGTTGATGTACTGTATGACTTCCATTTTATGGACACCACAAGTATCTTTAATATGTTGTAAATGTTTTTGGTTGTCTTCTCTTGTTGAGTATATTACACTAATCATTTTTATAAACTATACTATTATAATATTTTCTTATTTCTTCACCCAATTTCTGATCGTTAGGATATTCGTTAACCATTTTTAAAACCTTTCTTTTGTTAAAATCCCTCATCAATTTAAATTCCTTTTTATCTGATAAGATTTCTACACTTTCACATAGACTTTCGGTTATATTTTTAAGATTTTTAATGATACGTTGATAACCATCTTTCATCCTTTGGTTGTGTACCTCCATTTCTTTTCTCCACATATAATCTTTTTTTTCTGTTTCCATAGTATTAATTATAATATTTTTTTTAATAATGTAAAGTTTTTTTATTCAAACATAATTTCGGAATATTTAACAACCTTCCATTTGGGTTTTGAATAACCATATGTTTTATGGTTATGTTGTGTCCTAATTGATAAAATCAAAATAATCTTAAAGACTGTTATTCTCTATCACCACATATTTTTTGGATGTATTTGTTAAATTTGTGTGTGAACCATCACAATACCCATCGGTATCACTAGTTTGTCCACAACCACATTTTACTCTACCATTGTTTTCTGTACTCATAAATTTAATTATTTTTTTTATTTTTATTATTTTTTACCAGTTGAACCAAACCCTGATGAACCTCTTTCTGTATCAGATAAGGATTCAACTTTGGTAAGTTTAGAAATATTTTGTCCAACAACGTGTTGAATAACCCCTTGTGCAATTCTTTCGCCGGGTTCTACAGTATATTCTTCGTTACTTAGATTAACCAAAATGATAGACACATCACCTCTATAACCCTCATCAACAGTTCCTGGTGTATTTAATACAGATATCCCATATTTTAACGCCATACCACTACGAGGTCTAACCTGTAACTCTGTATTAGGTGATAATTCAAATTTTAAACCTGTTGGTACTAAAACTCTTTCCAATGGTTTAATTGTAATTGGTTTAGAAATAAACGCCCTAAGATCAAAACCACTATCACCTTTCTTAGAATATACAGGGTCAGGATTGTTTGATTTATTAACGAATTTTGTTTCGATACTTAGTTCATAACTTTTATCGTTTAGAACATCACCCAAATCTTCTGATGACATAATACCACTCAAACTTTCTACAATGTTTTTTAGATTTTCTAAATCTTCTAATTCTTTCATTTTTTACAACAACTTTTTTCTGTTTTGTGAGTTTCTTTTTTACTACATTCTTTTGTAGTATTACAGGACATTAAAAATAACCCCAAAACAAATACAATAATAATTTTTTTCATAATATTTCTTTTTCATAAATAAAAATAAAAGTACACCCACTAGGACTTGAACCTAGAATCGTCTGCTTAGAAGGCAGATGCATTATCCAATTATGCTATGGGTGCAATTATTTATTTTTACATTCCATTATTGCCAATTCATTGGCTTGTCTCAATAAAGTTGATAAAGTACTACCATACCATTTACTTTGTTTATCGTCATCACCTTTATCGTAGTTTAAAATTGATTGATATTCTTCTTCGGTTAACTTAACGTTGTTATCCATACAATAATATATAGAACGTTCAGAAACTCTCATAGAAACCAAATCTTCATTATATTCATACATCTTACCTTGATTTTTTCTATGCCATTCAGATGTACATAAATCAAATAGAAAAGTCTTACCAATTTGGTGTAAAAAACATACTTTGATAAGACTATCTTTATCTACCTGTAAATTCTTAGGTAAGATATTATTAAGGTTAATACCATATTTAGTAACTTTTAGGATATAATCTACCAAACCACCGGGATATGCATTATACATAGATTCCATAGTAGATGCGGGTGACGCAAATAAATTATCTCCTAAATATTTTAATAATTCAATAGATAAAATACCGTAAGTTTCATTTGTTTCTAGAAACTTTTCTTTATTCTTTAAAACCTTGTCTTTTAATTCAACCATATTACTTAATTTATATTTCTATTATAGGTCTATATAATAAACAAATTAATTTATTAAGTCAAATTTTTCTTTATTTTTTTTCGATAAAAGTTTTTTATAAAGATTTCTTCTTTTAGTACAAACAGATTTCATATCGTATCTACCATTAACAGTATTGTATAAATTTTCACCCAATTGTGTGATTAGTTCAGGGTTCAAAACCAATTTTTTAAGATGTGAAAACCAAAACTTATTATTCTTTTTAGTTTCGATTAATAAACCATTACCATTAGAATCAATTTCACCACCTTTTACATAACCATTATTAACATCAATCTGATAAGGTCCAAAATCTTGTGCAATTAATGCCTTTTTATGGAAACCTGCCTCAATAACTTTTAATTGTGATTTTACCATATTAAAATTACTTTCTTTTAATGGTGCAAGTGATATATCGAATAGATTATAGTTAGATGCGTATGATGTAATAGGTTTAGTCCAAACTCTTCTATATGGTTCATTATTCACACCTTCATATTCTTTATTTTCAAATTTCAATAAGAATTTTTTATAATCTTCACTAACTATTCTATAATCGTCTGTAAATATTTTTTCATATTGATACCAAATTGATTCCATTGGTTTAATGGGTCTTTGTGTTTGTTTACCAGTATCTTTATCAATCATAGTCATAGTACCTCTTAAATCGTAACCACACAAAACAAATTGTACCTTATCAATTAAACCACTAGATTTAAATTTTGATACAACACCTTTAAGAATTTCCAAATCTTTTAAATGTGAAGAACCACCTAACCAACCAATTCTTATTCTATCACTTTTTTCAGAATTGTTTTGGTATTGTTTTTCTGATGGGTCTATTGCGTTTGGAAGAACGTAAACATTTTTATTATATCTAGAAATCTCTTTTTTAAATACTGGTGTTGTTGTTGTAACATTTCTAGATACTTTAATATTATTTAAAATTTTAGTATCCAAATTATGTGTTTTAATCAATTGCCACGCAGGGTGATCGGGTCCGGGTGACCAATGATCGTCAATATCCATAATTGTAACAATACCTAATTCATCACATCTATCTAATAACTTAGGTAAGGTATCATAATCACCCAAAGTTCTATGATAATGTATAATATCATATTGTTTAAGAAAATCATCATTATCCAATTGTGGTTCATAATCAATATCTACGTGAAATTCTGATGGGTAATACTCTTCTAACTTAATATGTGGTATTGTGGATCTGTAGTAAGACACACCAGTACGGTCACTTGCAACTACTAAAACTTTAATTTTACTCATAAATCTATTTTTATTTAAATATAATTATGAAAAATAAAATTTAAATGATAAGTTATTTTTTTATTTAAAATTTTTGGGTATATTTGTGATATGAAAGTAAAAGTAATTGACATATTAGTTTATATAGTATTTTATGGTTTACCTGTGTATATTTTTTTAGATGTACACACATTTTCATATGATACACAATGGAAAATAATATTAACCATTCTATTAACGATTTTTCAATTTGTTAAGTTAGAAAAAAGAATTGATAACATAAAAATTAAAATGGATTATGAAAACAAAAATTAATGAAATAAAAAGGATACAGAAACAAATTAATTACAATCAGAAATATCTTGATGAATTAAAATCAAAAGATAAAAAAACTAATTTTGATAAAGATACTGTATCATTGTTAGAGGATGGTATTAATAACCAATTGGATAGAATAAAGTTATTATATCAATCAATGTTAAATTAAAATGGTATGAAATATTTTATAATAGGATATATCATTGGGTTTTTATCACCTTTTATTTTATTCTATGGTGTTTTTTTTATTGTTGGATTATATGTTGCAATAAAAAGACTAATAAATAAAGATTTTAAATAGTTTTATTTGGTAGTTTAAAAAATTTTCATAACTTTGTATTATACATATTATAAAACAATAAATTAAACAACTATGGAAAATTTATCAATTGAAAAGAATGTAAAAGGTTATAATGGTAATAACAATTTCATTTTGTCTCTTAAAGATGGTTTAGAAAAATATGGTAGACTTACTGAAAAACAGTTAAACGCCGCATCTAATTTTTTCACCAAATTAAATAATAGGAATTCAGAATTTATAAAAAGTGTAATAAACCCAACACAAAAAAATGTAAATGTTAACATTAAGGTTGGTAACTATATCGCCAAAACAATTTCAAGTGATAATAATTTAACATTCACACCATTCCTAATGACAATTAGTAAGGTTTTAAGGGTAACTGAAAAGGCTTATAGAGTTGTCGGTAAAATGAATACTTCTGATGTTTCTAGTTGTAGATTGTGTGGAAGAGATTTGAAAGATTGGAGGTCTCATGTCACAGGTATCGGTCCTGTATGTTCTAAAAATTTAGGTATACCATATGTAAGAAAAAAGGAAGATGTTGATACTTATAAAAAACAAGTTAAAGAAAAAATAGATAAGATTGGTGACTTAACTTTTTGGATTCCTAAATCACAAATCAAAGAGGGTTACGATGAATTAGAAAATCAAATAAAAAATGCAGGATAAAAAAGATTCCATTTTAGAGTCTATAATTAATACATTAATTTCAACGGTGATATCAATAACAATATCACCGTTTATTTATTGGTTTTGGAATGTTCCAATTACCATTTTTCAATTTACAGGAGTAACAATAACCTTCATTATTATTTCATTATTTAAAAATTATATAATAAGAAGGTTTTTTAATAATAAAGAGGATAAATAATTATCTTCTACGTTTTCTTTTTTTAGGGAGAGGTTTTAAATTACCTGAAAATGTCGTATTACCTACCTTAATCTGGATATCTTCTGTTACTAAAGACTTATCTAAATATTCTTCAATAACATCTCTAACAACACCTTCAATTTCTTCTCTTACAATTTTTCTAATAACATTTTCGTTAATATTAGTATTTTGTTTTTGTTTTTTTTGTGGTGTTTGTTTTTGTACGTGTTGTTTATTTTCATTTACCAAATCAGAAACATCATCCAATTCAAATGTATGATAAGGGGTTTCTGGTATTTCAATAGGTTCTTCAATCATTGCTTGTTTAATAAAATCAGGCATTTTTGATTTCTCAAAATTTCTATATCTACCATTTCTAGGGGAAACACTACCACTATTATTAACATTTTCTTTTATATAGTTTTCAGTTAGGTTTGGTATCTCCTTCTCACTATACGTATTACCACCATTACTATAACCATTATTATTAGATGTTGATTCATAATTACCTTCCGTTTTACTCATTACGGCTTTAGATCTTTTTAAAATTTCAGTTAACTTACTAATATCTTTCATAATTTATTTTTTTATAATGATAATATCAATTTAAATAAAATCAATTAATTTGTAAATTTTTATCATATCTTTATCACCACTAGGGTTAAATAAGGGTCTAGGTTCTGTAAATTCCCCCCCCAATTTTCTTAAGCCATTCATTCTATCAGTTCTAAATGTTTTCCATCCAGGTTGAATTGTTTTTGTATCACCACCTATCTGGTAAATCCTTACGATATCATTACCCGCTTTTGATACACCATAACCATAAATTTCAACCCATCTTCTTTCTTTACCACCAGGATCTTCACCATCATCATAATATACTTCCGTAATATTATAATACCTTATTTTTTTATTTTGTTTTTTATCAAATCTTTCTCTAGGTTCCATACAATTAAGAACAGTTGTTTTATTTGCAACCTCAGTTAAAAGACTTTTTGCTATGTTAAAAATATTCATAATGATTAATCATTATTATCTAAAATGTAATTGGGAAAATATGGTTTACTGGGTCCATATCCGTTAGGTCCGATAGTTGCACCATATTTAGATTCATTTTTTGCAATCAGTTCGTTTCTTTTTTCAATATCTTCAATACCACCACCTTGCGTATTATTTATTCTATCCGCATTTGTTGAAGTACCTTTACCTTTAACATCACCATCAGATAATGCGTTAGGGTGTGTAGCACCATATTTTTTACCATCACTATCTAAGTATGTATTTTTTATAACATTTTCAACTCTAAACTGATCTCCCAATTCTTCTAATTTAGTCTTACCCATAATTTTTATATTTTTGATTTATATGTTATTAAATTTTTCATCCTATTGATTTCTTCATAAATAGGTTTACCTCTAGAAATTTGTCCACCAATATCTTTATAAATTTTAGGTATTCTAGTTTTTATTGTTGTTTTATTTACCTTATTATTATCTTTTGTGTGTTGACCAATAATTTGATTTGATAAACCTGTTTTACTTTTTATTTTTTTAGGTCCTTCTATCGCCATTCTTTCTCTATTCAATGTTGAATCAACCCAATTATGCATTGTCTTACCACCATTTAGATTATATTCAATATCTTTATTAGAACCCTCAAATTTGTCAAACCAGTTTTTGATACGTTTCATACTTTTATATTCAACCATATCATCTTCCATCAAACCTTTCGCCCTCTTATAACCTTGTGTCTTTTTTGGCTTATCAAATTTCTTTTCGTATTCATTTACGGCATTTTTAATGGAGTCCATAATATATTTAGGGCATTTCCATTTTTTTCCGTGTAATTCACTATTTCCGCCTTTATTGTTCTTCCTGTTCGCCATATTTGATTTTATCACCAATTACTTCTTTATCTTCACCACTCATACTATAAATATCTACATTATCCAATAAATGATTTAACAATATAGTTAACTCTTCACCTTTCAAATTCTCTTTTTTAATTATATCTAATAAAATGTTTAATTTTCTAACAACCATTGGTTTTTCATAAACTGTTTTTAATTCAGTAATATCAGGTATAATATCTTTATCCAACATTAAATCTTGTTCATTTTTTCTTTTTACAAAACCAACATTATTTCTTTTATTTCTAATAATTTCATCAACCAATGATTTAAATTTTTCCTCACCTTCATATAATTCAAAATTATCAATTTGGAATTTTGTGTCATCAGGTAAACTATATTTACGCCAATGTTCACTAGGTAGTGTATCATCAAAAGGATCTTTTCCTAAATCATAGTAATGTTTTGAGATTTCATCTTTTGCCAATTTCTTAGCACTTCTTCTCATTCTATCTTCTGGTTTTCTACTATATTTTGTAGGTACTACATTTAATTCATCATAAAACTCATCCTCTTCATCAAATAAAGGGTATTTCTCTAAACTACCTTCTAGTGGGTCATCTTCTTCATTTACAACGTAAGAATAGTTAATACCATAATAAGGTCCACCATATATAAAATACGCCTCAGGACCTTGTGTAGCGTTCCTTACAAAGTCATCAGTAGTCTTCTTAGATTTAATATGATTACGATTTTGAACGTAATTATTATTATTCTTAATTAATGAACCATTTGAATTAATTAATTCATCAATTCTTTTTTCATTAAGTTTTTTATTTTTCAAATACTTATTAATATCAGACTTTTTAAATTTTTTATTCATAAGAAAAGTTTTTTATATAAATATACCAGAAATTCAAATATTTATTTTAAAATAGAAATATGCCCATAAATAAATTTACAACATTATTAGATTTAGCAAGACAAGCGAAAATTTTAACAGGTGAAACCGCAACATTTGATGGGAAGATTCAAGTAGGTTTACCTTTTTCTGCGTATACAACAGGTGTTGATACAGGATCCACAGTTTCATTAGGTATAGTTTCTTCTGAAACTGCAGTATTTAGTGGTGATAATATTACAACTATATTCGATGTTTCAAACCCTTCATCACCAAATTATAGTCCAATATATAGTGGGTATACCGCATTTACATGGACAAATCCATTGTTTTCTGCAACCACATCAGGATTAACTTTACCAATAACAGTATTAGATACGGGTACACAAGTTTTGGGTCCTTATTGGACTCTTACACAAACAGGAACAACAGGTGATTACAATATTGGTTTACAATATACGGGTTATTCTATAACTTATTCTTTTAATAATGTTAGTTTTGAAACAACGGCAACTACATTATATAGTGGATTTACAACTGCAACACAAGAGAATTTTTCCGCTGGTACTTTAGATTATAAAGGTCCATTGGATTATATATCTTCAAAAGAAGATGCTACTGTTGATGGTAGATTAACAACAAATAAGATAAAAATTACTGATGGTGCATCTGCGGGTAGTATAGGTTATATTCTTACACAATCAAATGCGGAAGGTGAAGGGATGTGGCAGTCATTTAGTGCAGCAACTAATAATTTTGTAACTGGTGGTACATTAGTAAATGCAGATTTAATTTTAGGTTTGAACGATGGTTCAACCGCATCACCAATAGATTTATCACCATTATCGGGTGGTACATTTACAGGTAACACATCAGGTAGTTGTATAACTGATTTATATATAACAAATTTATATGGTTGTTCACCAATAACGATACACGATAGTATACAACATAATGGTTCTACCGCAAGTGGTACATTATCAAATGCATTTGGTTTTGAAACATCAGCAACAACATTTTATTCTTTCTCTGAGGGTTTTGAGTCAGTAGCTAGTGGTTTCGCCTCACACGCTGAAGGTGTACGAAGTACTGCTAGTGGTAATTATTCACATGCAGAAGGTGGTCTTATAAGTAGTTACAATACTGCGAGTGGTGAAGGATCGCACGCCGAGGGGGCTGGTACATTTGCAATTGGTATTGTATCACACGCACAAAACGCAGCAACAACCGCAGCAACAAATTATTCGCATTCACAAGGGTTTTTTACTTTATCAAGTGGTGACACATCACATTCACAAGGTAAATATACAACATCTATTGGTGAGGCATCACACGCAGAGGGTAGTGGTACTACATCTTCAGGAATTGCTTCCCATTCCGAAGGTTATGGTACAACTGCTAGTGGTGATAATTCACACGCAGAAGGACAAAGTACAACTGCGAGTGGTAATGACTCACACGCAGAAGGACAAAGTACAACTGCTAGTGGTACTGGTTCACATGCAGAAGGACAAAGTACAACTGCTAGTGGTACTGGTTCACATGCAGAAGGTAATGGTAGTGTTGCAAGTGGTAATAATTCACACGCAGAAGGACAAAGTACAACTGCTAGTAATGAGTCATCACACGCAGAAGGTAAAAATACTACCGCTAGTGGTGAATTTTCACACGCTGAGGGTTTTGAAACAACCGCTAGTGCTAATTACAATCACGCAGAAGGGTATCAGACATTATCTAGTGGTTTAGCGTCATCACATGCTGAAGGTTATCAAACATCAGCTACAACATCTTATGCACACTCTGAGGGTATATTAACATTGGCTAGTGGTTTTGGTAGTCATTCTGAAGGTAGTGGTACTACCGCTAGTGGAAATTATTCACACTCACAAGGGGTTAATACCATTGCAAGAGGTAATTATTCACAGTGTGAAGGTTTGAATACTATTGCAATTGGTGATAATTCACATGCTGGTGTAAGTGGAACGATTGCAAGGGGACGTACCAC
>WLWH01002130.1_pt1 | contig 11543 bp, 12 predicted proteins | sample 6712741 | NCBI WGS metagenome assembly WLWH01 (sample SAMN12718694, study PRJNA515312) | sponge metagenome | isolation source: marine sponge | host: Mycale hentscheli | place: New Zealand: South Island, Marlborough, Capsize Point | collected 2003-05-01 | reverse complement strand
AAGGAGCTAGGGCTATCTGTCTGGGAACCCGCTTCCACTTTGACGATATTCACGCGACCTTGTTTGTCCCCAAGAACAACTGGAAACAGATTATCCAGAAAGCTGTCATAACAGACGCTGAAGGTAGACAACGTTCGTATTGGCCAGAGTTCTGGTCTATGAAATACTTGAACGAACGTAAGATGGAGAACCGTGTTGCATTCGCATACCAGTATCTCAATACAGCAGTTCAATCTAGTGACGTTGGTATCTCACCAGACCTTATTGTAAAAGGCGAGGTCCCAGAAGATTATGACTGTTTAGGAGTAGGTATTGACCTTAGTGCTGGACTAAACGAAAAGAATGACTGGACTGTCTTCACGTTAGGTGGAATTAAAGACGGCAAGATATACCTAATTGACCAGCGTAGGGTCAAGAGTATGGGAAACCTAGAGAAGATGGATACGCTATGCGAAATGTTAGCTGATTGGAATGTTGTTCTTGAGAACGATGAAGGTCAATACTTCCCTACGATGTCACCGTGCATGATATGGCCAGAAGCAGTTGCCTATCAGTCATCCTTTGAAGGTGACTTTAAACGTGTAATGTTTGAGCAACGTGCACTATACAACCTAAGCTGCTCACCAGTTAAAGGCTTCAAAGGTGATAAACTCGCACGTCTACGTGGTGTGCTTGGTCTGTATGAGCACCGTAAGGTTGTATGGAATAAATGGCGTAAGTGGAACATCCTTGAGGATGAACTCATTAACTTCGGACATTCCCCACATGATGATGCAGTGGATTCCATGGTGCTGACGATGGGAGGACTACTACGTCGTGGTGCACTACACCTTGAATATAATGAACAGGCGATGGAACTATAATTTGTATAATTAAAGAACTAAAAAGAAGTATGAGAGCTTAATAATATGTCAATGCAGCAATTGATGGCAGGTTATGCAGAGCATTACCGTCGACAAGCACTGACTCCAGCTCAGCGAGCTGCTGAAGATAAAGCCAGAGCCGACAAGCAAGCTAGTGCAAGAAGTGAATTAAGCGCTGGCTGGCAGGATTTATATGATACTGAAGGCGATAAAGGTGTTGCAAACTATATTATAGATAACTATAAAAAAGGAGCCGATGGTTGGAAAGACACAGATTTAAGACACGCTAGGCAAGTACAATCTGGCCAAGGAACATTTAACGAATTAGCGAAACAAGATTACGATAAAGCATATGCAGATTGGAATAAATTTGTAAGTTCCCACAATTCAAAGATAGGCCCAGCGCAGCAAACACTGCGACAGATGTATCCTTGGGAAAACGATGGTAGAAAAGCAGCTTTAAGCAATTATGATAATTTTAATTTCAGTGGTTGGGTAGACCCTCAGATACAGATTGATAAAGATAACGCTGCTAAAGCAGAGGCTGAGAAAGCAGCAGAAGCACGACGTAGAGCAGAAGCTGCAGCTGCAGCAAAACAACAAGAAGATCAGAAAATGTCAAACACGACTGATCTAAAAAATCAATCAGTACAAAATGCCTTTGGTGGTAGTAACAATCAAATAGACCCAGGAGCAAATAAGAACAGAGAAGAGGCGGTTGAAAGAGTGCAAGAGTATCAGAAGACAAACAGCAATAAAGCAGTAAATAACACTGAAAAAAGTAGCACAAGTAGCACAACCTCATCCAATGGTTCTGGATATGTACAACAGTTAGCTGACAATGCAATAAGCGATTACACTGAAAAATGGAGAAACAATCAAGGTAGTACCACTAACTATTCAAATATATTCACCAACAACATAAAACAGGAAGTAGGCAACAGTGGAGACTGGTCAACTAATTTTGGAAATAATAACAAATTAAATAATGTAAGAGCAGGAAATGATTACAGCCTTAACTTAGGAAACATAAATTTAAAAAATAATAATTGAATGCAAACTGTGTATAATTAAAATATTGACTATTGGATTACTGTATAGATGTCTATCAATACAAGTGCAGGTGACAGCAGCAGATGGGCAGGGGCCGAGAATTACTACGGCGGCCAGGATTTAGCGCGAGATCTGGCGACAATGTCTAATGCTGACATTAAGGCACAGATGGCAGCTAATCCAGGCAGATTTAGGGATCAATCTACGATTGACAGAATCAATGCCTTAAGCAGCAGCGGCTCTTCAGGAAGCGGTGGTGGTGGCGGTGGCTACTCAGGCGGAAGCATTGGTGCCGGTGCCGGTGCTTTTAATCCAGGATCGGTTAACTTCAACCCTGGCGGAATTGACATGGGCGGTGATAGTGGCCCTTCATGGAGTAACGATGACTTTGTTGCCGGGTTAGCTAGAGAAAGGTCTCAAGAATATATCAATAACGGTACTACCACTGAGAATAATTCAATCACAAATGATATTGAACAGAACATTGGTAACAAAGGTGATTGGGAAACCAACATTGGCGATAACAATACTATTAACAATTCATCAATTGGTAACGATTACAGCTTGAGCCTTGGAAGCCTTAATGTAGCCAATCGTATAAAGTAGAGAGAAGTTAAATGGATAACTATGGGCTAGACCTCAACAAAATTAAGAACAACTTTAAACAGTATCAAACTAAGACAGACGATAAAGTCTACGCTGGAGGCACTCCCAATTTTAATGAGAACACGGGACAATACGAGAACAAGGTTCCGTTTTCTCCTGGAGAAGATGGACGTGGTATTGAAAAAAATTATAAACCTGGTGGTAAATATTATCAAGAAAGAGGTGAAGCTGGCCAGCAGTTTAAGAATAACTATGCAGATAACCTAAAAAAATACATGAATGTTGGCGGTAATACAACTACTAATACTAATAACTCTGAGAATAACAACATTAATCAGAATGCTGGTAACAAAGAAGATTGGATGACTAATATTGGTGATTACAACGATATCAAGTACTCCAACATTGGCAATGATTACAGTGTCAACATTGGTGGAATTGGTGACGGGTTCAGCAATATGCAAGGTGCTGCTGCATATACTGCACTAAACAATAATCAGTATCAACGTTCAAGAAGTGAAGTCAACGGATTAAAACGTGCTGCACAAGCATCGGAGCAAGCTACCGGACTTGTCGGTGCAAAAGACCGTGCTGCTAATCTCTATAACAGTATTGGGTACTCACAGAACTACTGGCGACAGAAAGCTGATGCACAGCAGAACTTCTACTTAGGAGATATCTTTGCACAGAAAGCTCCTGAATTCCAACTACCAGAGTCACCATCCGACCCAATGGATGGAGATACAACTCAGGATACGCTTAAGGACTTTAAGGATAACCTCAAATAGCAATCAATCGCTAGACTAAATAGGTATACGTAGAAATAGAAATGTCAAACAATAGTGCTCAGTTTCAAGAGATACTTAACGCAGCAAAAGAAAAGCGAGGTGACTTACCAGTAGACACAATGATCGTGTCATCCCACCTTGCTCAAATGCGTCTGTTCATCTTAAGACGTGGAGTTGAGTTCTTTTGTGACCAAGATTCATATAGTGCTAGACGTGAGTTTATAAAAAAAGTCTACGAGAGCAACATGCTCGAAATGAAGTTAGACAGCATTATTGATTATTTCTTATGTGATGGTCAAGGTCTTTTCTATTTCAGACCATCAGGCGACACCTACCAAATACTGTATTTCCCTAAAGATAGCTATAGATGTTACCGAGACCAATCAGGTGAAATTGAGCATGTAGAGCTTATCTATACGTTTGCAGTCAAAGAGCCAAATATGATGGATGTCTATGCCGTGCCGAATAAGCGTGGTGGACGTAAAAAATATATCAAACTAAAAGTATATAAAGACCGTATTGAACAGACAATCTCAAACGAAAAGATTGACTTTGAAGACGGCGGCAATGCAATGACAATGCAACAGCCAGGACAAACAGAAACGCTAAGCAATAGCTTAGGTTTTATTCCTGCTGTAGAAATTTTTAATCACTTGGATTGCACAGGTGAATCAACAGGCACAGGTGAGTTCGATTGGATGGCCAATCAAATCTTGTTCCATGATGAGCTTGTGCGTAACGTCCGTAAGAACATGAAGTTCTTCGGCAACCCCACACTGGTATCAAGTCGTCCACGTCACGACATTCTTGAGAGTGGTGATGAAGGTTCAATGCGACCCACCATCAGTTCTCAAGCTGGGTTCTATGCCATGGATAGGCCAAGCACAAGAACAAGTCAGCCAGGCTTTAGTGCCGGTGTTGACGGGCAAATCAAAGTGCCACGTGTGATTGCCAACCTTGAGCCAACTGACCGTGTCTCATACATGACACCAGATGCTGTTAGTGGTGACCAGAACATGTACGTCAAGCAGTACCGGTCAGAGATTCGTTTAGCACTAGGTGGTGTAGATGACCTTGACTTCAACATGGCATCCTCTGCTTATGAGATGAAATCATTGTATGGCAGATGTGCTGCAACAGCTGAGAAGAAAGCAAAGGCCATGTTTGAGTACGGGCTATGTAAACTATTCTCATTAATGATTCAGCACGAAGAATATTTATTTGAACAGTCGTTTGCAACAGCTGTTGGTTTAGTTAATCCTGAGCCACCACTACAAGAACAATTTCAAGACCAAGAAGAGTTTCAGAAAGCACAAGAGAAGTATCTAAAGGATCAGAAGAAGTTTCTTGATACAAGAGCTAAATTGTTTTCTGCTAGTATTGAAACAGGTCAAATACCAAATGGGGTTACTGGTTTAATCCCAGATGGCAGCAGCAAAGTTAATTGGCGCTGGACCGGAGAGATTTTTGAGGAAGATTCGCAAGGCATTCTTAATAACAGTATTGTCGTACGAAACCTTCAAGAATTAGGTGTTGATTCTATTGAAGCACTTAAGTATCTCTTCCCCAGTAAAACTGATGAAGAACGCGCTGCCATGTTGACAGGATTTCCGTTCAGGATGGTCCAGCAATCTCAACAAGCTTTTAATTCATTCATTGGGATGATTGGTCAGTTATATCAACTACCACATCCACAAATGCCCAATCAGCCATTAGCGGCTGACCCCAACCTTGATATCACAGGGTTCCTATATAGATCACTCGAATTTTTACGTAAGGAGTTAAGTTACAGTGGAAAGTACCAGCCCGACGATGGCGACCGCCGCCCCAACAAGCTCAGCGACGCCGACCGTAAGCGCTCCCAGCTTGGCCTCCCCACAAGGGATGAGCGACCCGTCCAGCTACCAGGTAGCACCTCAGGCACCTATGGCGCCTCAGGCTCCAACGGGTTACCAGACGCCGGTCGCCCCGCAGGCTTCGGCGGCCCCGGCAGCAGCAGCGAATCCATGGCAACAAGCGTTTCAGGCTCTCAGCGCAAGCCTGAATACGCCTCAAGCCTCCCCGGCCCCGGCGTCGTACTCGGCGTATCAGACTCCAACAACTCAAGCCAGTACCCAGGCCAGTTGGGGCTCACCCGCTCAGCAACAATGGGCGAGCCAGGCGCAGCAGACCTACGCTCCCCAAGCTTCAACCCAGGGCTATTCGGCCCAGGAAATGGCGCAAATTCAGCAGCTGGTCAGTCAGCAGCAGCAGGCCGCTCAGGCTCAGTATCTAAGTCAAAGTCAAAGCGCTCCAAGTGATTCTTACCTCAGCCAAATCTCTGACGTAAGTCTTGAAGTTCTTGAGCACTTCGGTGCTGAAGCTCCTGCACTGCTTAACAACTACGCATGTGCAGTAGAAGATGCTCTGATTGAACAGGTCGGACGTAACGGCACAATGAACCTGATGCTTGATGCAGCTTCTGAAGAGCGTGCAGCAATGAACATCATGCTCACCAACCCAGACGTTCTTGCTGATTACGTCAACGGTTTCTTCGGTGCTAATGGTCCTTATCCAACGCCTACCGCATCCGAGCGTGCACAGATTGCTGAGCACGTAGCACGTGAGCAATTCGCTAACGAAATTGCACAGCAGGAAGAGCGTGGAGTTCCTCAGAACTTCCAACGTCCAGTAATGGATATGCCTACACCAGGTCGTCAGCAGTCACAAGCTAATTCCTTCTGGGGTGACTTCAGTCAGCTGATGGATAACAACCCTGAGAATGCATGGCAGTATCTGTCTGGTGCACCTGCCCAGGCATTCCAAAGCAAGATGCTTGTCCAGGACTTCTGATAAATAACTGTAGGGGATTACTTAAAGTAGTCCCCCTTTTCTTTAATAAGCTAAATCCTTATTAAAAGATTTGTTATTACAATAGAACTATAGATTGTTAATGAAAGATGGCACAGCGTATCTCACAAATGCCTAATGAGGCTATCCCTTTTGCACAGGAAGCACTCCCTTACTCATCTGTTGAGAGAGGCCTTGGTGCAATGACCCTGCCTAATGCAGGCATGAAAAACATGCAAGACGGTGGAGCATACACAAAGTTTGTGAATCCACAAGGTCAAAGAAATCAACAACAGCAAGTACAGAACATTCAACAGAATGCAATTGGTCAGCAGGCTGGAATGGCATCACAAGCCATGGGTCAAGTGACAAATCAAATGACGCAGCAGAGCACTGCAGACTATAAAGCTCAAATGGGAATGAACAATACTATTGCCAATATTATGGATGCAACCGGTAACGGTGCAGCAACCATGGAGATGGGCAATCCAATGCTTAAAGATAAGCGCATGAATGATATTGCAGTAAGCCGTGCAATGGGTTCAATGCAAGCTGCTGAACTTGGACAGATTCAAGCTGAAGCTGGTCGTTACGGTTAAACAATAATCGCTACAATCGTAATAGTCTGATTAATAAATATCGTGCATCTACGCAAGGCTGGCGAAGAAGTATCTCCTGAGATTTATCAGACTATATGGAAGCACCTTAGAAGTGATGGTGTACCAGACCAAGCTGCTAATCAGATGACAGCTGAGATGGTCACTCATGGTGAAGATTTTGAAAGTTCTGTAGAAAAATATCAACAGTACGAAGACAACTATAAGTCAAAAGGTTTTAACGAACATGCTGCACAAGCCATGGCAGTAGAAGCATTAGAAGGCAGAGATGAAGCTCCTAAGGAATCACTTAGATACGCAATGACACGCAATTAAGTATTGACAATAGCTAGAATTACAGGCTATAGTTAATACATAGGCAAGCGTATTATATGTCATCAATCAAGCTTTCAGGAGATTCAGTCCGTGCATATCTGCGTGATATCGGGCGCATTCCACTATTGGAGCACGAAGAAGAAATCTTGCTCGGTCGCAAAGTCCAACGTTTAATGGAGATTAAAGAAATTGAATCAGAAATGGAAATTAAGAGCCAAGATGATTTGGCTGGGATTCTTGGTATCACTCTTAAGGACCTCAAGCGTCAGCTAAGGGAAGGTGAGAAAGCTAAAGACAAGATGGTCACAGCTAACCTTCGGTTGGTCGTCAGTGTTGCCAAGAAATACACCAAGCGCAATATGGAACTCTTGGACATCATTCAAGAAGGGACGATTGGTCTCGTCCGTGGTGTCGAGAAGTTTGACCCTGGTCGTGGCTATAAGTTTAGTACCTATGCTTATTGGTGGATTCGCCAAGGCATCACGCGGGCCATTGCGGAGAAATCGCGGGCAATACGCTTACCAATTCACGTTACAGAAAACCTCAACAAACTCAAGAAAGCACAACGGGAACTAAGCCAGATCAATGGTGAGATGCCTAACGTCTTCCAGCTGGCTGAATACCTTGAGTTCACTATTGATGAAATCAAAGATTTGATGTGCAAGTCACGTCAGCCCACATCTCTTGAAATCAAGATTGGAGAGAACCGTGACACAGCACTGATTGACTTACTAGAAGATGAGACACAATTACCAGAGATGTTACTAGAAAGGCAGTCTATAAAAGAGAATATCCGCGATATAATCCATGACCTGCCTGAAATGCAAGCAGCTGTGGTCCGTATGCGTTATGGCATTGGTGAAGAAGTACTAGAGCCTATGTCTATGACGGCAATTGGTCAAGTACTAAACATGAGTAGAGACCGTGTCCGTACATTAGAAAATAAAGCCCTACGTGCTATTCGTGAACAATCAGAAAATCTTAGTGAATATCTTTAATACAATAGAAGAAATAGCGCACGTTATAGATGAGTGTTACAAAAGAGATTCAAAAGAATCATATTATCTATGGTGCTAGCGATTACACAGCGCCTGGCGGATTAGCTGCTTCTAAGTCGCTTAATTATGCAAAAGGTCCTAGCATTACACACCCTGACAGGACAAGTGTAAGTGTTATTCCATATACATTTAGATATACAGATAGCGTAGGACTATTTGGCGCTGAGAATTATTTCTTGCGTGTAGACGTAAATCTAGAGGCACTGTTAGCTAGAGCTTGTTTTGAAGAGCCTGGTTGGCAGTGTGCCTATATTGATTGGAATTATGAAGATCGTGAAAATGGTTGGGAGAATGCAGAGATTGAAGGAGTTCCAGGCCCTATTGTAAATACATATGAGTCTGCTAATATATTAGGAAACAGATTGCCAAGAATACCTGATGCTTACTTAAGCGTTGATCTAAGGAACATCAAAACAGGTAACAGATATCTTGATGATTGGTTAGATATTAGGTTGTATACGTCGGAGCGAGAAGAGCATCCATACAACAAAATGTATATTCGTGGTAGAAGCCACTTCTATATTGGTGTGCACGCAAGAAATACTAAAAGATTACCCTACGATATCATTTGTACCGTAGGGCGAGAGTATAGGAATTACGAATCTATTGATGACAAGAAACTAGTAATGCGTGAAGCTCTTAGGTAATAGTAACTGAGACGCTACCGCTTTGAGGACTGTTGGTTACACCAGCATCACTGGAGCTAACAGCACAAGAAACAGTTGCAGAACCTGCGGACAAGACAACGTCAACGGTAGTGCCGGTGGCTCCACCACTAATTACACCATCACCAGTTACAGTCCAGGCATAGGAAATACCAGAGGCAGTACCACCAGTAACGCCAACGGTATAGGTTTCAGTAGCACTATCAGAAGCCGTAGCAGCACCAGTCACTGAAACAGTTCCAATCGTTGTAGCAGGAGGACCAGCACTAGGACGACTGGCTCCACTAGCAGGCACAACTGTCATTACTTTGCCACCACTAATTTTGGGGAACACATAGTGTTCAATCAGTTCCCAAGCATCGGTGAAGAGTGCAGCACGAGAGACTTCGTTGTTAATAAAGAATTTGAATGCAAAGCTTGCATCACTATCAATACGAATAGTTGACATCTCAGCAGTATCAATTGCTAAATATACTGAGTTACCGCCTTGAGTAACTTTAAAGACAGAACAACCAACATAGATTGTTTGATTAGAGTTTGTGGTCCACCACTTCTTGACGGGATAAGAGTTACCACCACGCTTAGGATTCATAAGCAGCATCTCACTGCCTGTATGCTTACGAACGTCCTTAAGACCTTTAAGTACAAGACTATCTGACATCAGAATTAGGTATCACTTTCTTCTATTTTAACTGCTTTCTGTTTATCTCTGAGACGACGCATATAGTCACGTTTAGATATACGTTGACGCTCTTTTGCAGCAGCAGCTTGTTCGGGTGTATTCTTAGGTCTGCGTTGATATGTAGCTTTAGTATTATTTTCTCTAGAGCTTACCCATCGTAAATTATCAGCAGAAGGATTAGCTTTATTCTCATCTTTATGATCTATAAGTGAGCAGCCTTTGGTGTTCCCGTATGGAGTTGGAGGTTTACCTAAAAAAGCAAATGCTACTAATTTATGGACACATACATATATTGGTTTCTTGCGACCTAAGCGCTGTGTCAAAGTAACCATCGGGTAACCAGCTTTGTGATATTTATATTTAAGTATTCTCTCAGTATTCCCTTTTGTACTTTTGACTTTACCTTCACGATTGACATAGTATTCTATGCAGCACTCAAATCCATTAAGCGTATGTATAGGAACCCATTCCTGTGTATCAATAAATTGTTCCATAATATTTCGGTAACACTAGTTATATATTAAATATACCTATTAATATCTAAATATGTGACATGTCGAGTCACTTATAAAATTTTAGTTTTGGAGTTAGCGATCAATGTGGATCGATAGAGTGTAGCTCTCCTGTCGATTTAAAACTGGGTGAATTCAGGGAAGGCTTAACGTATAGACGATGCTAATCCTGAGCCAAGCCTCACACGAACTTGTGAGGAAGGTGCAGAGACTACTGGGGGAAACAAGCGTGTTTCGTAAGACCAGATCAGCGCCCAGCAACAAGATGTACTTGTTGAAGAGATAGTCCGGCCTTTGACGAAAGTCTTAGATAAACCGAATGATTTTCCAAAACTTCTTGGTGCAGAGCTTTACCGCCCTCATCCCGCATACATCATTGAGATGGCGGTTGAGCCAGTTGTAGTTCACGATTTTTCGAAGCAGCCCGGTCAGACCGTGCAGCTTGATCGTTACCGCTTCTGGGGTAAGCCTGGCACTAAGGAGTCCCGTGAGCGGACCGCCGACCAAACCCTCGGAACCGCATCAGCACGCAACATTGTCAAAGATAAAGTCCTGGTGACTTTGAGGGAATATACAGGGCCTGCCGATACCCGCGACAGCGCTCAGCCTTCTACTTTCAAGGTTGCACGCGAAACCCTGATCACAGCACAACGCCTGCTGCTTGATACAGGTAACTTGAACGTATTCCACCAGTCCATCGGTAGCTTGACGCTGCTTGATGACTACCGTCGTTGGCGTGACCGCGTCTTTGCAAACGAACTGCTCAAGGCTGAAGCCTGTGGTCAGTCTTCGAAAGAGCAAGGCGGTTACTACCTTCCCGGTGGCAAAGCCAAAGATGAAACTGGCGGCACCCTTGGAGTTACCTACGAAGCTGGCGAATCTGCCAAGTTCGATGTAACTACCGACCTTCTCGAAGTTGTGAAGGACATGCGTAAGCGCAATGTTCCTACCTTCGCTGATGGTTACTACCGCTGTATCGTTGACCCTACGGCAATGATGCACCTTCGTCAGAACTCTGACTTCCGCGAGATTGCTCGCTATCCCGGCAACGGCATGGTTGACCCCATGAACCCACATTTGCATCCCAACGCCAATTTCTATAAAGGCATGGGACCTGCTTATGGACAAGCCGGATTTGTGGCTGGTCAGCCCGTAATGCCTACAGGCTTCCTCTTTGAGGGTGTCCGTTGGTTCGAGTCTACCAACCTTCCCGAGACCAATTACAACTTAATTATTACTGATGAGTCCACTGTCGCTGCTGACTATGCAGCATCACAGTTGATTTTCTTCGGTCCTCAAGCCGTTGGCGTAGGTATCGGTGGTAATAACGCTCAGATTCTGCTGAACAACAATGATGACTTCTCACGTTTCATTATTATGATTTGGAGTCTGTTCGCCGGTTTTGAAACCCTGAATAAGGATTTCATCACGGTTGGTTACTCTTTCGTATATTGATAGGAGAAACTAATCATGGCAACTTTTGAATTTGATTCTGAAAAGCGTACACCTTGGAATAACAAAATTTTCCCTGGTAACTACGTCGCTCACCTGAACG
>WLWH01002129.1_pt1 | contig 11551 bp, 9 predicted proteins | sample 6712741 | NCBI WGS metagenome assembly WLWH01 (sample SAMN12718694, study PRJNA515312) | sponge metagenome | isolation source: marine sponge | host: Mycale hentscheli | place: New Zealand: South Island, Marlborough, Capsize Point | collected 2003-05-01 | reverse complement strand
AATTGAACTTTTGATGTTTCATCTAGTTTCATCGTCTATAAATTTTATCTTCTATCTTGTCTAAACGAATGTTTTGTTCTTTAATATGTTGCTCTAAAAACAAAATCTTTTGATCTATAAGATCATGAGATGTTTGTGGAGGTAATTTTTTAGCCTCTTCAATACCAGCTTTGTTTAACTGAATTTGTTCAGTCAAAGTGGTATAAGTCATTGTTATAGATATTAAACCACCTACAATTAATATAATAGTTTTTAAATCTAAACTTAAGTCTGGCTTTCCATCGCCGTCAATGTCTACACCTAGCTCTTTGCTCATATTATTTCTTTTTTAATAAAGTTTCACCTGAAGGTCTAACGACAATATCAGGAGTTTGTTTTATAGGTTTAGGATTAATTTTTACATCTCCACCACCACTTTTACTTTTACCACTACTTCCTCTAGATCCTCTATTATCAGAATATCTAAACCTATACTCAGGTTGATTGTAATAGTAAGGTCTATAGTAATTATAACTACTATACACAGGGTAATAACTGTGATACATGCTAGGTCTTATCTTATCAATAGCGACTAAGATAGTATCACCTTCCATTGTTACTGCAACTATATGACTAGCAACAGGTTGTTTAGTGTAGGTTCCGCAACTAATGACAGAAGCAACTACCGCAATAAGGACAATTTTCCATAATTTCATATTATTTTTTTAAAGATTTTAAAATTTTATTTACAATACCAGCTTGTTTTTTATGCATTTTTGATGCATTTTTTAGTTCTTTACTAACTTTTTTTAATTTGTTTTTCATTTTATTCTCCACATTTTTTACTTGGATCACCTACTTGTCTCCAGTCTTGTTTAACCCAATCTTTTAAATTTTTACTAGCAGTACCGCTAACATTACTTTTACTAGATCTTTTATATTTACCTTGACTAGCAGCAGACCTTTTTGCACTAACAACAGATCTTCTTTCTGATGAGCTCATGCTGGCAATTTTAGCCTTAGGTAAACAAACTTTTTTAGTTCCACCACCTTTAGTTCCCTTTACTGGACCACAACTTTTTTTAGCAGGTCCGCTACTTTTAACACAGCTACCTTTAGAAAATCTACTTGTACCTGGTTTTCTTTTGTAACCTTTCCAACAGGTTAATGGTGATTTATATTCCATTAGCATTTACCTTTACCTTGTTGTTTTGATGCCCACATATTAGCGTAAGCTGATGGGTATACTTTAAACTTTTTCTTAGCCGCAGCTTTGCAACCAGCGCTTAGCTTTCTAGTTAATGGTGATTTGTTCATATTAATATACTTTAATTTTTGATTTACTTTCTTTTTGTTTATTCCATTCTAATTCCCAAGTTTGCCAACCTAAAACATTAGCAATTCTTTGCCATTCTTCATTTTCTCCGTCGGCGGCATCTTTTAAATTTGTTAATTTTCTTATACCCCTATCAAGTGGTATATTTGTAGCGGCACTGACAACTTGACCTATTGCTAACCAGGCAGGATTATCTAACGACCAACCTTTTTCAAATATTTCTTCTTTATTCCAATCCCAAGTTCTACCAGCAGATCTTAATTTGCTTATTTTAGAAGATATAGGAGGTGAAATATCTAAAAGCTCTGTTGCGGAATCTTGAGCCTCTTTACCTTCTGCTATTCTAATTAAAGCGTTTTTTACAGTAGAAACTGCAGCTCCAGCAAATCCCATACCTCTTAATAAAGAATCAGCCATACCATTTATTATACCTACATATTTTTTATTTTTAACTTCTTCTTCTGGCTCTTCATCGTCAAAAGCTAAAGCAAACAAAGCTTGTTGTAAAGAATTAAAGAGCACGTTTTGTATCATACCATAGTATAATATTTTTGAAACATTTGTTTTAGCATCTCCTCTTCTATTTTTAAGATCGCTAGCAGCTTTTTGTATTAATCTTGCATACTGAGCTGGTGTATTAGCAAAAGCTAATATAATACGCCCCAATGGACCAGCTTGTTGGGCACTAATCCTGTCTGGCCTGCTTGATTGTTGTGACTCTTCTGATATTTCTCTAAAATCTTGAAAAGCTTGTGTTTCGGCATCTTTCTGAGACATGCCTTCTTTCAACAAAGAATTAACTCTATTTCTATAAAATGTAGCTCCACCAGATGCAATAGCAAAGCTGTCTGCAATTTGTGTAGGTAAAAAACCTAATTTTAAAACTTTACTTACAAATGCTTTGGCTTTGTTTTTAGACTCTCTAGCTATTTCAGCAATATCAGCTTCACTTACATTTATTTTTAAACCATTACGTCTTTCAACTAAGTAATCAGAATTCATTAAAAACATAACATCACCCCAATATTGCGGTTGATTACCAAAAGCCATAGCAGCTTTCAATGGATTGTTGTCGGTAAAATTAACAAAGTTAATAGATGATATAGTCTGTAGCACCGCAGATCGCATGTTAAAAAACATAATGGCACCAACAGAATTGTTAATCCAATCAATAAATCTACCTGTTAATGTGTCACCTTTAAAACCTCTATTGCTACCAGTTTTCATTCTACCAAGTATGTTTTCTAAAGCAGATCTATAACCTTTACCATAAGCGGCTTCAAGTTTATTTAAATTTGCTTCTGAAAATATTTGATCAACGTTTGATTGCCATTGTTTTAAGTATTTAGCTCTTACAACTGTGTTTAAACTAGTTAACAAATCTGTAGTTATAGTACCACCTAACCAATTATTATCTGGTTTAGGATAACCTTCACCTTTATTTATTTGTATTAATTGATCTGCAAAATTAACTAAATTAGAATCTGCTTCTACAAAATCATTTAATTCTTTTAAATCAGTTTTAGATAAACCTGGAACTTCCATACCTTGTTGGGTCCAAGTATAAGCTCTAACAGCTTGGCCTACAGTAAAAGGCTCGCCAGGGATTTTTTTATTTAAATCTTTAGGACTAATTTTTAAAATCTTTTTTAATTCTTTAAAATCATTTGCCATTGCAACTCTAGCATTTGATATATCAATTTGAGCTCTAGCAAAAGGATCTGTTAAATTTTTCTTAATCCATTTTAATTGTGTATCACCAACCTTGCCTTTACCAATAAATCTATACATTAAACCTACAAAATCTTGAGCAGATGGTGGTATACCTAATAAATCAAATTTACCTTTACCTTTGCCAGCAACTTCAGCTTTAGCTCTACCATATTGTTTTTCTTTTCCTATACCTGTAGTTTCTTCTAATATACTATTAAACTCTTTATTTAAATCAGCGTCTTTACTTTCTTTCATCCGAGCATCTTGAGCTTGTTTATCAAGATCTTTCATGTCATTGAGCATTTGATCCGTAGTTTCTTCTTTGTTTACTGGTTGTTTAGAATCTTTTATTATAGCTTCGTTATATTTTCTTAAATTTTTAAAGTTTTGTTTATTGTCTAATTTAACAGACAACCAATCCATCATGTCTTTAACATCTTCACCTTTTGAAGATTTTATTATAATCTCATCAAAAACTTGTACGTTGTCAGGATTGTTAAACAAATCACTTTTGTTTTTATTATTAAAAATGTTTTCAGCTGCTTTTCTAGACTGTTCAAATAAATCTTGTTTTAATCTTATAGTAAAAGCGTCTAAAGCATCCAAAGCTTTTTTACTAGCTATTCTATTATGTATAACTTTATCTAAAGTTAAACCAGTTTCTAAGTCTAAAATAGATGAAGCAGGAATACCAGCAAGTATTTGCATTGATTCAGAAGGCATACCTATTTCAAAACCTTCAGTAAAAGTGGTTTTACCAGTGTCTTCAGCTTTAAATTCAGGGTATTTTTTTATTAAATCTTCGGTTATCATACCTTCATCTAAAGCTATTTTTACATCGCTATCTAGTATTGTTTGAGTATATTTAGCAGAGTATAAAGGATATAAATCCTTAAAATTATTTGCTATAATACTTTTTAAAATATTAATATTAAAATTTAAATTTTGTATGTTATGTTCTCTTTGAAATAAATCAAACATTCCTTTAACAACTTTATTATATCCAGGTGTTAAAGAAACAGATGTTACAACAGCTCCTTGTCTAGGTATACCTGAGCTTAAACTGCTTTGTAATTGTAGTAATCTAGCTATATTAGCAGTGGCTAAAGTTTTATTAGAAGCATTTTGATAATAATCATTTAATTTATTATAAAAATAATCTCTTGCAGCTTGTATAGCTTTTCTTTTTTCAGGTTTAATAAATTTATTAATTTTATCAGCTAACTGTTTTTGAGCTTGTTCTGTTTGAGGGTTACCAGCTTCAACTATTAATTTTTCAACATTATTTAATGTAGATGCAGAAAACGCTGTAGCATCTTTAGGATTAAAATCTATATCTTTTATTTTATTGTTTAAAACAAAGTTTTTTCTTAACATTTCTATAGTTATACCTCGAGCTTTATTGCCATCTCTTGGAGAACTAAATGTTGGAATTGTTCCCGCTCCAAAAGTACTGCCAAAAATAGATAAATTAACAAATCTAGGGTCTAAAGTATTGGTAAAGTCTTGCATAAAACCAAAATATTGACTCTCTCCATTTTCTGTCATTAAATCAGGTAGCTTAATGTTTTCTTGATTTACAAATTGATTCATGTTTTTATAAGCATCAAAATCAACATCAACACCTTTAGGTGTTAAATCTTCTAAATCTTTAATAGCTTTTAATTCTTTAGCTGAAACATCAAGACCAGATATTTTCCAGTTATCTTTTACTTTTTTAATAGAAGGTTTTAAAAAATTCTTTACATCTTGCGGTTGATCTTTAGTATAATCTTCTACGATAGTATTTATATTTTTACCAACATAGGCTTCGCCTCTAACATATTCACCAAAGTTATTTAGTTCGTTTACTTGAGCAGGTAAAGATAATGAAGATTTTATTATTATATCTTGCTCTGCGTCTTTACCAAAATCTTTTTTGATTTTATCTATAATATTATTTACAGATTCTTGTCTACCTTCTTGATATTTATATATTAAAGCTGGATCACTTAATGTTTTAAAAGTTAAATCATCAGCTAATATTTCTGCAACACTACCTAGTAATGATGTTTTTCTAGTACCTCTTTTACTAGGCGCAATATCTTTACCTACAAAATATTCTGCAAACTCTCTTTTTGTTATTTTCTTTTTAATAAACTTAGGTGGGCCAGATTTAACATCAGATATTAATTTACCTTCAATAAAACCATTTTCAATCATATTATTATAACCTCTAACCTCGTCTACCGTTTGTCTATAAGGTGTACCATCTTCATTAAGCTTTTGCTCTGCAAATTCTTTATAACGTTTGTTTATAATAGATTGAGGTAAAGCTGTATATATATAATCAAAATTAGTTCTAATAAAATCTTCAAACTTAGGAGTTGTATTTAATATTTTTTTTAACTCAGGACCTAGTTTTGTATTAAAGCTTTCTAACATTTTAGGCCTAAACTCTGTAGTACCTATTAAATCTATGTTTTCTTCAAATGATTTTTCTATAACGTCTTTAACTAATGGCTCTAAGTCTTTTCCATTTAATATATCTTTAATTAAATTTCTACGTTTTCTTTTAGGTGCTTGTGGTTGTCTATCAATAACTGTTTCAGCATCAAGATCAGTAGATAGTATAGCATTAGCTTCATCTAATAAAGATTGATCTATTTGTATATCAAGTCCTAAATCATTTAAAGCGTTTAAAGATTTATTATAAGCTTGACCCATTATCCAACCATCTAAAGAATCATTAACCTCTGGATTAAAATTAGCGATATGCAATGCTAATTCTGTTTCAGCAAACATTAAATAGTCTTGCATATTAAAACCATCTAATGTAGAAAATGCAGATTTACCAGTTTTTGGTTGTGATCTTGTAGCGTAATACTTCATTAGTGGTAAATATTCTTTAGCTATATCTTGTGTTAATTTACCCTTTGCTTCACCACCTTTATTAAATGTTTCTAAATTTTCTTTTAATAAATTGTCTATTTTTTCTTTATTAGTAACAGGATCAAAACCTGATTCAGTTAAAGCTCTTGAAGATTTTATCGCTGATCCTTCTTCTATAGCTTTACCTTGTAAATAACCTCTAGCAGCATTAGACAAAGACCCTTTATCCATCGACTTACTAAAATCTTGTAAAAAATTAAAAGCTTGTCTACCATTTTTAAACGTATTATCACCAAAAACAGGTTTTAACATTTTATTAAAAAACTGAAGTAAAGTGTCTCCTAATGTTTTTTCATAAGATATTTCACCCTTAATCATTTTATCACTAACAGCGTTAAAAAATTCTTCATACTGTTGTATTTCAGTATAACCTTTGTTTTTTAAATCTTCTTCAATTTTATTTACTAACTCAGAGTTGTTTTTATTTAAGTATTTTTTTAAACCATCATAACCATTTTTAAATAACTTAGGTTGTATACCAATTGCGTTACCTAAAACACTATGTAATATTTCATGACTACCTACAGCTTTGTCAAAATTATCTACAGCTTTTTGTTGATTAATAAAAACTTCTGTAACTAGTCTACCATTATCAAAATATTGTAAGTTTTTTCCTTTATCTTTTTTTATTTCTTCTAAAACACTTTCAGCAGTTCTATCTTTTCCTAATCTACCCTGTTTCTCAAGTTCAACTAATTTTTCTTTTGCAATATTAAGATCAGTATCGTTTTTTATTACCAACGCATTAATACCTTCTACGTTTTCAACAGCATTAACTTGTTTATCAATATCTTGTTTAATTTTTTCAATTTGACCTTGTTTCCAAGCTTGAGCGCTGTTATTCCATATTCTACTATTTTCGTCAGATTTTTGTTTAATAACATTTTCTAAAGCTTCTTTTTGACTGTCATCATAAGTAGTAAAATTATTTTTTAAATCTATTCTTGCTTCTGATATAGCACTAGCATTTTCAGCCATTTTAACTTGTGTATCAGAATCCATACTATCAACAATCACACCATTATAAGCTTTATTGTTACTTATTTTTTTATTTAAATTTTCTATATTTTCATTTATAGTTTTATTATTTAAATTTTTGTTGTCTAAAGTAAGTTTATTTATTTGCTCCATGGCATCTAAATTTTCTTGCTGTAAACTAGGATCCATCAATCTTTCATGCATTAGCTTTCTTGTCTTATTGTTTATGCCAGTTCCAGCACCTAAACCACCACCAATAATAGAAGATATTAAAAATGTATCAAAAACTCTTTGTGTAACACCCTGGTAATCAAACTCACCATTTTCTTTATAAAATTTATTTATTTTTCCTTCTGTAAATCTATAATCAATAGCGTTGTTTAGCTCTTGAGAAGCAACTTCCGAAGCGCCTTCATAAAATGCTGATTCACCTATTATTCTTATTAATCCTTTAGCAGCTTCTTCTGTTGGTTCTTTAAAACTTTTTATTAAACCTTTAGCTAGACTTCTAGTTACGTATTCAGAGGCAACTTCTACGCCAGCTTGAAGTAAAGAAGTAGCATACATTGTCCAACCTCTATCTTCTGGGCTAGCGTCACTTAATTCTTCATAATGATTACCAGCTGACGAAGCTCCAATAGCAGCTAAACCAGCAGGTCCCATAAAAGCCATTGCAACAGAAGGCGTTGAATCAACTATACCACCTATTGTTTTATCTAAAGCAACACCAACATTTCCTTCAGTTATATTTTTTAAAATACTTTTATCATAATCGCCACCTGTCGTTTGTAAATCTTCACCAAACTTTTCAACAGCGTTAAACATTTTTTCTTGCTCTAAAACACCTCCAATAAAAGGCATTCTATTTAAATAGTTCATTAACCCGTCTTGTAAAAATATTTTTTCTTGGCTGTTTAAGTTTGGTTCATAAAAATCTAATCCAATATCTGTAGCAACATCTATTACAGCTTTTTTATTTTCTACAGTTATATCACTAAGAAAACCACTCCAATTAATAATTTTACCAATTTTATCTGTTAAAAAACCAGCACCTGTCGTTCCTGGTAAACCAGTATTTTCTATATTATCTATAGCTAATCTAATTTGTTCTCCTAATGAAAGTTCTTTTGGTTCTTCAATTTCTACTGATTCCGAAGAACCATCTACCGATAGTAAATCCGTGCCTGTTGCTTGATCGTTTCCTGCTGTTACAGTCGCAACCTCTTCTACAACAGCTGGTGTCTTTCCCACGTTAAGTAATTCTGAAAACTTATTAATATCACCATCATATCCATCATTTTTAAATAAATCATGTGAATATTTAAAAGCTTCTTGATCATTATTCATTAGCTTTTTGTAATCATCAAAAGTTCCATTATACCCATCTTGAACAAAAAGTTCATAAGAATATTTTAATGCTTCTTCATTCATAAATTAAATTTTAACTTTGTGTATTAAATCTTGAAGCTCCTTCGTTTTTATTTTTACCACTTTTTTCTTGTTGTTTTGAATATAAAGATTTAGCTTTTTCAAACATTTTATTAAATTGATTTAATTGACTAGATGGTAAGGTTTTGCTATAAGCTTTTAATAAACCTCTACCAGTTCCGTCGTAAGCAACCATAGGTTTTATAACACCTTTGTCATCTTTATAATACAATGAATATTTGTTAGGATCGTTTTCAAAAGTGTTAGCAGCTGAAGCATCTTTATTTTTTAAATCCGCAAGAGCTTCATCATATGTAAAAGTAATTAAACCTTCAGTTTTCATTATTTCTTTAGCCATATTTGTGTTTATAGCATTTTCTAAATTATATCTTAATACGCCACTTTCACCTTCAGAAGGACCTTTCATCATTTGTAAAACATTATAAGTAAAATTTTCATAAGGTTGAGGAGTTGTGTCTACGTCAGGTGTACTAGGGGTTGCTGTAACTTTAGAAGACACTTGAGAATATATTACAAAATTAGGTATTTCTTTACCATTATCATCAAGTATAGGCTTACCTTTTGCATCAAGCTTAACAGGGTTTAAAGGATCAACAACGGCTCCAGGCTCTCCTACATTAGCTACTCTTTTGCTTAAACCTTTTGTTTTTTGTATTATAAAATCTTCATTTAATTCTTTTTCAATTTCAGCTTGTTGCTCCGAAGTACTTAGTTTTCTAAATTCAGTAATATTAAATCCACCTACTTTCATTTTAACTTGCATAAAAGCAGATAGCTCATCATCCCTCATGCCTTGATAACCAGCCGCTTTAGACTTAACTTCATCTTGCAACACCGGATTTTTAGCCCAACCAGATGCATTTATATCTCTTGACAATGTAGTTATATCTTGTCCTTTAACACCTTTTATTGTTACAGACTTACCTTGAGCAGATAAAAACTGATCTTCATTCCATTGGTTTTTATCATTAGTTATACCTGCATTTTTAAACAAAGCATTACTATCTGGTGATGCAACTATTTCTTCTAATAAACCTTCATCCCATTTATTTAAATCTTTTTTCCATTCTATTTCAACCTCACCGTTTTCATTTCTTGGATACATTTCTTGATCATCAAACTTACCTTTGTTAGCAGGATCATCAGGATTTACAAATATTTTAATACCAACAACTTGCTCACCATTATCAGTTGGTGTGTATAACTTTTTTTCATACCTTGCACCAGGTATTTCTTGTTCTGACAATGCTGCCGCAGCAAATTGAGATGCTGTTCTTTCATATTGATTTGATCCCGCCCAACGATATTTATTATCAAAATCTGCAGGAGAAGTATTATTATATAGTTCTGTTTCAGCTAATATTTTACCCGCATTACCTTGTAATCCATTTTGAAAAACTTCATACCTATTTATTATACCTTGTAAGTTTTGCTTTTCTTTTATATCTAAATCATTTGATGTAGCAAGTAGAGTTCTTGCTTCAATAGCACCCATTTCTACTCCTTCACCTCCCATTAATAATATTTCTGTTTGTTTTTTAAATTGCTCAGCTAACCCAGGTTCTTTTTTTAATAACTCTGCATATACTTTGTTTCTTTGTTCATAAGCTTTAGTTTGTATGCCATAACCTATTTGTTGAGTTCTTTTGGCTTCTGCGTCTGCTTCTTTTCTTTGTTGATCTCTTTTAGCTCCAGCTGTCATTATACCTTTAGCTAAAGACTGTCCTATGTTAGCCGCGGCTTGACCATATAATTCTGCTGATGTATCTCGTATTATTTGTGGGTTTCTATAACTCATATTTTTTTATTTAAAAAGAATCCGGATTTGCTATAACAGATCCGGCAACACTGCCTAAAGCGCTAAAACCGCCACTAATAGCAGCTGCCTTAGCTCTATTAGCATCCGCAATACCTTGTTGTGCCTGTGTTTGTTGACCTGCAGCTCTATCTAAATCAGCATTAGTTCTATTTTCTTGTTGTTGAAACATGAATTGTTTACCAGCAGCGTCAGCTGTTTGAACTCTTTGACCTTCAGAAATAGCAATATTTTGTAGTCTTTGTTGTTCAGAAACTTTCATTGATTGTAATTGTTGTTCGCCTTGAGCTTTTAATTTTTCATTTTGAGCTTCTTGTTGTTCTATGTTAGCAGCAACTCCTTTTTTACTTTGTAACGCAGCTTGAGCTAAAGCTGTAGCTCCACCAGCACTGGCACCTGTGGCTCTTAATGTATCTAATGTATTTGCCAAAGCTATATCAGCTTCTTCAATTTGTATTTCAGCAGCGCTTGTAGCAACACCTAGGCTTGCGAAAGGATTAGACATTTGACTTGATAAATCTTTAGCCATTGAACTAAGATCGGTTACCCCAGCAAATGGATTAATTATATTTTGTCTAGATTTTTTCAAAGACTCAATTTCTCTTTCAGCTTTACTTTTATTTCTTTGAGCAGCTCTTCGCTGCTTATTAGCTGCTGAAGCACCTATAGCCGTTGATGCTATTGCTGAAGCCCCTCCAATTGCTACTGCTGTAACTACTGCCATATACTTTAATTTTAAATTATAATTTTTATCATTTCATGTGATGGAGTTTTATCTATACTCCATTTTAATTTTTCATGTGTTTTTAACAAACTATTACTTCTACTTATAGACATTATGTATTTACTACCAGCTTCTTTAACCATTTTTTCAGCTGTTGTTATAAGTTTTTCTATAGCTTGTTTTCTAATTTTTTTATCAGCATTTGGGTTTGAAATAATCCAATCTAACCAAACAAGTTTTGAATTACTCCAATATAAAAATCCAGCTACTATATTTTCACCCTCATATTCTACCATTATACCACCTGTACCATTATCAGGTAACATGTCTTTTGGCATAATTGGCCAACCCCAAGCTTTCCACCATGCTAATAAAGTTTCATAATCTTTTTCAGCAAGTAGTCTTACTTTTAATTTCATTTAATTTAATTTAATATGATGATTCTACAATATCTGTTGATACTGCAAATAATTCTTTTTTAGTTGTTGGGTAATCAGTGTTTACTAATTTAACTTTTACTGTTGACCAAAAACCTTTTAAACCAGTGGATGATGCTCCAAAAAGTATTTCACCACTTGTTGCTGATGAGTTATTTATTAGATTTGCAAAAAACTTATTTTCTTTT
>WLWH01002128.1_pt1 | contig 11552 bp, 10 predicted proteins | sample 6712741 | NCBI WGS metagenome assembly WLWH01 (sample SAMN12718694, study PRJNA515312) | sponge metagenome | isolation source: marine sponge | host: Mycale hentscheli | place: New Zealand: South Island, Marlborough, Capsize Point | collected 2003-05-01 | reverse complement strand
AGGGGCCAATTTGGACGGACGCAGCTCGACAGAAGATTTTCCTTGCGCTGCCTGTTTCCGTTTTCGTCATCGCAGCATTAGCGAGGGCTATCTCTGAGAAAAGGCAGAGAAATGCGCTCTGAAGCAGCACTTGCGGGAGGTAACTCGTGAGCGTCCTGCGCCGTGCGTCCTATCGGTCACCATGAAAAAGTCAATAGAAGTCTCGGCGTCTATAGGCATTAGTGCGCTCGCTATTGCACTCATGACCTTAAACGCGCAATCCACCTTCACTGGCCCTGATGCTGAGACCTACGGCCTCCAAGCTTCAAGAGCCACTAGTTTGGCGTTCTGGCTGGACCCCTCGAGTCTCGACGCCAACTATTGGCCGCCCGGTATTGCAATTATCCGAGCCTCAATCATTACGTTTCTTGGAGAGAACGAACAGGGGCTACAGGCGTTACAGATTGTCGCGTCGATAACCATTGGTTGGCTTGCCTGGTTCATGGTTAAGCGCCTAGGAAGCCACGTTCGCTTAGTGACTCTCGCTGCAGTCCTCTTCTCGCCCGCGATTTGGTGGATGGCAAATAATTCTGGCTACGAGGTGTGGCTTTCACTATTTCTCACCCTGTCGATATCGCTTATCTGGTCGAGGGGGCCTTCTCTGCCTTCTCTGCCTTCTCCATGGGCGTCAATCTCCGTTGTCGGTGCTGGGCTTGCCTGGGGTGCCGCGTTTCTTGTGCAAAACAAGGTCCTGGTAGTTCTTCCCGTTCTCTTGTTTCTTGCGTGGCAGTGGGGGAGGAAGTCTCGAATTCTCTTCATCCTCAGTGCCCTGACACTTCCAATCTTGTGGGCGTTGAGGAACCTGTTGATCACTGGAACGCCAAATCCAATTTCCAGAAATGGAAGCATGAATATGTGGATCGGAAACAATCCACAACGACTGACGGGTGGCTTTATGGAGCCACCGGCATTGCTGATTGAGCCAATGGGCCCGTTGGACATTTACGCGAGCAACGCCTTGCACTGGTGGATTAGCCAACCTTCTGATGCTTTTTCGCTCTTGCTTCGCAAGGCGAGCAGGCTCGTTAACCCCCTACCTACGCAATTCGATGCCCTTCAGCCAGAAGTTCGAACAGTTCTGACCGTCTACACCATTTCATTTACTGCCCTCGTCCTTGCGGCTTTTCTTGCCTACGCATTCGGGCGCTTGTGGGGCGTTGAGCTCCCGAAATTGTCGCCGGTTATGTGGTTTGTTGTGTTCTTCTTCTTGGTCCACCTACCGTTCCTTGCGGAACCACGCTTTCTAGCGCCAATTGCTCCCGCAGTCATCGTTGTTGCAGTTCCCACACTCCTGATTCTATTTCAACGACGCCTCAGCGTATGGACGTCACCGTAAGCCGAATCTCGTGAGCGATGCCCCTCTCTGCATGTTTCCCCGGCCGGAAGGCATAAGTCACGAAACAAGAATGGCGACTGCAATAGCTGCCACGGCGCCACCAACACTGACAACCTGGAGAAGCAGCACTGCGCCTGGAACTGTAAAGCCACGATCCTGCAAGCGGTGACTGAGATGATCTCGGCCGGCCGTGAAAGGGTGGACGCCCCGCGCGATTCGCGTCACGGTCACATACGCGGTGTCCGCTAATGGCAAGAGTGCGAGCAAAACAACAATTGCAACTCCACCCCATCCAGGTGCCTTCTCCGGTGTCAAGCGAATGAGCAACATGGCCGCAAGCGACCCCAGGAAATAGGCCCCTGAGTCGCCCATGTACACCTTGGCTGGATGCCAATTGTGACGAAGGTAGCCAAGAGAAATACCGACAAGCACAACCCCGAACAGCGAAACCAGCGCCTGGCCGAACATAGCCGCGATGACTGAGCTTCCGATACCCATCACGAGAATCGTGCTTGCGGCCAAGCCGTCCGAATTGTCGAGAAGATTGACACCGTTGATGATGACCATTACCCAGAGGACAGTGATGGCCAGATCTACAGCCGGCAGCCCTGTCACAGCCACGCGCGTTCCCAGCGCCCAGGCCAGCACACCGACTCCCGCTTGACCACTGAGGCGCAGGTAAGGGTTCAAATGCCATCGGTCATCGGCCAGACCGATGGCAGCCGCGACCAGGGCCGGGATGAGAACACCCAACGCGAGAGCGAAGCCCAACCTTCCTGTGACCATCAGCCCGATAGCGATAATCAGAGTGAATGCGCCGGCGATAGCGAGACCACCTAGGCGTGGAATGGGGCGCTCTTGAACTTTGCGACCCCCGTCCGGGTGGTCGTAGGCGTTTACTCTCTTGGCAGCGCGAATGCTGAGGTCAACCGAAACCCATGAGATTGCGAAACTTCCAATCAGCACAACAAGTGCTTCCATGGGGTTCACGCGGAAAGGCGGCCTTCAATGTCGGCAGCGACATCCTTGATGATCGTTTCCAGGTCCCGCGTCGGGCTCCACCCCATCAGTTCATTGATGCGCGCGGTGTTGGGTCGACGACGTTGCATGTCCTCAAATCCTGCTTCGTATGCCTCGTCGTACGGAACCTGCACGATCTCACTCGTTGACCCCGTCACTTCAATAATCCGCCGAGCAAGATCGCCTATGGAAATCTCTGACTGCGAACCGACATTGAAGACTCTTCCTTCCGCGTCACGCTCGCTCATGAGGCCCAGCAGTGCTCCGATCACATCGGAGACGTGGCAGAAACACCTGGTTTGATCCCCTGAGCCGTAAACCGTGATCGGCTGGCCTCGAAGTGCCTGTTCCACTAGTCGCGGAATCACCATGCCGTACGAGCCGACTTGCCGAGGTCCGACGGTGTTGAAGAGCCTGACAATGACAGTCGGCAGGCCCTTTTCGCGCCAATACGCATGAGCGAGGACTTCCTCAATCGCCTTGGCTTCGCTGTATGACCATCGAGTCTTCAGCGGGGAACCGAGTATGCGGTCATCCTCCTCACTGAGGGCGTCAGAGGTGTTCTTTCCATAGATCTCACTGGTAGACGCGACAAGTACTTTGCGTCCGTACTTGTGACATTTCTCCAAGACAATCTCGGAACCGCGGATGTTGGTCGCGAGGCTTTCAAGAGGCCGTTCGACAATCAAGTTGACGCCGACTGCTGCCGCCAAATGGATGACGTAGTCGCACCTGCGAACGACGTCATCGACGAGCGCTTCATTCAGGATAGAACCGAGGACGAACTCCACATCGGTGCTGCCCGTGTGCTGGCGAAGGTTGTCGTGACGGCCTGTGGAGAGGTCGTCCAGAACGACTACAGAGTCACCTCGCTGGATGAGCGCGTCAACTAGGTGCGAGCCAATAAATCCAGCTCCACCCGTAACCAGGTACCTCGCCACGTCTTGCCTTTCCTCGAGTACGGCACTGATCCTTCCACAAAGTCTCACATTTCGAGCATGCGGCGGTAGAGGTCCGCGTGGCTCTCAATCATGGCTTGGGTGCTGAATTTGGCGTTCATCTGCCGTCGAGCTTCCGCGCCCATGGCCGACCGGAGGGGCTCTCGCCCCAAGAGGGTGACGAGACCGTCCGCAACAGCTCGTGCGTCAGGATCCACCAGGAGCCCGGTTTGGCCAGGATCGACAACGGACTCCATGCCGCCCACCCGCGTGCCTACCGTGGGCACGCCGGCCAGCCCGGCTTGGATAACGCTCAGCGGAGTGCCTTCGTTGTCGCTCGTGACGACCAAGGCATCACTTGCCGCCAAGAGTGACTCGATATCGGAGCACCAACCAAGAAGGCTCGATGGCAATCCCGCCATGGATTCACGGAGATCGGCATCCAAGTCTCCAGATCCTGCGATCAGAAAGTGCGTATTTGGAATCTGTTGATGAACAATTCGTGCTGCTTCCGCGAATCGATCAGGGCGCTTGATCCGGGTAATTCGACCGAGCAGAAGCACAACATGATTCTCAGAAGGTATGTGCAACGCTGCGCGTGCGGACTCTCGGTCCGGAAGGTCTCCGAGAGATACTCCGGGCGGAATGACTTCATATTGCTTCTGGTGACCTATCCCCGCAGTTAGCAAGTCATCACGAACCTGGGGAGAAACAGCAATGAGGCGATCGCTGCTGCGTGCGAGGCGGGCTTCGGCTGCAATCAGTCCCCTCGTCTTCACAGGGGAGAAATACCCGTGCAAGAGATGTCCGTGGAATGTGTGCACTACCCGTGCCTCAATGGGCGCCAACCGAGCCGCAAGCCGACCGACCACACCTGCCTTCGCTGTATGTGTGTGGATGATGTGAGGCTGAATATCACGGAGTCGTCCAACGACACTTCGCAATGCCATTACGTCGTTGACGGGCGAAACGGATCTACCCAGGCCATCGATTCGGATGGCGCGAATGTCTTGTGCTTGCGTCTCCAGATAGTCGGCCTCGTCGTCTCCACAGTTACCTGTGATGAGTCTGACGTCGAATTCTTCACGATCCAACTCGCGAACAGTGTCTGAGATCAGGACTGCTGGTCCCCCAACATTCATTCGCGCAATCACGTGCACAACACGAATTGCTTGACTCATGGCACTGCTAGAGCCGGACAACCATGGGACCACTCAAGACACCTCGAGTATCGAGTGTCCACGTTCCACTGCCAGAAATTTCATCATGGTCGAACGAGGAATGTGCCTGAAGCAAGACAGCCACGTGCGCCTCGCGAAGGCCGTCCTTGAGGTCCGCGGTCTTTCTAACTTCGGCGCCATCTATCGCCCACGAATCGACGAGCGGGTCAATATAGGAGACTCGAGCTCCAAGTTCGATTAACGTCTTTGCGATGTCCGCCGCTGGTGATTCTCGAACGTCACCGATATCTGCCTTATAGGTCACTCCCAACAACAACACGCGGCTATTTCGCAGAGGTAGAGACTGATCATTGAGCAAATCCTGGACGCGCCGAACAACGTAGGCCGGCATTCCAGCATTGATTTCCTGCGCCAACTCTACAAAGCGGAACGTGTACCCCAATCGCGTTTGGACTCTATGGGACAAATAGTTGGGGTCAATGGGAATGCAGTGTCCCCCCACCCCCGGGCCGGGGAAGAATGGACTGAATCCGAATGGCTTTGTACTCGCGCAGCGAATTGCGTCCCACAAGTCGATCTCCAACTCAGCGCAGAACTGTGCCATCTCGTTAACAAGGGCGATGTTGATGTGCCGGTAAGTGTTCTCTAGGAGCTTGGTCATCTCCGCTTCCTTAACACCTCCAGAGACAACCACTTCGTCCACTACCTGGGAATAAAAGTCCACCGCGCGCTCGGTACACAACGGGGTTACGCCCCCAACGACCTTTGGCGTGTTGCGAAGGGTGAATCGAGCATTTCCAGGATCGATTCGCTCCGGACTGTAGGCAACATAGAAGTCTTGGCCTGCGATAAGCCCAGACGACTCCAAAATCGGTACCAACACCTCTTCAGTGGTCCCTGGATAGGTGGTCGATTCGAGGACAACGAGTTGCCCCGACTGAAGGTGCTTCGCGATATCGCGTGCCGCGTCTTCGACTGCTCTCAGATTCGGGCCGAGCTCGCCGTCCAGGGGGGTCGGGACACAGATAACGACTACGTCAGCAGTCGCGATGCACGAAGTATCCGTGGTCGCCGTGAATCCCCCTGAGAGAATCTCACGGACATCGGCATCAGTGACATCGTCAACATGCGAGCGCCCTTGGTTGAGTTCCTGACTGACTCTCTCAGATGTATCTAGTCCCACAACCTGGAATCCCGCTCGAGCGGCCTCGACCGCAAGCGGCAGGCCGACGTAGCCGAGCCCAATAACAACGAGTTTGGAAGCCACGGTCATTGAACTTTCGGACTACTTTGACCGGACGGTCGAAATGCACGAAGTGAGCAGATGACGTGATCCACATCAGCGTCCGATAGATGCTCTCCGATAGGAAGGCTGAGTTCACCCCGAGCCAGCGTCACAGCCCGTGGAAAACTCGCGGGCGGTGAGTCCGCGTGAAACGAAAACTCAGCCAGGCTTTGTGGGTAGTGAATACCAGTGGGTACGCCCGCATCCTCAAGGTAGCTCCTTACGGCTGAGCGGTCAGGCACCACAATCGCGAATTGATGCCACCCATGCAGTCCGTCATCAGGTACGGCGGGCAAACTCATCCAACTTAGGTCTGTCAGAGCTTCCAGGTAGGTGCTAGCAATCTCTCGACGCCTCGAAAGCCACTGCTCGAGATACTTCAACTTCACACCAAGGACTGCTCCTTGAATCGAATCCATTCGTGAATTGCGTCCAACAATTTCATGGTCAAATTTCTGCAGGCGCCCGTGGTTCGCGATTCTTCGAACTCGGTCAGCCAGATTCGAATCAGACGTGGTGACTGCACCGGCATCACCAAATGCTCCAAGGTTCTTCCCGGGATAGAAGCTGAAGGCTGCCGCATGGCCCATCGAACCGACCATGCGTCCACGACGACTGGCCCCGTGCGCCTGAGCTGAATCCTCAATAATCAGTACGTCGCGTCTTCCAACGCAGTCCAATCTCTCTCGCAGTTCTTCGACGTCCGCGGGATAGCCGTATAAGTGGACTACCACTACAGCGCGCGTTTGGGGAGTTAGTGCAGCTACCACCTGTTCGAAATCGAGTACGGCTGATTCACCTACGTCGACCAAGATAGGTGTAGCGCCAACCCGGAAAACCGCTTCACTGGTAGCAACGAATGTCATCGCTGGAACGACAACCTCGTCTCCTCCTCCGATTCTCATTCCTTCGAGGATCAATTCGAGAGCATCTGTACCGTTCGCGCACGCGATACAACTCTCCGCATCAACGTAGTTGGCAAATGCTGACTCGAAGGTGCGGACCGGAGCGCCATTGATGAAGTCTGCCGCTAGGAAGGTGTCATCAATAACCTGCGATATCTCAGGTTCAAGTTGTTCTCTCTGCCAAATCAAGTCCAGGAACTTCATCAGATTCTCCGAGCAGGATTACCTGCGTAGGTTCCCGGCTCAACGATATCGGCAGTTACGACACTTCCGGCGCCTATGACGACTTGAGAGCAGATTTTCACTGGCAGGATGGTGGCATTTGATCCAATGCTCACCCAATCACCTACGAAGGTCCGTTCCCACTTATCTCTATCTCCTTGGGCAGGACCACCACGCATTCGATCGTTCACAAACATCGCTCCGTGACCGATGAAGCAGTCCTCGCCGACGGTGACCAGCTCGCAGATGAAGGTATGTGACTGAACGCGAGTACGTTGCCCAATTGATACGCCTTTTTGTATTTCACAGAATGGACCGACAAAAACATCGTCACCCAAGATTGCTTCGTAGACATTCGATGGCTGCATGATGACGACACCGTCACCGCATGTGATGTCACGAATGGTTGAGTCGCGAATTTCGAACGTCACGACTTGCGACCCAATTTGCTGTGCGTCGGACGATCGTTGAGCGAAACTTCCTGTCCGGTTTCGATGGACTCGTAGATGGCGAGAATCAATTCCAGGCTGCGGCGTCCCTCTGAACCATCTACCAACTGACGAGAGTTGTCACGAACGCAGCCGACCACATGCTCAAGGTACATCCGGTGACCAAACCCATACACGTCCGGCGGATTTACAGAAAACTCCTCCAAAGTCACGGAGTCGTCCTCCACCAGGTCGGAGAAGTTCCACGTCTCAAGCCTGTTCAGAGCGAAACCACCAACCACGATTGTTCCCTTTTCACCAAGGAGGGACAGAGAACCCTCCAGATCGATAGGACGAGTTGCAGTGGTCGCCTCAACAAGTCCAATTGCGCCCGAGGCGAACTTCAGCACCGCAACGGCAGTGTCCTCAACATCAATGTCAACGAGTGCCGTTCGAGCAACGGCATAGACGCTTTCCACTTCCCCCATCATCCACTCCAGTACATCAATGTGGTGGCTTGCCTGGTTCGCTAGGACTCCCCCATCTTGTTCCCAGGTACCACGCCAGGCGTCCTGCCGGTAGTAATCATCGTCTCGACACCAACGCACCCGGACTGTTCCCATCACCATTCTTCCAAGCCGTCCGGCTTCCACAGCCTCCCGGGTGCGCCTGATGGGGAGGTTGAAGCGGTTTTGCTTGACTACGAAGAGTTTCACTTGATTCTTGGCGCACGCCAAGATCATTTTGTCCGCATCTTCAAGTGTCAGCGCCATAGGCTTTTCGACGACAACATGCACACCCATGTGTGCGAGGTCGGTAGCTGTCTCTGCATGGTTGCCTGAAGGAGTACACACGTTTGCAACGTCAACTTCTACGGATTCACACAACTGCTCAATGTCGCTGAATGCCGGGACGCTATACGTCGATGCGAAGGCGGCTGCTCGTTCGTCATCGGTATCGCATACACCTGCGAGGTACGCGCCCTTAACAGCCCCGCTACTCAACAACTCTGCGTGGCGCTTGCCAATGCGCCCACATCCCACGACCGCGAATGCCAAATCAGGAGTCAAAACGACTCCTTCCAGTTATCGAGTCTTGCCGAGTTTGGGTCCAAGACGCACTTCTCTTGGAGAACATTCAACAATTCCTCGGCAAACTTTTCGTAGTTGCGCTCCGCGTCAAATGAAGATGCCCATCGTTGCGCACTTCTACGCCTCCAGCCATGCTTTGTGGTCTCCGATTGACCGGCCATGTCAGTAAGGATGTCAGCGACAAGATCCGGTCCGGCAGAGCCTGGAATCAGACGCCCTACCGACTCATCCACGATTTCATTGTTGCCACCGACATCGGTCGCAAAAAGTGGAATCCCGCAACTGGCTGCCTCCATAAGGGTTACCGGAAGTCCTTCAGATTCGCTCACGTTGCAAAAGATATCTACCGGGTTCCGCGCCAGCCATGCACGAACCTGGTCATGGGGCAGTTCACCCAGAAAGTGTGCATGGTCCCCCAACGGAGAAGCTTGGGCTACGACATCCTGCTTGTCCGGGCCATCGCCAATATGCGTCCACTCGAATTTAACCCCTCGAGCGCGCAACATTAGGAGAGCGTCGACAAGCAAATCAACGCGTTTGACCGGTACGAGAGACGAGCAACTGACGACCCGAAGGATTCCGTCGTTGGATGATTGCGATATTCCCGGCGCTGCATCAACGCCGAGATAGGCATAACTCACCTTGCCGCTCAAGTCCGGATATCGGGAACGCAGGTAACGCTCTCCAGTCTGAGATGCTGAGTAGACCTTGCTGACCGAATCGATCAATTGGCGCTGAAATGGAATGAAATTCAAGCGATCCCGCTCCGCGTAGAGGTCGTATCCGTGCATGCGGGTAACCATTGGAACACCACTTGACATCAGCTCTTCGGCAACACCAAGCGCCTCAGGAACACTCCACCAGGAGTACACAAGAGTTGAGTGCTCCTTCATCTGTGGAACCAAGTGCTTCCGAGCCCAACGCCTACCCGCACTAACTCGCGTCCAACGCCGAGCGACTACGGCCAGTGCTCGCAAAGATGTGCTTCGTTGACTTTGGATTTCTCGCCGAACGTCACCCACAAACATGCCTCTAACCGTGTCAAAGGGCTTTTTCTTTATGGAGTTCGCGAGGGTCGTATCCACCTTCTGCGTCGCAGCAAGCCTCGGCGTCTCTTCGGAGGGCGGGGGTTCGGTAGGAACGAAATGAATATCGAAATGACGAGACAAAACCGCAACTTCGCTGGCAAGGAATGAGTCGTCGGGGCCACGAAAAGGAAACGACCGAGTCAAAAATATGAGCCGAGGCCGAATCGGGTTCACGACAAATAGGCTAGTGCGAAAGGACTGATGCGAATAGGCAGCCTGGCGCACGACGAGGCGAGCTTGTGCTGGCCGGACTATATGAAATGCTTACTCAAATACAAATTCACCGCGAGTCGGAAGAGGACAGCACTCTAATTCTTTCGGGGCGTCACAAGAACATCGCCCCGATGCTCAACAAATGGGAGCGCCCTGGTCCGAATTGGCGTAAATGCTCCCCACCCCCGAATCGAAGCCCGGTCAGCCGCACCAACGACCCGCTACACTTCGTACCGGCAGAGAGCCGCATCCGTCTCTCACGGTTACGAGGCACCTTGTTGTGAAAATCGCGTACCTGCTCACCTGGTCTGGAGATGAACGGACGGGTGTCTTCAAGAAGGTTGCGGATCAGGTCGCTAGCTGGGACCGACTTGGCGCTGAGGTCGTACTTTTCGTTGCTACTACTCCATCAGCCCGGAACTCTTGGAGCGAGGCAGGACCTACCGGACATATCGAAGTCTACAGAAATGCGCTCGAGTCCATATGGGTTCAACGACCACTGCTTCGAGCACTCCAGGCATGGAAACCAGACATCACGTACGTGAGAACAACACCCCGGCATGCCGTTGTTTCCCGACAACTCAACAAGCTGCCGTATGCAGTCGAGATTCAGACCGACGACATCGCGGAGTCGCGTGGCCTATCCGTTCCCCGACATGTGACAACTCTGGTCACGCGACGTGCTTGCCTGACTGGTGCACGTGGGATGGTTTTTGCCAGCCGAGAACTCTCCGAGCGAGCAAGTTATCAGGGCTTCTCAGCAAGCAGAATGGTGCTTGCAAACGGTGCAGACCTTTCGCGCATAGAGCCTCTTCCCCCAATTCAGGAACGGGAACGGTCTCTGCGTTTCGCATTTATGGGGCTTCCCGGCTTGCCTTGGCATGGCCTTGATCAGGTTATTGAACTCGCTGAAATTCGACCCTCATGGCTCTTTGACATTATTGGCCCAAGAGCCGATAGAACGTCATGGCCCCCAAACGTTCAGGCTCATGGTGAGCTCACCGTGCATGAGTATCGACCGATACTTGCGCAAGCCGATGCAGCGATTAGCACCCTTGCGTGGTTTCGCAATGGAATGCACGAAGGATCACCCTTGAAATCACGCGAGTACTTCGCACTTGGGCTTCCCGTCATCGGGGGATACCTGGACACAGATGTCCCTGATGGGGCTGACTTCTATTTGCGTATCCCCAATCGCGAGGGCGCAGCAGCGCATCAGGCAGATGACATTGAAGTGTTTGCAAAGAGTTGGAGAGGGCGGCGCATCAATCGTCAGGCGATACACATGATTGATCAGGAAGCCAAAGAGAAGAGACGATTGGCTTTTCTGCAAACCTTGATCGAAATCGAATCTTCGGGTTAAGTTCCACAGACGCCCATTATTGCGGCCCGGCCGTTCAAATTAGCCAAATTACTCAGTCGCCCACTTTGCACGGTCAAAAATCTGTGCTCACCACGTATCGAAGCCATCACCGCGCTCGACTGTAGGACGCCCCCCCCCAGATTTCCATGTCATCACATGACTACTAGCGCGGTCACGATGAGACAGAGCCGCAAGGCGCTTGCCTACGTATTCTTGGAGATCGACCAGGGTGCCGTCGGCGCCCATCAAGCATCTACGCCAAGAAACGACCCTTCCGCATCGGAGACCTTCACCCTAGGGCGCGACTACAGTCGAGGTTGTGGACACCACTTCGCCTCAGGGAAAGGTGGAACGTCGATAGATGCAAAGGCTGATTTATTACGTAGAATGGGAGCTACAGATAAAGAAAAAGAATTTTACCTTATCAAAGGTGGAGATACATC
>WLWH01002125.1_pt1 | contig 11599 bp, 16 predicted proteins | sample 6712741 | NCBI WGS metagenome assembly WLWH01 (sample SAMN12718694, study PRJNA515312) | sponge metagenome | isolation source: marine sponge | host: Mycale hentscheli | place: New Zealand: South Island, Marlborough, Capsize Point | collected 2003-05-01 | reverse complement strand
TTTTAGTTTTTTGCTGCTTCAAATTTATTTCATCTTTTATTTTTCCTTGCCAATCAACCACATCTTGCACTAGTAAATTAGTTACATCACTATAGCGTAACATGGTATCAATGGCAACGTTTAATAATGTTAATTCCATCCATTTTTCTTTATTTAAAAGAATTTCTCGTAAAATTTCTAATTGACGAGGCGTAAAGGGTTTTTTTTGGCCTACTGATTTATTTTTATTCCATGCGATTTTATTCATGATTTACCTGTTTTTTATTCATGATTTACCTGTAAGTATTAATTAATATTTTTAATGATATTTAAATTATATTGAGCCTCAGCACATCCTTGCTCCGCTGCTTTTACCCACCATTTCACGGCTTCCTCATAATCCTTAGCTACTCCGTGGCCATAATAATAGCAACCTCCTAAATAAGATTGAACAGCAGCATTTCCTTGCTCCGCTGCTAATCTGTACCATTTTATTGCTTCTCCTAAATCTTGTTTTACTCCTTGGCCACTTTCATAGCAACCTCCTAAATTACTTTGAGCCTCAGCATTTCCCTGCTCCGCTGCTGCTGTCCACCATTTCAAGGCTTCCTTTAAATCCTTAGCCACTCCGTGGCCATTATAATAGCAAATTCCCAAATAATTTTGAGCATTAGCATTTCCTTTCTGTGCTGCTTTTCTAAAGCAGTTTACTGCTTTCTTATAATCCTGAGCTACTCTTTCGCCATTATAATAACACTCTCCTAAATCAAAGTCATGTTTTGCCTCAAGTTTTATTGTAAGTAACATATTTTTAGCCCAAATATCTCCTTGCTCCGCTGCTGCTGCTGTGTACCATTTTACTGCTTTCTCATAATCCTTAGCCACTCCTATGCCATAATAATAACACTTTCCTAATTTATATTGAGCATCCGCATCTCCTTGCTCCGCTGCTAATCTGTACCATTTTACTGCTTCCTTATGATCCTGAGCTACTCCTTGGCCTTTCTCATAGCAATATCCTAATGTTTTTTGAGGCCAAGCCTCTCCATTCTGAGCATCTTTCTTACGGATTTCAAATGCTTCTTGATGTCCTCCTCGAGTTGCTGTTCTAAACAATTTTCTTGATTCGTCATAATTCATTTCTACTCCTTTGCCATCATGATAGCAATCTGCTAAATAATATTGAGATCCCCCATGTCCCTGCTCCGCTGCTGCTGTCCACCATTTTACTGCTTTCTTATAATCCCGCTCTACTCCTCGACCATTATAATAGCAATCTCCTAAATTATATTGAGCATTAACATGTCCTTGCTCCGCTGCTTTTGCGTACCATTTTACGGCTTCCTTATGATCCTGAGCTACTCCTTGGCCATGATAATAGTAAAACCCTAAACTATATTGAGCCTCAGCATCTCCTTGCTTTGCTTCTTCCTTAATTATTTCAAATATTTCTCTAGTCATTTTTTACCTCATTTATTTTATTCATGATTTACCTCATTTATTCATTTATTCATGAAGCTTCTCAGCTTCTTACTAATTTTATCTTCTCTTATTATTGTTTTTCCTTCAATCTCTGTTGAATTGAAAGATAAATCAAGCCAAGCTAATGTATTATTAACTTTTAGCATAAATTCTAATAGCGCAGCTCCTTCATCTTTTATGTAATTTTCCGACAAATCAAGGTATTCCAAATTAGTATTGCCTATTAGTGCTGCGGCTAGTGCCGCCGCCCCTTTGTCTTTTATTCTACTGCCACGCAAGCTAAGTTTAATTAAACTATTATTAAATTTTAACATATTTGCTATTGCTTCTGCTCCTTCATCTTTTATTTCATACCCCCCCAAATAAAGACATTTTAAATTATTATTGATTTTTAACACCTCTGCTATTTTTTCAGCTCCTTTGCCTGTTATAAAGTTATTTTGTAAAGTAAGAGTTTCTAAACTAGTATTAATTTTTAGAGCTTCCGCTAATGCTTCTGCCCCTTTATCTGTTATTTCATTTCTTAAACTACGGTGGGTCGCAGTAGTGTGTAAAAAAAGTTCTGTTATAGTATTATTAATTTTTAATGCGTTTGCGATCGCTTTTGCTCCCTTATCTGTTATATAATTATCGTATAAGACAAGAAAATTTAAATTTTTATTAATTTTTAATGCTTCTGCCAAGTCTTTTACTCCTTCATCTTCTATTAAGTTATTAGCTAAATTGATACTTTTTAAGGTAGTATTAATTTTTAATGCTCCTGCTAGAGCTTTTGCTCCTTCATCTTCTATTCGGTTATTACCTAAATTAATATCTTTTAAGGTAGTATTAATTTTTAGAGCTTCTGCTAATGCTACCGCTCCTTCATCTTTTATTTTATTTGCGCTTAAATCATTTAAATTAAGAGAAGTCAATGTAGTATTAATTTTTAATGCTTCTGCTAATGCTTTTTGATCTAGTTTATCATATGAATATGATTTAACAGTAAGAGTTTTTAATTTTGGATCGTTATTTCTTAATTGTTCTAATATTTTTTTAGTCATGATTTACCTGTTTTTTATTAGTTGTTAATATATTCCCATTCTCCATTTTTTTTATATTCATAAACATTTGGCCTATGCCAATCGGCCTCTTCCGCATCTTCAACTAAAATCTTTCCATATTGGACTAAAGTTTCTTTGCTGTCTTTTATATATTTAAAAGTAGATTCCTCATACCATTCGGTTTTATCAACATTTTCAATTAATACTTCGCCGTTTTCAATTAATGTATATCCGTTGTCATTTTCATATTCAAAAATCCCTTTTCTATACCAAAGAATATGTTTTACATTTTCGATTAAAACTTCATTGTCTTCAATTAATGTCCATCCTCCGTTTGCTAGATATATAAAAACGTTTTTCTCGTACCATTCGACATAGTGAGCATCTTCAACTAAAATTTCTCCGCCCTCTTCTTCATCTGTTGACTGGATCAATGTCCATTTATCATTTTTTTTATATCTGAAAGCACTAGAGTATTCGTCGTCATAATCTTCATAATGATGAATATTATCTTCGTTATTATCTTGTATATATTCTAATTGTTCTAATGTAAGTTTAGTCATGATTTACCTGTTTTTTATTAGTTATGGTTTGTATCCATATTATATATAAAGCATAACTAATTGTAAACTAAAAAGTTTAAAATATTTTATATTTCTTGATATTTTTTTATAAACTATTGTAAATTGACGTTTTTTGTTGAAAAAAAAGAGAAAATCTTTGTTAGATATTAGTTTCGCTTTTATAAAAAGCGTGATTAATAATTTTTTCTACTTCTTGCTTTTATTTTGTTTATTTATAAAATAATTATATAAAAACATATTGCCAAAAACTGCACAAGGTAGAGAAAAAACGAAAAGAAACCAAGACAGCACAACTCTTTCTCCAGTTGAATAGGTGCTATAATCTTGCCACGCATAATTGATCCATGATAAATAAAAATATATAAGTGTACTAATTACAATTAATAAGACTATATTAAATATAGCATGACATAAAACTCTATTAATTGTTTCTTTATATTTTACCTTGCCATTAATATTATCTGCATAAAATTTTAGTAACCATAAAAACGCTAATATAATTATTATTTTACTCATTTTTTACCTCATTTTTAAAGCGTGATTAATATTTACCATTAACAATTCTCTCAAGAAAAGATTCCCATTTTCTTAATCTCTTATTCCAAAGGCGATTGAAAAATTTATTTATTATAGTTCTGTTGCCGTTATATAATATTCTGCTTTTTATGTAAGTTATTTGGCTTTCTATTTTTTTAATCACATCTTCATTATATCTACTCATCACTTTATTCATCTTTTATTTTATAAAAGCCTACAACCTTTCTCATCAATTATTGCTTTTCCAAATGATATTTCCCCAGAATTTAATTGTTTAGATTGATTAATTATTGTTTCTAGTTCTTTAACTATAAAATCAAAATACATTTGTAAATCTCTTGAATCCCAAAAATGATGACAAAAAATACTATGAGGGAAACAACATTGTTGACTATTTACTTCAAAAAAACTTTGTTCTTTACTTAACATATCATCAGAACCATCATGCCAACCAAAATCCACAATTTTATCAATCACAAAGCGTTTGTTGCTAATAATTAAAATTTTTTCTTTTATATAAAGGTCTTTTACTAACTTTTTAATATCACAATTATTAATAATAAATTTATCTAAATTTTTATTTACTTCTAATACATTAAATAATTTTTTCTTTACACAATGTGAAATGCGCACATCATTTAAATAAAATTCATTTAATCCCTTATTAATTTTTAACGCTTCAGCTAAGGCTTCCGCTCCCTCATCTCCTATGTGGTTTGTGCATAATTTAATGCTTTTTAAAGTATCATTTGTTTTAAGTGCTTCTGCTAAAGATTTTGCCCCTGCATCTCCTATAATATTAAATTCTAATATAAGTGTATTTAATCCCTTATTAATTTTTAGAGCTTCGGCTAAGGCTTCCGCTCCTTCATCTCCTATTTTATTATAACTTAAATCAAGCTCTTTTAAACTATCATTATCTTGTAATGCTTTTGCTATTTCAAAAATTTGAGAAATTTCTATTTTTTTATTACATAAATTAAGAGTTTTTAGTTTTGAATCGTTATTTTTTAATTGTTCTAATATTTTTTTATTCATTTTATCTTCTATTACTTTAAAGTTAATTCTAAACATTCTTTTTGCTACCGTTTGAGCTTCCAACATTTCATCTGTTACTTCTTTATCATCTTCAATTCTAATCCATTTTTCTTTATCAGTCATTTTTTACCTTATTTTTTATAATGTTAAATAATCAAATCTAATATGTCTTAAAGCTTCCCCTCCTATGACACCACAACATCCTAAAATATGTTGAGCCTCAGCGTTTCCTTGCTTCGCTGCTGCCTTAATTTCTTCAAATATCTCTTCAAATTCTTCTCTACAATATTGGTCAGCCAAACTACGATCCTGACCCCCTGCTATTCTATACCATTGCATGGCTTCTTCATAATCTGGTTTTACTCCTCGACCTAGATAATAGCAAATTGCTAACATAACTTGAGCAGCAATATGTCCTTGCTCCGCCGCTAATCTGTACCATTTTACTGCTTTCTTATAATCCTTAGGCACTTTTTTGCCCTTATAATATAAATATCCAGACATAAATTGAGCAGCAGCATTTCCTTGCTCCGCTTTTTTCTTAATTATCTCAAATTCTTCTTTATCAGTCATTTTTGCCTCATTATCTATCTTATATTCTTTCCCGTCTTTTTCATATTTAAAAACATTTTTCTCGTACCATTTAACATAATCCGCATCTTCAATTAAAACTTTTCCGTCTTGTATAAAAGTTTCTTTGTCGTTTTTTTCATATTTAAAAGTAGCTTCCTCATACCATTCAATCTTATCAACATTTTCAACTAAAATTTCGCCGTTTTCAACTAATGTATATCCGTTGTCATTTTCATATTCAAAAATCCCTTTTCTATGCCAATAAATATATTTTACATTTTCAATTAATACTTTATCGTCTTCAACTAAAGTTTCTTTGCCGTCTTTTGCATATTTAAAAACATCTTTCTCGTACCATTCAACATAGTGAGCATCTTCAACTAAAATTTTGTCATCTTGGATTAACGTTTCTTTGCCGTCTTTTTTATATTCAAAAACATCTTTTGCGTACAACCACACATAATCCGCATCTTCAATTAAAACTTTGCCGTCTTGTATAAAAGTTTCTTTTCCGTGTTTGTCATAGCTAAAAAAATCTTCTGAATACCATTTAATATCATCAACATTTTTAATTAATATCTTTCCGTCTTGTATTAAAGTTTCTTTGCCGTCTTGTATATATTTGAAAACGTTTTTTGCAAACCACCAAACATAATCCGCATCTTCAATTAAAACTTTGCCGTCTTGTATATATTTGAAAACACTACTATATATATTCTCAAAATCTTTATAAAAATAAATATCATCATTATTGTTGTATATATATTCTAATTCTTTTAATGTAATTTTAGTCATTTTTTACCTTACTTGTGTTAATATAAACATATTTATAAACTTTTTGATTCAAGAAGTCAACTAAAAAGATTAATTTATTTATTACTTTCGCTTTCATACAAAGCGTGACTAATCAAAGATTTTATCATCACTATTAAACAACTCCTCTTTTTGATTATCCTCATTATTTAATAAAACAATTTTACTCTGGAAACCTTGCAAAACAATCTCAAAAACTTTCCGCTGTTTCTCTTCTTTATCTAACCAAGTGCGACTCTGCAAAGTACCCTCAACATAAACTTTGCTCCCCTTATCAATATATTTTTTTGCTAATTCAATTAATGTTTTATTAAAAACTGTAATTGCATGCCATTCCGTTTTACGCTGCTTTTCGCCAGTCTGTTTATTATTCCACGTTTCGGAAGTCGCAAGAGAAAAATGTATTATTTCATCTCCTTTCTGCGTTTTTCTTATTTCTGGCTTTTTTCCTACAAAACCAATAAGCATTACTCTATTTAACATTTTTTACCTCACTTTTCAATTTGTTTAAATTATCTTGAGCATTAGCATGTCCTTGCTCCGCGGCTTTCCTAAACCAGTCTGCTGCTTCGGCATAATCCCGCTCTACTCCTTGGCCATAATAATAACAACATCCTAAATTAAATTGAGCCCCAGCATATCCTTGCTTTGCTGCTTTTTTAACTATCTCAAATATTTCTCTAGTCATTTTTTACCTCTGCCAATTTTGCATATTGTTTTATTATTTGCTGTACTTCTTCTTCTGCTCGCACCAATTCTTTTTTAATGTTCTCAATATATTCCTCATCTCGTTCAATATTTTGAATTATTAAAGATTTTGGAAAGTTTGGATTGAAAAGAACATAATCTAAAGATTTTCGCGCTGTAACCATTAAGCCAAATTGTATTTGCGTGATATGTTCTTTTTTAATTTTCTTATTTGTGAAATTTAAAAAATGGTGATTGTCTAAGCATTTAATCTCAAGTAATTTATCATCGCCTATTAATCCGTCAGGGGAGTAACCTATGTTTTCAGAAAGCTCTATAAAACCTATTTGCTCTACTTCATTACCTGTTTCAAATTCATAAGCATCACGAGCGAGAGGCTCTAAGGCATTGCCTCTATCAATATGCTTATTTGATAAGAAATTATCTTGGTCACATCTCACCCCTGTGATTCTTTCAGCTGCTTTTTTACATATTTCTAGCTTTCTAGTTTCTGAATTACCTAAAAAAATATGAAAATTAGAGGCTGTGAATTTGCCTAATCGGACTTGCAACCACTCAGAGCTATCTTGCGACAAATCTTTATATATTTTCATTTTAGGCCTCTTTTAATGCATTAATAATTTTAGATTGTTCTGATAATTTTTCTGTTTTAAATTTTCTTAACAAATCCTCAGCGTTTTCAATTTCTTTAATTTCCAGAAGTTCTTTATAATTCTTAAAATTTAATTCAGATTGTTTTTGAATTTCGCTTTTTTTATTTGATACTAGCTGCATAAATTCTTTAGGCGGTTTTTGATCCTTCTGTGCGTGGTAAAATTCTTTTAAAGTTTCCAAATCTTCTATAGAATCCAGTTGCTGTTTTATATCATTAATCTTTTCTAAATTCCCCTCTTCCACCGCTTCTGGCAAGTCTTCACCTGCATATATATATAACCCTAGACCATGACGAGCAATCGCTTTTGTTAAGGATCTTTGAATTGTTTTATTAATTTCAAAAGAGGTGATATCATTTAATAAAATTGATCTATTTTTATTATTCATTACTGGCAAATAGTCAATATGCTCTACCTCGTCAATCGTAACACTAGTCTTGACCCAAGCAGTTTTATTGTCGTGAAAATAAATTACTCCCTCTGGAGTCTCATAAATTTTATAATTTGCGGTTGGATGTTTCTTTTTTACCTCCGCCCAAGCGTAAGCCCAAGATAAATATGATAAATTTACTTTTTTTTCTATTTTGTCGCCAACGTCAATATTGTATAGCTCCTCAAAATAATTTTTTTGCTTTGGCTGTAAAATTTGTTCTATTGTTTTTTTAAAATTATCATCGTTAAGTAATAATTCTATTTCTTTTTTTCCGTACATGTCTTACCTATAAAAAAGTTAATTAATAATAAAAAATTATAAACGCTGTGGTTTTAATAGTCAACTAAAAAGTTTAATTTAATTTATATTCTTTTTGTAAAAAAATGCCATTTTTCATATATTGAAAAACTAAATTTTTATTCCCAAAATGTTTTTTTGTTACTTTAAAAATAATATCCTTTGCTTTACCATTCATACAATGATTATTCTCACCCATCAAAGCATCAATAATAAATTCTTTTTCTGTTTCAAAAATTATAGAATCTGATTTTACATCCATCAAATTTAATTGAAACCAAGCCTCAAAAGTCTTTGCAGTCATTTCAGCTTTACATTCCTGAACAAAATCTTTGAAAATCTTACTGTCTTTATACGCTGGCTTCGTGCAATAACAATTTACCCACGCCTTATAAAATTCTTCTTTATCAGCCTGCTCCTCTTCTTGTGGTGGATTATTTTGATATTCATCGTCCCAATGCTTACCGTTTAACCAGTTATTAGGTTTAAAAATAAACCCCTCTTTTCGCACCGAATTATATTTTTTTACTGCTTCTATCAAATCATCAAATTTAATAATTTTTAAAGCATTTGCAAAGGCTTTTCGTGATTGTTCTTTATTGTGCTTAAAATTATAAACTTCCCAGAATTCATTAAATTGCTTTTCTATTTTTTGCGTTTTATCGCACTGCGATACTTTGCGATCCTTTGCGATCGTTTGCGATGCTTTGCGATCGTCTGCGATCGTCTGCGATCCTTTGCGATCGTTTGCGATCTCCTCTGCTTCCTCTAAGGATATCTGCTGCTTTTTTATCTTTTTATACAATTCTGGATGCCATTTTGACATATTCCCCAGTCTTCCAGAAAAGCTTTTTTTGTTTTTTGCTTCCTCCCACTTTTTAGCATTCATCTCCAAATCAGTTTTGATAAATGAGAAAGCCATTCCAACAACACCTTGCAACTCTGGTTCTTCGCCTTCATGAAAATCAAAAATTGCATCAAGCAAATCCCCCTTTTCGGATTGCGTAAGAGCCGAAATATTTTTTTTATAGTCCAAGTATAGGATAAAGCTCTTTTTGTCCATTTCCTCCCTATCTTTCCATATTTTGCTTTCTAATATTTTCTTCTAAATAATCATAAATCATTTTAGAGACTAACGAGCTTTCCTTAAGACACGACCTTATGCAAAACTCTTTTAACTTTCTGCGCAAATCTTTATGAATCCTTATGCAAACGGATGTAGCGTTTTCATTTTGTACTACGCCTAAAACTTGCTCTCTAAAATCTTCTTCAAATTCTTTCATGTTTTCCTCCTGAAAAATGTTATTTTAATTAATATAATTTTTTATGCAAATCAATAATTGATTTTTATAAAACATAATAGTTTTTATAAATAAACTAAAAAAACTAATTGTAAAGAAAAAAGTTTAAAAATTTTTTTATTATTTTTTTTATTAACATTAACATTAACATTAACATTAACAGCGATGTTTGCGATCGTCTGCGATCGTCTGCGATCGCAAATATCGCATTGCGATAAATCTTATTGCTGCTTTGTAAAGCCTTATAAAATATAGGTTTACACCTTTTTTCTAACGTGGGAAAAATGGTTTTTAAAATTTATTTTAAGTAATTTTTTTACTGTTGCATTTTTGTTTTTCATTAAAAAAACACAAAAAAATAATTGATAATATTTTTTGCGAGTCGCAATTATCGCAATGCGATGTTTGCGATATTTGCTAGGTGGTTTAGTTTAGTGATTGTAAAAAAAAGACAAAAAAAAAGGCTAGCTTTCGCCAGCCTTTCAGAATAAGGAGCATTCTGTATATAGAATTTTATTTTATCTTAAAAATAAGTTATTTGCAATAAAAAAGGCCAGTAAAAACTGGCCTTGAGCAGATAAAGAAAGATTTATGTCTAATTTCTGTATATAAACGGCTGAACTTCATTTTCAGTAAAACTGTCTCCAGTATTACTGAAATCATCTTCTGAATGTTTAGTCTTTGCTAACAACGTTACGGTCGCACTATTCCAATTATCACACTTAACTTTTAAAAAATATGCAGATGAACTACGGTATTGAGGTATAAAAAAAGCCTTAATATTAGCAAGCGGCGTACCAGTAATCACTAATTTATATTTCAAGATACCTTCCAGCGCTTCAAATTCATCACTTTCCCCTGTTGTTGCATCTAAAACTTTTTGTACTTTATCAAAACTAGACATTTTTCTTTTTTTAAAAACAAGCAAAATTATATAATTTGATTATAGAACTGTTATTTTTAAAAACAAACTAAAAAAAGAATTTTTGTTATAAATTAAAATATTCTTTAATTTTAAGTCTCGGATTTTCTGATTTTTTAATATTAATATAATAATGGCCAGCCACTACAGCGGAATCGCTACAAGCTGTGTTAATTACATTTACGCAATCTTGTAAATAATTTTTATTATCATCAATCTCATCACTGATGATTTTTATAATAGGATTAATAAAGAAATTATTGTCTTTCAAGTACATTGTTTTAAACATTTCGTACACCTCTCAATTGTTAATATAAACCTATAGTAGCATTTTTTGAAAATAAAGTCAAATCTTTTTTGTTTACATTTAAGATAAATTAGTTTAAAAAGTTGTTTATGTTAACTAAAACTTTTAAAAACAATGCAAAATAAATCTAAAACAATAGACGAGCATATCGGCCTACAATTACAAATCATGCGCATAATGCAGCATATAACACGAAAAGACTTGGCAGCCGTGTTAGATGTTACTACTGAGCAAATTCGTAAATATGAGCTTGGTAGAAATAGACTTACGGCTAAATCTCTTTACGTTATTTGCTCGCATTTTAACGTTAAAATGAATTTCTTTTTTGAAGGTTTTGACAAATCAAAACTTGCAGAAACAAAAAGAAAAACAGAACAAAAAACAGAAGAGCAGCCCGCTTCACGTTTAAAAAAGTTTTTGAATATACACTAATATTTAAGGCAAAGACCACCATTCAGTAGCCAGAGAGTCAAATACTTCTAACTGTGCAATCGTAAGGGTTTGCATATGTACAAGTAAAACTCTTTTTTTACCTGTGTAAACATCAATATTAGAAATAATTGTGTTTGCGGTGGTTCTTTGTATATCAGAGACTTCTAGAGTCGGATTAAATCTGATATTTTGGCATCTTTGATAAAAATTTTGCCAAGTATCAGTATAGTATTTTGATTCTGTTTTTTCTACGCCTAAAATAATAGTTCTGTCTGCTGCGGAGATAGTTTGGATTAATTCATCTTTTTTTTCGTTAATAGAAGGTAATTGATCAGTTATTAATTGATTCTTTTTCACTTGTTCAAATACTGCACGCAAATTTTCAGGAATAGCAGATAACTCTATTTCTGATTTAATATAAGCATAAAATTTATTTGTTTCATCAATAGATAAATTAAATTGCTGGTCGGTAATTGTATTTATAAGACTAAAAAAAT
>WLWH01002124.1_pt1 | contig 11599 bp, 15 predicted proteins | sample 6712741 | NCBI WGS metagenome assembly WLWH01 (sample SAMN12718694, study PRJNA515312) | sponge metagenome | isolation source: marine sponge | host: Mycale hentscheli | place: New Zealand: South Island, Marlborough, Capsize Point | collected 2003-05-01 | reverse complement strand
AAATTGTACCCAGGCAAAAGAGGGTCAGGATACAAAAAATGATCAAAAAGTATAGTAAATCATAGGCTAATTTCATTTGTACCCTTTGTATACCCTTTTCAAAACAAAAACAAAAAATAAAAAAAATATTTTTTAAAAGTGGTTACAATTGGTACAAATTCTAGAATTGTTATATACCAACACTTATTTGCTCAAATTTGTATCCTAGAGCAGGATACAATTGGTTACAAAAGATACAATTTTATAAAAAACATCAGAAAAGCCAGTGTTTGCAACGATTTAAGGGACGCGCGCATATGATTTACATTTTTAAATTTAAAAATCATAGAGAAAGGAGTATACACTTCCTATGAAATCCAAAAACAAATCCAGAAGAATTAACAGCTACACTAAACCAAAGACTGTTAAGCAACACGTACCATTTCCATACAAACGTGTACGTATAGACTGGATTGATATTATAACTGAGGGCGGCTGGGGTACAGATAGAGAGTTTAAAGACATGAAACTAGCTACGCCTGTAAGTGAAGGTTGGTTATTTAGTAAAGATGATGAGACTGTAAGAATCTTTGCAGGTTATGATGTAGAAGCCGATGGCTCTATTCACTTTTCGGAACGTTCCGTTTTCCCGACTTCTTGCGTGAAGAAGATAACGAAGATTCACTAGTTATTTGTATTCGTTCTTTTTGTAAAGTTTTAAGTCTTTTAATTTCTTCTAATTTTTCTTCCTTAGCCAAGTCACTAAGATTGCCGTGTAAATGTGTTTCAACAAACTGTCCTGTTGCTTTACCAATTAATTGTTCAAATGGTGCAGCTTCTTTTATCTTACCTTCATCCACAAGTTTTTGTGATAGCACTTGTTGACGTCTAACATAATTGTTTTTTGTAACAGTAAAAGCTCTGTTAACTTCGTTTGATCTAGCCTGTAAATATTTTTGAATCTTTGGGTTTTGCATAAGCTCAGACCCTTCTATTCTAGCTCGTTTAGGTTCGTATCCAGCGTGTAGTGCTGCCTCTGTTCTAGTAGTCCTACCTTCATTCATAATTAGATACTCACAAAATCTACGTTGCATTTCTGTAAGCTCTGTAGGATAGGCCGCCTTCTTTTTGACAATTTCTTGACTCATACTTGCTTTATACATAATATCTTATATAAACACAATATATGAAAGCAAAAGAATTAAGACAATATTTAGACAAATTCTTAACATCTCCCGCAGCTCAACAAGCTAGAGTTCAGTTCGAATTACCCAATGGTGAAAAATTAGACCTATATGAAATTCAATTGTTGGAAACTAGAATGATTGGTGATAGAGACACGCATATTTTAAATTTAAAAGGAATTAAACGAGGTGGTACTTGGAAGATGCCAAAAATTATAGGCAAACTTTAAGAGGAGGTTACCTTGGCAAAATTAGAGAAGGATTTGTGGCGTGAGCTTAAAGGAATTAAAAGTAAAATTAGTTGGACAAGATTGGAAAACCGTAGCTTATTGGGCACTCCCGATCTATTGGGTTATAATGATCTTGGCAGGTTTTTCACTGTTGAGTTAAAGGTAACATTAGGTAACAAAATACGTTTTTCACCCCACCAAATTAGCTTTCACGTAAAGCATAATTTAAATACATTTATCCTTGTTGCTTGTTCCCCGGACAAGGGGAAGGTCCGCTTGTACCCTGGTTCAGGGATACTGGCGCTTGGGAACTTTGGCTTGAAGCTTGAACCCTTGGCTTGCGGGCTCGAACCCTCGGTTCGTTTGCTTGAGAGCTTGTAAGCTTGCTAGCTTGCTGCCTGGCGTTCTTCCTGAGCTCGGCATAATACTTCGGGGATCTAAACATTAGTGTTTACCGTAACTGATATTAGTTACATCATGAGACCAGCACTGTCTGCAGTCACCACATTGGCCGCCCTGGTCCGGGGCCGGGCATGTACGCGCGCCTGGCTTCGTGGTGACAGTCGACGTATGCGGCCAGCTGCCAGCGGCTGCCTGGTCAATCATTGTCATTGATAATCTTATTATTAAATTTTTTGGACATCGCTCGAGGTGGTCCTTGATCCAGGCCTCACGTGTCGGCATCCAGTGCTGCATGCCCGGCGTTAACCTGCACACCTCAAAAATTTTATTTAGGTGGTCCAAGTCTTGGACGTCACCGGCGTCGTGCCATCTAAAAACTTTGTGTTTACTCACGGCTTGAGAATTTATTACAATGGCCATTGCTTCCACCCAGCGCGGGTCCTGCAACGCTGCCAGTCTTTTATATTGCGATTCCCGTATAGCGGGAAATCTTGTATAGTTGCCCTTCATTGCATAACAACCAAAGCACACCGAGCCGGGGACCTTAGCGAGCTTGCCGCCGGTCTTACATTCCCAGGCTGGCAGGCCATAAGCAAAACCCGGCATTTTTTCAGGCTTGCTTAATGATACAATAATTTTTTTTGCTTCTTTGATTAACATAATTCTTTCTCCTATAATATCTTATACTACAATAATATTTCCTTGTCAAGCTTGCGGCTTGAGCTCTTGCGCTTGTGGCTTGTAGCTTGTAGCCATTGTCCCTGAGCCAGTCCGCGTGCAGCAATAGCACCCGGGCCATTGCTGGCCCTGAGTTGTAAAAATTAATTTTTTTCATCAGTCAAGTAATACATAATATTGATCAGTGAAATTTTTCTGGAACCAGTCCAGGCCTTTTCTCATCAGGTCCACGTCACCTGTTACTTCGGCACCTTTAATCGTATCATAGACAGCCACGGCGTAACGTGGCAGCTGGCAGCTTTGACCGCTGTACGGGTTGGTGACAGTCTCCAGGGCATGCTTAGACTTTGGGTCTTCTAACATTATTTTAAACGGTAGTTTCATATTTCTCCTTTTGTTATGGCCCCGCCACTCTCCAGGCTATACATCACTGTTAGCTAATCAAGCTAGACAGGACCAGCTGTATGTATATCCTACAAGATCCCAGATGCAAGATAAAAATAAAAATAAATTTCTTGACAGCTTGCAAGCTTGAAGCTACAGGGCGGGCCCACCCTAAAAAAAGCTTGAACGCTTTGGGTGGGCCCACCCAAAAAAAAAAAAACAAAAATTTTTCTAGTTGTAGTTGCACACTTTTTAAGATGTGCAAATACAACCGATTTGTTGTGTTGTAGGCGACTATCGGCGCATTTTCAGATAGCTTTCGGAGTACTCTTTACCACGCCTATAATATAGGGATTTTACCCCCCACAAAAATTCTGTATGGTTTCTGGGGGTACATCACACTGATAGCAACACCCCAGAAATCCTTTCATTTAGTATTAAGTTTTTGTAAATAATAACATAATATCTTATATAATCCCTTGACTTTAAAAGTCAATAGTCTAAATTAATTTTTATGCAAATAAATAAAAACAATCAACCGAAAGGAAACATGAGTAGAATAAGATTAAATTCCGAGTATCGTAATAAGATTGCAAATCGTATGAGAGTACATTTGGAACAGGAAGATACACAGGAAAAAAGGAAATACGACGAACTGAAAGCAGATCAAATTCAGTTGAATGATGACGCATGGAAAGTAGCAGAAAAAATTGTGCGAAAACATTATACTGAAGATGATGTTGAAAAAGCATACTACTTACAAAATAAGTTTGAAAATGTAAGTACGATTGCCAAAGATAGTTGTTTCCATTTTCATTATCAAGGTCAAAAAGAAGAAAGAGATTACGACAACAATGTAAAAATTGTTGACGCTACTATTGAAAAACATTTTGACTTTAAATTAAATGGTTCAATAGATACTGACAATAATGATAGTCATTATCATAGTGACAACCAATATGGTTATGCTTTGTTTCGTGATGAACTAAAAGCACAGGAAGATTGCAACCCAGATATTTTGATTGAACAAGAGGGAAAAGATAACAACCCCCACAAAACAAAATATTGTGATAACAATAGTAAATATCTTGGCGATAAAACTTCTGGCTATGGCAAACAATGGAACGAAAAATATCAGTTAGATTTAATTGGTAGAGATTATTGTCGTGATAGGTCTATTGCGTGTGATGAAAAAGATTTTAATTTTTTAATTTCTTGGAAACAGGCGAAAGGTCAATTTGTTATTGCACACCAAAAATGGATAACTTCAGTTTTAGATCAGATGAAAGAAATTAAAGTCGGTCTAAAAGGTTATAAATATTTAGACGAGGCATTAGAGTTATGTACTGAACTCGGTTTAAATATTACTGACGCAGAAATAATTAGAACTAATAGTACAGGACTAGTTATTTATAATCCGAAAAATCTTGCTGAAAGAATTAAAGGCATGAAAAATAAGAATGTAGATAGGAAAGCCAAAATTAAGGCAAGACTATTATACGAAAAACAACAACAAAATAGTTTAAATTAAGCTATTGATTTCTGGGATATTATAATATAATATCCCAGATATAAACCAACAGGGCAAATGCCCAGAAAGTGATAAACAATGAACGCAACGCAAGACGCAAGTAATGACGCACAAAACAAAATCAACAGAAAGTTGATTGAGTATAACGAAAACCAAAATGAATTAATCTTTGCAACAAGAAAAAGATTATTCGAAACCGAAAAAATGCAAAGGCTATCATTCTTTTTGATAGGTCTTTTAACTTTTTGCATTTTACTATTAGCAGTTAATGACTCTTTAATTAAGGGGGCTATCTAATGGTAAATGGCGAAACTTTTCAAATTTCTTACTATGCTAAAAAGCATGGTAAGTTTATAACTAGAAATGGTAAATGGAATGACAAATGTAAATATTGGTTTTCCAAATCTTTAAAACCTTTAATAACTTATTTTGATGTTGACGCAGATAATTATAGAACTGCGTCTGGTTCTTATTGGATTAAGAGAGGGGGAACTCATGGCGACGCATAACTGGTGTCATAATCCTAAATGTCATACTTATAAAACTACTGACAGGGTTCGTGGTTCTGGCGACAATAAAGTTTTAAGAACCAGAAAAATAAAAATATCCGACATGAGTACAAGCTACTATTGGCAAGGGTGGGAAAACCATTTTTGTCGAGTGGCGTGTTTTTTTGCTTATGTGAAATTACACATTAATAGGATTGTTGAGATTGCCCCTGTCCGTGAACCGAGTGAAACACCAATCAAAGTAAAAAAAGAAAAATACGAAAGTCAAAAGTATGTATGGGCAAATGATAATTATGAAAGGCAACCATACATGGCAACAAGAACTACAATAGAGAAAGGCGACAATGACTAAAAAAAATAATGTTGATGTTGAGTTTGATAATGATGTTGGTTATCCATATCATTTACAACCAGACATAATTAAGATGGCATTGTTTATTCACAATGCAGAAGATGAACAGGAAAAAATAAACCGAGTTGAGTTTGGTGTTAATAAGTTTGATTATAAATTTATGGCACACGTAATGGCAATGTTAATGTTGCCTTGGTTAATGGAAACTAACATGAACTCAAATGAGTTTAAGGATTGGGTAAGCATGAGACAGAAGAAGATGAACTAACCTAGAATATCCCATAAGGGTATGCAAAAACAACAATGCAGTTTTTGCATACCCCTAAAAATTTTGCTTGAATATACTGGGTGGGCCCACCCCTATCCGACCCCCCCCCACACGTTGTAACGATAGAGGTACCAGGCCGATGGAACATGGCAATTGCAAAACAAAGACCCAACACCCCCTAAATAACAAAAGGGATCCTAAGTCATACTAAAGTTGAAGATTTAGACGGTTATGCTATAAGTTTTAAAAACATATTGAAGATATGCAAAAGGAAAAAATATTACAAAAAAATTATGAGGGTTTGACCCCAGATGAAAGCGCTAAACTAATTGAACTTGAACGAAGCGTAGCATTGGATGAGGCCCGCCCAAATATTACAAAAAATTTTTTAAGTTTTGTTAAGTACGTGTGGCCAGAGTTTATAGAGGGGTCCCACCATAAAATTATTAATAAAAAATTTAACGATCTCGCTAATGGGAAAGTTAAGCGTCTGATCATTAACATGCCGCCTAGACATACCAAGTCGGAGTTTGCCTCATACTTACTCCCGGCATGGATGATTGGTAAGAACCCAAAATTAAAAATAATTCAGGCAACACACACAGCAGACCTTGCAATTGACTTTGGACGTAAAACTAAAAACTTAGTCGATGAACAAAATTACAGAGAATTGTTTGACACGAGACTACAAGAAGATAGTCAGGCAGCAGGAAAATGGAAAACTGAACAAGGTGGAGAATATTTTGCAGCTGGTGTTGGTGGTGCAATTACAGGTCGTGGTGCTGACCTATTAATTATTGATGACCCACACAAAGAACAAGATGTGCGTGCCGATGGTAAAGCTTTTGAGAAAGCTATAAACTGGTATACAGCTGGTCCACGTCAGCGTTTGCAACCTGGTGGTTCTATTGTAATTGTAATGACTCGTTGGTCTACTAAAGACATAACAGGTCAATTATTAAAAGCACAATCTGAAGAAGGATCTGATCAGTGGGAGGTTGTTGAATTACCAGCCCTGCTCCCTGATGGAAAACCCGTGTGGCCGGAATACTGGACCAAGAACGAATTACTTAAGACTAAAGCATCTATACCAGTTTCTAACTGGTTAGCACAATACATGCAGCAGCCAACGGCTGAGGAAGGTGCCATCTTAAAAAGAGATTGGTGGAGAGATTGGGTACACAAATATCCACCACCATTAGATTATATCGTACAATCTTACGACACTGCGTTTACTAAAAAGACAACTTCCGACTATAGTGCAATAACCACGTGGGGAGTCTTTACGACCGAGGCCGACGGACAGAATATAATACTGCTTAATGCATTTAAAGACCGGTATGACTTTCCAGAACTCCGGCGTGTAGCATTAGAAGAGTATATGGATTGGAAACCTGACATGGTAATTATTGAAGCAAAAGCCACAGGACTGCCTTTGACCCACGAGTTAAGACAAATGGATATACCGGTTATTAACTTTACACCTTCAAAAGGAAATGATAAGCATACAAGATTAAACTCCGTTGCACCGCTTTTTGAAAGTGGCAAAATATGGGCGCCTATGCACGAGCATTTTGCACAGGAAGTTATAGAAGAATGTGCTTCTTTTCCATTTGGAGAATATGATGACTATGTCGATAGTACGACACAAGCCATTATGAGAATTAGACAGGGTGGTTTGGTTCGACATCCTGAAGATTACAAAGAAGAACCTATTGTTAGAGGACACGTAAAGTATTATGGCTAAAAAACAAACTATTGATCTAATTATAAAAGCATTCAGAGAATTAGGTGGAAATGTATCCGATGTCCTTGGTACCCGAACTAATGTCAGTTTCTTAGGTGTAGGGGATAACGTAGAACCTTTCTTAGATAAAAATTTAAACACCGAGGCTCTAGGAGTCTTATCTCAAAGTAAAGCAGTCGATGAAGTTAAAAACTCTGTCGGCTTTGCGGTTGGTGAAAAACTAAATGATATTCAAGCAAACAACCTTTTAGTTAATCTAAATAAGATGAAAGAGTTTTATATGCCACCGGCTGCTCCAGCAAACATTACGGATCTTGGAACAAGGACCAGGGACTTAGATGCAGAAGGTCTAGGTGCTTTAAGATCAAAAGCAGATGACATAGATTTACCAGAAGGTGTTGACCCAAGAGATACAATACTACCGTCAAGTATAATAGATGATCTACCACCTCCAGGTTCACGTGGCGGACCCGATGATATTGCAGCACCGGTTGAACAAGGCTTTGCAGGATTTGAAAGAACAATTAAGGAGCTTGCAAAATCTGATCCAGATTTAGCTGCACAATATAAAACTGTAATGACAAACAAAGGTGATATACCAAGTAAACGTGCATCAGCTAGAGAGTTTTTAGTAGAGGCATTAAAAAAAGATGAATACGATGTCGGCACACCTGCATTTGGTAAAGTAAATTTAAATAATATTATATCCGCAGAAGATGTAAGATATATTACAGAAGGTGGTGGTGGAATTGGTGGAGATCCGATTGTATTAGTTGAGAAATACTTTGGCCCAAGAATTGCAGAAGCATTACCCGCTAATGCGTCTAACGAAGAAATTTTAATTTTTACTAAAAGAGTTTTAGAAAATGTAACAGACTCTGCAGGACTAAAACCTGACAATCCAAAGTTTGATAGAATGACTGCAATGTTTGCAGATGAAATGGCAGACGGCGGACGTGTAGGTTTAAGATTTGGAAAACTTGCTGGTAAAGCTTTTGGTCTTTCAAAAAAACTTGCAAACATAAATAAGTCTGTCGATGAAGGCACACAAATGGGTTACGGAGCATTACGTAAGTATGGTTTAGAGGCAAAAGATATTTCAAGATTATTTAGAGATCTTGCAATGGACAGAACTCTGGTTGGTTCTGAAAAAACAGAATACTTTAAAATGCTAAACCAAGTCTTAAAAAATCCAGATGAATTCCCTGATGGAATAATAGAAATTAAAAAAAGATTAGGAATGGATTTTGCCAGAGGCGGACTAGCTAAGATCCTGGAGGTCTAATGGACCCATATAAATATATAGAAAAAAGAATAGCTGGATTAGGGATTTATCCCATTGTTGAAAATGGAGTTGAATATTTTAGACTACAGTTTGGACAACCATCAAACATATCTCCAGATTACAAAGGTAAAAAAACACAATTTTTTCCTAGAACCGAACAAGGTTTAAAAGATTTAGCAGCTGCATATAATGAACGAAAACCTTTTGTTGTTGCCCCTTTAAATAGATCGGACGCAGGTAAAGCAGCGTCACAAAAAATGACAGACTTTATAGAAGTTAAAAAAAGTTACTCTCAAGATTTATTAAAATTTATTGATGAAAATTCAAAAAACCCAAAATATAAAGTTAGTAATGGTCCATCTAAATTATATGACGATGCAGTAAAGTTTTTTAAAAAAGATAAAAAATACACTAGCGTTCCACAAGGATTTTCTAAAACAGCAGACCAGACTTATGAATTTTTAAAAGGACGTAATTTTCAACTACCAAGAAATTATGAAATAACTGAAGGATTTAAAATGACGGGCAATTTTCCAAGGCATCCCGAACAAATTAAATCTTTGATGGCTGTTAAACTTTTAGAAAACAATCCTAATTTTGTAAATATAAATGAGATGGCATCTAAATTTTATATGACAGATGTTAATAGAAAAGAATTATTAAAAGAGAATAAAGCGTTAGTAAAAGCAACATCTGGTTTTTTAGGTAGAAACAAGATTAGAAAAGACTCTGCAGCAGGTAAATATTTACAAAACAAAGGTTTTGATTTTAATAAAAAACTATATCAAGTACTTCAGTTTAGAACACTAGAGCAAGATATTATTGATAGATTAGAAACAGACATACCAAATGCGGAAAAAGTTAGATTAGATTCTGCACTTAAAACTATTCAACGAAATAGAATGACTGTATTTAAAAAATTAAAAACAGAGTTTCCTAATCTTACAAAAGGAAACGCTATGGTGTTGGAACATGCTACGCCTCAAGGTCTTATAAATACAGGAACTTTTTATCCAAAAAGTTTTATGTTAAAAGCTCAATACGTTCCGCAAGCTTTTAATCAATTTAAAAATACTCAATTTGATTCACCATTAATAAAACTAGTTTACCAATATAACAATGAAACAGATGTAGATATAAAAAATTCTTTGAAATCTGAAATTCAAGACCTTAGAAAAAATTTTAATGATCGAACTAAGGTTGATGGTAAAGGTTATTTGGATGACATGGATTTTAAATTTGGTCAGAAAGTCGGTCTTACAGATAAAACCCCAACACTAGATCTATTAACTGATGAAGGTTCTATAAGACAATACACTAAAAATGCTGCGCACTCTAATGCATATTTTTCTAGTCTAGATCAAAAGACCGTGGGAATAAAAGATAAAAGATATCCTATTGATAAATTAAAATTAGATATTCCAGAAAATAAAAAATTAGATTTGTTTGTAAAAGAAGTTATTCAAAGTGGTAATTGTAGAAATGTAATTGCTAAAGCTATTGGAGGAGAGGTTAGCACTTGCGAAGCAGTAATTAGACAAAATCCAGAAAGAGCTGCACAAAAAATACTACAGGTAGAAGAATCTACGGGTCCATTGACAAAAGTTAAAAACGCTGCAAGTAGTTTTTTAAACTTTGCAAAACGTGGTGGTAAGTTTGGTGCCTTGGCCGCGGTCGGTGCTGCCGGAGCCGGTGCTGTTAAAACATTTATGAACGATGATCCAACAACTTATTTATCAAACGAAAATCAACAAAAGAATATGTTGATTGATATGGTAACAGGATCGTTAGATGATTCACCAGTAGAAGAAGCACCAATAGGAGATGCTTATCTACCAGCATTAGGAGCAGTCAGTGTAGCCGGTACAGCAGCAGTTGCACCATCAACTATTAAGGCTGCAAGAAGAGGGGCGTTGGGTGCAACTAAATCTGGTATAACTAAAACTGCATTAAAAACTTTAGGTAGAGGTTTAACAACCGCAGCAACGCCACTTGGACTACTTGCAACTGAGCCTTTGTATTTAGCAGAGCAAATACAAGAAGGTGATTCGTTAGGAGAAATGGCAACCAATCCATTTAACTATTTAGGTCCAGCATTCGCGGGACAAGCAAGTGATTTTGCAACAAAAGGTTTAAAGAGTCCAGGACTTTCAAGTGCAATGAGACTTGGAATTAGTCCTAGTGTATTAAAAACTGTTTCACGTAGATTTGGTTTACCTGGATTAGCATTATCACTAGGTATTAGTGGTTATGAAACTTTTGATGATTACAGAAACAAACGGGGGTTTTTTAGTGAAGAATAAAACACTTGTGATAAATATGCAACACGTCAAATGGAAGGAGATCCCACCTTTGAAGGGACCCGACTCACAAGGGTTGAATGTTCCTTTAAAACAAGCTACAACAATAAAGAACTCGGAGAATATAAATGGCAGATATAGACAAAGCCCTACCAAACGTAGAGACTGAATTAAAAATACCTAGCGAAGAAGAAATCGCAGTTGAAGAATCAAAAACAACTGAAGAACAAGTTGGTCCTGATGATGTACAAATAACTCAAGAAGAAGATGGTAGTGCTACAATTAATTTTGATCCAGAAGCAGTTAATCAACCCGGTGGCGAAAGTCATTTTGATAACTTAGCAGAATTATTACCAGAAGATATTTTAGGTAAACTAGGATCTGATTTTGCAGCAAATTACGAACAATACAAGTCTTCTAGAAAAGATTGGGAAGATAGTTACACAAAAGGTTTAGATCTTTTAGGATTTAAATACGAAAACCCAACTCAACCCTTTCAAGGAGCATCGGGTGCAACTCACCCTGTACTTGCTGAAGCTGTAACACAATTTCAAGCGCAAGCTTACAAAGAATTATTACCGGCTAATGGTCCAGTTCATACAAGAATAGTTGGACTAGCAGACAGAGCCAGAGAAGAACAATCAAACAGAGTTAAAGAATTCATGAACTATCAGCTCATGGATGTGATGAAGGAGTATGAACCCGAGTTCGATCAAATGCTTTTTTATCTCCCTCTTGCCGGCTCTGCGT
>WLWH01002121.1_pt1 | contig 11614 bp, 10 predicted proteins | sample 6712741 | NCBI WGS metagenome assembly WLWH01 (sample SAMN12718694, study PRJNA515312) | sponge metagenome | isolation source: marine sponge | host: Mycale hentscheli | place: New Zealand: South Island, Marlborough, Capsize Point | collected 2003-05-01 | reverse complement strand
AAGTTACAATCGTTGCAAAAGCAACAATCACACCTACAGGAAGTGGTATTGAAATCGCTATTGGAAATGCTACAACCAAAGCTAATGCAACAGCTATTGTTACAACCAATAGACAAAACTTATCTACAGGAACAGTAACTATAAAAGCTAAAGCTAAAGTCTTACCAACAGGTGTAGGACTGGAAGTAGCGGTACCTACTTCTATTAATATTAAACAATGGGATGGTGTAGTACCAGGCGTCTCACAAACTTGGACAAGGATTCAAACACCGTAATGTTATTTGGAGCAACACCTTTTGCAGCAACTACTTTTGCCGGAGTTGGTATACAGAATATTACTGTAGTAGCTAATGGTAATAGATTGAACATAGCAATAGGTAATACAACAATTGATTTAATCACTACAGTAAACGTTACAGGACAACAATTTAACCTTGCAACTCACCCTGTAAGTGCTATAACATGGAATCCAATACCCCCAGGGGTTAATCAAGTATGGGTCCCAATAGACCCAGACGCATAGGAGAATTATGGCATCAAGTACATCGACAGATTTAAAACTAGAATTAATAACTACAGGGGAAAAATCAGGAACCTGGGGAACTATTACAAATACAAACCTACAAATTTTAGAACAAGCAGCTAGTGGTTATTTATCACTTGCAGTGGGTGGAGCGGACGTTGCTTTATCTTTAGCTAATCACGCTACAGCAAACGGTAAAAATTTATACTACAAATTAACAGGAACTTTAACAGCAGCTAGAACAGTTACTATGCCAGACGGTGCTGAAAGAGTTTTTATAGTAGAAGATGCAACAGTTAGATCTTCTTCTAATTACACATTAACAGTTAAAACAGTTTCAGGAACGGGTGTTACTTTACCTGCAGGATCAACAACAGTTTTATATTCTGATGGCACAAACGTTACAGGAAAACTACAAACAAAAGGATATTACACACCACCTTCTACTTATACAGCAGTTAATGGTGATCAATTATTAGTTAATACTTCAGGAAGTGGTATTGGTACAGCAGTTACAATTACTTTACCAGCATCTCCTGCAATAGGTAATGAAGTACATTTTATTGACAGTGGTAATGCTTTTGCATCAAATAATTTAACAATCGGTAGAAACAGTTCTAATATTTTAGGTGCCGCTTCTAATTTAGTTGTTTCAGCTAATGGTGCTTCATTTACTTTAGTGTATGTTAATGCAACTAGAGGCTGGATCTATAAAGATAACATATAGGAGCACGGACCATGGCTCTAATTGATTTTAAAGTCTTACCAGGAATAGACAAACAAGATACGGCATCTGGTGCTGAAAATAGATGGATTGATTGTGATAATACAAGATTCAGATATGGACTGCCAGAAAAAGTTGGTGGCTGGTCTTCATTAGTTACAGATACAATTGTAGGTGTTGCAAGACGTCAGTTTGCTTTTGTAGACTTAGATGGAAATAGATACATTGCAATCGGTACAGATAAATTTTTACTTATATATTTTGAAGGTCAACTATTTGATGTTACACCTTTAAAAACTACATTAACTTCTTGTACTATTGCAACAGTTAACAACTCTGCTGTTTGTTCTATAACAAAATCTAATCATGGTTTAAGTGCAGGGGACATTGTATTATTAGATAGTGTAACTTTACCAAGTGGAACTGGTTATTCAAACTCTGACTTTGAAGATAAATTATTTCAAGTAACTTCAATTACAAGTACGAGTGTATTTACAATTACACAATCAAGTAATGCTGGTGCAACTGTGTCAACAGGTGGTAGTTTAAGTGTTAAGCCTTATGAAACTGTCGGTCCAGCAGAACAATCATATGGTTATGGTTGGGGTATTGATACTTGGGGTACAGGTAATTGGGGTGAAGCTGCTTCAGCCTCAAACGTTTCTCTTGAACCTGGTTTATGGTCATTAAGTAATTTTGGTCAAGTATTAGTTGCAACAATTGCAAATGGAAAAACTTTTACATGGGATGCAGGGATTGCTGCAAGACTTACAACTAGAGCATCTACATCAACTTCAGGATTTTCTACATCAGCTAATCCAACAGCAACTAGAGTTACATTAGTATCACCTACAACACGTCACTTAATTCATTTAGGAACAGAAACTATTATTGGAGATACAACATCTCAAGATGATATGTTTATAAGATTTTCGGATCAAGAAGATATAAATGATTATACACCTACTGCAATTAATTCAGCAGGTTCACAAAGACTACAAGATGGTACAAAAATTATAGGCTCATTAAAAGCAAAAGAAACTATTTTGGTTTGGACTGATAATGCATTGTACACAATGAAATTTATTGGATCTCCTTTTACATTTGGATTTGAACAAGTTGGTACTAACTGTGGATTGATTGGTAAAAATGCAGCTGTTGAAATAGATGGTGCTGCGTTTTGGATGAGTCCTAATGGTTTTTTTATGTTCGATGGTACGGTTAAATCATTACCCTGTTCTGTTGAAGACTATGTTTATGATCAAGCAGATACTACAAAAGGTCAACAAATTTGTGCAGGTATAAATAATCTATTTACAGAAGTAACTTGGTACTACCCATCAACTAATTCTGATTATAATGATCAGTATGTAGTATTTAATTATGGAGAACCTATGAGAGGTGGAGTTTGGTACATAGGAACAGAATCAAGAACTTCTTGGATTGATGCCAGTGTATATCCTAAACCATCAGCTACTAAATTTAGTGACTCAGCAACAGGTACTTTTCCTGTAGTTGTGGGTCAATCAGGTTTAGGTCAAACAACATTATTTGAACACGAAGTAGGAACAGATCAAGTTAATCCTAATGGTAGTACAACAACAGTTACATCATTTGTAAAATCATATGACTTTGATCTACAAGCAAAACAAAAAGATGCACAAGGTAAATCAAGTGGTCCTACTATTGCTGGTGAAAATTTTTTAGCTATGAGAAGGTTTGTACCTGATTTTAAAGATTTACAAGGTAATGCAAAAGTTACACTAGCTGTCAAACGTTATCCACAACAATCAGAGACAACAACATCTTTAAGTCCTTTTACAATTAACTCAAACACTGAAAAAAAAGATACAAGAGCTAGAGGTAGATTTGTTAATATTAAAATAGAAAATACAGATGCTAGTGAGTCTTGGCGTTTTGGTACTTTAAGAATAGATATACAACCGGATGGTAAAAGATAATGGCTAAAGTAGTAGTAAGATTACCAGAACCAAAAGAAGAGTATGATGTATCTAACCAAAAACAAATTAACAGAGCAATTGCTTTAATTGTAGAACAATTAAACTCTACATTTTTAAACGAACAGAAACAAGAACAAGAAAGGTTTGCGTGGCTTAATGGCTAATATATATACAAATGCAAAAGTAGATTTAACTACTACAGGAGAAACGGTTTTATACACAGCACCTAGTAATTCTAGAGCAATAGTAAAATCTTTATTAGTATCAAACGATGCTGGCAGTGCAGCGACAATAACAGTAACATTAACTAATGCAGCTAGTGCTGTATTTAGTTTATTTAAAACAAAGTCAATAGCCTCTAATGCTAGTGAACAATTATTAACAGAACCATTAATTTTATTAGAAAGTGAGGTATTGAAAGTTACCGCATCTGATGCTAATGAGTTACATGTGGTAGCATCTTTACTAGAAATAAACAGAGACTAAGGAGAAAATATGGCATTTAAAGAAGAAGGATCAGTAGCATACACAATGATAAATGGTAAAAAAGTACCTGTTGTTAAGTGTGAAACTGAGGTAGTATTAAGAAATACTCAAACAAGTTATGAGTATAATTCTGATCAAGAAGCAGAAGATGATATTAACAATGCAGAGACAGCAACACAAAGAGAACACGTGACAAGATCATTAAAAATTAAAGTAGCAGCAATGCCACCATTAGGAGCAGGTTCAGAGTAATGGCAATAACAAACGCACAACAAGCTAAGCAGTTACAACAAGAAGGTGGACCTATGAGAAAAATTAAAGGTCAAGACCACATGTTAGCTTACATTACACCAAACGAAGCTGACAAATTAGTTAAGTTAGGTGGTCAAGAAACAATGACACCTGAAGGAATTTTAGCTTATCCTGAGTTTGATAATTATACAGAGTCTAGTCTTGCAGGTACATCATCAGCAGGTAGTGGTATGTCTAGATCTGAATTTGAAGGTGGTGCATATAGTGGAACAGGTAATGCAGGAGATGGAGTTATTCAACAATACAATAAACCAAAAGAAAAACCTCCAGTAATACCAAAGAAAAAACCCAAAAAGACAAAAGATAATTATAAAAAATCAAGTCAGTTTACTACACCTACATTAGCAGCAATTAACTTTGTTGGACAAGGAATTAAAAATTCTAAGTTAGGTAGATATTTAAATACAAAAGCAAGAGAAAATTATTTAGAAAATTTAAAAGAAGATGATCCTGATTTATATCAAGCTACTGTAGATGATTTAGCAAAACTAGGTTATGCAACAAGAGATGTTGAAATTTATGGACCTAAAGGAAAAAGAGATGGGCCAATGGCTCCAGGAAGAGATATAGAAACATTTACAGATTTATATGAAGATCAAGCTAAATCAATTTTAAATACTGTAACAGATAGTCCTGACGGAGGTGTTGGTACCTTATATGATGATTATTTAGATGAAAAAATGAATAGATTTACTCCAGACAATGACGGAGGAAATCAAGTAATGGATCCTTGTAAAGGACCCAACCCACCGGCTTATTGTTTTGTTAATAATGACCCAACTGATCCTGCAACACCTACAAGAAATTTAGGTGGCCTTGCTCCAAGATTCGCGGGCTCTATATTTGATTTTACAGGTCTAGCAAACGGTGGACGTGCAGGTGCCATGGACGGTGGACGAATGATGATGATGGCAAATCAAGAAGAAGATGATCCTGAAGGTGGGATCATGGACCTTGAATCAGGAAGACAAATGTATTTCTTAGGTAAGCTAGTTAAAAAAGTTACACGTGGTGTTAAGAAGATAGCTAAATCACCAGTAGGTAAAGCAGCATTAATGTATTTTGGTGGTAATGCACTTATGAATGCAGGTGGTGGAAAAGGTTTAAGTTCTTTTTTTGGTAAAAAAAGTTTTAATCCATTCTTACAAATGATGGGAAAAGAAGAGGGTTTAGGACCCAGTCCATTTGGAGAGTTGATGGGAAAACTTGGTTTATTTGATACTACAAAATTAAAAATGACAGGTTTAGGTAAAACAGCTATGATTGGTTTACCTTCTATAATAGCTGGTTTAACAACACCAAAAGAAGAAGATGATGATAGTGCATATAAAAAGTATATGGAAGATATGAAATTGGATATACCAGCACTTAGAGGAAGAAGAAATTTAGCAGCTGCTTTTGATGGTAGCACATATAATTATGAAGACTATGCCGATGGAGGTAGAATAGGTTATGCAGAAGGATCAGAAGAACCGGTAGCTAAGAAAACTATGCCTCTATTAGATATGGATGGTCAAGAAATGGATTTAAGAGAAGAAGGTGGGTTTGTACCATTAGGTAGAATGGAAAGAGCAGACGATGTACCTGCAAGATTGTCTAAGAATGAATTTGTATTTACTGCTGACGCTGTAAGAAACGCAGGTGAGGGAGATGTAGACAAAGGAGCAGAAGTCATGTATAACATGATGAAAAACCTCGAATCCGGAGGTGAAGTATCAGAAGAATCGCAAGGATTAGAAGGCGCTAGAGAAATGTTTAAAACATCACAAAGATTAGAGGAAGTTATTTAATGGCTACAGAAACCACAATATCACGACCAGCACCATTCGTAGAAGATTTAGGAAAAGATTTAGCCGAACAGGCCGTAGCCCTTACAGGTGTACCTGTTGTATCAGGTGGTATTGGAAGTCTATCACAACAAACAGGTGAGACTGCAGAAGGATTTAAAGCAAGACAAGATGCTGCAAGAGCATTTACAACAAGACAACAAAATTTAGCAGGACTTGCACCACAAGTTGCAGGTCAAGATCAATTACAAAAAGATGCACAAGCAAGAGCGGTAGCAGGACTTGAAAGTTACAAACCTTTTTTAGATCAGGCACAAGCTTCAACAGGTGCAAACGCTTACCAACAATTTATGTCACCATATCAATCACAAGTTATGGAAGCATCACTTGCAGAGTTTGATAGAAACGCACAAATGCAACAACAAAGAATATCAGATCAAGCAGTAGCATCTGGAGCATTCGGTGGTGGACGTGAAGGTGTTGTACAATCAGAATACATGAGAGGTTCTGATATGAACAGAGCACAACTACAAGCAGGAATGTTACAATCAGGTTTTCAAAATGCACAAGCTGCAGCACAACAAAATTTTAGTAATCAACAAGGTCTAGCTCAACTATTACCTGGATTACAAGGAACAGATATTTCACGTTTAGGTCAGTTGGGCGCACTGAACCAAGCGCAAACACAAGCAGGACTTGATGCAACTAGAGAAGCAAATAGAATGGCAGCTTTCCAACCACAAGAACAATTACAAAACTATGGTAATTTGGTTACAGGTATCATGGGTGGAATGCAGGGATCAGGAACAGCAACAACCAACGTACCTAATCCTACACCATTACAAACTGCGTTAGGTGTTGGTACAACACTTGCAGGTATATATGGTGGTTTAAGTGGTAAAGGTAATTTTAATTTCACAGCAGGCGGATAATGAGTAGAACTTTAAAAAGACCAATGTTTAGAATGGGTGGATCAACAGGAACTGGTATTACATCAGGACTAGATCAACCAAGAAAACAATATGCACAAGGAACTAATCCTTACGCTATGGGAAACTTTGCTCCTGGAACGGGTGCAGGATTTTTAACTAGCTTTGGTTTAGATTTATTATCAAGAACACCACAAGGAAACATTTTTCAAACAGCAGCAACCTCTGCTAGAGAACCTTTTAAAGATTATCAAGCAGCTCAATTTAGAATGGGTGAAAAGATGGGTGAAAGAGATTTTTTAAGAAGTGAAAGAGAAGCAGGTGAAGAGTTTAAAGCAGGACAAGGTGACTTAAACAGAGCAACTCAATTAGAAATTGCTAATATAAGAGGTAAAGAAAGTGATGATGCTTTGTATAATACAATGTTAGAAAAATATGTAACAGATGGTTTACCACCACAAGCAGCTGAAAGAGCAGCAACGTTTGATACTAAAATGGCAGATGTTTTAAGAGGAGCTGTAGGCGGAACTAAATTTGGTGGAGTATTAGACATTGATGTTAGAGATCCTGAACAAGAAAAATTTATACTAAAACAAAAAAACAGATTTAATAATAAAGTATTCTACGATCCATATGAAGACAACTATAAATATTTAGTTATTCAAAACGGACAAGTTGTGTTTGATGAGTTTAAAACAATTCCTGAAATTAAATTCCCAGACTTTGCAGCTACACCTCAAGAACAAAAAGATCCACCACCAGATGTATTCTCTCCAGAAATAGCGGACATATCAGGATCATAGGTATATAAATGGCATTAGAACCATTATTTCCAGCAGAAGAAAATAACGAAGTATCATGGTATACTTCCGGTCTTGCAGGTATAGCATCAGGTGGTATCAAGGTTGTTGAAGGAGCATTCTCATTAGGAGCTGAATTAATTGATTTAGGTTTTGATACTAACGCTGCAGCTGATGTAGAAATGTTTTTTGATAAACTAAATCCATTAGAAGAATATGCAGAACAAACTGGTATAGGTAAACTAACACAAGCTTTAGTTCAAATAGGTGTACCCGGTACAGCAGGGTTTAAACTAGGAAGTAAGTTAGCTAAAAAATATTTTGAAAAAAAGAAAGCAGGACTATTAGTTAGTGCCGGTTCTAAAAATATAACTAAACAAAAACAATTAGCAGACAAATTAAATAAACAAACAGGTTATGCTAGGTTTGGTGTAGGAGCTATGGGTGGAGCTGCAGGTGAAGCATTTGTAGCAGACGTTGAAGAGATAGGATCATTCGGTGATATGTTTGATAGAGGACCTACGCAACTAGATTCTTATGCATTAGATGGTGGAAGAGAAGACGCTACTAGAAAACTAATGAATAGATTTAAGTTTGGTAGTGAGTCTTTGTTACTTACTCCATTTGTAGCGGGTGTTGGCAAAGGGGCCAAGGCTCTTGCAACACGGGGCAAGGACCTTGCATATAGTAATTATAAACTAGAAAGATTTTTAGGTAAGTTCGCACAAGCCTTCACACCTGAAGGAGCAATGACTAAAGAAGTTTTTGGTTCTCAAAAAGTAATGGAAGGTTTTAGATCTGCAGACGTAAACAGAGCAACAGAACTTATAAGAAAACTAGATACTAATTTAAGTAAAGCATTTCCACAAATGCAATCAGTATTAGATAGATCACTTACTAAAAAAGAAAAAGATGGATTTCTTAAAGAAATAAATGAGTTAATGTTTGATGGAGATTTAACTAAATTAGTAGACGGTAAAAGATCAGATGCATTTGTTAAAGCGTTAAAAGACAAAGGTGTAGATCAAAAAGTGATTGATTCAATTGTAGGAACTGTTGATGAAGCTAGAAGCACAATAGGTAATTTAATTAAGACTACAAACAACTATAACTCAAAAGAATTAAAAGATATTTTACAAGATAGAATAAAAGGTTTAACACAAAACACTTACAAAATTTTTGAAACTTCTCCTGTACTAGGTATATTTGGTAGATACAGACCTACTGATGATTCTATGGCAGAAGCTATAGATTTTTTTAGACAACAAATTGCAGGCACCAACAAAGACAAAACATTTAAATTAGATAGTGATACTTATTATGAAGAAGCTAAAAATATTGTAGAGAGAATAATAGAAGATGGTATCAAAGCTAAGAAGACTGGTAGAGGTTTAGCAGATCCAAACTATGTATCTAAAACTTTAACAGATTTGCCTGGAGGAAAATTTGTAGATGAAATTATAGAAAGAACAGGTGCACCACCACAAGTTATTAAAAAATTATTGGGTGAAATGAAAGACCCAAGATACTCTATGTTCAATGCAATCACAGAACTATCAGGTATAGCTAGATCAAGTGCAATGTTTAAAGAAATGTTTGACACTAACGCTGCAGTACAAGCGCAAGGTGGTAGAGGTAGTTTTTGGGATTCAATAGAAGCTGCAAAAGCAGCAACAAACAATCAAGCAAAAATTGTAAAAGTAGATAATGCACTAGCAGGTATGTCAGAATTTAAAGCAGGTAAAGCAAGCAATCCTTTGGGTGGTATGTTTACTACAGCAGATACAGCAGAAGCGTTAAAACGTATGAATGGAATAACAGAAGGTTTTTTAACAGCAGCTGTTAGAGGAAGAGAAGGAGCAAGTGCTGCAGAAAAAGGTACAAGTTTTTTATATAGAAATTTATTATTGTTTCCAAAAGCTACAGCACAGTTAGCAAAAACAGTTTTATCTATACCAACTCACTTACGTAACATAATTAGTGCAGGTGCATTCGCTGGTGCTAATGGTATTTTGTTTGAAGGTTTTATGAATCCAAAACTATTGGGTCAATCTTTTAGAAAAGGTTGGAACATATCTGGTGTTAATCCATTTCAAGGATCAAGATTTAATGATGAAGGTTTTGAAAAAGCTTACAGAGAATTATTAGAATTAGGTGTTGTAAACTCACAAGTGCAAATAGGAGATTTAAAAAATCTAATGAGAGATGTAAACTTTGGCGACAGCATAATGGATCTTGATAAAATTGTAAACCCAATGCTTAACAAACTTAAAAAAGTCCCTGCATATTTACAAGGTAAGTATGTTGCAGAAGATGACTTTTGGAAAATTACAAACTACTTTGTAGAATTAAACAGAAGACAAGATGCTTTAATAAAAGATGGTATACGAAGAGGTGTTAAAATTGATCCAAACAACGCAGAGTTTTTAGCTAAACTTAAAACAGAAACAGCTGACATTGTTAAGAACACAGTTCCAAACTACAATTATGTTGGAGACTTTGTAAGAACAGCAAGACTATTACCGGTTGGTAATTTTATGTCTTTCCCATCTGAGATGTTAAGAACAACTACAAATATTGGTGGTCAAGCATTAAAAGAAATGAGACACTCTAAACCAACTGTTGGAACTAACATAGCACCATGGGTTATTGATGCTGCTACAGGAACAGTAGTTAAGAATGATAATCCATTTTATAGAATAGGAGCAACTAGAATATCTGGTATGGCTTTTACACTAGGTGCAGTACCTGCAATGTTAGTAGAAGGATCTAAAGCATTATACAATGTATCAAAAGATGAGCTAGAAGCACTACGTCAGTTCGTTCCTGATTGGTCTAGAAACTCAACACTAATACCAATGAGAGATGAAAAAACAGGTGAATTAAAATACATAGATTTTAGTCATAGTAATGCATACGATGTGGTTGCAAAACCTTTTAGAACTTTATTAAATGAAATAACAACAGCATCAAACGATGGTGATACAATTTTAAAAGGGTTCATGTCAGGTATAGAAGAAGCAAGTGCAGAACTAGCAGCGCCATTTGTAGATGAATCTATTTGGACTGAAGCTGCAACAGACTTAACTCTTAGAGCTGGTAGAACAAGAGAAGGAAAAGTTTTATACACAGATCAAACTCCTGCAGGAGATGTAGCACAAATTAGATTTAGACATTTACTAGAAGCATTATTACCTCAGTACAAACCTTATATAAGAATAGCACAAGCTGCTACAGGGAAACCAAATAAACTTGGAGAGATTTTAGCATTAGATGATCAGATAGCAGGTATAGCAGGATTCAGACCTACTAAAGTTGATCCATTAAAAGCTATGGGATTTAAAATATCTCAATACCAAACAGGTATAAGAAATGCTAGAAGAGAATTTACAGGTGGTTTCTTTGGAATACTAAAAGGTGGACCAATCAAACCTAATGATATTGTTACAAGATACTATGAATCTAACAAAGCAAGATTTAATGTACAAAAAGAAATGTTTAAGAACATTGATGCTGCACAAATTTTAGGTGTCAATGCAAACTCTCTAAGACAAACGTTTCAAGACAGACAACTTACAACACAAACTTTTAATAATTTAAGAAGAGGAAAGTATGAACCTTATTTTCCATCTGATGATATTAGAGAAAGGTTTAGAGAGATTGCAAAAAATCTAGGAACGTTTGATGTATATAAAGAAGCGGTTCCTTACCTAAGAGCAATGAGATCACAGATGAGATTTTTAAATCTTGCAGATACTTTTGATATAGACTTAGATGATTTTTCTATAGACACAGTACAAACACCTAACCTACCAGACACACCTATGCCTACAAATGTTCAACCAAATGTAAGTAATCAAGCGCAAGCAGTTAACCAAAATACTAACTTGACATCAACAGAGATGGCATTACTATCTCCAGAAGAACAACTAATTAGATCAAGGTTACGGAGAACAACATAATGACTAGAAAATCTGCATTACAAAAAATAGAAGACCATGAAAAGCTGTGTCGTATCATGCAGAAACAAACCTTTGATCAGATCAAAGAAGTTAAACAAAGATTAGAACGTATGGAGAAGATGATAATAGG
>WLWH01002118.1_pt1 | contig 11622 bp, 20 predicted proteins | sample 6712741 | NCBI WGS metagenome assembly WLWH01 (sample SAMN12718694, study PRJNA515312) | sponge metagenome | isolation source: marine sponge | host: Mycale hentscheli | place: New Zealand: South Island, Marlborough, Capsize Point | collected 2003-05-01 | reverse complement strand
GTAGGGGTATTGGTGCTCAAAAAACGGTTTCGCTTGATTGCCTCTTTTTTGGCTCTGTAAGCGCTTCCACGACGTGAGTTGCATGGCCGGCAGGCTGGGACGAGGTTTGAGCGTTCTAGGGCTAATTCTGGGTTTGCGTCGCGTTCGATGAGGTGGTCGGCTTGTGTTGCTTTTTGTCCGCACCAGTGGCAGGTGTGGTTGCCTTCTTCTAGGACTTGTAGGCGTAGCCGTTTCCATTCTTTCGAGTTGTAGAAGGCGTGGGTGTGGTTGCTGCTCATTTGGTGCCCCATTGCCGGCGGTTTTGGCCGACGATTTGTTCTCTGTAGGTTTGGGTGGTTCCTCCCCAGATGCCGGCGACTTCGGAGTGTTGTGCGATGTTGAAGGCTTCTTGGGCGCAGGCTCCTGTAACGGGGCATTGTTCGCAGAGCCGGCGTGCTCGTTGTTGTTCTGTTGGGCGTTTGCTGAAGAACAGGTGTGTGTGGCCTTTGCAGATGGCTAGGTGTTTCCAGTTCATCAGCAGAAAGGGCATCTTTCGACTTCGTGCTCGTCGATTTGGAGGTACTCGTCGCCGTTGCAACATGGGCATTCTAAACCGGTTACGCCTTCGCCCAGGGGGCTCGGCGTGTCACAACTTGTCGAACTGTTTTGGGGTGGTCGGGATGGGGGTAAATTTCCCGACGGTCGGTCGCGTAAGTTGTGTGATTCTAGTGAGGTTTGGAAACGTAGCATCTATGCGCCTTTCAAATCAAGTCGCGAGGGTCAGTTGCATTTGCAAATGAGATTTTCGGTAGGTAAAGCCGCATCACAAAATGCGTTCTAGAAACTGGATTCGGCGCTCAGCGTCCTCGAGTTCTGCTTCTAACTGTGTGATTCGTTCTTTTGCGTCATCGAGCGCCACAGCCGCTTCCGCGACGACTTTCAACATGTCTTGATCTGTCATTTTTTTCTTCCTGTTATAGATAACCGATTAACGATTTCTGTCCAATCCTTAGGACGCCAAACGTAATATTCGGCACCTGCAGTAATTAGTTGATCACGCCACTCACGCTGCTCTTCGCTCAGCCGGCCTTTATCGGCTTTCAGTTCCGCGAAGATGACACCTTTGTATTTGTGGACTAGTACGAGGTCGGGGAAGCCGGCGTCGCCGGTGAACGCTGTGAGGTGGGCACCTGCAGCGGTTTGAACGGTTCTGGGGTGGAAGCAACGCCAGCCAAGCCATTTTGCGGCGTCCATGATTGCGCCCTGGAATTCTTTCTCAGTCATTTGACATCTTCTAGCGCCGATACTGCTTCAATTTCGCGGCTGCATAAATCGAAATCGCCGGCACATTTCGCTAGGTGTTCGTCATCCAGTGGGCGGCCTTTTCTGGCGTTCAAGGTTTTGAGGTAGCCAATCTGTTTTTCGGTTGCTGGCCGTTTCGCCCTAGAGCCAACCTCTGCACGTTCGCGCGGTGGTGCGCCTGTGACAGGGTTGTTTCGTTGCACTTTTGACATTTCCTCGCGGCTCGCGCGTTTGGCGGGGTCAGAACCGGCCCAACCCGAATTGGCGAGCGCACGACCCACAGCAGACGTTTCACAGTTCTCGACGTGGCTCGTGGCGTTCACGCCTCGTTCTGTGACGTGCTCTTCAGCCCATCCGGTCGCGATCAGCACATCGTTTTCATAAAGCGACGCTTTAAACAGGCACCATGTCTCATTCCGGTCTGCAAGGTCCGTGATGACTCTGGGCTGAATGTCTCGCTGTTTACAGTCGTCCAGCCACAGGCTGAGGCGTTCCGCTACGGTTTGGTAGTTGTCAAGATTGAATCCCATGTTTCATTGCCTCTCTCACCATGACGCCGGCTGACAGCATCCTGTCGTGTTCAATGTGGTCGAGTAGTTCGGTCAGCCACTCGTGTTCGGTTTCCTGCCTGGTGTGCTGCTTGTGTGACGCTGTCTGCCGTCCAAGCACATAATGGTGCCTCACATAGATTTGTGATTTGCCACGGCGCTCTGTGAGCCGGCTGATGTAGCGCTGCATGTGCAGCACCGACAGGGCGTTGGACACTTTGCCGTGGTGTTCGCCTGTTTCGTCGCTGATTTCGCTCCACGTCAAACCCTCAGAACCGGCTTCCTCCAACATTAAAAGGACTTGTAGTTGGCGGTCTGACGTGACACCTGTGGTGTCGTCCTCGATGGCTCGGTCACGGCTCGAAGTGGAGCCAGACCAGCCAGAAGTGCCTGCGTAAGGTGTGACGGGCTGCAGGTTGTCGTCGAACAGGTTGGGTTGTAGTTCGTCGCTCACGATCAGTCGCAAGGGTCGTAATCGCCGTAAGGGTCGTAATCGTCGTAGGGGTCGCTGTAATAATCAGCGAAACGATCTTCCTGGGTTTTAACAAGAGAGGCTTCTTCGCCCCAATGCTCATAGTCGTTGATGGTGGTTTCTGTGGGCATGGTTTTATCCTTTGCTAGTTGGTTACATCTTGAAGTATCGGCACAAGTCAGCATCTGTGTCCTGATGCTGTCCACGGCTGCCAGCCGCACCCATACAGCCGCTCGGCGTCCAAATAGATTTGATAGCCCACATACAGGTTGATTTCAGGGTTATGAGCGTATTTCCACTCGTAGCCCAAGTCTGCAACTCGCTGCTGATGCCAGTAGGGGTTGATCTGCAGCAGGCCGGCGTCGCCGGTGCTCACGTTGGTTTGTGTCGGGTCACATCTTGATTCGTGCCACATCACATTGTCGAGTGTGGGCAGTAGTTCGTCGGGCCAACCCACTGAACGGGCAGTGCCCCACCACTCGCCGCATTGTGCGAGGTTAACGGTTTGAGCAGTGGGGCGTTCCTGCTCGTTTGGGTAGCCTGGGCCAGCCCACGTCAGCCCTTCCCAAAACGACCACAGCACCATGAACACGATGCCAAAGATTTTGCCTAAATCGAACATAGAACCTCGCTTTCCCTGTTCGGTTGTAATCGTATCAGATTAGGCCGATGGCGCCTGCTGTCTGTGGGCCGAAGATGCCATCAACAATGATGCCGGCGTCAGTTTGGAATTCTCGTGTGCGCCGGTCGGTGTTCGGCCCGAAGATTCCATCGACAACGATCAGTTTTCGTGAAGTCGAATTTTTGTAGCCTTTATCTGCTAGTGCCTGTTGCGCCAGTTTGACGTGTTCGCCTTCGTCACCTTGCCGGCATGTTGTCCAGTTGTCGGGTTTCGGTGGTGGCGGTGTGTGATCGCCGAGCGGGAAGGTTTTCATTGCTTCGGCAACCCAGTCGGTTGTGTCTGCTTTATCGTTTGAGATTTCTAGGTGCAGCCAATCTCCCCAGCCGCCTCCCTTGATGACACCTGGCCTATACACGCGCCATTCTTCGCGGTCACATTTCCAGCCACGGCCAGCGGAACCGTATTCGTAGTCTGCCAAATATTCGAGGCCGATAACGTCCGCGACCGATATCAGCCAGTCTAAAACCTTTTCCATGTCGTGCCGTGAGCAACCTGGGCGGCCTCCCCATTTGCGTCGGCTCATGTCTGCGGCGCGGCCTGTTGCGTGGACGCTCATGCCTTTGAGGTTGGTGGCTTGTGCGCCTCGTTTTTTGCGTACCACCCAAGAGCCGTTTTGCCAGATTTGGCGGCCCGACGCCTCCTGCATTGCTTTCGTGAGTGCTTCTGTGCCTGCACGCTTACCCGAAGCAATCTGATCAAACCCTGTGTACGGCCTCACGATTCGACCTTAGGCTGCGACAGACGCTGCTTTGCGGCTGCTTTCACCACAGCAAGGCCGGCGCCGATGCCGGCTACCGCTGCAGCCTTCCAGCCGACACCCATGATGGCTGCTGCTGCGCCTGCTTGGATGGCGGTCGCTACTGCTCGTTCTGCGTAGTCGATGAGTTGCTGTTTGTTCATTTGTTCTTCTCTTTCAGAATGGTGCGTATTTCGATGAGCACCTCGGACAAGTTGCGTGTGGCGTCGTTCTGTTCACGAATCGTTTTCAGCCATTCTGTACGTTCGGCTCGCGCCTCTGAGAGTTGATTACGAAGCAACATAAAAATGAGGCCACCGAACACGGCGGTGGCGCCGAATTGCGCTAGGACGCTGACAATGCTGTCATTTGCGGACATATCTGATCACGTTAACACCGCACATAGCGGAACTGAAAGCAAACACGCCGGCCAATGCTTTAAGCCAGCCGCGAACCGTTAAACCGAAATCGACCGAAATGGCGAAAGACGCGTAGATGGCAGCCACAGCAGCGATTGAGGCCGACGCAAGGCCGAGCGCATAACCGATCATGCGTGTCACATAGTGGTTGGGGTTCAATGCCCAGCCCAACACCATCAGCGTTGCTGACGAAGTGAGGAGCAGCAGCGCTGCAGGGCCGTCACTGAGGCTGTACAGCACGCCGGCGATCTTTTGCTAGTTGGCCGATCAGCACCACAGTTGCTAGCGGTGTAACGATGGTGGCTGCCTGTTGCACTGTTTCTGCTGCCTGTTCGTGCCAGGTGTCCCAAATTGTGATGTTGGGGCCGTGTTGCAGAATGAACGCTGTCGAGTACCACACGTTCGTGAGTGACCATACAGCGATTGACATCAGTAGAACGCCTGCTGCCGTGAACCTTCCAATGGCGAGGCGTGCCCAAATGCCGGCCACAATGGTGGCGGCTACAGCACCCACAAGTTCGATGGAGCCGGCTAGCACGTTCACTAGTTCGTTGACCCTATGAGGCCGATCATCAAAATGAGCGAGAACGTGAACAGCATGACACCGACCCTCATTCTTCGATTAGTTCTGTTTCTTCGGGTTTTTCGGTGCCTACCTGTGCGTCAATCCACGCCGACCATTCGTCGGTAGACATCGGCGTAACCTCGTCGTCAACCTGCACGCTGACCGTGCCGTCGGGGTAAAGCGTTTTTAGTTCTTGTCGTGTCCATGTAGCCATCGTTGTCACCCGTTGTTGTATCCGTAAATGCGAAGTTTTCCGTTTGAGAATGTGCCAGACGGCATGAACAGCGTAAACCCCGTGTATTGGGTTGTCGTTCTAACTACGCCATTTGGTGTGTAGCCTGTGCCGTTGGTTCGACCTGATGCCGACCCTGTTACGTGATAAAAGGTGTACGCTGACAGATTTGGGCTAATTATGTCCATGTTCCATGACGACGTTGTGGTGTCGGTGAAACTGCATCGCCAAAAGTTAACTCCGGCGCCATTTTCGGCACTCAACGCAGTACCGTTGTAGCCATTAAAAATGCCCGAGAAATAGTAGTTACTTCCGGTGTCATTGTCCATTCTCATGTGCTGTGCGCCACCAGCAGCACCCTGAAAGTTACTGAACTTGACATGGTAATTCTCAAACCGTGAATCAAAGACGTTAGTAATTGTCAACGATGACAACGAACTACCGGGAGTGATCTCTTGAATAAACACCAAACCTGAAGAAGCGTTTAGGTCGGCTGCGGTCAGTACGTCGCCTGAAGAATACGGGAAACCCATGATGTCATCCTAGCCTGTTCTGATTGAGCACACCTAGTAGGTCGCTGTCGAGTGTGAATGATTGGTAATCGACAGCCGGCAGCAAGTCCAAAGTGATGGTGGTGCGGTGCGGTGTTGCGGAAATGGTGCGGCCACTGATGACTGTGCTGTCCGTTTGTTGTGTGGCGGTGCCGGTCGGTGTGTAGGTGACGGCTGCGGCCTGCCAGAGGCCATAGCGGACGTCTAAAAGTTGGGCAAGTTCTTCTTTGCTGCCGCTGTCTGTCGTGCCCCATTGGGCGCTGTCTACCTGAAGTTTGCGTGCCATGAAATGCACGTTCGCGAACCTCGCGACAATGTTGTCAGTCATGCGTTGCACATCGTTGTCGTCTGTCATCGCTGACGAACGAGCCGTGATCGACTTGGCGCCAATAGTGCCTGTCGATGTGTTGTCGGTCGTGTTGCTGGTGTTCGTTGTAAACACACTTGTCACAAACGCGTTGTTCAAAACTCGGTCAATGTTGTAGCCACGATCTATTTCGCCGACAGGTAGTTGGCCGGCTGGCGGTGTGTTCTCTGTGAAACTAAATGTGGTGGCGTCTGTGTCGGTGCGTGTCAACGTGTCACCGACCACACCAGCCCTGTAGAGGGCGTAGTCGTAGCCAAATGCGTCTGTGTACTGTTCGATCGTGGTCGGCCAAATCGTTGAGGGTACGCCGGCCTGCTCATATTTGAATTGGATATCGGCTAAGGCGTCGCCGGTTTCGCGGTACGTGCCGATCGTGACCGAACCTGGCGCGTATTCTTCGTTTCGGAGCGCCACAAAATAGAACGTGAACACACCCAGCGTTTGATTGAGTGCCGGTAATGAGGGGTAGCCGTAACTGATTGTGGCGGCGTTCATAGTGGCTTGTACACGTTCTGTCCATGAAATAGGGGTGCTGACGCTGCTGTCTGTTTGGGCGAACGCGCGGGCACCGACAGAGAACCAATCAAGAGCGGTGATAGTTACCACAGAGTTTGTGCCGTCGTCCGCTAAATCAAAATCGTCAATGATGCCGTGAAAGACCTGGGCGGTTTCGGTGCCGTTCACTGTGCATGTCACGAACACGGCCTGTTCAAACCAATTTGTTGATGAGTAGGTGCCGCCTGCGCCAGGTGTCAGCGCACCGTCAAAGTTGTTGAGTGTTAACACACACTGATGTGATGATGGCTGCATAAAGCCGAGCGGCTGTCTGATACTGATTCCTGTTGCGCGATCACTAAAATCTGTGGCGGTCGCTACGTCGCCGATATGCACAGCCCATTCAACAGTCAGGCTCATAGTTTCACGCTCTGAGTGGAACGAATCGGCAGAGTGCCACGCCTCCGGCCTTCACGTTCGATTGCTGACACAATGTCCGCACCGTTGGAGCCAGCCGGCATGTTTACTGTGACGTTCATTGTTCCACCGATGCTGCCGATTTTGTCGAGCGGTATGACGGCTTCTGGGCCTGCTTCGCCGACCAGGGCCGGTGTAGGGCCTGTGACAATGCCTCCTGTGGCAAGCGGTACAAGGCCGCCGAGGAAGCCTGCAGCCTTTTTGATTCCTCCTGCTGCGCCGCCCACGATGCCGCCACCAACGTCGCCAAGTTTGCCGGCAAAATCTGTGGCCGATTTGATTGCATCAACTAAGCCTTTTACAGCGTTGTAGACAGTCATCACGACACCAGAAATGATTTCGAACTGCAACACAAACGCATCTTTGACAAGTCCCAGGGCGCCTTTGATGTTGTCCCAGCCGCCCAGCACGTTGTCGAACACCCATTTAAGCGTTTCCCACCATGCCGTAAACAGTGTGGACAGCACGTCCAAAACGGTTGTGACCACGGTGCGGAATGTTTCGCTGTTTTCCCACGCATATTTGAAACCTGCAGCAAGGCCGGCGATCGCGACAGCGACCAGTGCGAACGGGCTGAGCAGTCCTGCGAACGCTGCGGCGAGCGCTGCGATCATGGCTATGACGGCTGCGCCAGCGAGCACCGCAAAAAACACTTTCACCACTTCGGTGTTGTCTTTCATGAACTGCACGATGCGATCAAATATGGGTTGCAGCACGTCACGCATTTGTTGAATGATGGGGCCGAGCGTGTCCGAGAGGCTTTGCCACGCGTTTTGGAAGGCTGGCACTATTTTGTTGTAGGCGTTCTCTAACGCTGGCACCAGCGTGTCCACAACCCAGGTGGTCACCTGTTCGAACACTGGCAACAGTTTTTGGCCTAGTTCCTCTTTGAGTTGTGAGAACGCGACACCCATTTTGTCGCTCGAGTTTGCGGTGGCTTCTGCTGTGCCGCCTACCTGCTGCTCGATTGCTTCCAAAATCATGTTTTGTGCTTCGAGCGTGTCGCCTGATTCGACGAGCGAGGCGATCAGGTTTTTTTGTTCATCTGTGAACGTGACACCTGAACGTGTCAATGCTGTGAGGCCGGTAATCGGGTCATTGAGTGCTTTGCCGAGTTGGACAGCGTTTGTTTCTGCGGTGCCGAACCCTGCCGCCGCCAAGTCGATAGACGCCTGAGTGGCGCGGTCAAATGACGAGCCAACATCGCCGGCTGTTTCAGCGATCTCTGAGAACGTGAGCAGGGTGGCTTGTGCCTGTTTGATTTGGTTTTGATCTATGCCGGTCTTGCGTGCGATCTGATTCGCGAGGTCTTTAATGCGTTTTGTTGCTGTTTTGGATTCGTCACCAAACACACCCATTGACTCAGCAATCTGGTCAATTCGTGCGTTCGATGTAGCAGCAGCCTCACCAGCCTCAATCAAATCTTTGCCGACAGCGACAGCGCCCACACCCACAGCGGCCAAACCCAAACCGATTTTGCGACCAGCCTTCGCCAAACCGTCAAACGACTTTTTGGTTTTCTTGGAGAACGTGTCAATGTCTTTCGTGGCGTTCGATAACGCCTTTTTGTTCCACTCAGAAATAATTGGGACGGTGATAGCCATTAGCGCATCTCCCTGTTGATCGTGTCCTCTACGTCAGCAATAGCCGCTATCACAGCATCCTGCACATCGCCTAGACGTTTCTCAGCAGCCGGCCACAGCGTTCGTGATGCTGTGCGGCTCTCATCAAGTTTGCGAATCATTGCCTGGCCTCTGGCGGCGTTCTCTGAGCCTTTACCGGCACCACCGGCTTTGCCGGCCATGTCATAGATTGCGCCTGCAGCGTTCGTTTGCACAAGTGCCAACAGTTTAATTTTTTCTTGCTGCTGGCCGGAGCGGGTGCGTTGTGCGGTGTTGCGTTGCGACACTTTAATGCCACGCTTCACTTTGCCTGGGACGTAGCCGCCTTTCCAGCCATACCAGTTCGTGAGGGGTTTGGCGGTAGGGACAAGGCTGCGGGCTTCGTTGACGAGCGGGTCAGCCGCCTTTTTCATTGACCTCACTAACTCTTTTTTGAGTTCTTTATCAACACGGCCCAATGTGCGTATGGCGTCGGCAACACCTTCGGCTTCAGCGGCTACGCCTAGTGATGCTTTTGCCATGTTTGTTTTGTTCTTTCAGTACGTCTACCACGGTGGCAAGGTCTGCTGCTTCAAATGGTATTTCATGCGGCCACCAGCCGACGACCACTAGCACTTCTGCTAGTTGTCGCCTGTAGGTGCCGCTTCGGTAGGGTGCTCGGTTTCACCGTCCACTAGTTCGAGGGTCACAATTTTTTTGCAGAAATCGTCATAGACGGCTGGCACCACGACCTTGTTCAGTTTGCAGGCTTCATAAGCCAAATAGGCAAGGTCGTCGAACCCTATGCCGTCTTGAAGGTTCGCTACTTTCTGTTTCGTTTTGCGTTCCCACAAAAGCCAGCAGTAAAGCGTTGTCGATACTTCGAACGGGCCTTCGCCCATGTCCACGCTGAGAGTTAGTTGCATGTCGGCTATGCCTTAACTCAGGAGGTTGCACGGACGTAAGAGCCGCCAGTGAAGGTGAGGTCGATGGTTTGAAGTTCCCCCAGCGAACCGTTAATAGGTGTGATGCTTTCGAGGTAGGTTCCAGTGAACGTGTACTCGGGATTATCGGCTGCTGCGGTGGTGCTCGACGTTGCGTACACTTCGACTGTGGTCTGTGTTCCGACGAGCGCAGAGAGGTTTTCTTCGACTTCTGCGGCGCCGTATGCGAGCATGAGGGTGCATGACACCTCGTGATTGCCGAGGCCGGCGGTGTAGGTGCGTGCGCCGTCTGCGAACGAGGTGGCCTCTAATGATTCGAAGTTGATTGTGACGGTGGCGCTAGTGCATTGGTCGCTGTAATCAACAGAGTTGATGAGCAGAGCCGGTTGGCTTAGAACGGTTGTTGTTGCCATTGTTAGTTTCTCCTTGTCGAGAGTCTGACTGTTATGTCATATGAGGGGACGACTTGTTCCCCTACTTGGGTGGTTGATGGTGTGAAATCTACGACTGCGATGGTTTGCAGTTGGTGAATGGTGTCGAACGTGGTGAGCAGGTAGTCGGCGGCGTCTTGGTTGCCTGGTGGGGCTGCCAGAACACGAAGCCTGATCGTTACGTCCACAATGTTTTCGTTGAACGCTTCGCCTGTCGGTAACTCGCAAAATACGCTGAGCGGCCTGGCGTTGCGCGGGTCGGTCACGACGACCAGCCCAGCATCAGCCAACGCCGTGGTGACGCTGCTGTAAGCGGCTGCGAGGATGCCTGTGGCGGCCATTAGCCCACCTGCGGCCGGTTGATGCCCAACAGTTGCATAATGCGAGCAAACGAACCGAACGGTGTCGCGCCGCCCATCTGATCGAACGACGCAAAACTGTCCACACTGCCTCGCTCACGGTAGAGCGCCGCTGCGTAGAGTGTTGTGCCGAGTGTGACTGCGCCGTTGGGGGATGCGTCTGCGTTGTCATGGTAGCCGGCCTCTGCACGTCGCCTGTAGGCGAACACGTTGGCCGCGCTTACACACGTCGCGATATAGGCCGTATCGTTCGCTGTGGCTGCAGAAATACCTAAGAACTCTTCAACGTCGGCGCTCGTTATCCATGTCGGTTCGGGTTCCCACCGTACTTCGCCGCTGTCCACACCGTAAGCAAGGTCGGCGCCGGCGTTCGGAAAGATAATTTGGTTAGGTCGGTAAACGTCAAAATCAAAGACAAGTTCGCCTTCGTCGGTGACTCTGACTAGTTCGTATTCGACGAGTGACCACACGGTTTGGCCGTTGCCGTCTAAGCCTCGGGTGCTGTTCGTGACGTTGATGGCGTTGCCAAGCGGTATTGCTGGCAACGATTCGAGGGTTTGGAGCACGCCATAACCGTCGACTCTCGACGATTGCGTGATGTCATAAGTGGTCATGACGTGCCCCTTGCCCTTGTGCGTCGATCAGACGAAAGCGGCCTTGACGTAACGGCTGCTGTCCAACATGAGCGTGGCAAAGTAGCCGAGCCATGAAATATCGGTGCCACGAATCTGTGCGTTCTGTACCCGCAAGAAGCCTTTTTGCTGCTCAAAGATTTCAAAACCGATCGTGTCACCCAAAATCATGGTGCCGTTGCCAGTGTTGTCAAAGTTCGTATCAACGACAACTTGAAGGCCGAACGCTGTCATCTGTGCTGACGCTGGCGTCATTGACCCGAAAGCGTTCATGGGTGAAACCATTGGGAACAATGGCCGGCCAGAGCCGTCCTCGAGTTTGCCGAGTGCCTCCCAGTTCGCTGCAGACAGGAACAGGTGGGTTGGCAGGTGGCCTCCGTTGCCTACGCCGGTAAGGATGTCGCCGGCTGCGCCGTACAGCCAAGTGAGCCATTCGGTTGGGTCGCCAATGTTGGCTGCAGTGAAGTTGCTGGTGGTCGTTGCTCCTGCGACGAGTGCGTCTGCTGCGACGTTGTCGGTGGTCTGTGAGTAGACGCGACCCATGTCGCTGAGAATCAAACCAATGATCTCGGGCGATGACCAGTCGGCGATCTGTTCTGACACGGTGACATAGCCGCCGTATGAGGCTTTCGTTACCTGGTTTTCTTGCACTTCGAATTCGCCGGCCTGAAGCGTAACGAGTTCGGATGATTGTGCAGCCATTGAGGTGTGGGTGCTGACTGATGGGCGAATGAATACTTTGCCTGAACCTGGCATCCCCTTCGCGCCGAACGCGTCGACGACGGGGCGCTGTGCCAGATAGTTGTTGTACACCTCGCCGACAATTGGCT
>WLWH01002117.1_pt1 | contig 11623 bp, 8 predicted proteins | sample 6712741 | NCBI WGS metagenome assembly WLWH01 (sample SAMN12718694, study PRJNA515312) | sponge metagenome | isolation source: marine sponge | host: Mycale hentscheli | place: New Zealand: South Island, Marlborough, Capsize Point | collected 2003-05-01 | reverse complement strand
TAGGTGATAAAAAATTAGTATTAAATACTAAAATTGAAAACTGGAAGTTTGTAAATAGGTTAGCTAGGGTTGTAGAAACCCCAGCTGCCTTTTCAACACCTATAAAGAAAGGTGCTATAATAATCATACATCAAAATGTTTTTAGAACGTTTTATGATATGAAAGGTGAAAAGAAAAAAAGCAGATCTTATTTTAAAGATGATTACTATTTCTGCGCAGTTGACCAGATTTATTTATATAAAAATAAAAACAATTGGAATACTATAAACAATAGATGCTTTGTAACACCTATAAAAAGCAGACAAGATCTAACGCTTGATAAAGAGGCTAACCTTATTGGTATACTTAAATACGGCAATAAGTCCTTAGAAGCGCTTAATATAAACCCAGGAGATCTTGTGGGGTTTACTCCTAACAGTGAGTGGGAGTTTTTAGTCGAAAATAAACGACTTTATTGTATGAAATCTAATGATATTGTAATTAAGTATGAATACCAAGGAAACGAAGAAGAATATAATCCAAGCTGGGCAGCGAGCGGTTGAGGAGTTAATCAAGGTGGCTAAAGAAGCTATTGTTGATTCAGATGATGACATATCAGCTGATAGACTTAAAAACGCTGCAGCTACTAAAAAGCTTGCTATATTCGATGCCTTTGAAATACTTAGTCGCATTGAAGAAGAAGAGAACTTATTAAACGATAAACCAAAAGAAGTTAAAGAAGAAAGAACTTTTAGAGGTTTTGCTGAAGGTAGATCTAAGAAGTAATGTACGAACAAACATTATATAAAGTATTAAAAGATCATATAAAGCCTAAGGTTTTAAAACGTATGAACCGTTATAAGAAATGGGATTACGGTTATAACAAAGAGCATGACATTATTGTTATAAGCAAAGACGGTACAATAGGTGATATATACGAAATACAAAACTTAAAAATAGCTTTACCAAAAGTTAATAACATACATAAGTTTGAAACTAATAAATGGGAATACACAGAATACCCTAAGGTATTAAAAAAAATAAAGTCTGTATTTGATTGGGAAGAGTATCCGCTAGACTTTAAAGAAAAATGGTATGATTACATCGATAATGAGTTCGTCCGCAGGGAAGAAGGCTTTTGGTTCTATAATAAGGATGTGGCTACTTACATTACTGGTACTCACTATATGTACTTGCAGTGGAGCAAAATTGACGTTGGGCAACCAGACTTTAGGGAATCAAACAGATTATTCTACATATTCTGGGAAGCTTGTAAGGCCGATCATAGGTCATATGGAATGTGCTACCTTAAGAATAGACGATCTGGATTCTCATTTATGGCGTCCGGGGAGTGCGTTAATATGGCAACCATATCAAGCGATTCTAGGTTTGGAATATTATCAAAGTCTGGACCTGATGCGAAGAAGATGTTTACAGACAAGGTGGTACCGATATCGGTTAATTACCCCTTCTTTTTCAAGCCGATACAGGACGGTATGGACAGGCCAAAGACAGAACTCGCGTATCGCGTCCCCGCGACGAAATACACGCGTAAAAAACTCGAGAACAATGAGACTCTTAGAGAACTCGATGGGCTCGACACCACGATCGACTGGAAGAACACGGGCGACAACTCGTACGACGGTGAAAAACTCAGGCTACTCGTCCACGACGAGAGCGGTAAATGGGAGCGTCCGACGAACATCCTCAACAACTGGCGGGTCACGAAAACCTGTTTACGATTAGGTAGCAGAATTATAGGTAAGTGCATGATGGGTTCAACAAGTAACTCATTAGACAAAGGTGGTGATAACTTTAAAAAACTATATAATGACTCAGACGTTACGCAAAGAAACGCCAATGGACAGACTCGCTCGGGACTATATAGCTTGTTTATACCTATGGAATGGAATTACGAAGGATACATCGATTCTTATGGATTACCTGTATTCGACACGCCCGCCAAGCCATTGGAAGGGCCGCAGGGCGAGCAAATAGATTTTGGTGTAATAGAATATTGGAATAATGAAGTAGACGGTCTTAAGAAAGATCAAGACGCTTTAAATGAATTTTATAGACAATTTCCACGCACAACTAAGCACGCGTTTAGAGATGAATCAAAAGAATCTTTATTTAATCTAACTAAAATTTATGAACAAATAGATTTTAACGAAGATCTTAAAAACTCAATAAGCGTAACTAAAGGGTCTTTTCAATGGCAAGATGCTAAGCAAGATACTGATGTTATATTTGTTCCAAACAACGACGGTAGGTTTTTAATAACTTGGGTTCCACCTAGTCACTTGCAAAATAAAAAGTATAGTAAAAATGGTATAAATCACCCTGGTAATGCGTATATGGGAGCATTTGGTTGTGATCCATATGATATATCAGGTACAGTGGATAAAAGGGGTTCTAAAGGATCTTTACACGGTCTTACTAAGTTCTCAATGGAAGACGTGCCTCCTAATCATTTCTTTTTAGAATATATAGCTAGACCACAAACAGCTGAAATATTTTTTGAAGATGTTCTTATGGCTTGTGTTTTTTACGGCATGCCAATACTTATAGAAAATAATAAACCAAGAATATTGTATTATTTTAAAAGAAGGGGTTATAGAGGTTTTTCAATGAATAGACCTGATAAAAAATACAATAAATTATCTGTAACAGAAAGAGAGCTCGGCGGTATACCAAACTCTAGTGAAGATATAAAGCAAGCACACGCATCTGCCATAGAAACATATATAGAGCATTTTGTTGGACTAAAAGAGTCTGGTTATGGTGACGTTTATTTTCAAAGAACATTAGAAGACTGGGCTAAATTTAATATAAACAATAGAACAAAACACGATGCTTCTATTAGTTCTGGATTAGCTTTAATGGCTTGCAACAAGCACAGGTATTATCCTGTAAATAAAAAAATTATAGAACCTGTAGATTTAGGTATCAAAAGATATGACAACAGGGGAACTACATCAAAAATAATAAGTTAAATGAATATATACACTAATTCAAATAGCGCTTTTCCAAGTCAAGTTGTTAGCGATGCTGAAAAAGCAAGTCTGGAATACGGCAGTCAAGTAGCTATGGCTATTGAATATGAGTGGTTCAAATCTGGTCGAACAAACGGTAATGCGTATTTGACCAACTGGAATAACTTTAATACTCTTAGATTATACGCTAGAGGAGAGCAACCTGTTCAAAAATACAAAGATGAATTGTCTATTAATGGCGATTTGTCTTATCTTAATTTAGACTGGAAACCTGTACCTATTTTATCTAAATTTGTAGATATTGTTGTAAATGGTATATCAGCTCACTCTTATGATATAAAAGCTTACGCTCAAGATCCTGAATCTATTAAAAAAAGAACTGAGTATGCTTCTAAAATATACGAAGACATGCTGGCTCAAGATTATTTAGAAAATATAAAAAACAGTTTTGGCATAAACCTGTATCAAACTTTAAATCCTGAGTTACTTCCTGAAAACGAAGAAGAGTTAGAATTACATATGCAGCTTTCTTATAAACAAAGCATAGAAATAGCTGAAGAAGAAGCTATATCTTCTGTTATGGCTCAAAATAAGTACGAGCTTATTAAGCGTAGATTAAACATGGATTTAACAGTTTGCGGTATAGCAGCTGCTAAAACTAATTTTAATACAGCAAATGGTATTACTATTGACTACGTAGATCCAGCTTATATGGTTTATTCTTATACTGAAGATCCGAATTTTGAAGATATATACTATGTTGGAGAAATAAAATCTATAACAATACCAGAACTTAAAAAAGAGTTTCCAAACATTTCTAAACAAGAATTAGAGCGTATACAAAAAATGCCAGGAAATAGACAATACGTAACTGGCTGGGGTGGATACGATGAAAACACTGTTCAAGTTTTATATTTTGATTATAAGACTTATCATAATCAAGTTTTTAAAATAAAACAAACAGATCAAGGGTTAATGAAAGCTATTGAAAAGCCAGATACATTTAATCCGCCAGAAAATGATAACTTTGAAAGAGTTTCAAGATCTATAGAGGTTTTATATAGCGGCGCTAAAGTGTTAGGTACTGATACAATGCTTAAATGGGAATTAGCTGAAAACATGTCAAGACCTTATGCTGACACTACAAAGGTTAAAATGAATTATGCTATTTGCGCGCCTAGAATTTATAAAGGTAGAATAGAATCACTAGTGAGTAAATGTATTGGTTTTGCAGATATGATTCAATTAACTCATTTAAAGCTACAACAAGTAATGTCTAGAATAGTACCAGATGGTGTTTATTTAGACATGGACGGTTTAGCTGAGGTTGACTTAGGTAATGGTACAAATTATAATCCAGCAGAAGCATTGAATATGTACTTTCAAACTGGTAGTATTGTTGGTAGATCTCTAACGCAAGACGGTGATATGAATCCTGGTAAAGTACCTATTCAAGAATTAAACTCTAGTTCTGGTCAAGGTAAAATACAAAGTCTTATAAATACATATCAGTATTATTTACAGATGATACGTGATGTAACAGGTCTTAATGAAGCTAGAGATGGTAGCACGCCAGACAAGAGCACGCTAGTAGGTTTACAAAAAATGGCAGCTAATGCTTCTAACACTGCTACTAGACATATAAAGCAATCATCTTCTTATTTAACTCTTAGAATAGCAGAAAATACAGCTCTTAAAATTGCTGATGCTTTAGAGTTTCCGTTAACAGCAGAGTCTTTAACAAACTCTATTAGCAATTACAATGTTAATACTTTAAAAGAAATTGTAAATTTAAATTTACATGATTTTGGTATATTCTTAGAATTAGAACCAGATGATGAAGAGAAAGCTCAACTAGAACAAAATATTCAAGTGGCTCTACAAGGTGGAGGTATTGATCTAGAAGACGCTATAGATTTAAGACAGATTAAAAATCTTAAATTAGCAAATCAACTTCTTAAAGTTAAACGTAAATCAAAAGCAAGGCAAGATCAAGAAAATGCTCAAGCTAATATTAGAGCTCAAGCTGAGTCTCAGGCAGATGCTAATGAGAAAATTGCAATGAATGAAGTTCAAAAGCAAGAAGCAATTAGTGGTTCTAAAGTTCAATACGAGCAGTCTAGAACACAAATGGAGATTCAAAAAATGCAAATACAAGCACAACTTGATCAACAAAAAATGCAAATGCAGCATCAGTTTGACATGGAATTAGCTAGATTGCAGTCTGAAGCTCAGGGTCAAAAAGAACAGCAAAGAGAAGCTGCTAAAGATAAGCGTATAAAAATGGAAGGTACGCAACAAAGTGAAATGATAAGTCAAAGAAAAAACGATGGCTTACCAATAGATTTTGAAAATCAGCCAGAAGCTGGTATGAACGCGTTTATGTAAAACGTTATTTAATTATTTAATTATATTATATTATGTCAGAAGTAAAAACAAATGAACCTGTTAAGCAGGAAGGTGAATTCAAATTAAAAAAGAAAACAACACCTAAAAAATTCAACGAAACAAAAGATAGCATTACAAAAGTAAATGTTAATCCAAAAGAACCTTTGATTGAATTAGAACCAGAGGTTAAGAAAGTAGTAATTCCAAAACAAGAAGAAAAAGAAGATGCCATTCAAATCGGACAAACAAAGGAGGTATCTGTGGAAAAACCATCCGGAGATAGCGCAACGGTGGGAGAACCTGTACAAGAGTCCAACGAGGATGTTGAAGGGTTTTCTCCGATCCAAGAAGTAACAGAAGCTGAAGTTAAACAAGTTGAAGCAGAAGTTAAAGAAGCTATAAGAGATGAAAAAGTATTAGGCAAACCATTGCCAGAGAATATTGAAAAGCTGGTTTCATTTATGGAAGAAACAGGTGGGACAATAGAAGATTATACTCGTCTAAATGCTGACTACAGCAATGTAGATGATAAAACTCTTATTAAAGAGTATTACAAAAAAAATAAGCCTTATTTAGATTCTGAAGATCTTGATCTTTTGTTAGAAGATTTTGACTATGATGAAGACATCGATGAAGAAAGGGATATACGCAAAAAGAAACTTGCGTTTAAAGAAGAAGTTGCGAAAGCCAAAAGCTTTTTAGAGGAAACCAAGAGTAAATATTACGACGAGATCAAGTTGAGACCGGGCGTTACTCAGGAACAACAAAAAGCTATGGATTTTTTCAATAGATATAACAAGGAGCAAGAACAAGCTGAGCAACAGCATCAAATGTTTAAGGATAATACAAAAAAGCTTTTTAGCGATGATTTCAAAGGTTTTGATATCAATGTTGGTGAAAAGAAATATAAGTACAATATTCAAAATGTTGATAAAGTTGCAGAAAACCAGTCTAATATAACAAACCTCGTTGGGAAGTTCCTAGACGAAAATGGTAATGTTCAAGACGTTAATGGTTATCACAAAGCTATTTATGCTGCTGAAAACGTAGATAAGATTGCCGCTCATTTTTATGAGCAAGGAAAAGCTGACGCTGTAAAAGACGTTGTAAACAAATCAAAAAACTTGAGTGACACTAAAGCTAGGACTAGTCAAGGTGATGTGTTTATTGATGGATTTAAAGTTAAAGCTATTTCAGGTGCTGATTCTACAAAACTTAAAATAAAAACTAGAAAATTTAACTAAAAAATTAAACAATTATGAGTTTAACTCCTCAATTTGGAAGTTTGATTCCAAGTCCTGCACAGGAACTTTTGAATTCAAACTACCTACAATTTAACACTGGTGCTGCTGCAACTGGTGGCGATACATTCGCTCAGCAGTATTTGCCAGAAATTTATGAACAAGAAGTAGAGCGTTATGGAAATAGAACGCTATCTGGCTTTTTAAGAATGGTTGGCGCTGAAATGCCAATGACATCTGATCAAGTAATTTGGTCTGAACAAAATAGATTACACATATCTTATGATAATTGTACTTTTGCCGCTGGTGTAATTACAGTTGCTCCTGCAGCTGGATTTCCAGGCGTACAAAACGTTATATCAGAAAATGATACTGTTGTTCTTTTAGACACTGCTACAGGTGCTGAAGAAAAAGGTATTGTTACTAATAGCGTGTTAGGTAGTGCTGCTGCCGCAGGTACAATTGCTGTTGCTGGATTTGGTGGAGCTGCCGTAGTAGGTGGAGCTGCTTTAACAAGTGGTAGTATTAAGGTATTTGTATACGGTTCTTCTTACGCAAAAGGAACTAGCATGCTTGCTGGTGGTACTATTGCTGCTGGAACTCAACCTAGAAATTCCGTACAACCTCAACTTACTCAATTTTCTAACTCACCAATTATCCTAAGAAACCAATACGTAGTATCTGGTTCTGACATGGCTCAAATTGGTTGGGTAGAAGTTGCTACTGAAGATGGTGCTTCTGGATACTTGTGGTATTTAAAAGCTGAATCGGAAACTAGATTACGTTTTGAAGATTACTTAGAAATGAGTATGATTGAAAGTGAATATAACCAAGCCGCCGTAGGAGCTGGTGTAGGAAGTGGTCTTGTACCAGGATCTGAAGGTTTATTTGCTGCTATACAATCTCGTGGTAACGTAGAAGTAGGATTTACTGCTGCTGCTGGACTAGATGAATTTGATGCTATTTTGAAAAACTTAGATACTCAAGGCGCTATTGAAGAAAACATGCTTTTCTTGCAAAGACAAACAGCTCTTGATTTTGATGATATGCTAGCTGCAATCTCTGGTGGAACTGCCGGTGGTACTGCATTTGGTTTATTTGAAAACTCTGAAGAAATGGCATTGAATCTAGGGTTCAGTGGTTTCCGTAGAGGATCTTATGATTTCTACAAAACTGACTGGAAATACTTGAACGACGCTTCAACTCGTGGAGGTATTGTTGGTGTTAATTCAATTGAAGGTGTATTAGTACCTGCTGGAACATCAACAGTATATGATCAAGTGCTAGGAACTAATATCCGTAGACCTTTCTTGCACGTACGATACAGAGCTTCACAAGCTGATGATCGTCGCATGAAGTCTTGGTTAACTGGTTCTGCTGGTGGTGCATTTACATCTACTTTAGATGCTATGGAAGTAAACTTCCTATCTGAAAGATGTTTAGTAACACAAGCTGCTAACAACTTTGTATTATTCAAAGGTATCTAATTACCTTAAATTAAACTTTAGGGTTACATAGTGAGCGTAGCCCTAAAGTTTTTATTAACTATTTAATTTTATTATATTATGGCTAAAAAAGCTAAAGCAGAAGCTGTTGAGGTTGCACCTCAAGAGGTAGCAGTAAAAGCTGCACCAAAAAAAGAAGTAAAACCAGCTAAACCAAGTTGGGAAATTAAAGATAGAGTTTATTACTTAAAAGGTAATAAAAATCCTTTAACATTAACAATACCTAGTAGACATACTAAAAAACATTCTTTACTATATTTTGATAAAGAAAATGGTAAACAAAAAGAAATTAGATATGCTACTAATCAAGATTCACCATTTGTAGATGAACAAAAAGGTGAAGCAACTTTAGGTCACATTATGTTTAAAGACGGTGATTTAAAAGTTCCAAAAGAAAAACAAAACTTACAAAAATTACTTTCATTATATCACCCATTAAAAGGTAGATTATATGAAGAGTTTAGTGCTGTTGAAGAAGCTGCTGATGATTTAGATATTTTAGATCTTCAAATTGACGCTTTAAATGCAGCTAGAAATATGGATATTGATCAAGGTGAGGCTATATTAAGAGTTGAGCTTGGATCTAAAGTAAGCAGTATGAGTTCTAAAGAAATAAAAAGAGATTTATTATTGTTTGCTAGAAATAATCCACAATTATTTATTAGCTTGGCTAATGATGATAATGTTCAATTAAGAAACACAGCTATTAGAGCTGCTGAAGCAGGTATAATTAATTTATCACCAGATCAGCGTACCTTTACTTGGGGTTCTAACGGTAGAAAATTAATGAACGTACCTTTTGATGAAAATCCTTACTCTGCATTTGCAGCGTTTTTAAAGACAGATGAAGGTGTTGAAATCTATAAATCTATAGATAAAAAACTATAAAAACAAGTGATACTAATACAAGGCGGTTACGGCCGCCTTTTTAGTATATTAAAAAAATTAATATGGCAATAAACGTAAATACTGTTTATAATACAGTGTTGTCTATACTTAATAAAGAACAAAGAGGTTATATAACTCCAGATGAATTTAATAAGTTAGCTACACAGGTACAACTAGAAGTTTTCGAAAACTATTTCGAGGATATGAACCAACAATTACGTGTGCCACAGACTACTAATGAATATGCAAATCGTCAAAAAAATGTTGATGATTGCATTTCTATTTTTAAAACAATAGCAAGTCCAACATTAGTAGGTGTTGGTAATGTATTAACAGCTTCTGTTACAGCTGGTGGTACATCATATTTACAACGTGAAAATGTAGCAACAACAGGAGGTTCTGGTTCTAATCTTACACTTAATACTTTTTTAACTATACCTTCTTTTAATATAACAAATGCAGGTACAGGTTATTCTAGTGCTTTAAATTTAGCTACAACAGTAGCACCCGCTGGTGGAAATGGGTTAACTGTTAATATAACCTCTGTCAATCCTACAACTGGCGCTATTCAAGGTATAAATATAAATAATCCAGGTTTAGGTTATTCAGCTAATGATGTTGTAACTGTAGTTCAAAATACTAATACAACAGCTGAAATAACTTTAAACACTGTAAGTAACGGTATTATATCTAATATAACAATAAACAATGGTGGATCTGGTTATGCAGTTGGAAACACTGTAACAATAGCAGGTGGTAGTGGAACTGCTACAGCTCAAGTAAATTCAATAAATGAAGTTGCTTATTTTTTACCTCCATCAAATCTACACAGAATAGGTACAGTTATATATAAAGATGAAAAAGAAATAGAAAGAATAGAACGAAATGATTTATTACAAATAAACATGTCTAATCTTACTAAACCTACTACAACATATCCAGTTTACTTATATGAACAAGCTAGTCAAGGCATTGATGGAAATAACACTGGACAATCACATATTTATGTATATCCAAAAACAATATTATTAGCATCTGATATATCTATATCTTATATTAGAAAACCTGCTGATGTGCAATGGGGATTTACAGTTGGATCATTAGGTCAATATGTATATAATTCATCTACATCTACACAATTTGAATTATTAAACACTGAGCAAAATGAAGTTATATTAAGAATATTAGCTTACGCAGGTGTTGTAATAAAAGATCCAGAAATAGTACAAGCAGCAGCTAATGCAGTACAAGCAGAAGAAATTAATTCAAAAAGTTAATAAATGGCATCAATAACAGAAACTAATCAACAATATTATCAAGGTGCTCAACCTTTTTTAGCTGTATCAGGTCAAACTGATTTTTTAACAACATTTGACACTGATTTAGTATTAGGTGATATAGATCCTGCTAATGCAGACTATGCTTTAAATAACTTTAAACTTTATGCAAGCGCTAATGGTTTACCAGGTAATTTTACAGAAGTTACAACTGGTTATAATGTTATAGGTAATACTATAAAATTTACTGTATCTCCATTTGCTACAACACCTTATATAGTTGTACAGCTTAAATCATTAGATGGTGGTAATTATGGAAACGGTGATGCTTATGGTATGACTGTTGAAAATAACTACGGTAGTTATGAGTATATAAAAATAAGTGATATAGTTAATAACTTTTTAATTGCTTATGTAGGAGCTGGTAAATTAATATCTAACGTACAAAGAACAGATGTTATATTTCACGCTAAAAGAGGTTTACAAGAATTTAGCTATGATACTTTAAAAAGTATAAAATCACAAGAGCTTACAATACCAGGTGGTCTTAGCGTTGTGTTACCACAAGACTATGTTAACTATGTTAAAGTATCTTGGATAGATCAACTAGGCGTTAAAAGACCTATATATCCAACAAACAATTTAACTGTAAGTCCTTATGAAAATCCTGTACAAGATGCTCAAGGCGTAGAAATACAAGATAACTTTGGTAACAATATCGAAGGTGAATCAATAACAGAAGAGCGTTGGAAAAATGCAAACGATAAGCTTATAAATCAAAACATATTTGATAATATGGACGATTACGCTTATTGGGCTAATTACAATGGTATAAACGGTAGCTGGAACTGGGGTCATTTATATGGATTAGATCCTCAGTATTCACAAGTAAACGGTTGGTTTAACTTAAATTACAGAGAAGGCAAGATGAGTTTTTCAAGTAATTTAGCAAATAAACTAATTGTATTAGAGTACATCTCTGATGGCTTAGCATATGACATTGACACTAAAGTACCAAAGCTAGCAGAAGATGCTCTATACGCTTATATATTACACTCTATTATATCCACTAGAGCTGGACAGCAAGAATATTTAGTACAAAGACTTAAAAAAGATAAAAGTGCTAAACTAAGAAATGCTAAAATAAGATTATCTAATATTAAACTTGACGAGATAGTTCAGGTTATGAGAGGTAAATCTAAATGGATAAAACATTAAAATTAAATGGCAGAAATTAAAAACAATTTTATAAGATCCAAAATGAATAAGGACCTAGATGCTAGGCTTATTCCAAATGGTGAATATAGAAATGCTATAAATGCTCAGATCAGTAGATCAGAAGGTGAAGG
>WLWH01002114.1_pt1 | contig 11646 bp, 8 predicted proteins | sample 6712741 | NCBI WGS metagenome assembly WLWH01 (sample SAMN12718694, study PRJNA515312) | sponge metagenome | isolation source: marine sponge | host: Mycale hentscheli | place: New Zealand: South Island, Marlborough, Capsize Point | collected 2003-05-01 | reverse complement strand
TTTCATTGTCCAGTTCGCGAATATCTCGAGCTGGTGTGTCATGAGCCAAAGCTGCACGAGCGTCTCCCCCTGGCCAGGGTAGCGAGCCGCTACAAATTTCATAAGCAGTGACACCAAAGGAAAAGATGTCGAGTCGGTGGTCAGATTGCCGCCGTCGAATGACCTCTGGAGCCATGTAGTTTGGCGTTCCGGTCCGGTTTCCGGGTCGGAGGAACGCTGGCTTATTCGGAACGGAAAGACCAAAATCAAATAACGTCGTCTTGCCTTCAGGACTCATCATCAGATTTCTTGGACAGATGTCACGATGAACAAACCCAGCCTCATGAACCACTGCGACACCTTGTGCTGTTTGCCGAATTAAATCAATTCGATTGTCTAGTGAGAGTGGATCACCTCGCTTTAAGCGAAAGTGCACGAGCATGCCGTCCAGAAAGTCTTGGACGATGAACTGTCCGCCGTCGTGTGTTTTGCCATGCTCACGGGTTTTGACGACATGGTCACCGACTATCAATTGACCGATTTCACCTTCAGTTGGTTTGTTCAATCCTTTAAATCGACTCTCTATTGGAGCAACCTTGTCCATGTTTGGAAGCTTCAGGCCCACGGTGATGCCAGACTCTTTGTCACGTGCCTTGTAGAATCGGGACATAGTCCCTGCAATGCCTTCACCAATCGGTTCGAAACGCTGCCATATATGAACTTTGGAAGTCCCTCCAAAATTAAATAATGGGCCTAGTAGGCTGCGGATGTTCATAAGCGGTGAAGCTGGCAAAAAATAAAATATGTGGTCAGTCACTTTTTAGTGACGACATTTCGGCATGTGCCTTGGCTAGCTCCGCTTCGATTCGTGGAATTTCTGCAGGATCGTCAGGCTGTTCTTTTTCGGCAGTTAAGAGTCGTTGGAGTTTGGTAATTTTCTGCTGAAGAACATCGATTCGTTTTTTTGTTTTCTTATCCATGAAATTAGCCTGACCGGGAAAGTCAATAAATTATTTATTCAACTCCGTTGCGTCGCTTGATTCATCAGGAGAGGCTGTTGTGTCAGGCTCACGGAAGGCAGATCCTGCCTCTGTACTTCTGTAACGGTTTTCCTCAGCCGTATCATTTGGAGCAGGATCAATGCCAAGTGGAATGCCGAGTTCTGGCCCAGAGGACTTATTTGGGCCTGTGTGTAGGTTCCGGAGCCATCCGGATAACATGATGATGGCAACGGCAAGCCCAAGGGTGACCCCAAGCCAGCGAGCACGATCACTTCGTATCCAGGCCGTACCAGAACCTCGGCCAACGAGCCCACTTGCAAAATAGAAAACGACCAAAGCGAGAAGAAACTTAACGCCAAATATAGTGTGGTAGCTTGTTTGCTTCATCCACTCACCATCACCCCATCCTTGAGATTTAACAGTGCTGTTAAAGAGAAGAAAGTTCGCCAGTCCACTCACAAGAAGAAGCGTAATACCGATAATAACCCAGGGCAGCCATTTTCGTCGGATACTTTCCTGCAGTTTTTCACGACTGTCTTCTTCGGTATCAGCCAGAGCAGGCAAAAGTGCGAAACGTGAAAAGCATAGTCCTCCAACAAGAATTACTACACCAAAAATATGCATCCATCGCAGCAGAAGTAAGAGGGCATCCATCGAGATTTCCAAGGGGAGGTATGTGGAATGTTTCTAAAACAAGCACCAACACGTTTTCACAAATGATGCATTACTATCTTAGTTATCACAAGAGCCAGGTGTCCAATGAAGAAGGCAAAGAGCGTTCTGCAGGGGTGATTTGCTACCTGGAATATTTTTTACGTAATACTACGCGAGAGCATGGCCAACTGTTTGATTTCACTCTGGCTGCACGAACAAACGCGAACAAGAGGAGTAGGCATGTTTTCTTGTGATCATTTAGGTGGACAACCAGCACATGAAAAATGGATGAGAGTTGCTCTCAGTGAAGCGAGGCAAGCTGTTGAGGAAGATGAGGTACCTGTTGGAGCGGTTGTTGTTGCTGCCGGCCGAGTGGTTGGTAGCGCTCACAACCAAAGGGAGCAGTTAGCGGATCCGACGGCCCACGCAGAGATGATTGCTTTGACACAAGCAGCGTCATCATTGGGTTCCTGGAGGCTCATCGACTGTGTGCTGTATGTCACACTTGAGCCCTGTCTCATGTGCGCCGGTGCGATAGTACAGGCAAGAGTACCAGTTGTCGTGTGGGGTGCTGGCGACCCGAAGGCTGGTGCAGTCGAATCCCTCTATCATCTTTTTGAAGATTCCAGACTCAATCATCAGGTTGAGCACGTGGGGCATGTTCTGGAGCAAGAATCCAGTGAACTGCTCTCAACTTTTTTTCGACAGAAGCGTCAGCAGCGTCGGCCAGAGTGAAAGCGTGTCCAGGATCTGCAAGCACGGGTCAAAACTACCTCTGATCGAGCGGGACAAACTCACGAAGTGTCTCGCCCGAATAGACTTGCCGTGGACGGCAGATTTTTTTTGTTGGGCTTCGGTGCATTTCCATCCAGTGGGCAATCCATCCAGGAAGGCGTCCCATTGCGAATAGAACCGTAAACATCTGTTCCGGTATGCCCATCGCACGATAGATGACGCCGGAATAGAAATCGACATTCGGATACAGTTTCCGTTCGATGAAATAGTCGTCTCCACGAGCGACCTCTTCCAGTTGCTGTGCAATATCAAACAAAGGATCGCAGCGATCAATTTTGGCAAGAAGTTTGTCACACGAAGCTTTTATGAGTGTTGCTCGTGGATCATAGTTTTTATAGACACGGTGTCCAAACCCCATCAGACGAAATCCAGAGTCTTTCTTTTTGGCAAGTTCTACATATTTTTTCACGTTGCCACCATCTGCCACGATTTGTTCTAACATCTCAACGCATGCTTGATTTGCGCCACCATGGAGTGGACCCCACAGAGCAGAGACACCTGCAGAAATACTTGCAAAAAGATTTGCATCGCTTGATCCAACCATGCGAACCGTTGATGTTGAACAATTCTGTTCGTGATCTGCATGCACAATAAGGAGCATGTCGAGCGCCTCGGCAAAGTCTGGGTCGATCTCATATTCCTCGCACGGCACAGCAAACATCATCTGCAGGAAGTTTTCGCAATACGAGCGATCATTCCGTGGGTATATGAGAGGCTGCCCAATTGACTTCTTATAGCTGTATGCTGCAATTGTTGGAAGTTTTGCAAGCAGGCGATGAACACTTACTTCAACTTGCTTCGGATCTCGAACATCCAATGAGTCTTGGTAAAATGTTGAAAGCGCGCCAACAACGCTACCGACAATAGCCATGGGATGAGCATCACGCGGAAAGCCGCTATAAAAGCTTCGCATATCCTCGTGAATCATTGAGTGATTTGACAAAGAATGGCGGAAAGTAGCTAACTCGTCCTTGGTTGGAAGTTCCCCATAAATCAGGAGATAGGCAACTTCAATAAAATCACAACGTGCCGCAAGGTCTTCAATTGGATATCCCCTGTAACGGAGAACTCCTTTTTCACCATTGAGAAATGTGATGCCGCTTGCCGTTGATCCGGTATTTACATATCCCTCATCAAGTGTGATATAGCCAGTTCCTGATCGTAAACGAGAAATGTCAATTGCCTTCTCACCCTCACTTCCGACGATGACTGGCAATTCGACAGGCTGCCCTTCGAGGGAAAGGCTTGCCGGCTCCTCGGATCGAGTTCCTGGCCAGGGCGTTGACCGAATTGAATTTGCTGTCGGGGCGCTCATGTGGCGGGGCTCCAAGGTCGTGTTGAGCGATCATCAGACCGCGTTTACGGCCCGATTGAACTCATTGAAGTAGTTTAGTCCTCAAGCGACCTGTCAGCAATCGACCTCAATGACGATAGGGTTTGCTTTAGTTATGGACTAATCGTGCCGCTGAAGTGCACGTTATCGGGTGACCGATGGTCTTCCAGCTATTTTGGTGTTTTTTTGTTCTTCATCGAACACAGTCCATATTGGTGTCCGGTCTTTCAGCCTATCCAGATATTCTTTTCTTGCATTTTCTTGCTTCTCTCTGCGAAGGCCCATTCGTATGGCAACCTGCGCGTCAATAAAAGGTGTTCTCCCAGCATCAGTTCGCTCAATGACACGGATAATGTGAAGTGAATTCTGATCGTCTAGAATTGAACTGAGCTCACCAATTGGCAGCGAAAAAATTGCCTTGTCGATGACTTCTGAAACTAAACTACCCTGAGTTGTCCATTCGTAGATCCCGCCATTAGAAGCTGTAGGGCCTTCAGATAATTCTTTTGCAACCTCTTCAAACGGGCGACCATTAAGGACATCATTCCCCATTGCAGCAAGTCGATTCCACGATTGATCTCTCGGCTGATTTTGACTGATTCTCACAGTTAACTGTTCGAATCGGGCTCGCGCCGGAAACTCATATTCATCAATATGATTCTGATACCAAGCAATCATTTCCGCATGAGGAATTTCTCCGGTCGTATTTGCGTTTTGTTGGATCCACTCCTGCGCGAGGGCTCTCTCGAAAAACATTTTTCGCATGCGCGCAAGTGACTGACCTTGCGTCCGCAACAGTTGTTCGTACTCACGGACAGACCCCACGCCTGCAGCCTGTACCATTTGAGGTAGTTGTTCTTTATCGAATGCCTCATCTACTTTTTCACGAATCTCTGGGAAATTTTCTTCGGGTATCACTCGACAAGCATCGACATAGACAAGAAGTGTTTCGAGGTGTTGATCAATTACCTGCTGATAGATTTTAAATCGGAGTTCAGCAATTTGCTCAGGACGAAGTCCAGGGGAAACTTTTTTAATCCATTCTGATGCCGCTGGAGTCATTAAGTCTCCTGCGAGTACCACCTCAGGCCCGACACGAGCGACAACTTGTGCCATATCAAGAGACTTCATGCCTAGCATCTCAACTTCTACCGAGCCAGTCGACTCGGCAGTGACTTGAGTTTTCTCGTAATCTGCGAGCACAACATCACTCGAGCCATGGTCGTTCTCTTTATGTTCTATGTCTCGAACGAGTGGGTTTCCGTCGTCATCGACAGGCTCTAGTGGCGCTCCCGGTTTCTCTAGAATACTCGAAAGTACATTTTTGCTGAGAGTCGACGGAATGCTTGTTGGCCAGTCGGATGGCCTCGAGATCGACTCAGGAATAGTCGGCATAACAGGCTGGAAAAGCTCTGGTGTTTCACCAGAGCCCTGAGGCTCATCGGCTACTGTTGCACAAGTCATGCACACGAAGATAGCGAGTGCACAAGTGATGGAGCGAAGATACAAGTAGTTCAAGTGATGCACGATATCGATGTAGGAGAAAGTTAAATAGTGGTATGTCAGCCGCCACAGTTCGTTGTAAAAGTGATTCGAACTCTACAGACCGAGGTACTTTCAAAAAAGGCTATATTCTGACCGGTAAGATAGAGAAGACAGAGCAGCCATTATTTGCATAAAAGCTATTTGAATTACCAAAAAAACAGTTCGTTTTAACGGATTGCGGGACGAGTGGTGGGTTTTTCTGGTTGCCAATTTTGGGTGTGAGCAGATGAACGCATCCCTTTATGGTAAAGCAGGTAATCTGTAGAGATCGGTAGTTTCTCTTATTGGCAAGCCGAATCAGATTAGATCTGTAAAGGCCCCCTCGCAAAGCTATTCAATCTGGAAAAGTTTTTTGACAGTCTGAAAGAGTTTGTCTTCGTCAGCATCAACACGCTCATGGATGGGTAAGACAACAGTTTTTTTTCCAACGACACGAGCCTCTTGTCCACTTAAAAGGCAACGCTGTCTCCATTTCTCAATGCAATGAATGTCATGATGACCAATGACAAGAAGTCCTGGCTGCTTGGAGATAGAGTCAATGCTCAGCGAGGATGCAATTATTCGTAACCGTGCAAGATCAAGCAGGCGATGGAAAGCCATCGGCAATGGTCCAAAGCGATCCTCTATTTCCGTTTCGAGGTCATCAACCTGTGACGGGGCTGCAGTTCGAGAAATTCGACGATAGAAGTCAATTTTTGATCGCAGGTCGGCTATGTAGTTTCTAGGAATCCACGCATCACCTGGCAGGTCGATTCTGACTGGTGGAGGGTCCTTTGGAGGGAGATTCTTCAATCCACAGACGGCATTTTCAAGGAGTCGACAGTAGAGTTCGTAACCCACGGCAGCTATATGGCCACTCTGCTGAGTGCCTAGCAGATTGCCAGCGCCTCGAATTTCGAGATCTCTCATGGCTAAAGAAAAACCGGCTCCGGTACTGGAAAACTCCTGAATCGCTCGAAGCCTTCTCGCCGCTGTTGATGTCAGTCGTGTCGATTCTTTCACAATAAGATAGCAGTAGGCTCGGTGATGTGATCGCCCAACTCGGCCCCTTAATTGATGTAAGTCAGCAAGCCCATAGTGGTCGGCTTCATCAATGAAAATTGTATTTGCTCTTGGTATATCAAGTCCACTTTCAATAATAGTTGTTGCTAATAGCAGTTGAGTTCGACCCGCAACGAAATCAACCATGACTTTCTCTAATTCACCTTCACGCAGTCTGCCGTGCGCTATCCCAATGGAAATATGGGGAGCAATCTTACGAATTTTATCTGCAACTTTTTGAATGTCATTGATTCGGTTGTGAACGAAAAAAATCTGTCCATCTCGGGCAAGTTCTCTATCAATGGCATGACGTAAAAGAGTTTCATCAAATCGGCAGGCCCGCGTTTCGACTGCAAGCCGATTAGCTGGTGGTGTTGTCAGGTTTGAAATGTCTCGAATACCTAACATTGCCATGTGAAGTGTTCGGGGAATTGGTGTGGCTGTCATGGTAAGAACATCAACACTGGCACGCATTGCCTTGAGCCGCTCTTTCACGTCAACACCAAATCGTTGTTCTTCGTCAACAACAAGAAGCCCTAGATTGTCGAAATGAATATCAGCCTGCGCAAGCCTGTGTGTTCCAACGACTATGTCAACAGTACCTCGTGCGATTCCTTCAAGTGTCTCACGCTCTTCATGAGACGCTGTGAGTCGTGAAAGACCGCGAATGGTAAACGGATATTCTGCAAATCGCTCAGTGAAGGTGCGACGGTGTTGTTCAGCTAAGATCGTGGTAGGCACCAAGACAGCCACCTGGTTGCCAGCTTCGGCAACCTTAAATGCTGCCCGCATAGCAAGTTCAGTTTTGCCAAATCCAACATCACCGCAGAGGAGTCTATCCATCGGCTTGAGCTGTTCCAGATCGCCTCGAATTGTCTCTATTGCTGTTGCTTGATCTGGAGTGGGGTCAAACTGAAATGATTGTTCAAACGCTTTTTGCCAAGGTGTGTCAGGTGGAAATGCTCGACCAGGTTGCTTCGCCCGTACTGCTTGAATCTCGAGCATGTCAGCCGCCATGTCGGCAACTGCTTTTTCAACAGCTAACTTTTGGCGTGTCCAGAGAGTCCCGCCGATCTTTGCAAGTTTGGGGCCAGTTTTGCCACCACCAACATATTTTTGTACCAATTCAATAGATGAGGCTGGCACATACACTCGAGTTGATTCTGCAAACTCAAGCTCAAGGAATTCCTCCGTCCGGCCATGTTTTTCAAGGAGCTTCAAGCCTTTATAGCGAGCTATTCCATGCGCGACATGAACAACAAAATCCCCTTCATTGAGATCGAGGAACGTGTCGATGGTTCGGGTGAGCCGATGTTTCGGCAATCTATTTCGCGGGGAATCTTGTCGGCGAAAAAGTTCAGCTGCAGAGATCAGCACCAGTTTGTCTGGAACGAGACGAAATCCGGCAGAGAGCCTCCCCTGTAAGAAGTGGAGGCGTCCAGCCCGAGCCGGAGCCGATGGAGATAAAAGCTCATTCAGCCGTTGTTCTTCAGCCTTTGTGGGCGCGGCGATCCAAACATCCTGGTCTTTTCCTACCGTATCGAGTTCATGACAGACTCGATCAAGTTGGCCAGTGAAGCGTTCGACGCTTTCAACGGCTAAATGGGCAGTTGCCTCAAGGCTTGCAGGAGCGATCGCAGATAAAATCACAGATGGAAAGCGATATACACGAGTGAAGAATTCTTCTGACTGAAGCACTCGTTCCATCGGAAGGATGGTAGCGAGTCGTTTCCCTTCATCTGACAGTTCCTGTGGTTCGACAAGGCTCCACCAGGTGCCAGGAGGTACAACATCCGTGAGCCATGCTCGTCGATTACTTTTGTTTAATGATTGCAGAGCGGTCAGGTCGACGGACTCTAGCGTTCGAACACTTCGTTGACTCACGGTATCGAATGTCCGAAGTGAATCAATTTCATCATCATTGAGTTCAAGTCGAACAGGACGCTCCCAGTCAGAGGCAAAAAGATCAATAATGCCACCCCGACGAGCAAAACTGCCGGGAGAATCAAGTGTGTCGACCTGTTGCCATCCTCTGGCCGAAAGCCATTCAGCTAATTCTTGAGGATCAACCTTGGCTCCAAGAGTGAGGTGTCGTGTGCTCTCCTCAATTTGCCGTGGGTCGGCAAGTGGAGTTAATACAGCCTGCATAGACGTGACTAAAATTCGCGGGCTTTCATCCGAGTAGTCCACTAGACGTTTGACGGTAGCCAGTCGTTGTGCTTCTGCTGGATCATTAACATGATTTTCGTGGCCAGTGGATGAGTCACCTATTGATTCGATGGGTGGTAGAACGTCAATGGCCAAGGAAGTAAAAAGTGTGAGGTCATCAGCAAACATGTCCGCGTCCACTGCATGCGGAACAACAACAACAACGAGGCCTTGCTGCTCTTTGGCTCTCGCTGATGCAATGCCAGCGACAGCCAGACTGCTTGCCGCCCCCCAGGTTCCGCCAATTGTCCCACCATGACCCTGCTGAAGACTGGTAAGAACCTCGACAAAACCACTATGCTCGCGCAGTCCGTCGGCAAGTTGTTGCAGTTGCCCCGAAGTTACGGGTGACAATGCGTTTTCACGGTCATTCTGAGCAGCTAACACAGTGGTATTGTAGGGGATGATCTAAAGAAATAGTACGTAATATAGTGCCTTAATAGCTGACCTGAGGCTTCTTTTCGTGTATCGTTGAAGTGTACGAAGTTTACCGAGTCTGGCGTTCTCCCAATATGGGCGAGTATTCGTGAAGGGTCCTAGAGGTAAACTCGAGCAAAATACGTATATCTGCTTCAAAGACAACAAGAGAGGACGATGGCGATGGCAACGGCACCTGATCAGACACGAAACGAATCTCTTATCAGCGGAGCCGATGCAGTCATTGAATCACTTGTCCGCAATGGTGTTGAGGTAGTTTTTGCATATCCGGGTGGTGCGAGTATGCCCTTGCATCAATCACTTACTCGGTTTGGTGATCAACTTCGAACTATTCTACCTCGCCATGAGCAAGGTGGTGGTTTTGCAGCACAGGGATACGCCCGCACAACTGGAAAGCCTGGAGTCTGTATGGCAACGAGTGGTCCAGGCGCTCTCAATCTTGTGACGGCGATTGCCGATGCAAAACTCGATAGCATTCCATTAGTGGCCATCACTGGGCAGGTTGGCACGAGTGTTATCGGTACGGATGCATTTCAGGAAACACCAATAGTTGAAGTGTGTCGAGGCATCACCAAGCATCATTATCTTGTGACCAATGCAGATGACATTCCGCGTGTGATGAAGGAAGCATTCTTCATTGCAACGACCGGAAGGCCGGGGCCTGTCCTCGTTGATCTGCCGAAGGATATTCAATTGACTCATATACATCCTGATTATGAAGTCGAAATGAATTTGCCTGGCTATCACCCTGAAGTTCGTCGTGCTCACTCCGAGCAGATTGCCCAGGTTGTAGCTGCGATCCGACGATCAAAAAGACCAGTGATTTATGCAGGGGGTGGAGTTATTGCGGGGGATGCTTCTGAAAGCCTGCGAACACTCGTTGAGAAAACGGGAATACCAGTCACAATGACACTGATGGGACTTGGTGCCTTTCCTGGTGATAACCAGAGGTCGCTTGACATGCTAGGAATGCATGGCAGTGTCTACGCAAATTATGCGGTTGATGAGGCAGATTTGCTCATCGCAGTTGGTGTTCGATTTGATGATCGTGTCACAGGCAAAGTAGCAGAATTTGCTCAGCACGGATTCATTGTGCATATCGATATCGATCCGTCCGAAATAAATAAGAACAAGTTAGTCCACATACCAATCGTAGCTGATGTCAACGAAGCCTTATCTCAACTAAATGAGATTGTAGAGCCGCCAGAAGAGGGCTTGGATGAGTGGCACGCGAAGATAGCAGGCTGGAAGGAAGAAGACCCTTTCGCATTCGACGAGTCATACCCAGGTATTCTTGCTCAAGAGGCCATTGCAGAATTATCTCGTCTGACGGCAGAGCGAAATACAGTTGTGGCTGTTGGGGTTGGCCAGCATCAAATGTGGGCAGCGCAGTTTTACAAGTTCCGGCGACCGAGAACGTGGCTTTCTTCAAGCGGCCTTGGAACGATGGGCTTTGGATTACCTGCCGCGATGGGTGCAAAAGTCGGATGCCCGGATGATATCGTCATTGATATCGATGGAGACGGTAGTATCCTGATGAACATTCAAGAATTCGCAACCTGCACATGCGAAAATATTCCCGTTAAGGTTCTCCTGTTGAATAACCAACATTTAGGTATGGTCGTGCAGTGGGAAGACCGCTTCTTTAAGGGGAACCGGGCACACACCTACCTTGGCCCAGTTGGAAATCCCGAGGCCTCCGGGCAGGGTGATGGAATTTCCCCTGACGCACGTTATCCCGATTTTGTAGCTATCGCACAGGGCTTTGGATGGCAGGCCGAAACCATCTCTGAGAAGAAAGATTTGGAATCTGCCTTAACGCGACTGCTGGATTCTGACGGGCCTGCACTTCTGGATGTTCAAGTGCCATATCAGGAACAGGTGTTGCCAATGATTCCATCGGGCATGTCTGTTCGTGAATTGATTAAGAAGTAGGCGGGGGATTTCTCACTTTAGTTTAAAGGGAGAGAATTTCTTGGGCGTGGTTTCTTTGTCAGGGTCTGCAGATTTGGGCTCATCTGCTTCAGACACAATGGATTGTGGATCAAACGCTTCAATTGCACTTACAAGTGATGCATCTTTTGGTTCTTCGTAGAGTTTGACTCCATAAGAGCGAATGCGTTTCGCACTCTCTTCGTATTGTTCTTTGTTGTTGTCGAGTTGTTGTGCGAGACGAGTCATTGAGTCAGCAAGAGTTACAAGTCGCCAACTAGATCGGACAAAATAGGAGATTGGAAGATAATTCTTTTCCGTCTCAACGGGCATGCCGCTGGCGTCATAGCCCATCATCTCCGGCCCCCCGCCACCCATGCCCATGTCGCTCATTCCGGTGATCTCTTCCTCAAATTTCTTGTCTTGAATTATCCCATACACATCACGAAGTGAATGTTTTACGAGTTCATCTGCTGCAATCAAGATTTCATCAACTGGCAAAATGATGCCAGCATTAGCTGAATAGGACAGAAAGACGACAGTTCGAATTCGGAGATCAATAGCGCGATTCGAGTCTTTCAAAATTGTTATGGCACTTTTAACCGCGCCGTCGAGTTCCTGAGGTTTATCCCCTAAAATTGGGAACAGGTTGTTGGCATACTCGAGTGCACGCGCTTGCGTCGAGTCTCGGCCAATCGGTGGCAGGGATTTGACAGGAAG
>WLWH01002111.1_pt1 | contig 11658 bp, 4 predicted proteins | sample 6712741 | NCBI WGS metagenome assembly WLWH01 (sample SAMN12718694, study PRJNA515312) | sponge metagenome | isolation source: marine sponge | host: Mycale hentscheli | place: New Zealand: South Island, Marlborough, Capsize Point | collected 2003-05-01 | reverse complement strand
AATTACGAAATGCCAAAATACGTTTATCAAACATTAAACTAAACGAGATTGTTCAAGTAATGAGAGGACAGTCCAAGTGGCTTAAACACTAAAATTAAATGGCTGAAATTAAAAATACTTTCATAAAATCCAAAATGAACAAGGATCTTGATGATAGACTTGTTCCAACTGGAGAATATCGAGATGCTTTGAATATTGCAATAAGCAGATCAGAAGGTGATGACGTTGGTGCTTTAGAAAATATACTTGGAAACAATATTATTTTTGAAAACCAAACATATAGTACGTGTATTGGTGTTTTTAGTGATAAGCAAAATGAAAGAACTTTTTATTTTTTAACCAACTATATTGATTCCTCTCCAGATGGATTATCAAACTTAGCGCCAGTTACCGCTTACTGTGCTATTGTTGTTTTTGATAAATTAAAAGCTCAAAACACTATTTTAGTCGCTGGTTCTTTTTTAAATTTTTCAGCTAGAAGCCCTATAACTGGTATTAATTTATTAGAAGATTTATTGTTTTGGACAGATAATAGAAATCAACCTAGAAAAATAAACATAGAAACAGCTTTATCTGCTCCAGCTTTTAGACCACAGTCCACTAGGTCTAGCTCAGCTCCATATGCTAGTCCATATTACACTAAAGAAGATCACATATCTGTTGCTAGATACTATCCTTGGAAGCCAATTAGCTTGACTAATATAGCGCAACAAGCCGCTGGAGACTTACCAACAGCATCGACAATGACTAACCCAACAGAAAGAACATTTCCAAATGGTGGCCATGCTTTTGTCAATAGTTTACTTCCCGCTGGAAGTTATAGTACATTTACTTTAGAAAAAATAAACGGTGTTAATGATACTGGTTTTTATCCTTATAAAGATGATTATTTTTATGATATAAGTCAATTAATAAATTACACTCTCACGGCTGGTGGTAATACTTATACCGTTACAAACGCAATAATAAATGGTAGTAATTTACAGGAGATTACAATTGATGGAACAATTACTATAAGTCCAGGAAATGAAGTTATTTTTCAAAAAAAACCAGATTATGATTCAGAATGGGCTGGTGATCCAGATTTTTTAAATGATAGATTTATAAGACTTAGTTATAGATTTAAATTTGATGACAACGAATACTCGTTAATGGCGCCTTTTACACAGCCTTGTTTTATACCTAAGCAATATGGTTATTTTCTAGCTGGAGATCAAGAAGATGCTTACAGAAGTACTGTTGTTAACTTTTTTGAAAACAACGTGGCGCAAATTATAGCCGCTATTGAGTTTGAAACGCTAAGCCCAGACGTTGATTTAAAAATAAAAGAAGTAGAAATACTTTATAAAGAATCAGATGCTCTTCAGGTTAAGGTTATTGAAAGCATTTCTATAAAAGAAGTTATAGAAAATATGCAGTTAAATGTTAATCCATACATTTACGAGTATAAATATATATCAACAAAACCTTATAAAGGCCTACCAGATGATCAAATAACTAGAGTATATGATCAAGTACCTACAAGAGCTTTAGCACAGGAGATATCTAGCAATAGAGTTATATATGGAAATTTTACAACTACTAACTCTCCACCAAAAACAATTGACTATTATACAACTTACGGAAACAAGTTAGATGTTCTTAGCGTTAGTCAAATAGAATACCCAAATCATACTGTAAAACAAAATAGAAATTATCAAGTTGGCTTTGTTTTAGCAGATAGATATGGTAGACAGTCTAGTGTTATTTTATCGTCAAACGACGAAACAACAGAGCTAGGTGGCGATTACTACGGTGGATCAACCGTATATGTTCCTTACAAACCTAACACTGGTTCATCTACACTGCTTTGGCCAGGTTATGCGTTAAGAACACTAGTAAACTCACCTATACCAGATAAAAATCAATCAAGAAACAAAGACTACGTTGGTTTGTACAATGACGGTAGTGGTATTGTTGACTCGTTATTGATAACAAATAGTGGCAGTGGTTTCAATCCTTTAGCTAAAGGGGTTTTTGATACAACTGGTGGAACTGGTACTGGACTAAAAGTAACAGTTAACCCAACACCAACAGGTGAAGCTGGTTTAGTTAATATATATGTAAACGGAACTGGTTATACTGACGGTGATGTTTTAACTATATTAGGTGGTAATAACGATGCAACTATTGAAATCAGCGTTTCTGATGCTAACCCGCTTGGTTGGTACTCATATAAAATAGTTGTAAGACAAACAGAGCAAGACTATTATAATGCTTACTTACCTGGTATACTAAATGGTTATCCTGCTAGTTACATAGATGACCAAGGTAATGCAAACGCTTTGTTTGAAAGAGGAGAAACTTCAAACGTAGTTTTAATAAACGACAATATTAATAAAATACCTAGAGATTTAAATGAGGTTGGTCCAGATCAACGGCAGTATAGAAGTGCTGTGAAATTATTTGGAAGAGTATCTCCAGTTAACGACAACAATTACAATTACAATAAACAGTATTATCCTACAATTGTTGGTGATACTGTTACGTCTATTTCTACTTTAGCAGATACTAATTACAACAACACTACAGCGGATGGCGCTGATCCAGTTAATTTTTTAATTGACTATCCTGAGTTTTACCAAAGTAGCACTAATCCATTAATAGCTAGGATAAACACTGTTAGTCAAATAGGTAAATCAAACGTTGGTGTTGTTGCTGATCCAGCTAGTAATGACTATGAGTTCAAGCTAGCAGTATACGAAACCGATCCCACTGAGTCGCTGTTGGATATATATTGGGAAACAACTTCGTCTGGTTTAATTAGTGATTTAAACATAGCTATACAAGAAGGAGGTTATTTAGGTGCTATTAGAACAAATGGATATGATTGGTTGTTTGATGAATCTGACGCTCCTGGCACTGATTGTTTTAATGATAAAGTAAGCGTAATAAATGGATTTGGTAATGTAATATATAATGATATAACTTTTGAGTTGGAATCTGTTACAAACCAAAGAGGTTCTATTATAACAAACACATTCGAGTTAGTGGAGCTTGGCGCTGGAACTATAGCAAATCCAAAAGGTTTTAATATACAAAATTTACAGTCTTTTTACTATGGTCAAGAGACCAACAATACAGTGTTTAATTTTACAATTAAATGTACTTATACAGACCCACTAACAAGTGATGTTTATGAAAGTTTTGTGGAAATATTGAACCAAGAATTACGTAATTCTACTCCAACATTCCACACAACCTCAAATCCTTTAAGTCCTATATATACTCAACCAGGTCCTGAAACAGCCGCTACATTACCTTCGCTAGCAGACAAACTTGTTTTAACGGTTTATGGTCAAAATGGATGTTACGAAACAAGTGGTTTAGTAGCAAATGAATTAGTGTGGGAATTAACAGAAGACGGTGATGGAAGATTTTATATTGTATCTGAAGGTGGAGGTTTTGAACCTGGTGAATGTCAATTGTGGTTAAGAGCTAATCCAGAAGAAACAATTGCAATACCAACAAATGTAAACATAAGATTACATGATGCAGGTCTTGCTGCGAATAGTTTATCTGCTGATTTGCCTTTACAATATGAAATACTAGATATAGGAATACCAGAAGTAGAAATATTACAAGCACCTATTTGTGCTCCCCCTAGTCCACCAGAAACTACCCCTTGGAATGGTAACACTGGAACATTAAGATATGCAATTAATTTTACAGAATTATTACCAGGCGTTACTTATAGTAGTATATTTTTAACGGTAATAGAGTCTAATTCGGCAGATTTAATAACAGATATTATACCTACTGCGTGTGAAATTCCTCCAACAATAACCAACCCTGGTCCTGGACTACTAGATGAAACTTATTATTTTAATGTACGTTGGTCTCAATCTAATCCTAATGCTTATATTAGATTAGGAATAAATATTACAAGTAGTGATGGAACTCCTGTTATTGGTTCAGTAGAGTCTGGAACAGTACCGTTTTGGTCGCTAGTAGTACCACCGCAAGAAACAAGTGTTGCTGCTTGTAATTTAAATACATGTACTCCTTAGTAATAAATAAAACAAATAAGTGATTATAAGTTATGGCCACTACTATAGAAATATCTTACTTTAATTCGTTTTGGATAAAAACAGTAAATAATGTTGATGCGCAACCGGTTTGGCCAAGTGGATATCCATATAACCTTGCTAATCCAATAGTGGGGTCTAATGGCGTTAATTTAGACGAATTTCCAGGAACAAACCCTGTTAATCAAGCTGTAAATGAAATAGATCCATTAATTGGTGAGTATCAAATAAACTGGTTTGTAGAAGAAGCTAGAATACGAGGTGGTTATAATAATACACAAATAGATTTAGGTGTTAAAGCTTACATCGTAGAAGACGATACCACTCAACAAAATAGATTTAACTCACTAATATATTCTGGTATTTACAATTCTAGAACTGGGACAAACAACACAAATCAATTTTCCGTTGGTCAAGACATAACTAAAAGCCTTGATCCTGCTAATGGATCAATACAAAAGTTATACGCAGAGAATACTAACATGACTATATTTCAAGAGTCAAAAGTAAGCAACGCCCTTATAGATAAAGATGCTATTTATTCTGCAGAAGGTGGTGGTACTGTTACTTCTTCAAGTTTAGTAATAGGTCAAATCCAACCATATCTTGGCGAGTACGGAATATCTAAAAACCCTGAGTCTTTTGCCGTTTACGGTTTTCAAAAATACTTTACAGACAAAGACAGAGGTGTTGTTTTAAGGCTTTCTAGAGATGGTATAACTGAAATATCTAATTATGGTATGTTAGATTATTTTAGAGATAATCTAGCAAACATAAATGAAAATTATGGTTGGAACTATCAAATAGGACCAGGATCTTCAAGCGTTGATGCTAGAACTATTAACGCTGGTGCTACATCATTAGAAAAAGCTTTACTAGGTATGTCATTAAACGTTAACGGTGTTTTTTCTGCGTATGTTATCGATATAAATACATATGAAACGTCACATGAGTTAACAGTTGATAGAGATGTTAGCACTATTAATATATCTGACACGGTGACTTTATCGTCGGTCGCACCATCAAAAAGTTTAGGTGCTTATGACATTCATAATAAAAATTATGTTTTGTCTTTGCAGTATGGTCCTGAATATTCTTTTGAACCATATGACACATATATTGAAGCCGACAAGTATGATACAATTGTATTTGACGAGCTTATAAATGGTTGGAGTAGCTTTATGAGTTATTACCCAACACAAATGTTTAGTTTAAAAAATGATTTTTATTCTATAAAAGGACCAAGCATTTGGAAACACTACTCAAACCAAGTAAGCGCGACTAGTTTTTATGGGGTTGAAGGTGGTGCTAATATAACATTTGTGTTTAACGAAAACTCTGGAGTAAACAAAGTGTTCCAAACTGTTAACTATGAAGGAGATAGCGGCTGGCAAGTTGATTATTTTATGTCAGGAGCAACTGGTTATGATTCTACAACAAATGGTTGGGAGCAATTTGAAGATAAAATACAAAATATAAAAAGCTATTATGAAGGCGTGTATAGCAGTCAAGGTGTCACGTACTACTCTGGTTTTAATAGAAAAGAAAATAAATATTATGCAAACTTAATTAATACATCGACAGCTAAACCTGGTGAAATTGTTTTTGGTGAGAGTGTTTCAGGTATAAAAGGTAGATTTGCTACAGTTAAGTTTTCAACAGACACAACAACCGACCCAGGTGGTATAAAAGAACTGTGGTCAGTTGGAACAAAAATAAATTACATCAGATAATTAAAATAAAAAATTATGAGATCAAGAAGAATGATCCCTAGGAAACAAGGTGAAGACGAAGGATTTTTTGGTGACCCAATGAACATGCTTAATCTAGCTGGTGGTCTTGGTATTGCTGGCACTGTTATAGGTGGTGTTACTAGTATTATATCTGGTAATAAAGCTAAAAAACAAGCAGAAAAACAAGCCAGAGCAGCTAAAGCAAAATTAAATTCTATTTTAAAAAATAGACAAGAAATAATTAATCCATACGAAAGCGTTACAAATCTTAGCAGCTTAGCTACTGATACTAGTAAAATGCTTTCAAATCCATATGCTAGTTTAGGTGTTGCAACTCAAGCAGCCGAAATACAAATGGAGCAAAGTGACATGGCTTTAGCCAATACCCTAGATACTTTAAGAGCTACTGGCGCTAGTGCTGGTGGAGCAACTGCTCTTGCTCAAGCTGCGTTGCAAAGCAAAAAAGGTGTTGCCGCGAACATAGAGCAACAAGAGGCTCAAAACGAAAAACTAAAAGCACAAGGAGAACAACAATTACAGCAACAAAAAATGGCAGAGGCACAAAGACTTCAAGCTATTGCTATTTCAGAAGGTCAAAGAGTGCAATCAGCTGAAGCGGCTGGTAAGGAATTTCAGTTTTCAGCTCAAGAAAAAAGAACAGATCAGGAAATTCAAATGGCACAGACCGAAATGCAACAAGCACAAGAAGCCGCTGCTGCTGCCGACACTGGAGTTGGCGCTGCCATTGGTGGTATGCTAGGCGGTCTTGGTAATGTAGCTGGATCTTATATGTCTGCTTTAGGCGGTTTAGGAGGAGAATAATTTACAATAAAAAATTAATTAAAAATAAATAAAATGGCGTATCAAGCTGATTTAATAACTCTCGCAAGCAAGAAGACTGAAAATATAGCAGCAGGTGTTCAAGGCTTTGCTCAAGGCATATCTGCTGGTATGACAAGTTACGCGGCTCAAGTTGCTAAGAATAGAGAGGAAAAAAGAAAAAGAGATCAAGAAAACTTAAAGCTTCAAAATCAAATTGACAACGAGTACAGAACATTAATAAACAATGCTTCTGATAAATTATATGACAAAGGCGGAGATGTTATTTCTTTTAGAAAAAACGCTAAGGAATTAGGTGAAAGAGCCAAGCAAGCTCAATTTGAATTAAATACGAATACAAACTTAAGTAGAAAAGAAAAGGATCTTTATAACTATCAAATAGGCGAGTTTGATTCTTACTTAGGTAGCTCTAAACACTATGCCGCTACTGAGGCAGCTATAATAGATAACGACAAAACGCAATGGGGTGAAAGCTCAATGGGTGTTGACTACACTATCACGTCTACATTGATTAATAATGGTGAAACAGCGGAAGATAGACAGAAGTCAAGAACATATGCTACTATTTTACAAAAAATAAGAGAAGGTAAGCAAGCCGCGGTACAAGGTTATACTATAGAAAAAACAAACGAAAATAGAAGTGGTAGATCTGTTTCTTTAGTAACCATAAAAAACGATAAAACAGGTGAGTCACACACGTTTCAACAAACAGGTGATAACCTTCAATCTTATTTTGTTGGTATACCACAGGTAAACGTGGCTAAGTCTTTTGAAGAGATGGGTGTTAGACCAAAGAACGGCGATGGATTTACAGATGATTATAAAATTGGTCAAACAATGACCGAACAAGAAATAAGTGTCAGTGGTTACAAAGGTGTTTTATCACAAGGTGTTATTGATACTTATAAAATAGATACTGGTCTTAAAGCACAAGTTAAAGCAAATGTTACGGAGATAGTTGAGCTAGGTGGTAATGATTTGGTAGAATATGTAGATGGAGAACACTTGGGTTATTCAGATGATGAGGTTACAGAAATCTTAAATAGTAACCTAACCAATAGTGAATTAGTTACAAAGTTGTCTGAAAGAGAATTTGAAATACAACAAGAAAAATATAAATCTCAATTAAAAGGTAGAAAAGCAACTCCACAAGAGGTTAAAATGTTTGAAACATACGGTGTTCAAATGGAACAAAACAAAGATGGAGACTTTATGATATATACAGAGACAGGAGACTTAAAAGCTGTATCTGATAGACCAAGCGAAGCAGAAATTAAAGCATCGATAAAAAATAGAGATTATCAAGCCGTTACAGAGGCCATAGAGAAAAGCATGAGAGAAAATGCTTCAATACTAGACGGTGATGACACAGAAGCTAAAGTTCGTTTTTGGAATAACTGGCTACAAGAAAAAGGATCTAAAGTAAGATACGTATTCCAAGATGGAGAAGTTATGTTTGTTGATAATGCTAGAGCAAAGGACGCTAGAGTGCTTGATAGTAACGTAGATATCGACAACAAGTCTGTTATCGCTGGAAATGTTCTTGCTGAGAAAGGTGTTCCAGATCCATTTTTAGTTAAGTATAGACCAACCCTGCCAGGAGTTAAATAAAAATTTATTTTAAAAAAATACAAACATGCCAAAGTACAAGTACCAAGGTTACGAATATTCTGAAGAAGAAATTATTTCAGCCGCTGAGCAAAACAATTTAAGTTTAGAAGATTATATAAATAAGTTTGAGCTTGAGGTTGTTTCAGATGAAGTTGAAACTGTGGATTTTCAAACAGACCCTGCAAAGGAGACTGCGGATGTAGGGTCAGAAACACCAGCAGTCGATACGGAATTAGCATCGGAAGTTGGTTCTTTGGAATTACAAGATGGAATTAAAACTAAAGAAAAAAACACTTGGTTAGAAGACACTTTTGGTAAAGACACTATTGGTGTTGATTTTATTAGTGATATTTATAGAGCGTGGGAGCAAGGATGGACACAAGCCGAGGCACTAGACGCTTCTTTAGCTTTGTTTAGTAATGGCCCAAATTTAACAGACGCTGAGTATAAAGAATTAATAGAAGCGGGTAGAGCTATAGAAGAAGTAGGACAAACCGATGAGCAAATTCAATTCGGTGAAGATTATACTAAGCTAAAAGAAGAATACGGTGGAGTAGGAGCTTTTTTTGCTGGTTGGTGGAAAAACCCAACAGTTATGGCTCAATACACCACTAGTTCTCTTGCGAATATGGCTAGAAGTACTGTCGAAGCAGAAGCACTAGCCGCGGGGGCTGCTGGCGCTGGCACAATGGCATTAAGCGGGGCCGCAGTAGGAAGTGTTGCTCCTGGAATAGGTAATTTAATAGGAGGTGGAGCAGGACTCGTAGGTGGGTTTATGGGAGGTGTTGGTGCCGTTATGGAAACCGGGGCAACAACAGCTCAATTAATACAAGAAGCGGCTCAAGAACAAGGAAAAGATTGGGCTAAAATGTCTGACCAAGAGAGAATAAATTGGGTAAAAACAGCCGTTGCTGACGAAAAATCTTTTAATGAAATAAAAAACAAAGCATTAGCTAGAGGTTTAACTATTGGAGCAATTGATGCCATAACGGGGGTTGTAAGTGGTGGCGCAGGGAAAGCAGCAAGAATGGCTGCTACGGGTGCTGTAAAAGCTGGAATAGCTGATGTTGCTACAACTGCCGCAGTTGAAACTGTTGGTGGTATGGCAAGTGAAATTGGAGGACAATTAGCCGCGGGGCAAGATTTGGACGCGCAAGAAATATTAACAGAGGGTTTTGCTGATAAAACATTTACAGCTGTTAATATATTAAAAGGAGGATTAAAAGGACCAACATATAAAATTAATGGCGAAACATTAAGCGGTAATAATTTTGCTGAAACCATAAAAATAATGGATGATGTAGCTATAACCGAAGCTAAAATAAATGTTGATAATGATCCTGTTATGGAAAAAATTATTTCTAACAGGAGAGAAGATATTAAGATAGATTTAGATACAGACGCTAGAGTAAACAATGTAGATGACAGAGCTAAAATTATTGAATTACAAAGAAAAGTAGATAACTTAAAAAACAATAACACTGTATCTGGGCAAAAACAAAGAAGTGATGCTACTCAACAAATAAAAGATATTTTAGACAAATATAAAGACAATGAAGTTGATGTAACAATAAAAGATCGCCAAAAAGCTGTTGCAAAAGCAAGGAAAAATGCTTTGGAAAATTCTTTTAATAAAAATGTTGAAAAAGTTTCAGAAGTTGCTCAAAAACTTGGCTTTGACAAACCGATAAAAGTGGTTAGAGGGCAAAAAGCATTAGCAAAAACAATTGCTGAAGACACTGGGCAAAGCATAGAAGATGTACAAAAAGCATTAGACGATTCATTAGTTGAAGGTGTGTATGCAGGTGATGGTAGAATATACATTGACAAAAATACCGCATTAAAAATGGGTAATGTTAATGTAGCCTCTCACGAACTACTGCACCCGGTTTTAAACGCACTAGTAGGAAATAAAGAATCACAAGGCGAAATTGTTGGTGGTATAAAAAAATTATTAAACAAAAAACAATTAGCATGGGTAGAAAATGAGTTAAATACTAATTATGATCCGGAAGAACATGATTTAGAGTTTTTAACTGTGTTTTCTAATGGAATACAAAATGGAGATATTAAATACGAAGAAAGCGTTTTTGACCAAATTAAAACTTTTATTGAACCAATCTTACAAAAACTAGGTTTTGAAAATATAAATTTTGACAATGCTAAAGGTGTATATAACTTCTTAAAAGAGTATAATACAACAATTAATAGCGAGCAAGGACTTAGTGCAAAAGCTTTTAGAGCCATTGAAAAAGCGCAAACAGAAAAAGGAGTTAAAGTGAGCGAGGCACCAAGTATAGGTGTTCAAGCATCAAAAAAATTAGCACCAGAAGCTTCTAACACTGTTGCAGAACAAATAAAAAAAATAAAAGAACTTGAGCAAGAAGGCCGTGAGCTTGCTAAAAAATTTAATAAAGATTTTATTGAATCTGGGCAGCAGAAAAAATTAAAAAATGAAGTAAAAGAATTAATTTCCCCTGCTGTTGATGCTCTATCAGAAAGCACGACAAAAAGACTTTATGATCCTATTGCGGCAGATCAAAAAAGAAATGTATCAAGAGAAGTATACAAAGAATCTTTGAAAGCAGATTGGATTACAATGGTGATAGAGGAATACGATGCTACAAAACAAGACGTTGAAGCATTTTTATCATCACGTGGTAATTTACGCGCGAACAGCTTAGCCAAAGAGCTTGGTATTGAAAGTGAAAAAACGGGTGGTATTAAAGCAGATGTTACTGAGCAAAAAGCTTTAACTACAGATGATCAAACTGGAGAAAGAATTGATGAAGGCGTAGAAACAGCTAGGCTAGAAGCTAAACTTATTGACCCTACAAGTCTCATACAAGATGAAGGTCTTCGTAAAAAATACATAAGTATTGTAAAAGAAAAAATTAAAAGTTTAGACTTAAAAAATATTTCATTTAAAAATTTAAAAGATTTAGCTCCAGAAGTAACAGCAGAGTTGTTTGGAATACCTGTTAAAAAAGTAACAGATGCAGCAGCTAATTTAGCAACTGGAGATTTAAGTTCAATACAAAATTTTATTAATAAAAACGCAGATAAGCTTTTAAAGCTTTTACCAGAAGGTGGAATTGATCAAAATCAAGCCGCTTCTGAAAGTCTCATAGGAACTTCAACGGGTGTTGCTAGAAAACTACTTGACGCGTTTTATGATCCAAAGCCAAGGGTAACAAAAGGCGCGGGCTTAGCTATTCAAAAGAAGAGAAAAGGAATAACTAGACGTGAGTTTTTAGAGGCTTTTGGTATTGTTGATGGTAAAAAACTAGAAGGACTTTCTCCTCGATCACCTGAGGCGCAAGCAATGAAAGGTATGGTTTCTTTGTTTGGTCGTATGATGACTAATACTATAGTGCGGCAAGAACTTTCAAAAGACGTAACTAAAG
>WLWH01002107.1_pt1 | contig 11671 bp, 27 predicted proteins | sample 6712741 | NCBI WGS metagenome assembly WLWH01 (sample SAMN12718694, study PRJNA515312) | sponge metagenome | isolation source: marine sponge | host: Mycale hentscheli | place: New Zealand: South Island, Marlborough, Capsize Point | collected 2003-05-01 | reverse complement strand
TTATATAAATTTAATATTCAAAATCCAAATCTTTACTCATCTTTGTTTTGGTTATATGTTTTTATATCTAATACCCATTCCATTAAATCAATCATACTACATTGAGCATTATAATCATGCATTTTGTCTGATATACCTATCATACCATTACATGTTTCATCAGGTGGATTATCTAACCATTTTTTTAACTTATCTCGGTCTTTGAGCATTTCTTTGTACTTTTGTTCTAATTCTTCTTTATTTTTCATCTTTGTTTTGGTTTATAGTACATCAACAATATTAATATTGCTCCAATTTTCTGACTCTATCTTGTTGATAGATTCTTGGCAACTATTAGTTGTGTATATAGCATCTACATGTTCTAACACAACATCGACTCCTTTGGTAAACAATCCATGAGTCACTGCTAACACAATACGATCATGGTATGCCGTGTTGCGTCTTAGCACCTTTGCTAGTTCGATAAACGTTCTACCGCCATCACAAATGTCATCAAATATAATATGTGTCTGTGGTTTACTTTCATCGCCAGTGCTACCACTTATTGATGTATGCGTAATCTCTCCGGTGAATGGGTCTCTATTCTTGTGACCAATAATCAAGTGTTGCACTCCATATTCTTTCTGTATCTTAAACACTTTTTTCAAAGCACCAGCATCAGGCGATACCAGCACAACGTTGTCGTCAAAATACTCAGCTTCAAATACGGATGCGACAAAACTACCAGTTGATGTCTTGACAAAATTATCTAGACACGCTTCTAATACATCTGAATGTGGATCCAATACTTTTACTTTGTCAAATTTCTGTGAATTAATTATAGGACAGATTACCGTTTTAAGATAATTGGAAGTGCCGGGAAGAAATTTTCGATCGCTTCTTGCTCCTAAGAAATAAGGAACATATAATTCAACTCTACCTAAACATGTTTGTCGTATTGCCTGATTGGCCAATATGATTAGTTCCACGTCTTTAAATGATTGCATAGGACTAACAATTTCAACGGCTAAATTTGTGTCGTCAATCAATCTTCCTAAGGAAATTTCTATTGATTGCTGACCGTCTGGAAACTTAGATATTGTATAGTCTATATCGGATGACCTTTTGTCGTATAGATTTAATTTTAACATATTCTTTTAATTTTTATACTATTAATATAAGAAATATTATGTTAAGAACCAACCTAATCCTTTAAAAGTTTTCTGTTATCTTTCTTTTTTTTGTTTTCTTTTTTTCGATTTCTTTCATACTTAATAGCCCAACCCACTAGCATAAAAGATGCAAATGTCCAACATATAACTAGTGCTGTAATCATGTTTTATCTTTTATTCTTAATATCTGCAAAACACGTTTTAGTATTTTGTATCTAAATTTATAAATACTGTTTTTAGATTCTTTTGTTTTAGGAAAACGTCCTTGATTGCCCATACCGTCGTAATCTATGTAATCATCAGTATATGCACTTGGAGATGGCAATCCACTGTAATGGCAATGTAACTTTTTTTCTTTCATCGAAGTGTTATTTTTTGTTTCGGTCATTCCAACGTTTTGCGGCAACACCAATCACTAGTATTACTACCCCAAAAACTATGGCAACATATTGTAATCCATTCATAATTTATTTATTTATTAAACCACGTGTCAAATCCTAATGTTTTAACGGATTCTGTGGTTGTTGTTTTAATTTTTGGAGCACGGGCTTTACCATCTTTTGGACGCATGAATTTATCATATAATGATATCATAGATCCAGACACAACTTCTTTGTATGGCGTATGTGTCATGGTTTCATTGTAAAAATTCTTATTAGGTTTATTTACTGCGCTCATAATATATTATAGCAAAATATTAATTAATATCCAAATTATCATCTAAAAGTTCCGCGTCTACAATTGTTTCACAAAACAAGAAATGAGTTTGATTTCGTAGCGCATGATCAGCCCCACACCATTGCATATACAAATGAACATATTTCATGTCGGGGTCATCTTCAAATGTCTTTGCAAAATGGTGTATAGGCTTTTGATCAAGTATTATATATGATTCGCCATTATGTGTATATACTGGCCGTCTCATTACATCATTGGTGGCATGGCCGGTTGATCGTCTGTTGCTTCATCTACTACAACACACTCTGTCATCAACAACATGGAACCAACTGACACTGCATTTTCAATTGCTGTTCTGGTTACTTTGGTTGGGTCAATAATTCCTGATTCAATCATATTGCATGGTTCTCCAAGTCTAGCATCGAAGCCATCTTTCTTGCCTAGGCCCTGCCAAATGACATTACCATCTAGTCCTGCATTAGACATAATAGTATTAAATGGTGCTTTAAGTGCTTCTAACACTATATCTCTGCCCCACTCCTCATCTTTATTATCTCCAGCTTTGACTGAGTTAGCATTTAAATAACCTCTCAATGCAACTCCACCTCCTGCTACAATACCTTCTTCAACTGCGGCTCTTGTTGCGGCTAAAGCATCATCAACTCTATCCTTTTTCTCCTTCATTTCTACCTCAGTTGGTGCACCAATATACAATACTGCTACTCCACCTGACAGTTTAGCCAATCGCTCTTGTAGTTTTTCTTTTTCATAATCTGAACTACTAGATTCAATCTGTGTTTTAATTTGTGCAACACGCTCTGCAATATCTGTCGGCCCTCCTGCTCCATTAATCACAGTAGTCTTGTCTTTGTCTATTTCTATCTTCTCTGCTTCTCCGAGCATTGACATAGCATCTTCATCATCTAGACTAACTCCCATTTGATCATTGAATACGGTTGCACCTGTCAATTTAGCTAAATCATATAGTTGCTCAGTTCTAGAATCTCCAAACCCAGGAGCCTTCACTGCTGCAACTTTAATTGAGCCACGTACTCTGTTTACCACTAGGGTCGACAATGCATCTCCGTCTAAATCTTCTGCTACAATTAACAAAGGACGTCCTGACTGAACTGCTGGTTCTAGAATTGGCAACAACTCTTTCATTGAAGATATTTTTTTGTCTACTAATAAAATGAGTGGATTCTCCATTTCAGTAGTCATCTTTTCCGTGTTAGTTACAAAGTATGGAGATAGATATCCTCTATCGAACTGCATACCCTCTACCGTTTTCATTTCAGTGTCAGTACCTTTTGCTTCTTCAACAGTAATCACACCGTCTTTACCTACTACTTTCATGGCTTCTGATATAAGACTACCTATGGTGCTGTCATTGTTTGCTGATATAGTAGCAATTTGTTTTATCTTTTCTGGATCAGTACCAATTGTAACTGATTGATCTTTAAGATGTTTAACAACTTTTTCTACTGTCTTATCCATTCCTCGTTTAAGGTCAATTGGATTTGCCCCCGCCGCAATACTTTTCATACCTGCAGTAACAATAGCCTGAGCTAAAACTGTAGCCGTGGTTGTTCCATCACCTGCTACGTCGGCTGTCTTGGATGCTACTTCTTTTACCATCTGTGCACCTACGTTTGCAACTTCATCTTCCAATTCAATTTCTTTAGCAACAGTCACCCCGTCTTTCGTAGCATGGGGTACTCCATATTGCTTTCCAATAACCACGTTGCGACCTTTTGGTCCTAGGGTTGTCTTAACAGCATCTGCTAATGTGTCGACGCCTTGTTTTAATTGTTCTCGGGCATCTGAATCAAATTTAATTATTTTTTTAGGCATAACTTGTTCCTCTTTTTATTTGTTTATAACTTTTATATAAATATTACAATGCAACTTTCTCTGCATGTTTAATTAACATTTCTGTGTTCTTCCAAGCATTACAACCGATGCGTTTACCTTTACCTTTTAATTTCATATCCGAGTAAAAATTAACGTCATAGCAATTGCCTGTTTTGTCGTAATTTAATATGGCTTTATCAAAGAATGTATCTGACTTGATAACATAGATTGCATTTGCTATTGCATGATGAAACGATATTGTATCGCATTTGCCTTCTTTGTTCTTGCCTATATTTTTTGCTGCAGCTGAAGTCTTTCGTATAGCTAACTTTTTATGTTCATTGCGTATACCATTTTCAAATAGATGATCATAGCCATCGGCATTGGCAACAATTCCTTTGGATGCGAAGTGGTCTTCTAAATAAGGCAAAACTACTTGCTCTGACATAATACCTGCATTAACCGTTAATGCTTCTCCACTCTTTAAAAATAGTCTTATCATTTCATCAGTTATATGATTACTAATATAAACTGGCATTTGGACTACTCGTCCATTCTTTTGTTCTCTGTGAGTATTCATTTATTTTGATTTTTCTAAAAATTTACTATTGATTGTTCTTGATACTTGTAACATGTTTTGTGGATCGATGTGTTCTGCATCTTTGCCGTACATTTCTTTAAACTTAGTTAGATTAACTCCACCACTTGTTACAAAATATGACAAGATACTAATACCTTGTTCTCTGAATTGTTTCATAACAAGTCTTGTGTAATCTATGGGAGTTGAACCGTAATTACCCATATGGGTTGGATATCCATCTGAATAATTTATAAATATACATTCACGTCCATTGGAGTCTTGTATAATTTGTTTTTCAATACTTTTAAATGCTACACCTTCTGGAGTCATTCCAAATGTAGTTAGGTGTTGAAATAAATTTCTAATTTTAGACATTTTGTCTGTTTTAGAATCATATGCTATAATGGTAGTGCATCTATAAGTATGATTATTAGACTTACCTATAGAAGAAGTACCTCTCACTGATATTTGTACCCGTATACCAGTTGTCATTGATGCTGCTTGAGCAATTGCGACAGCTGAGATTATTGCATTTTCAAATTTATGATTCGAATACATTGACCCGGATGCGTCAATTGAAATATGTATAAAATAATCTTTGTATCGATCGGTTACAATCTTGTGAAATACATTAGCATTATTATACCCTAGTTGGGATATCAGTCTGCGATCAATCTTACCAGTTTCTAGTCTAGTAGATTTAAGTGTGCGCTCTTCGTTACGAACTTGTAATTTCTTGCCCAGGATCTTTCCTAAACGAATACCTTTCAGAATATGTTCATTTCCATTATAATTAGAAAACAAATTATGCATATGATCGATTACGTTTTTAGTCAATTTCTTTATAACAATTGTCTCAACAACATCAGCTCCTAAATCAACCATCACAACTTCGGTGCCTGATTCACGCATTGCTTTGACTGTATATGACTGTGCTTTAGTTAATCGACCAGTTTTCTTTTGGTTACCATCTAAAAAGTCTTGTTGCTGCTGTATAGCATTGTCTAGCATTTTTTGCTGCCTTGGAGATAATTCTTCAATTTGACTACCACCATCGCCACCAGCATTGTCTTCTGCATCTTCTCCATCCTCTTCATCATCATCGCTGTTTGCAGGCACTGCAACTTTATCTTGGTCTGCTTCTTCTCCGGATTCACATTCATTGGAGTCACAATCGGACGGCTTTCCATCTAAAAAGTCTTGTTGCTTGTTTATTGCGTCTTGCAATTTATTTTCTTGTTCCTGCTTTTCTAATTGAGGCTTTAACAATTTGTATATGTCACACGCAACCTTAAGAGCATCTTGTGTAGACTTGAGTCTGGATATATTTTCTAAATCAACTAGATTCCATATGTCTTGTAGCAATTCTAATTGAGATAAATCTCGATTTGGATTTGTAAAATTAACAATATGAAAGAAATAATCTTCAATTGTCTCTTCTCGTTTACGACCTTCTCTCAATGCTTTGTCTATTACTTTGTCATTGAAATACTTGTCGTACATTGCTTCATAATACATTCGATAACCTGGGGCATTCTTGTATATTATATAGTCAATGCGGCGATCTTCTACCCAATTCAATAAACTTTTAATAACTTGCTCGTGCTCATATGGCAAATCGAAATCTGGATCTACACCTTGCATTCGTACGTTTGTTGTAAAATTACGAAGCAAACTAAAATCAGTAAATGCAATATGAGAACCTTCATGCAATGCTAATCCTACTGCAGGATCAAAGTCTTTGCCTTCTAGCTTCGTGCCAATAACAACGGAGTTCCCATCGGTATAACTATCTCCACTGCTTTGAAATTCTACTGGAATTTGTTTACCCGTAACTATATTAACAAAATTACCAATAGCTCTTTGTGTTGCTGCTAATTTAGTATAGTCAACGCCATTGTCTGTCTTGAAGCTACTATCGAAATCATCTCCCAACCAAAAGGAAGATGCATTCCCGGATGAATACATTTTAAATGCCATAATCTTTTAATCTTTATATAATATAAATATAAGAAATACAAAGCAAAAATCCAAGAAATTAGTTATTAGTTTTTTCATCTTTGTTTTGGTTTAAGTTATTGAAAGTAAAATATAACAAAGTGACGCAAACCATAAATAACTTGCAATTACAAAACCAAACCAAAACGCATCAATTTTACTCATCTTCTTTTTGGTTTAATAGTTCTTCTGTAACATTATTATTAATGCTTGTACAAAAGTCTCTTTCCAACATATTTTTAAGAGCCTCTTCTGCATTGACGCCATATTCGTTTGTTGCCATTTCAATACATTCATCATCTGACTTATTATGCCAAAATGATAAGTGTTTAAGCCATTTACTTAGATTCATCTTTTTTTTGGTTTTCTATTATTAATTTCATTTGTTCTTTGAATGTCAGCATAACCATTTCTTCTGCTATTAAATGGCCCATTGGGTTTATCATATCTTCACAAAGTTGACAACCTAAAAATACTTTTTCTTCCATTCCCAACATTCTAAAAATTGTTGAGACTCCTAATTGACCAATAGGGTAATGTTCAGATGGTTCGGTACGTTCCATCTCACCTACTACTTCTATCTCTAACCCTTCATTAACTTGGGTCATTATTCGTATTCCTTCTTTAATGATTGGACTTATTTCTTCTTTACTCATCTTCGTTTTGGTTTAATAGTTTCTATCAAAATGTTTCTCTAAATTGTTTATAAGAGATTGTGCCTCTATAAAATCATAATACTTACAATTCCCAATCTGAACATAGCATTTATCAGTTTCAAAAGGGTTAGTAACTGCCTCAACTAGCTGCCTAGTAGAATCTATATTAATGATTGAACTTGATACATTTAATAGCTTTAATTCTTTTTTAGTCATATTGGTTTAAGTTCTTCTCTAGTCATTGTTTGTATTTAGGTATCCCAGCTTTATCAAATTGTTCGTGTAACCATTTTCTAAAATCATCAGGAATGATACTACCTTCTATACTATTACCGATAGAGAAAGTACCGTTGATATTATAAAACATATCAGGGTTAGGGTGTAAACTAGCTCTTTCATCTAAATTTAACTCTATTTTACTCATCTTCTTTGTTTTGGTTTGTCCAATTATCAATATGTTCTTGTTTGTTCCAACCTTCCAGGTTCATGTATACAGGTGAACCTTTAGTTGTTCTTGTGACTATCCAATCCTTACCTTCAGCTTCTATAATACTATCTGCTAAGTCATATCTTCCACCAGCAAATCCATTACAATACCCATCTATTATTCTTAATCCTATATTACTCATCTTTTTTTTGGTTTTAATAGTTTTATCAATTTCTCATATACTTCTGTCAGGTCACAATCTTCTTGTTTTACACCCTTTTCATATACATCAAATAAAATATTTTCTATTTCTTTAGTCATCATCTTTGTTTTGGTTTAATAAATTAATACTTGAAAACACAACCAAGTAAATCCATTATTATCTAAATGTCTAAATGGTATTAGGTGCCATTCTGTTAACTTTATGTTTATTTGAATTTTACTCATCTTTTTTTTGGTTTATTTGTCTATTTATTTCATTTTTCAATTCTTCAGCTATTAATCTTATTATTTCTTTTTCACGTTCTTTGTTTGGTGTATCAAATAAATCACATGGTAATGGTTCAGCTTTACCACCATTATTAATCATAAATCCATTTTTTATTTCTTTTTCACGTTCTTTGTTTTGGTTACTCATCTTCTTTTTGGTTTAATTTTTTATCCAATAACTTTATGACTTTTACAAGTTCTTTTATTATTAGGTTAGAAGGTCTGTCTGTATTATAGTAACCCTCTCTAATCAGTTCTAACGTTTCTTCTGCTTCACTCATCTTTGTTTTTTATTTATTAATTTCACTAAAATACATTATTGCATCATCCAATGTTTCACAATCTTTTAACTCATTTACTACTTGTTCCGCAGAAAACGATTTCACACCATTGTGTAAATATGATTTACAATCTGATAAACTACCTTGAAACCATACGGTTTCACCATCTGTAACTTGATAAGTTTTATTTATCAGCCATTCAATTCTCATCTTTATTTAGTTTTGAGTTTAGATTTTGTTTATATAGTATATAAAATACTTCTTTTCTACCATCTTCTGTTACTAGATGGTCTAAATATGGGTCTAATTTTGGTTTTCTTTTATTCATCTTTGTCTTCAATTGTTACGGAATGCATCTCCAATACCCACTCTAATAATTTAACCATCTCACCAACACAATTAGTTTCTGGTTCATTACCAACAGAAAAGTAACGATTGGTATATTCTTTCCGTAACTCAAATCGTTTTTCTAATATTTCCTTTTCACTTCTCATCTTTGTTTTGGTTTAAGTAATTTAGCAATATAAGGCAAAACAAGTACCTTATTACCATACTTATTTTTAATGGATACTATATACATTTCCTTTGTTTCTTTATTATACAAGCCCCATTTTTCTGGTAGATATACTGTTTTTTTACTCATTGTTGTTTTGGTTTTAAGTTTTTTAAAAAGGGCCGTGCCAATCGTAGTTAGATGGGTCTGTCATCTCGTCCTCAAACTCATCTTTAATCTCATCTTCGTTCTCATCAATAACTTTATTGATAAGGATTAGTTGTTCGGATGTATAATCTGATTTGTTTTGTACCTCAATATTATAAATCTCTAATGAATAATCAGCTGGCTCCCATCTTGTTTCTGGACTAGAGTGCTCTTTAAATGAAATATCTAACAATGGCATATTTTCAACGATATATTGATTACCCTCGAATAAATCCTCTAAAAATGTGCAATCTGTGTTACATGTGTAAGTAGTCATAATTTTGGTTTAATATAAAGTCAATTTATAACCTGTTCCAATAGGGACAAAACCTGTTACTACTTTACCTTCCCAATCTTTATTGATCCTACCCATATCTGTTCCTATATCAATATAAGGTCCACCACTAGGATCAATCATGTTTAAGTTATCCGGGGTTTCTTCAAATCCATATCTGGCAAATCCAAAATTTCCTTCCCATAACATATTACCATCTTCATCGGGTGTAAACGTAAAAACATCACCATACCTATTTTTATATGTTTCTTTATTCATTTTTATTTTATTTTGGTTTAATAATTTAAGTTCTTCTTTTAGTTCAGTTATTCTATCAAATATCTTCTCATCTCCTACCTCATAACTACCAGAACCATATTTTGAGTTCATCTCTATTTTTAAGAATGCTAATTCTTGTCTTATTTGATTTTCTCTTTTACTCATTTTTATTTAGTTTGTATTGATAATAATAAAAAAATTTTAAATAACAAAAAAGTTATAATACTTTTTCACTTATTGTTTGTAATTTATGTTTAGATTTAATGTAATCATCAACTAAATGTTGATCTGGTAATGAAAACTCTATTAACCTATCGTGGTATTTAGAACATTCGTAAACATCAAACCTATCTAAAAAATAATGACAATTATTGTTAAAAGAAATTAAAAGGGATAAATTTTTAATGGTTAATGAACCTAAAATTGATTCACACATCTCAAATAATGAGGTTAAACATAAACAACCTCTACCATTTTTTATATCATAGACATACATTAAAATATTCAAATCTTCAGTAAGTTTTTCAATATACTCATTTATTATTTTTTGTGGGGAAATATTTAATGTGTTCCTCCTACTTGTATCAATAATTTTTAATGCGTGTTTATCACTTTTTAAACCACCAAAATGTTTAAATAGTCCACCATTTCTGATAACAGTTTTGTTTTGTATTTTCATACCACCTATCGAAATAAAATCATGTACTTCTCTACCACCATCATTACGTTTTTTAGTTATAACCTTTTCCGCAATTTTTTTGGCGTTTAACTTCTCTCTAAATATTTCTTCTATTTCAATTCCGTGTACATTATTTGATTTAAAATCAATAGGTTGAATCTTAGAATAAAATACACCTATCTTCCATAAATCATCTACCGATATATTTTCTTTGATGTATTGGAATATCTGATCTAGTTTTTTCATTAGTATGCCCTCCTTTCTTTTAATTCTTGTGTTAACATTGTCTTCTCTTTAAGTACATACAATTTTTTAGTTTTATCTAAATCTTTATTGTATATTTTTTGAAGTTGATATTTACAAGGTGTAAGGTTGGAAGATTCGGGTAATTCATACTTTAGTAATTTATCTCTTCTACCTAATTTTTTGTTTTCTTTCTCTATAAATTTGTTTTTAACGTCAATAGTTTTTTTATATTCACTTATTTTTGTCAAAAACAAATTATGATCGTATTTTTTCTTAAATAAAAAAGGTAGGAGAGATAATATGTATGTATGTTTTGGATTACCTCGTTCACCAATAGGTATTATACCACTTTTAATAATATCAATTATTTTGGATAACATATCTATTGATTTTTGATAATCCACAACAGTAAAACTACCCCTTTTGAATTTTAGTGATAAACAACCTTTGGAATTTTTATAATCACCACTCAATAATGAAATAATAACATTGTGACTAAGATAAGGGTATTTTTCTTTTATCTCTTGATAAATTTCGTAATTTTTGTTTTTAAGGTTTATCTGTTGAAACATAACATCATCATTGGTAAATGGTGTTGTATCACTATTTAACATGACACATTCCTTTGCACCCCACCCATTTTTAATCACATATTTAACCGATATTGGTGGTAGTTTAGATTCTTTTCTGTATTCATTATACATTTTTACTGCAGAAACTCTATGTTGTGCATCAACGATTTCACCTTTTTCGTTTATGAAAACTATAAAATCTAACACACCATTTTTTTTCATACTTTCTAGTATTATTTTTACCTTTTTTACCTTAACAGTTCTGTTCCATTCGGCAAAAATAAACTTTTGTAATTTTGTGGTTTGATAAACAATGTCTTCTGTACGTTTATCTCCCTTAATAAAATTTTTTAATTGAGTATCTGAAATTTCTATTTTTTCAGATTTTAATGTGATTTTATTACTTAAAATTTTCATACTTATTATTTTTTAATAGTTGTTAAAAACATTACCATTACAAAGATATAAAAAAAATTTAAATAAAAAAAAAACCCCTAATTTATTTTTAGGGGTTTAAATAATTTGTTTAATTATATCTTTCATATATAATATTTTTTAAAATCGTTCTATTTCCCCATCTCCCCATTCTATCCAATATTTACCACTACGACTTGAGTTATCTAATAAATATAATACGTCACCATTTTTCTTTACTGGTACTCCAAATAAACCAGACAAAACATAATCCAATTCATCTTCAGATAAATTAAATCCATATGATTTCATGTTTTTAAATAATGGAAAATCATCTTTCATTACCTTAATAATCTTATTAAGAAACTGTTCTTGTCTATCTTCTTTTAATAT
>WLWH01002103.1_pt1 | contig 11689 bp, 17 predicted proteins | sample 6712741 | NCBI WGS metagenome assembly WLWH01 (sample SAMN12718694, study PRJNA515312) | sponge metagenome | isolation source: marine sponge | host: Mycale hentscheli | place: New Zealand: South Island, Marlborough, Capsize Point | collected 2003-05-01 | reverse complement strand
AAATCAATCATTAAAAGAGATTATCCTCAGTTGATGTATTTTCATTAGGAGATCAAATGGCTACTATTATAGACCAAGTTACTTTACGAACAGGAGTAGCTGACTGGCTTAACAGGTCAGATTTAACCGATGCTCAAATAGACGACTTCGTTGCTATAGGCGAAGCAAGGGTTTACGAGGAACTCAGAGTTCCGCCACTAGAAGTAGTACAATCATTTTCAGTTACTGCAACAAATTCTAGTTTTATTATTCCAGCAGGATTTATTGAAATAATGGAACTCAAACTTGATGATCCAGACGATAAAGACGATGATGTAATACTAAGTAGAGTAGATTCTAAAACATTTAGTAACAACAAAATTAAACACGCTTATACAAGACAAGCAGGAAACTTTTTGCTTACAGACAATGAGGGCGAACAATCTGCTAGCGGTACTTATACTATGACGTATTATAAAGCTGGTGATTCTATTGGAACGTATTCATCAACAGCAACAACGGCAGGTAACTTTGTTGTTGACAAATATTACAAAATTGCTGTTGCAGGTAATACCTCATTCACAGGAATAGGTGCTGCAAATAATAATGTTGGTACAATATTTAAAGCCACAGGCGTTGGTTCTGGAACTGGAACTGCTTATCAAGAAAGCGTTCCTTGGATACTTGGTACTGAGTTTGAAGCAATTTTATATGCAACATGTCAAGTTGCATCGATATATTTAGGCGATGTAGAAATGGAAGCAAAGTTTACTGAGCTTACACAAAGAAAGATTAATGCATTAAATCAAAAAGAAATTAGAGCAAGTATGAAAGGCAGTGCATTTTCTGCACAATTTAGTACGCCTTTATTATAGGAGATACATATGGCAAGAAATTCCTTTTATGAAGGTGATATAGGTACTGAAGTTGCTATAGATACTTCTGCTAGTGAAGCTGCTGCTTCCGCAACGGCTGCTGCCAGTAGTGCTACAGCTGCTGCAACAAGTGCAACTAATGCCGGTAACTCAGAATCAACTGCAAGTACTAAAGCTAGTGAAGCTAGTACATCAGCAACTAATGCTGCTTCAAGTGCAACCGCAGCTGCAAGTTCTGCTACATCTGCTGCAAGTTCTGCTACAACAGCTTCAGGTCATAAAGATACAGCTACAACTAAAGCAAGCGAAGCAAGTACTTCTGCTACTAATGCAGCAACATCAGCTACTAATGCTGCAAGTAGTGCTACTACAGCAACTACTCAAGCTACAACAGCAACTACTCAAGCTTCTACTGCAACTACTAAAGCAGGTGAAGCAAGTACTTCTGCAACTGCTGCTGCATCTAGCGCAACAAGTGCAGCTAGTAGTGCAACAAGTGCAACAAGTGCTAAAACTGCTGCAGAGACAGCTGAAACAAATGCAGAGACAGCGGAGACTAATGCAGAAACAGCAGAAACAAATGCTGCTAGTTCAGCTACGGCAGCAGCTTCAAGTGCTACATCGGCATCAGGTAGTGCATCTACAGCAACTACTCAAGCAACTAATGCAAGTACTTCTGCATCAACAGCTTCAACACAAGCAACTAATGCTAGTAATAGCGCAACTGCTGCAGCGTCAAGTGCAAGTGCAGCATCAACAAGTGCTACAAATGCAGCTGCAAGTTATGATTCTTTTGATGATAGATATTTAGGAGCTAAATCGTCAGCACCGTCTGTTGATAATGATGGTAATGCTTTAATAGATGGAGCGCTTTATTTTAATTCGTCAACAAATACTTTAAATTATTATACTGGTTCTGCTTGGGCATCTGTACAAAGTTATTCAGTACAAGACGGGCAGTTATCACAAAACAATTTTACTAACGCAGACCACAGCAAATTAGACGCTATTGAAGCAAACGCTACAGCCGATCAAACTAATGCTGAAATTAAAACAGCTGTTGAGGCTAGTTCAGATATAGCGTTAGCAGGTAATCCTACAACGACTACACAATCCGCAGGTAACGATACAACTCGTATTGCTACAACTGCTTTTGTACAAGCTGCAACTGCTGCATTAGTAGATTCAGCACCGAGTACATTAGATACTCTAAACGAATTAGCTGCAGCATTAGGCGATGATGCTAACTTCTCAACTACCACTACAAATAACATTGCTACTAAGGTTCCACTAGCTGGTGGTACTATGACAGGCGCATTAACATTAAGCGGTAATCCTACCGCAACAAACCATGCTTCTAATAAAGCATATGTTGACGCACAGATTGCAGCAGTACCAGACGCAGTTGCTATGGCAATTGCTCTTGGATAATATAGGAAATAGAAATGGCAAATACATTTAAATTAAAAACAAAAGCTAACGTAGATGCTTCATTAGCAACCGTGTATACAGTACCTAGTTCTACTACAACTGTTATAATCGGGTTAACTCTTGCTAATGTTAAAGGCGCATCTATTACAGCTGATGCACAAATAGTGACGGCTTCTTCTTCGGGAGAAAATGCAGATGATGTATATGTCGTTAAAGATATACCGTTACCAGCAGGATCGTCAGTAGAAATTATGGGCGGTAACAAAATTATATTAGAAGCTGGGGATATTGTTAAAGTTAAAGGCTCTACAACAAATTGTTTAGATTCTATACTTAGCATTATGGAAATAACATAGGAGACTTAATATGCCTTATTTAGGAAAGGAACCTGCAAGAGTTCCAGTTACAGCTTCTGATATTCCTGACAATAGTATTACAGCTGCTAAAATTATAGACGGTGCTATTACTGTAGCAGATATAGCTGATGATGCGGTAACAGCAGATAAGTTAGCCAACTCAATAAACACCGATATAGCCACAGGCGTTACAGCTAATACTACTGCTAACGCTGCTTTGCCAAAGTCTGGTGGTGCTATGACTGGTGCTATTACTACTAACTCTACTTTTGATGGCAGAGATGTATCTACAGATGGTACAAAGTTAGATGGCATAGCAGCTAGTGCAAATAATTATGTGCATCCTAATCATAGCGGTGAAGTAACTTCGACTGCTGACGGTGCTACTGTTATTGCGGACAATATAGTAGACGAGGCTAACCTTAAAATAAGTAATGCTCCTACAAACGGCTATGTATTAACTGCACAGTCTGGTAATACTGGTGGCTTAACTTGGGCTGAGGCAGGTGGTGGACCATCATTAGGTACTGACAGTATAATACGAACTAATGCTCAAACTATTAGTGAGAACATTACAATTGGATCGACTACTAATGGTATGAGTGCTGGACCTATAACAATCGCTGATGGCTACACAGTCACAGTCAACGGAAACTGGAGCGTGGTATGAGTACATTAGAAGTCAAAGCGATACAAGCACCAAGTGGTTTTGATTTGGATATGCCAACAGGTCATATAGTACAAGTTGTTAAAGCAACAGATACAACACAAACAAGTATTGCATCAGCAAGCACTTATGTTGATATAGGATTGCAAGCAACAATTACACCTAAATTTAGTTCAAGCAATATATTAATTTTATTTAATGTTGGAGCAAAATTACACAGTAATGATGGATATAAGCTAAGAATTTTAAGAGGTTCAACAGCAGAGTGGACTGATGGTGGAAACTCAGGTCAATTTGGTGGCTCTAATTATATATATGTTAAAACATCACATTGTCATTTAGATACTAATATTAACACAACTAGTGCTACTACTTACAAAATACAAGCAGTTACTTACAGTGGCAACTCAGTTGATTTTCAAGACAATGCTATGAATAGTGACATTGTTCTTATGGAGGTAGCTGGATAATGGCATCAAAAATTAAAGTAGACCAATTAGAAACCGCAGATGGCACAGGCACTATAGCCTTACAGAATCAGCTATCGGGAATGACAGGTGCGAGTATGCCTACAGGTAGTGTGTTACAGGTTGTTCAAGGAACAAGTACAACTTCTACAACTACATCATCGACTAGTTATGTTGATAGTGGATTAAGTGCAACAATTACCCCATCATCTACATCAAGCAAAATATTAATATCTGCAACTTTTTCATTTGATAATAATACAGGTGGAGAGCAGCCTTACTTAGCATTTTATAGAGGTACTGACAATCTTAATGGCGCAGCTACTGCTAATGGTTGGGGAACTCTTTATTCTGCAACTAGAATAATAGCACAAATTTCAGGACAACAACTAAATTCACCATCATCTACAAGTGCATTAACTTATTCTGTTAAATTTAAAAGTGCGGGTGGTGGTGCTATTGAGTTTACTTCACAAGGAACTGTGTCATATATAACACTAATGGAAATAGCGGGATGATTTTTAATTTAATTTTAACAGGAGCAAGAAATGGCAAATGAGATGACAACAGTCGATGCCCTTCAATCTTTAAAGCCGGGTGCTGAATGGGTATTGAGAGGTGACACTTTAGAGTGGTTAGATTCAGGACAAACTGAACCCACAGCAGACGAACTAGCAGCAGAGGTTACAAGACTGCAAGGTGTCTATGATGGTAACGCATACCAAAGAACAAGGGCAACAGCCTATGCAGAAATCAAGGAGCAGTTAGACCAACTGTACCACGATATGACTGCTGGTAAGTTAGACGCAACAGGTGAGTGGCACAAGGCAATTAAAGCTGTAAAAGACGCAAACCCTAAACCATAGGAGTAGTAAATGCCAACAGAGATTAGTGGCTCAACTGGAGTCAACAAGATACAAGACAACACGATTGTCAATGCTGACATAAATAGTAGTGCTGCTATTGCTGGTTCTAAATTGGTAATGCCTACGGGTAGTGTGTTACAGGTTAAGAGTTTAGTATATGCAACTGATACTTCTTTCACTTCTTCTACGTTTACAAATACAGGTTTTTCTTTAGCAATAACACCTTCTAGTACATCTTCCAAAATATACGTGATGTGGCAATCAGAAGTAACTGTTCAAGGTGATACTAATTTTGGTATGAGGTTGTTAAAGGATAGCACACAAATTTATGAGCCTTTTGTTAGTGCTGGAAATTTTGGTTCATCTAATCAGCACGGACACAGCTATTCATTTAACTTTTTAGATTCTCCAAGCACAACTAGTTCTATTACTTATACTGTTCAAGTTAAGAAAAACTCTGGTAACTCAGTAAGGTGTCCAGCAGAAGGTGGCGATGGAACAATCACACTAATGGAGATAGCGGGATGAGTACAATAAAATCAAGTAACGGAGATTAACAATGGCATATATAGGTAACAGTCCTGCTAACGTAGGAAACTATCAGATAGTAGACGACATATCTAGTAGCTTTAATGGATCATTAACATCCTTTGCGTTAACATCAGGAAGCATTGCAATCACTCCAGCCAAATCAGGACAATTACTGGTTGGCGTAAACGGAGTAATGCAAGAACCGGATGATACCGGTACAAATGGTTTTAAAGTATCTGGCTCTAATGTAGTATTTAGCTCTCCACCAGCAAATGGTGATACTTTCTGGGCAATATATCAGGGTCAAAACGTAGACATTGGTACGCCCTCTGATGATGTAGTAGACACAATACATATTAAAGATAATGCAATCACTGCAGATAAAATTGCAGCAGGTGCAGTAGTAGCAGACATTGCTGATGGTGGAATTACAACAGCTAAAATAGCAGACGATGCAGTAACAGCAGATAAGTTAGCTAACTCAATTAACACAGAGATTGCAGCTAATACAGCTAAAGTAACTAACGCCACACATAGTGGTGAAGTAACTGGAGCTACAGCATTAACTATTGCAGATAACGTAGTTGATGAAGCAAATTTAAAGGTAAGTAACACGCCTACTAACGGCTACTTTTTGTCTGCCCAGTCAGGTAATACTGGTGGTATGACATGGGCTGAAGTAGACGCTTTACCGTCTCAATCAGGTAATAGTGGAAAGTATCTTACAACAAACGGTAGTGCAGCTTCATGGGCAGTACTAGACACAGATGCCAACACTACTACAAAAGGTTTATACGAGCATGCTCACACAATAGCTGCGAACTACTCGATCACGTCAGGCAACAATGCTATGACTGCTGGTCCGATTACAATCAACTCAGGAATTTCAGTTACGATTCCAACGGGTTCAACTTGGGTGATAGCATAATGAGTAAAGTTAAAATACAAGGTAACGCATCAGGCACAGGGGTACTAACTGTAACTGCTCCGAATACGAGTACAGACAGAACGATTACATTACCTGACGAAAGTGTAACACTAGGAGCAGCAACACCAAGTATTGATGATAACGGTGATGCTACTGCTATCACAATTGACTCAAGTGAGCGTGTAGGAATTGGAACTGGAAGTCCAGCAGGCAGTCTAGAAATAAAGGGAAGTAACGCAAGCGAGCATCTAGTTTTGTCGCACTCATCAGGTTCAAGCTACACTTCTATTGGTCAAGATTCGTCTGATAATTTGCGTATTTACTCAGGTACTAATGAGCGTATGCGTATTCTTGCTGGTGGTGGCATAACATTCAACGGTGACACAGCAGCAGCCAATGCTTTAGACGATTATGAGGAAGGCTATTACACAGTTAGTATATCAGGAAGTACAAGTGGTAGTTTTAATATGGCTGGCAATGATACTCTTGCTTATACAAAAATTGGAAGGCTTGTAACTATTCAAGGCTATATAGGCGCACAGTCAGGTAGTGTAGGTGGAAATGTTAGAATGTCCTTGCCTTTTGCTCCAACTAATTTAGGTATCGATGACCAAACCTATAATTTTCCATCTGTTATGTTACAAAATCAGGGGCATACGATTGCTGGACAAAAGTATTTATTTCTTCAGGCTGATGGTTCTGCTTATTTATATAGAGTAACCGATGCTGGTTCTGCAAATTATATTAGCAATGGTGATGTTGATGGTAATTTTGAAATTGGAGTAAGTTTTACATATATATCGGGTTAATTATTCTAAGTGGATTCTTAGAACAGACATTTAATAACAGGAGAATGCAATGGCATTAACAAAAGAAACAGTAGTAGACAAGATTGAAGTATTAGAAATGGGGCAAGTGCAAGTACGCACAGCGACAAGAATTAAAGAAGATGGCACACAACTTAGTCAAGCATATTCAAGACACATTGTAATGCCTAGCACTAAGTCAGGTGACACTTGGGGTGACACAGACATTAGCGGTGAAGATGCTAGAGTACAAGCAGTAGCTAATGCGACTTGGACTGACTCAGTAAAGACAGCCTATCAAGAGATGATAGATGCACAAAGTTTATAGGAGTAACGTAGATGGCAATAGTAATTAATGGTTCAGGCACAGTAACAGGACTAGCTGTTGGTGGATTGCCTGATGGTACAGTCGATGCTGACACAGTCGCAGCAGATGTAGCTACTCAAGCAGAAATAGATGCCAAGCTAAATTTAACTGGTGGCACTATGACTGGTAATTTACTTGTTGAATCTTCGGCAAGTGCTAGTACAGTAGTTAGGTCAAAAGGAACAGCAGCAGATGGCTACAGACACGGTTTTGAAGCAGTCAATGGACATACAGGTGGCGAAACTTGGTCTATGTTTTCTACAAACAATAGTGATGGCAATCACGGTGGTGGAAAGTTTGTTGTAGCAAAAGCAGCTATAGGTAGTGCAAGTGTAGGGAGTTTAGTTATTGACTCTACTGGTGCAGTTACTAAACCTAATCAACCAGCGTTTTTAGCAACAGCTAATGGTTCATCACAAACTAATGTTGGTGGTGCTGAAACAGTAAATTTTGGTACTGAAGTTTTTGACCAAAATAGTGACTACAATACTTCAACTCACACTTTTACTGCTCCAGTAACAGGTAGATATAATTTAGCAGGTACAGTCAGAACGGGTGAACTTGCTACAGACGCTAATTTTTATAGAATTGAAATTCAAACATCTAATAGAAATTACAAATTTGAAATAATTGACCCTGACAAATTATATTCAGCAAACCCTTCTTATCATTCTTTTCATTTTAATAGTTTAGCTGATATGGATTCGGGTGATACTGCTTCTGTAGTACTTATTCGCAACGGTGGTACAGCAAGCCTAGATATAACAGGTTCACCGGATTACACATTTTGGTCAGGCTACTTAGTTTGTTAACAACAGGGCGAAATAACCCATCATAAAGGAGATTAAATAATGGCAACACACACAAAAACAATAAGTCTTACAGATTTACAACAAAATATTTTAAAAAATGATTTATATAGTGACGCAGATAATGCTGGACTAGATGATTGGATTCAAGCAGCAGTTGATGGCAAGATAAATAATTGTTGGAAAAGGATGCAAACTGAGTGGACAACTAGACTGATGAATGATGATTCATTTACAGATGCAATACCAAGCAATCAAGCAGACTTTGTAGCGTTAGTAATCGCTAGGTCAGACTACAAAAATCGTAAAGCAAGAGATGATGCATCAACAGCATAGGAGTAACAAATGTCAACAATAAAATCAAGTGATGAACATCTAACACTAAACGCTGATGGTTCTTCTAAGGACATAAAGCTACAGTCTAACGCATCTGAAAAAGTTATTGTTAAGTCTACTGGCAACGTAGGTATTGGAACTTCAAGTCCAGATAGTTTATTAGAAATATATAAAGCTGGCACATCAGAATTAATGATAGGTTCAGACAATGGTGGAACAGCTCAAATTAGCTTGTATGAAAATGATAGTACAACAAAAGAAGCAACCATTAAATATGATGGTTCTGCTAACAATTTAGTCATAGGTACAAGTGGAGAAGCAAACGCTATAGTTATACCTAGAGATTCTGGAAACGTGGGAATTGGTGTAACTCCTGAAAGTTGGCATAGTAGTTATAAGGCTTTACAAATTGGCAATACAGGCACACTTTTTAAAGACAATGCCAATGGTGGTGATTTTTCAATAGGTAATAATTTTTACCTAAATAGCACTCCAGCGTATGCTTATACTACTACAGCAGAAGCCTCTAGGCATTCTCAAGAAAATGGAATTCATTATTTTCAAGTAGCACCTTCAGGTTCAGCAGACGCAGCGATTAGTTGGACTACTGCTATGACTATTCATCAAGCACAAAGTGGTGCTGCTGCTGATATATCTATGGGGGAAAGATGGAGTGGTGATGGTGGTGGAAAAACAGATTTTCAAACTAACACTAATGGTGGCATTCTTATGCGTATGTCATCTGTTAATACAGGTGGTAATCAAAGAGTATGGTTTGTAAACCCTAACGGATTAGTTGGAAATATTACAACATCAGGCTCAGGTACTTCGTTTAATACCTCGTCAGATTATCGACTTAAAGAAAATGTAAATTACGATTGGGATGCTACAACAAGGCTTAAGCAACTTAAACCAGCAAGATTTAATTTTATAGCAGACTCTGACACAATAGTTGATGGATTTCTCGCACACGAAGCAGCTGAAGTAGTGCCTGAAGCTGTAAGTGGAGTTAAAGATGCAATGATGGATAAAGATGTTTACGATAAAGATGGCAATGTAACTGGAACTGAATCAGTAATTAATCCTCAAAGCATAGACCAAGCAAAACTTGTACCTTTATTAGTTAAAACAATACAAGAGTTAGAGGCTCGTATAACAGCATTAGAAGCATAGGAGAAACATATGGCATTAACTAAAGTAACAAGCGGTGGTATATCAGATATAGCTGCAGCAGTAGAAGGAGCTAGTGACTCTAATAAGTTCACTGATGCCGATCATAGTAAGTTAAATGCTATTGAGGCAAGTGCTACTGCCGACCAGACTAAATCTGATATTGAAGGCTTAGGCATTGATGTACCTGCAGCCAATCTTACAGGAACAATAGCAGACGCTAGATTCCCTGCTACATTGCCTACTGCTAGTGCAGCTAACTTAACAGCTATCCCTGCAGCAAATATAACTGGAACACTTCCAGCAATTAGTGGTGCTAATTTAACTGGTATTGAAGGTGTTCCTACTGGTGTTATTGCTATGTGGCACGGAGCATCAAGTGCTATACCAAGTGGCTGGGTTATTTGTGATGGTAACAACTCAACTCCAAACCTTACAGACAAGTTTATTAAGTCAACTGGAACAGCTAATGCTACTGGCGGTGGCACAACATCGGGAGCAACAACACTAGCTACTTCACAAATACCATCACATACTCATACTGCCCCTACATATAATGTAGGTCCATCTGCTGCTTATGTAGCATCCAGTTACAATTCATTTTTTAATACGAATGAAACTGCATCAACAGGTGGTGGTGGCTCACACACGCATACTCAAGCAGAACCAGTTTATTTTTCTTTAATCTTTATTATGAAAACATAGGAGATAGTATGACCACATTAACAATAATAAAAGAAGATAAATTTGTAGCAATAGATGGCGAAGGTTTGTTTCTTGATGAAGTAATATTACCAGCAAATGTACACGCAGTACAGTTTGATGGTACGAATGGTGAGATTGAATATAACGATGGTACACCAAATGAAGCTATAACAAGCATCTCGGCTTACTCCACCATTACAGATAACCACGCAGCTAAAAAAGCAGCTAATACTAAAGCAGATTCTGATGCTGCAACAGCACAAACTGCTTTAGAAGCTACTTATGGTTGGAAAAGACAGCAAGAATACCCATCAATAGCAGACCAGTTAGATGACATATACCACAACGGAGTTGATGGCTGGAAAGCTACGATTAAGACAACTAAGGATAAATATCCCAAGGAGTAATCTATGACAAATCAATTAAAGGCTATGATGTTAGGTATAGTTGTTGTACTAGTCTTTTTGATTATGCCTGAATCTAAGGCTGCTACTGAAACTGTAATAACACAAGATACAACAAGTACAGTTACGACTAACGGCAATCAAACAACTACAGTTAAATCGCCTCCGCCAAGTGCTATAGCGCCACAGTTTGGTGGGAGTAATTCTGACTTGTGTACAATATCTTCAAGTGGTTCAGTACAAACACAGATACTAGGTATCTCGTTAGGGGCAACGTACACAGAAGAAAATTGTCTTAGACTTAAGAAAGCACAGAAGCTTTACATGTTTGGCATGAAGGTAGCTGCGGTTTCAGTTATGTGTCAAGATCCAGACGTGTGGGCTGCTATGATGTCAGCCGGGACTCCTTGTCCGATAGATGGGCTTATAGGAGATGAAGCTAAGAGAGCGTGGGCTGTTAAGACAGACGCAATACCAATGCCGGAGGAACAACATGAAGCTACTGCACAAGAAAAGCGTGATAAAGCCCTTAATATTATGGGTACTGTTGCTGCTGCCTTCTTATTCTTTTAGTAATTATTACACGTTTGGTTACACAGGCAACGCTGCAGCAGACGGTTTAACTTGGACTATGAGTACAAATGTACTTGGTATTCCTACTGATGAAGGCATGGACATTAGTGGTGTTCTATACAATTACAATGTTGTTAAGAATGTTGAAGATGACTTTACAGTAACAGTTCAAAACAAAGACAAAGAAGACGGTTACATATTTCAAGATACAGAAGACTGGTCTGGCAAACACGGTATGAGAATACAAAAAGTTATACCGTTACCTTACACGCCAATAGAAAATATAGGTGAAGGTAGTATAGAAACAACAGGTACAGGTACTGTAGAAGATGCAACTATCTTATATATGTACAGATGGGATGAATGTCGTAATCCACAGAACAATGAGAATTGTCCGGGGTATGTACCGATCATTCCAG
>WLWH01002102.1_pt1 | contig 11704 bp, 13 predicted proteins | sample 6712741 | NCBI WGS metagenome assembly WLWH01 (sample SAMN12718694, study PRJNA515312) | sponge metagenome | isolation source: marine sponge | host: Mycale hentscheli | place: New Zealand: South Island, Marlborough, Capsize Point | collected 2003-05-01 | reverse complement strand
TCAACACTTTGATGACTCGATATCGTAACAAACTCGTATACGACCAGTCAACAGGTGAACTCAAAGATCAGCGTAAACATATGTCTATGCTTGATGACTTCTGGTTGCCTCGTCGTGAAGGTGGTCGAGGTACTGAGGTGTCTACACTTCCGGGCGGTTCTAACCTTGGCGAGATTGATGATATCAGATACTTCCAACGAAAGGTTTATCAGGCACTGAACGTTCCTGTCTCTCGTCTTGAACAAGAGCAGGCATACTCATTAGGTCGTGCTACTGAAATCACTCGGGAAGAAATCAAGTTTCAGAAGTTTATTACTCGACTCCGAATGCGTTATGCAAAAGTGTTCACTGGAATCCTACGACAACAGTTGGTACTGAAAGGTATCATCACTGACATCGACTGGGTTGATCACTTTCATAACAACATCCGTGTTGAGTACTATAAGGATAACCATTACACAGAACTCAAAGACGCTGAAGTCCTTGCTGGTCGCCTGAACCTTATGGATCAAGCAACTCAGTATGTGGGCGAATATATATCTAAAGACTGGGTAATGAAGAACATCTTCCGCTTTGACGAAAAGGAAAGAGCGGATATGAAACTGGAAGTAGATAAGGAAATCGAAGACGGTGATGTCGATCCAGATAAAGAACGGGAAAGTGGAGGTGACGGATATGGCGAACCTCAACAACCGCAGGTGAATCCTATAGATCCATCTAAAGAAAAGCAGGACTCTAATAGAGATTCTGATTCAAGTAGTCCCTCAAGAAGAGTAGTCACAAGGAGATAACTATGGCAATTTTAAAAAGAAAACCAACACCTGTTACACCCCCAGCAGAAAAATAATCGAATTGAATAACATTAATATGGAGATATGATATGTCAGACGTAGAAGAACAAGAATCAACAATGGATGCATTTTTAGATGCGGTACACAAACAAAACCTTGTGCAATCAAGATCGCACTTTGATAACCTTATGGGTCAGAAGATTGGCGCACAACTTGAAGCAGAGAAAATTGCTGTTGCTGGTTCTATCTATGGTCTGCAAGATGCTGATATGGAAGAACTTGAAGCAGAAGCAGATGAACTCAAGCAGTCAGCATCTGACGAGTATGAAGAACTTGAATCTGAAATCGAAGGTGCCTTCGTTGAAGACGAATACACTGAAGATGAAGAGCAGAAATAATATAAATAATCTCAACGTTTTATATAAATAATTCTAATATGAAAACATTTGAAGCATTCAGAGCACCCTCTAAGGGTAAGTCGGTTTGGAAGAAGAAGTTCAAAAAGATTCCTACTGAAATCATCAAGGGCACAAAAGGGTACACCGCTATGATTGACGGTGACCCACTCGATACCTTCCGCTCTGAGAAGGATGCCCAAAAAGCAATCGAACTTGCTATTAAGGAACTGCTATGAAACTAATCGCAGAGTACACCGAGTCTAACGTAGAATGTATCGTCGAGAAAGCAAGAGACGGTAGTAAAAAGTTTTTCATCGAAGGTGTGTTTGCTCAAGCAGAACAGAAGAATCGCAACGGTCGTATCTACCCCAAGTCTGTAATGGAAAATGCGGTAGGCAAATACGTTGACGAGCAAGTATCAAAGAATCGCGCGGTTGGCGAGTTGAATCATCCGGAAGGACCAACAGTCAACCTCGACAAAGTTTCTCACCTCATCACAGACCTCAGATTTGAGGGAAATGATGTGGTAGGAAAAGCATCAATATTGGATACTCCGATGGGTCAGATCGTAAAAGGTCTCCTTGAGGGAGGTGTTAATCTTGGTGTCTCAACTCGTGGAATGGGAAGTCTTGAACAGCGCGGTGGCGCGACTTATGTGAAGGACGACTTTCAACTCAGCACGGTAGATATCGTGCAAGATCCATCTGCCCCAGGAGCGTTTGTTAATGGGATTATGGAAGGTGTCGATTGGATCTGGATGAATGGCGTACTTACTGCTCAAGAAATATGTGAAAAACAAGAGACTGAAATTGAAAATGCTCCAAGGTACAAACCCTTAAGTGGGGGCGTACAAATTAGAGAATATAAAAATTTCCTCTCATCTATTAAAAATAACTTTTAATCAGGAGTAAGATATGAGTGAAGTAGAAAATCATCTCCTTGATGAGCAGGATGTTGCTGAAGAGTCTACGCCCGATATGTCATATGACGAGAAAGGCGAAGAAGGGAAAGCATTAGCAGCGTCGGACAAAGCGTCTGACGGTACTAAACAAGCCCCTGCCCGTAAAGGTGATAAGAAGAATGGTGAAGCAAAGGCATCCGTCAAAGCAGGCGATCCAGAAAAAACTTCGGAAGAAGTTGAAATGGTGAGCACGAAGGGTGGAATGATCAATGCTATGTACCAGAAGATGAACGGTCTTACGAAAGAAGAACTATCAAAAGTCTTCATGAGTGTTATGGCGGAAGATATGGTGGACGAAGAGGCGATTGCCGAAGAAACCTACCAGAAGAAACTTGCCAAACTCAGCGAAGATGAAGTTACTCTATCGGAAGAGTTCAAATCTAAAACTGCGATCCTTTTTGAAGCAGCACTTCAGAGCAAAGTTGCAGAGGAAGTAGAACGTATTGAGTCCAACTATGCAGAACGCCTTGCTGAAGAAGTTCAGTCCCAGCGTGGTGACCTAGTTGAAAAAGTTGACTCGTACTTGAACTACGTGGTAGAACAGTGGATGGAAGAGAATAAACTCGCCATTCAGAATGGTCTCCGAACCGAGATTGCTGAGAACTTTATGAACGGAATGAAAACTCTGTTCCTTGAGTCTTACGTCGACGTGCCGGAAACTAAAGTTGACCTCGTTGATGATCTTGCATCTCAGGTTGATGAACTCGAAGAGGCCATCAGTCAGCAGACTCAGGAATCCATCAAACTAATGGACCAGGTAGCGACGATGAGGAAAGAAGCGATTCTATCCGAAGCAGTTAGCGACCTCGCCGATACTCAAGCAGAGAAACTCCGATCTTTCTTCGCATCAGTTGATTTTGATGACGAAGTAACTTTCGCCGATAAAGTTTCGACTGTCAAAGAAGCGCACTTCAATGGTGCGGTTGTTGCGACGGAAGAAGAAATCATCGACGTCGATGGATCAGAAGAAGCACCAGTTGCCGTTGCTGAAGGTTCAGTAATGGAAAACTACCTTTCTGCTATTCGTAAAATTAACAAAGACTAACATCTTCTAGGAGATTATTAAAATGGAACTTAACTACGAAAGACTGGTGGAAAAATGGTCCCCAGTACTTAAAGAAGAGTCCGCTGGAAGCATTGCCGATGCACATCGACGTAATGTTACTGCGTGCCTTCTTGAAAACCAAGAAGCAGCAATGATGCAAGACCGTGCCCAGATGGGTATGTTGAACGAAATCGCTGCTAACAACACAAGCAACGTTGCTAACTGGGATCCAGTCCTAATTTCGCTCGTTCGACGTGCCATGCCTAACTTAATGGCGTATGACGTCTGTGGCGTTCAGCCGATGACTGGTCCTACTGGACTTATCTTCGCGATGAAATCACGATACGAAGGCGAGACTGACGGTGCCGGTGGCATGCAGTCACATAACGGTATTGCCGTGGATAGCGAAGCATTATATGCTGAAGCAGAAACTGCTTACTCGGGTAGCGAAGATTCTGGTCAAGCACCGGGACCTCATACTCATGGTCCTTCCGGTCTTTATACGATCGACGGAACTCCAGTTGCTCCTCCTGGACAAGACCCGAATACGGGTATTGGCATGCCTACTGCTGACGCCGAGGCACTTGGTGCTCCTGGTGGTAAAGAGTTTGGCGAGATGGGTTTCACCATCGAGAAAGCGACCGTTACTGCTCGCAGCCGTGCTTTGAAAGCAGAGTACACCATCGAACTCGCGCAGGACTTAAAAGCGATTCATGGTCTCGACGCTGAAAGCGAATTGGCGAACATCCTCTCTGCTGAGATCCTCGCGGAAATCAACCGAGAAGTTATTCGTACGATTAACTCGCAAGCAAAAATGGGCGCACAGGGTGCGACTACTCCGGGTATCTTCGATCTTCAGGCTGATGCCGACGGTCGTTGGTCTGTGGAGCGTTACAAAGGTCTGTTGGTTCAGTTGGATCTTGAGTGTAATGCGATTGCTAAAGAGACTCGACGTGGTAAAGGTAACGTGGTCATCTGTTCTTCAGACGTCGCCACTGCTCTTACTGCTTCTGGCATGCTCGACTACGCGCCTGCTCTTTCCACTAACCTGCAAGTTGACGACACGGGCAACACCTTCGCTGGTGTGCTGAACGGTCGCATCCGCGTTTACATCGATCCATATGCGGTCGGCGATTACGTGACTGTTGGTTTCCGTGGAAGCAACCCTTATGACGCAGGTGTGTTCTACTGCCCATACGTGCCGTTGCAGATGGTTCGTGCCGTTGGCGAGAATGACTTCCAGCCGAGAATTGGTTTCAAGACTCGCTATGGAATGGCAAGCAACCCATTTGTAGGTGATACACCTGCTAACGGTCTTGCTGCTGCTCGCACCAATGGGTACTACCGCATCTTCCGCGTTGACAACGTCCTCGCGTAATTTGTAGTAAGCAAAATAATAATAACTACTGTTGTTATTCACCCGCCCTCTTCGGAGGGCGGGTTTTTTGTCCTCTCCTCTCATACCAGTTTCTATTGAGTTGTATCTTTTGTTATATTTTTCCACAACAAAGAGAGGTAGATCTAATGATGGATCTTATAAAAACGCATGCAAACACCCTTATTGAAAAAACAGTACAAGGTGGACTAGCATGTTTCCTATTCGCAACTCACACTAGCATTATGACCGCTGGTATAAGTGATGTTGTTCTTGCAGTAAAGGTCGGTTTGTCTGCTGCTATCGCATTTGTACTCATCTCAATGATACCTAAACTTGATACTGTCCATCTGGGCATTTGGTTGACGGGAGCATTGGCAGCAGTTTCAGCACATTGGTGGACTCCAAGTGGTTTAGTTGGAATGCAATCATGGACTGGACCAATTACTGTCGGATTACTCGCTATCGTCCTCATGGTCGGTTGGGAGCAAATAAGGCATAAGATTATTTCATGATCAACTTGACAGGGGAGACTTTCGTCTCCCCTTTTTTTGCTTGTCTTCTTTACTCAGATAGGTATAATTGAACATATAAATAGATGTAGAGAAACTACAGAGAAATACCGTGCCAACTACTTTATCAGATAACACCAATCTATTTCAACCTACTGCTTTCCAAGTCGAGATTGATAGAAACAGATTGGGCAACTTTGCTTTCTTTGCTCAACGTGTCAATCATCCGGGAATGACCAACTCAGCAGCAGAAGTTCCATTCCGGAATTTTCAGAGTGCCCCGATGCCAGGAGGTCAACTCCAGTTTGGCGAGTTGAGTATTGATGTACTGCTAGATGAGGATTGGAAATCTTATACGGAAATTCATGATTGGTTGTGGAGACTCGCCAACGTAAGAATGATTGAGAAGAGAGATAACTTCGCGTCGAAAACTTCTGAGACGCCAAGTCATCACGACATCATTGTTACGATACTAACGAACCAAAACAATCACAATAAACGAATTCAATATCATGATTGTATCCCCACTTCTATTGGTGATGTATCTTTCGAAGCGACCAACGCAGCAGTTGACTACGTCACCTTCCCCGCAAATTTTAGGTTTACTTACTACGAAATAAAATAATATGAACTTAGATGATATTCTCGACGAATGGAGTCGAGACTGTGAGATTGGACATAACCTTGAATCAACATCCCGCGATACTCCTAAGTTACATGGGAAGTACCTCGGATACCTTACCCAAGCAAAACTGATTCTGAAGAGAGCAGAGGATAAACAACACCTGTTGCTCAAAGATAAGTTCTTGTGGTATAATGGTAAGTTGTCTCAAGAAGATACTGAGAGGTATAACTGGGCACCGGATCCATTTGATGGATTGAAGGTGATGAAGTCAGACCTCAACTATTGGTATGAGTCTGATGCAGATATACAACAAAGTGAAGCGAAGATCATGTACTACAAAACTATGGTAGATACATTGAAAGAGATTGTTGATGCCCTGAAGTGGCGTCATCAAACTGTCCGTAACATTATTGAAATAAGAAGGTTTGAAGCAGGTGCGTAAATGCAGGATCGAACTCTAACAGTACAACTACAAAACCACTCCATGATGGCAGTGGCATGTGAACCATCTATCCGCAACGAGTTGAAAGAATACTTCTCGTTCTACGCGAATGGATATAAATTCATGCCCGCATATAAACGTAAGGTATGGGACGGTAAGATCAGACTCTTCAACTCGATGACTTGTGAGTTGAACGTGGGTCTGTTTGCCAAGTTGTGCAAGTTTGCAGCAGATCGACACTATGTCATACAAATGGCACCCTCACGTTACGGAGTTCCGAGCAAGAAGAACGAGATAAATCACCAGTCTCTGGTCAAACAACTCGCCTCCTTCGAGACTCCATTTGAACCCAGAGACTACCAGTATGATGCGGTTACCCACTCCATAGAGCGTAAGAGAGCACTCCTCGTCTCCCCTACGGGGTCAGGTAAGTCGTTTATTATATACAACCTAGTGCGGTGGTACCTTGAGCAAGAGGACAGGAAGAGCGTCCTCGTTGTTGTCCCGACCACCTCTCTCGTGGAGCAGATGTACAAGGACTTCCAAGACTATGGATATGATGCCGAGGAGAACGTCCATATCATCTATTCCGGTAAGGACAAGAACACGAAGAAACGAATCATCATTACAACTTGGCAGTCTGTTTATAAATTGGATCAGGAATGGTTCAGTAACTTCGGTTGTGTGTTTGGTGACGAGTGTCATCTCTTCAAGGCAAAGTCTCTTGCAACTCTTATGAACAAATGTACTGAGGCAGACTATCGCTACGGTACTACTGGAACTCTGGATGGTACGCAGGTAAACAAACTTGTTCTGGAAGGATTGTTTGGACCAACAAAGCAAGTGACCTATACTCGTGACCTGCAAGAAAAGGGTACACTTGCTAAACTGAATATCGAAATATTGCTCTTGAAATATCCCAAAGAGATTCGGAGTATGCACCGTGAGGATAACTATCAAGAAGAAGTCGATTTTATCGTTACTCACGAACCGCGTAACAAATTGATACGTAACCTCGCACTCACACAAACAGGTAACACCCTTGTGCTCTACCAGTTTGTTGAGAAACATGGTGAGGTATTACATAAGTTGATCAAGCAGAAGCACGAGAAGTGTTTCTACGTTCATGGCGGTACAGATGTTAGTGACCGCGAAGCGATCCGAGGTATCGTCGAAGGGTCTGACAACGCCATCATCGTTGCCTCGATGGGCACCTTCAGCACTGGAATCAACATTCGTAACTTGCATAACATTATATTCGCAAGTCCCTCCAAGTCTCAGATACGAGTCTTGCAGTCTATTGGTCGAGGGTTACGCCAGTCAGATAATAATCAGGACACGAAACTAATTGATCTTGCAGATGACCTGACTTGGCAGTCTCGAAAAAACTTTTGCCTCAAGCATTCAGGCGAGAGAATAAAAATTTACACCAAAGAGAAGTTTGACTTTAATATACACGAGATAGAAATATGAAAAAGAAAAATGATGAAAAGGTCACACTGACTATGGACGACGAGATCGTCCAGATGAAACTGATAACAGGAGAAACCGTCCTTGCTGCCTTCTCACCTAATAACGATCAAATTGAAGATTCGTTTATTCTAATGTGCGTTTTGGAGATGGTGCCATTTGACTCTTATGATGAAGATGATGACGATGATCGACCGATGGAATACTTCTTACTTCGCCCTTGGATTACTTATGTCGAAGACGTTAGAATGGAAGTATCGGTTAATCCTACGAACGTGATCTACATGACAACTCCTGCCCTAAAACTGAAAGAACAGTACTTCAAGAGTCTTAAGGAAATTTCTAAGAGTCTTGGTAAACAAGACGCGATTGCAGATAAGGCGAAAGAAGAAGTTAAAACTGAGAAGGGTAGTGGGTCTTCAGTGATAGCATTTAAACCGAGAGATACTGAGGCAGTATTCTTGAAGGAAGATTAGATCTTGCCTTTCTAAGCAAAGTCAGGTATAGTAGATAAATATATTTAGGAAAACAAGGATTTTCAATGAGCGCAAAAGCGAAAGCAAAACCACATTATGTAAACAACAAAGACTTCAGTCAGGCAGTCTGTGACTACGCCAGAGAAGCAAAGGGACTGATCGACAACGGCGATCCAGCACCGATTATTCCGAACTATATCGCCGAATGTTTGTTAAGGATTGCAGAAGGTCTCTCACACAAGTCTAACTTCGTGCGATACACATATAGAGAAGAGATGGTGATGGACGCTGTAGAGAACTGTTTGAAGGCAGTTATGAACTATGACTTCGATGCTGCTACGAGGAAGGGTACGCCCAACGCATTTGGTTACTTCACGCAAATCTCTTGGTATGCCTTCCTCCGTCGTATTCAGAAAGAAAAGAAACAGCAGGACGTGAAACTGAAGTTTATTGCGGAATCAGGTCTGGAGCAGTTTATGATTGATCCTAATGAAGACCCAGAAGCAGCACGAGCAGTAGAGTCGTTCGTTGAAAAACTGAAAGGTCGTATTGACGAAGTAAAAGATAGAGATACCAAGTTTGAAGCGTATAAAGAAAAACAGAAGTTGGGTAACAGGGGCAAGAGTCTAGACTCAGACCTCACGGAGATGTTTGAAGAATAATGAAAGTAGCGATACTAAATGATACGCATTGTGGGGTAAGGAACTCTTCCGACATCTTCATAAACTATCAAGAAAAGTTTTATACAGAAGTATTCTTTCCATATTTGAAAACGCACGATATCAAGCATATCCTGCATCTTGGCGATTACTACGAGCATCGTAGGTTTATCAACTTCAAGGCACTGAATGCCAATCGTGAACACTTCTTGGATAAACTCCGAGAGTATGGTATCACTATGGATATCATTCCAGGAAATCACGACTGCTATTTCAAGAACACCAACGACCTCAACGCTCTCAAAGAGTTGCTTGGTCATTATATGAACGAAGTCAATATTGTCATGGAACCATCTGTCCTCGACTATGATGGTCTGAAAGTCGGACTTGTCCCTTGGATCAACAACGAAAACTATGACGACTCTATGAACTTTCTCGCTAACTGTAGCGCAGATATCATTGGCGGTCACTTTGAACTTGTAGGATTTGATATGTTGCGCGGTATCCCTTGTACTGAGGGGATGGGTACGGAAAGTCTGAAACGATTTGAAATGGTTATGTCAGGTCACTATCATGTGAAATCCTCTAACGATAATATCCATTACCTTGGTTCGCAAATGGAGTTCTTTTGGAACGATGCTGGCGACGATAAACACTTTCATATTCTTGATACCGAAACAAGAGAACTGGTTCCAATAAGAAACCACCTTACTTTGTTTCAGAAAATTTATTATGACGATGAATCAAACGACTACTCTAACTATGATGTTGCTGATTTAGATAATAAGTTCGTCAAGGTTGTTGTCATCAAGAAGACCGATCCCTTTACTTTTGATCGGTTCCTTGATAGAATTCAATCTCGTTCAATTCATGATCTTAAGATTCAAGAAGACTTCAGCGAGTTCCTCGGGGAGAACGTCGGCGACGATGGATTAGAGGTCGAAGACACTTCTGTACTCCTACGGTCATATGTTGATAACGTAGAAACGATGTTGGATAAAGAAAGATTGAAACACCAGTTAACAGATTTAATGACTGAGGCACAAACACTAGAAATAGCATGATACAATTCCAAAAAGTTCGCTATAAGAATTTCCTATCATCAGGAAATAACTTCACTGAAATAGACTTAAACAAATCCCGCACTACTTTGATCGTTGGTCAGAACGGTGCAGGTAAGTCGACTCTTCTTGATGCAATCTCATTTGGACTGTTTGGCAAATCGCATAGGAACATCAACAAGGCACAGTTGGTCAATAGCATCAACAACAAACAGTGCGAAGTCGAAGTAGAGTTTAAAATTGGTGTGAAGGACTATAGAGTCGTCCGAGGCATTAAACCGATCAAGTTTGAGATCTATGTTGACGATGTTTTGATTAATCAGAACTCGCACAATAAAGAGTATCAAAAGATACTCGAGTCTAACATACTGAAACTCACGCACAAGACATTCCATCAGGTTGTCGTGCTCGGTTCCTCTTCCTTTGTTCCGTTTATGCAACTGAGTGGATGGCACAGGCGAGATGTTATTGAAGACCTCCTTGATATCAACGTATTCTCTAAAATGAATGGGTTGCTCAAAGAGAAGAATGGTATCCTCAAGGAAAAGATTAACAGCACATTACATGCGATTGAGATAAATGAAACTAAAACAGAGTCACAAAAGAAATACATTAGGGACGTTTCTAAGATTAATTCCGACGCAAGAAAAGGTAAGGAAGAAGCGATCACTGAAAGCAAGTCAGAAATAGAATCCCTCGTTAATACTAATGCTAAACTCCAGACCAAGGCGAGCACATTACACGAGGAGTTCCACCCCAAACTACTAGATTGTCGTACAAGAATAAGTAACCTCAGTTCTGATGAAACTGAGTTCAAATCAAACATTCGCTCATTAGTCAAAGATGCGAAGTTCTATGAGACAAACGAAAACTGTCCTACTTGTGAGCAGGTCATTGAACCAGAACTCAAAGACCGAAAGTTGTCGGAAGCAAAGAGCAACGCAACTAAAGTACAAGCAGGACTTACCGATGTCCAAAAAGAAAGGGACGAGACTACTGCTCAACTGACTGATATAGAATCCAAAATGGAAGAAGTCAGTCAGTTGATGCAGGAAGTCCAACTCAATCTTCAGACGGTAACTTCGCTGAATCGTACTATCGATAAAGCGAAGGAAGAAATTGAAGCACTCACCGATACACAGTCTGATCTCGCCAAAGCAAATGAAGATTATGATGTGTTGATGAAAGAGTATCATGTATTGGTTGGCGAGAAGAATACGCACAACGACCAGTATGCGTATAACAGCGTGATCGGTGAGATGCTCAAGGATACAGGGATCAAGACTAAGATTATCAAACAGTATCTTCCTGTTATCAATAACCTCGTGAACAAATATCTCCAGATACTCGACTTCTACGTTCACTTTGACCTTGACGAGTCATTCTCCGAAACGATTCGGTCACGTCACCGAGATGCTTTCACCTACGACTCGTTCTCCGAAGGCGAGAAGCAGAGAATCGACCTCGCACTCCTCTTTACTTGGAGACAGGTCGCCAAGATGAAGAACTCGATTGCTACAAACCTGTTGATTCTTGATGAAACTTTCGATTCGAGTCTCGACGAGGCAGGTATCGAAAACCTCATGAAGATCCTGTATACCCTCGGTGAAGACACCAACGTGTTCGTGATTAGTCATAAAGGCGAGGTCTTAGACGGAAAATTTGCCAACAAGTTGGAGTTCATAAAAGATAAAAACTTCAGTAAAATGAGGGTGGGAGTATAAATACGCACAAACTACTTGCCTATTGGAGAAACATGTGGTATAGTTGTTAGTATGAAAAAATACATACCAAAGAAGAAAAAATACAACGACCTCGGTTCCTTCAAAAAAGAACTCGAGGAAAATAAGATCAAAGTATTAGATTTTGTCGGGCATACTCTCTCGACA
>WLWH01002094.1_pt1 | contig 11733 bp, 7 predicted proteins | sample 6712741 | NCBI WGS metagenome assembly WLWH01 (sample SAMN12718694, study PRJNA515312) | sponge metagenome | isolation source: marine sponge | host: Mycale hentscheli | place: New Zealand: South Island, Marlborough, Capsize Point | collected 2003-05-01 | reverse complement strand
TTTCCATATTCTCTCCTCTCCCAGTTTCTACTAACTACATTATCCTGGGGTAAATAATGCGATAGGCGACAAGTTATAATTAAAGTACAAATGAGAATTGTCAGCCACTTCTAGCTGTACCGATACTAGGCGATTTGTAATACGCAGTTTATACGCCAGGGATAAACTGGAGGTGCAATGTCAATTTAATTCGCAGACTTTTGCTATGCGATACTATATATTGTACCACCATATGTGGGATAGACAAGTATTAAACTTCAGTTAATCCTGTAACTCTACGACCTGTTCTAGCAGCACCTGTAGTGGGTGCAAACTCTGATGCTTGTTCTTCTTGCAATCTTCTAATTTGTCCTAGTTCTTCTGGACTTTGGAATACAGCTGCTTCAGTAAATTCTGTAAGACCTATTCTTTGTTCTTGCTGTACACCTCTTTGTGCTTGTAGTTCTTGTAACTGTGGTAATTGTTCACCTGCTGTAGCAAATAATCTTCTAGCTTCAGCCTGTGTTAATCCAGATCGTTGTATTCTTTCTGCTTCCTCAAATGATATAGTGAAACCTGCTCTTGCTGCTTCTCCACCTATTTGTGCAGCAGTAATCTTTCCAGATACTATATCTTCTCCAACTGTTGGATCTAATGCTCCTAAGAATATTGATTGTTCATCTAAATCTAACCCAAAATTAGTAGCATAAAAGTCTTGCACTTGTGGTATGTTCTCTTGTATTCCTCTATAAACAGAGGCTACTCGTTGTTGGAACTCATTAGCAGATACTTCATTCTCTAATAAACTAACAAATCTATCTTGTAATATATTTAATGATGTATTTCTAGGTATTCCATATTCAGCTAGTGTTCCAATATAAGAATCTTGTAAAGCAAAATAGGTTACTTCATCATATCTAACTTGTCCTCTTTCATTTTTGTTACCAGGAAAAATAGTATCGTATGAAGTATCTTCTCTAGTTTGTGCAATAGCTTGTTGTGCATCTCCTGTATCTTCCCATTTAGATACAAACAAATTAATAAAAGCATCAGGTAAACCTGGATATAAAGCTCTAGCTTTTCTTAACAACTCTTCCATTATCCGTTAGCTCCTAACTGTGGTGCTACTTGACCTTGACCAATAGATGACTGTAAGTCATTTAATGCTTGATCTTGTACTCTACCTATACCTTGTGCAATACCTTTTTCTCTTAGAGTTGTGTAAGCCTTTTCTATGTCGTTATCTTGTACCATCTTTATAAACCAATCTTGTGTTTCATCTACTTCTTGACCCCATACTTGATTAACTAGGTTCTTATATGGTTGTACAATATCATTATAGGTTAAAGTTGGATTGGTGTATTTACCAAACATAGCGAGTCTTTGTTGTTCTAAATATGATTTAAGTTGTTCTTCTGCATCTGGATCATTCCTAAGTAGTCCAGCTTTCTCTGCTATCTCATCTGCACTAGCATTACCAAGAGAAGGACCTAAGTATCTTCTATATAAATCAGTTACTGTTTTTTCACCAACACTTAATCTATCTAATGTACCTACGCCAACACCTTCTATAAAGTTAACCATACCTGTATCTCTTGCACCAGGCTTATAAGGATCAGCAAGTAAGGCTATCTGTTGGTCTGTGTATAACTGTGTCCAAGTACCTGATACTGCTTTATCTGCAAACCAGCTGACTAAAGCATCTGGTGGACTAGCTATTCCATTAGCCTCCATAGCTATTCGTACAGATAATTGTTTATCTTGTATATCTTGTGTAGCTTGTTCTGGTTGTGTAAGTAATGTTGTAAGCCATTGTTTTTGTGTAGTAGTTGATTTTCTATACCAGTCAGTACCTTCGTATTTAAGTTGTGTTTCCTCTGGCGACCATTGTTCTAATGCTTGTTCTGCAAGAAACTCTATAGCTTCTTGTTGGTAAGTAACACCAGATATAGGATTTATTTCCGTATCGTTTAACCAAGGGTTAACTCTTTTACCTGCTTCAAAGTTTTCTACAAATCTAATGAATGGGTGTTCTACATTGTCAGTAAGTTCATCTGTACCACCAACAACTATTCCATATTGGTTAAGATCAGCTAATGATCCAAGAGATACATTAACTTGTGGGGATGCACCTTGTGTTAAAATACCTGCTTCATAAACATCATTGTCTAATACTTCATAAAGCATAAACATTGGTTCACCTGAATACATTTGTCCATATGCACCAGGTACTTCATATCCTAAGAATAATTGTCCTGCTGCTTCTATGAGTATTGCATTTTGTGGAATGTTGTTAAATGTATTTAATTGGTCGCTAACAACTTGTCCAGGTCCTACTTCATCTGTATCTTCTACTTCTATGTCTGCAACGCCACCTTCTATTGGTTGTGTTGTACTCCAACCTCTACTTAAATATTGACCTGCATCAGTAGCAGGAACAGTTATAGGACTTTCACCTCTTTTATATAAAGTAATCATTTGATTATTTATATTTATAACTTCTGGATCTCCAACTAAATCTAATATGTCATCAATAGATTTATCTGATGTATATAAATCTTCATTTTTATCTGGAAACTCATCTAACTCCCAAGCCCATTTAAAACCTTCTGGTTTACCTGGTTTTGTAGAAGTAGCCCAAGAACCACTATCATATCTACCCCAGTACAGAGGTCCTGCACCTGCACCACCTGGAGCACCACCTGGAGCACCACCTGGTGGTTGTGTTGTCGGTGGTTGGCTTAATGCTTCTTCTGCTGTTACAACATTACCTGTTCTTATATCATAAAATTTATTAGTTGCAGAATCATATCTAAATCCAGGCTTTACTGTATTAAACCAATTTGATAAAGTATTACTACCCTGTTCAACACCTACTAAAGCATCAAAAAAAGCATCTCCAACTCCACCTGGTTCTGCTCTGAATATATCAGTACCTGCATTAAATAAACCACCTAAAGTTTCTTCTAGTACTGAACCAACACCACGACCTAAAAACCCTAATCCCATAGCACCTTTTCTTAAAAAAGCACCAGCTCTTTGTGCTAAAGAATTATCTGGGTTTTGATATTCTGCTATAGCTTTATTGACATCTTCTACTAATTGTATATATTCATCAGCACCTAAATCTCCACGCATAGCTCTTTCCCACCCTCTACTTATTGAAGAACCTAATGCTGTGTTTGTAATTCCTAATTCTTTGTTAAGTTGGTCAACATCATAATTTGTTGCATTAGAAGGCATAGATTCTGCACCAGCAAACGCTTCATTAACAAGTTCAACAAAACTTTTACTTGATGTTGGAGTTGGTATATTTGCATTTAAAAGATTAAGAGGATTAGCTCCATTTCTAGTTGCTTCATCTTCTGAAGAAAATCCTAAAGCACTCCACCAGTCTTGTGTTTGTTTTGGACCTAATGTAATGTTTTTAATATAATCTTTAGGTAGTCCTAATACACCATCTTTAACAGCATCACCTTCTGTATCATATCCAAGAATTTCCCACCAATTTCCTACAGTAGAAGAGGGTGTTTTCCCATCTTTAATAGCTTCTGCTTCTGTATCATAACCTAAAATTTTATACCAAGGACTAGATTTAGGTGCTTTGGTATTAACATTTGTTAAACCATCTTTAACAGCATCACCTTCTGTGTCATATCCTAAAGATTTCCACCAAGGAATAGTTTTTGGTTTTTTTAAATTTCCTAAAAGATTATCATAGTAGTCGTAAACAGACATTTGTATATTTTCAGGTAAAGTGTTTATATAGTTTTCTACTGCTAATCTTGTCTTTGGTCCTACAATTCCATCAAGAGGACCTGGATCTATACCAGCATTTTTTAACGCTGTTTGTAAATCTTTTATAACATTACCTGTAGGTGGAGGTGTACCTGTAGGTGGAGGTGTACTTGTAGGTGGAGGTGTACTTGGTGGAGCTCCTATATTTTTTAATTTTTCATCAACATCTTTTTGATCTACAGGTTTACCAGCACCAGTTAATCCTTTGTTATCTCCACTACCTGGTGGAGTATCATACAAGTAAGTAGCTTGTTCTGCTGTTAAGTTAGGATCAGGGTTTCTATCTCCTTTATTACCTTGTTGTCCAAGTAAGTTATATGCCATTATTGAATCTTTATCCCTCTACCAATATCAGTTTTTATCTTAGCTGCTTCATATGAACCTGCTGCTTTAGGAACTTGTGATTTGAATTGTGATTTAGTGTTCATAGGAAATTTTTTTCTACCATTATCACTCATACCATTAGTAATAGCATCAAGTACAGTAGCTGCTTCTTTTTCTACAATTTTAGTTGGATCAAAAGCACCTTTGTAATATTCTGTATCGCTTTGTGGTAGTCCTAAAGTAGCAACATTTGTATCTATTTCAGACATCATTTGCATTTGCTCTTTCATATTCTGCATTACCTTGTTTACATATTGCTCTACTGTTACACCAGTGTCATCTTTTTTATTCTTTACTGCATCAAAACCTTTTTCATAAGCTAACTTAGCATCATCTGGTCCTGCAAAATGAGCTATTGCTGCAAATTCCCAACCTCCATATTTTTCAAAGTTGTAATTAAAATGCCAAGCTGCAACTTTATTTTGTGCAACTGGATCTTCTATATTTGCACCAGGTAAACCTGCTTTAGTAGAATACCAATCCCACCATTTAGGTACAAACTGATAAGCACCATATGCACCAGTAGTAGGGTTTCCTTGTGTGTAATCAACTTTACCTCCACCTTCAACTAATGCTAAACCTAATCTAAATGCTTGTAGTTCTCTTGGGTCTGCCATACTATCTCCTTGTACCGAGAATAGTGCCAAGCATAAGGCGACCAGTGTTTTGGATATCATCATTTGCTTCTAACCTATCTTTTTCTTTTGTTATAAGGTTGTTAAAATTTTCATACAATCTACCAGTAGGAGATACTTCTTGCATACCTGTTTCAGATACAACATCTTGTATGTTTCTATTTCCTATATTACCTGTTTCTAACTCTTCTACAGTAGGTCCTAAAGCAACTTGTTGTAACTCTGTTTGTTGTTGTGATTGTAATTGTGTATCATTGTAAAATTGATCAGCAAGTAATGTTAATTCATAGTTTTGTGGATCTCTACCTAAACTTTCAGTAAACAAGTTTCTTATTCTTGTTGATACTTCTGCATAGTCTGGTGGTAAGTAAACAGAAACTTCTTCTCCACTTGGTAATGGTTCATTCTGATATAACAGTAATGATTCATTCCAAGCAGTAGATTTTTCTCCTGATTTAACACCAATTCTATTTTGTCTGCTTAATACTAATCGTATAGCTCCTGCTGTACTTGAATCAAAGTCACCAGGTGTAAAAGCACCTCTAGCTAATAGACCACCTTGTATAAGTCTTGCTTGTAAACTATATAGATCTTCTGTTGGTAAGTTAGCAAAGATATTGTACTCATCACCTTCTCTATAAAAATCTGTTGCACCTGCATTTCTTGGTGAGTAATCACTTGGTAATCCACCTATAATTGACTTTTCTGCTTCTCCAAAACCAAATAATCCAGTTAAGTCAGCCATTGGGTCGGATGAAGTATCAAGTCCTGTAGATATTAAAGCATTGTTTACTTTACCAGCATCAATACCTTTTTCTATAGCGTACATTTGTACATCATCTATAGAGTTCATTAGTTGCATTTGTTGTATATCATCTTCAGATAATATAGGGTTTGACCCTGCAAGACTATCCTGCTCTACGATTGCTGCTATAAATTTATCTACATCATTCATCTATATACCTAATAATTCCATATCTGATATTTCCTCTCTAAGGTCATTTTCTAAAATGCTATTCCAAAGAGGTCCAAATTCAGGATATTCTAATATAAGTTTAGTCGCATAATTTCTTAAATACTGTCTTGCTTTAACTAAATCCTTATTACTTTTTATAGAACTAGGTGCGTAATCTCTTTTAATTGCTTCGGCTACTATTCTGTCATACTGTTGTCTATATTTACCATAAGCAATAGCTGCATTATTAGCTTTTAATTTTTCTATAGGTGTGTAATCTTCATTAATCCAACCAGTAACGAAACTAGATGAACGATCTGGTAAGTATGTTTCCCCACCCATTTCTCTAAGTAAGAAATCAGTATCAGGTTTATCTACTTCAAATCCTGCATCTTGTCCATATCCCCAGTATTGTTCCATAAGTTGTGACTGCTTCATCCATTTAAGTAACTGTGCAGTTTTAACATTTGTATTCATAAGTGTTGAATCACCTATCTTTGTATTTCTTAAAAAGTTTTCATAAGCAATAGAACCTAACAATCTGTTCTTTGCTAACACCCATTGTTCAGGTGTTCTTGGTGCAAGTGTTCCATCAGATAAAGCATTAAGGTAAGCATCATAACTAAATTCATTATCAACATCTGTTGGAGTTAGATAAAAAGCAGTAGTGTTAAAATCTTCATACAAGTCTTTGTTTTCTCTAGCCCAATCTGCACTAAATACTGTAGCTGGTCTTGCTACTACTGATCTGGATTTAGAAGTTAACATAGCTGTTGGATCAAGTCCAAACTCTTGTATAAATCTCTGTGTTGCTTCATAGTCATCACCTTGTGCAGCAGACTTGTAATCTCTGTATGTATCGGCAAGTGCTTCTATAAAGAAAGCATTACCTGACTTGTCAGTTACTGACCATATAGGAGAAGCTGCACCAGCTGGACCTATAAGTTGTGATGCACCTCTAATCATAAATATTCTCTGTGCATAATCTGTAGCTAGTTGCAAACCTTCATCTGCTCCTTGTGGAGTTGAGTCATCAATAGCTCCAGCATAAATTAATGCTTTGTATGTATCTATAACAGTATTATTAAACATTCTGTTTAAATCTGCACTACCAGTTCCACCTTGTTTATATGCTTGATAAAATTTCTTTAACCAAGCAGGAAAAGGTACAGCATTGTTTAAAAAACCACTAGGTGGTGTAAAGTCACCGAATATTAATTTATTGTACTTACCTTCTGCTGGAAACTGTTTTCTTAAATAACTAGCAGGTACTCTTATGATTGGACCTACACCAGGCATAATATCTGCTACTAAGTTAAGAGATGATACATACACAGGGAACTCTGCTTCTACTCCTGTTCCTTGAAACTCTGGAAACATCCATTTTTGTACTAGACCTGTACCTGGATAACCAAATACTTCTTCTCCGTTGACAGGATTAGTGTAGAAAAATCCTCTTTGTCCTGAAGGATCAGCTAATGGGTTTGGTTCACTACCACTTTGTACGAGTTTGTTGAGGTTTACTAAGTTCTTACCACCAGCTTTATTTGTAATGTCTGACCAAGTTTTAAAGATTTCAAGGTAAGCCTCTAAGAATGGAAAGGCAAATCTAAGTGAATCCCCTACAACAGTTCTCTCTGATATATCATAAAGAAGTTTTTTTGTTTGTGTCAAAGCATCTGATGCAATCATCTTGTCATAAAGTTTTACATCTGTAATAGCTTCAGCAGGACCAGAGAACTTAGCATTGTTTATCTTTTTAAGATAACCTGCAAGTTTTGGGTCGTACTTTGTAAATTCACTTAATGCAGTATTTGCAATTCCTACCATTTCATCTCTAGCATCTTTGCCTAAAAACTCTATTGTTTCTGATACTCGTTTCCAATACAATCTTCTAAATGCAGGTGAACGAGAAAGTTTATTAGTTGGAAGTGTCATCAAAGTTGTAAACATACTGTTGATAGTTTTATCATATGCTTTTTCTAGTTGGAATGTAGGGTCAACATAACCTCTAACTAATTCTGGCATATCTTCTATGTAAGTACCAAAAAATCCATTCACAATATCATCTTGTGCTTCTTTAAATAAAGGAGCTATGACAGCTAAATCTTCTTCTGTAATTTTTCCATTTATATAATCATCAGCTATCTTATCAAACTCTTTATCTCCCATTTTCTTTTTAACTTTATCTGCTTTTGCTTTAGATCTGGCAATAGCAGCTGCATCAAGAAAACCCATTTTCTTTCCATTAGTTGTTGTAAACTTACCACCATTAGCAATCATATTAAGTAAATCTTTGTTAGCTATATCTTGTACCCAGTTCAATGCACTAGATGCTTCATCTGCAATAACTCTACCACCAAGTGTTTGATTTAAAGCTGCTCGTAAATAATACACATACTCTAAGGCAACCTCATCATCTCGTAAAGCATTGTTAAAAGGATGTGATTCCTGTCCTACTACTTTTTCTAATCGTTCTTTTAAATCTTTGTTTTTTAATCTATCTGCAAGTTTTCTAAACTCTTGTTCTTTTTGTAAAGGTGTTAAATCACTAGCATCAACTTTAGCTAACAAAACAGCAACATCATCATTAATAATTTGGTAAATAGTTCGTACTGCTGCTTGTTTATATTCAGGAGCTGTCTTATCAAACTTACCCCAACGACCAGGGTTCACTGCTTTTCTTCTTAATGTTCTAACATTGTTTATACCTGTTTGTGAATTAAGATAAGCTAAATCTGATGCCCAATCTCCTCCTGCTGCTTCTCCAGGTGTAAGTGGATCAACACCTTTTCTAAGTTTTCCACCTTCTTCTGCACCTACACTTCTTCCAAAAACTCTTGCTATAACTTGTATTGGTGCAAGTGGTGCAGAAACTAAACCTCTTGAAATAAGTCGTAGTTGTTCTTCTCCTACAACTTTTACAGTCCAAGCAGGTTTTAATAAAGCTAAAGGTTTAAAGACACTAGAGTTATACCAATCTAAAAACTGTATAAAAGATTCTGACTTATCTCCACCAATAGTATCAACAAGTTTTGTCATATTACCTCTTAGGTTTTTATTCATTTGATTAGATGCTTTTATAACATCATTAAGTTCTGGTAAATAAACAGTGTTGTTAAGTTGTGTAGAAAATAAAGCTCTACCTATTGTTTGATTTGTTACATCATCAACACCAGCACCTTTTAGAATTTCTGTCAAAGGAAAGTTTTTACCATTCATATCCATTCCGTATAAACCTTTGTTCATATCTGATGCAATCTTTGCATCATCAGAAAACTCTCTAGTTATTTTTGTTGCTGCTTTAGCAACAGATTCTTTAACTCCTGAATCAATTAAAACTTTTCTAAAATCACCCTCTAACCAATCAGATACAACCTTATTTAAACTAGCTCCTATGTCGCCACCTTTTCCATAGGCATCAATAGCATTGTTTAATAATTTATTTGCTAAGTTAGTGCTTTCTAAAGTAACACCCATATTTTCATCTAATCCTTTTGCTAAACCAACAAAACCAACTCCTTCTTCATTGTCAATTTTTTTTAAATCTTCATATAATAATCTTTGACTTCCTCTTGCTGATAAAAAATCTGTATTATTTATAGCCCAATTATCTAATTGTTTTATTATTTTTGGATTAGATAAATCATAACCTCTTTTTTTTATTTCCGATTCTAAGTAAGTAATAAAAACTGAATGTGTTTGTAAATCAAAAGTTTCTTTTACATCTTTTTCTATTGTTTTTAAAATATCTTTAAATTCTGTTTTTGTTAATAAATTTTCGTTTATATCAGTTTGTTTTAGAAATGCTTTAGATTGTAAAGTAAATCTATATAAATTTTGTAAAGCATCAGCAGGGTCATTAGCATCTACTAACCTACCAAATGCAGGAGCAAAATATAGTTTCATAGCTTTTTGCAGACCATTACCTCTAATAACTTCTGGTACATACATATTGGTTGCTTCTATAAGTCTTGCTGATCCTAAACCTTCTGCCTTATCCATACCTTCTCGTACAACTTTGCTAGATAAAAATTCATCCATAATTCCTTCTGCTTGTTTATCATATTTTGTTATACCTGATTCTGATTTAAGTTTTTTTAAATCAGCAAACAAAGTTGCATCTGTAATAGATTGTTTTGTTCTAGTCATAAATTCAAATGGGTTATCAGCGTTTTCCCAAAGTAATTGTTTAAACTCTTTTCCTTTACCTCCAGCAAGATATTGTTGTAACGTAGGTCCGTGAAAGGTACTTCTTATACCTCTTGTAATAACACCTGCATCATCAAGTCTTTCTGCAACTTGAAATAATTTCTTAGCATCTTTTATTTTACCTACACCTGCTGTTGCCCAGTTTTCAGGAGATAATAATTGGAAACCAAAGTCTAATGCTCCTGATCCAAACTGTGCTTGTTTAGTACCTGGTTCATATAAGTCGTATAATCCAAGTTCTTGAAATACTTTTCTACCAGGAGATACAGAAGGATTTAATCCTGCATTTTTAAATTCTTGTCCAAGTTCTCCTTGAAACTGTACAATATTTTCTGCTGTTTCTCTTGATTCAATATCTATCTGTGTTCCTAATACATTTTCTAAAACATACTCTCTTGCTTGTATTGGGTCATAACCAGCAGAAACTAATCTTTTATATTCTTTTGTGTCTGATGGATCAGTAGAGAGTTTTAACCAGCCTCTACCTAAATCAAATTGTTCTCCAGATCGTATAGCTTCTAACATCTTAGGAGTTCTTAGTGTTCCTTTAACTGCTTGTTTATAAGCATCTCCAAAAGCCATATCAGGGTTTTGGTCTTGTAATTCATTAGCTCTTGCTAAAGCAGGAAATATAGCTTCGTAAATATCTACAAACCCTGTGACTGCTGTTCTTGTAACAGGTTTGACAATGTTGTCTATTGGACTAGAAGCTACTTGAAAAAACCTATTGTTTTTAATTTGGTTAGCTAAAGGATTTTCAGAAGTAAATCTTTTTATTTTATTAAAAGCATTTTCTTTTTGTACTGCTGCTTTCTTTGCAATCTCTTCTAACCTATTGTCATCAAACCCTAAACCTAATTGAGCTGCTGCTGCAATAACACTAGGTGGTAAGTTAGGATAACTATTAGCAATTTTTGCTGCTCGTTCAGCTTCCTCTTGTGAAACTACTGGTGATATGTCTGCTTTTGTTTTAAATGTTTCTTGAAATTGATCATCAAACAAATCATCATCATATCCAAAGTTTTTAATTACCATCAGTCAAAATCCACCAACTGTAATAATGCAGTGTCACCTGTGAGTGCATACATTTGATATAACAAATCACTTACATTCTGTTGTTGTGGAATTGCTGGTCCTACTCCTGGTCCTATGTCTAGTCCTGCTGTAACAGGTTCTGTCGGTCTTTGTGTTGCACCAAACACATCTACATTAGGCATAGCTCTTCTTGGAGCATCTTGTGCTTTTGGTGTACCATCTTTTGGTAGTGGTGCTTGTTGTTGTTGTTGTGTTAATTCTTTTTGTTCACCATATTCTACACCAGGTATTCTACGAACAGCTTGTGTATTGTCTGTATAATTCCTACCTGCTGGAGGAACATTAGCATTTCTATTAGTTATTCCTTTGTTACTCGGTGATCTCGCCATCTTCATCCTCTTCTTCTTCTTCAAAAAACTGAAACGCTGAACTTATAACCATATAACCAAATGGAAATACTAAAGGTGGAAGTTGGTCAATGTACATTTTGCCTCGTGGTTTAAATACATCTTCTTCTAAAATTATGTCATCACCTAATTCATCTACATCAACTAGACAAAAATCTACTATCTCTTCAAACTTTTTATTAATAGACATTACCCTCCTATTCCACCAAGTAGTTGAGCTATGCCTGGTGGAGGACCTTGTGGTGGCAAGGCACCTCCTCCAAGCAATTCTTGTTCAGCCGTAGGTATCTCTGGCTCTTCTGCTGTAAAGAACTTATCTAAGATATTT
>WLWH01002093.1_pt1 | contig 11734 bp, 14 predicted proteins | sample 6712741 | NCBI WGS metagenome assembly WLWH01 (sample SAMN12718694, study PRJNA515312) | sponge metagenome | isolation source: marine sponge | host: Mycale hentscheli | place: New Zealand: South Island, Marlborough, Capsize Point | collected 2003-05-01 | reverse complement strand
AATTAGCTGTCTCTGCACTCTTGGCAATGTCCTTAAACGTATAAGTCAGCCAGTCATTATTAGCGACAGCTTTTGCTGCGTTCTTCCCGCCTTTGCTCCCTAGATCTAAAGCTTCCATTGCTTTAGTGACCTTGGGCGCTCGGCTGGCTTTCAACGCATCGTCAGCTTTTGTCAGTGCATTGCCAACTTTGCCAAACGTCTTACCAATGCCTGGAGCTTTGGCAAGAATCTTTGTTGGGGCAGCAATTCCTTTGATCGCTGTTTTTGGCAGCGTGACAATTGCAGTACCAAGCCTGACTAAGTTGCTTGCCGCCTGACCTGCAACAGTTTCAGTCTTAAAAGCTTCCCGTCGCCACTTGGTTAGAGGATTGTCTGCATCGTTAAAAATTTCATCGGGGTTATATCCATTTCTCTGCCCAGTCAAAATCTGAGCAGTTTGACCAACAACGTCAGCAACACCAAGACCAAGGTCTACATAGTCAGTGACAAGCGAAACACCAGCATTTGCCGCAATACGTCCTGCGTCACGCGCAAACATTCCTGCATCTTGTGCAAAAACGGGACGGTCATCTTCTCCTCTAGAAGCTGCGCTGATCTCATTTTCAATCGCTTGGTCTTCTTCTATCTGTCTGCGTTTAGCCCGTTCTTCAATTAACTCCAGATAAGTCGTTGGGACCGGCCCGGAATCCGGTCGTTCAGCGACAGCAACATCAGGAGAGATGGCAGAGCCATCAATGTTGACCATCTCATAATTGCCTGTTGCCTTGTTTAGTTCGACTTTCTGCATCAGAACCTCTTTTTGTAGTCATAAGCCCCAGCGCGTGACCGCTGATCAGCAAACAACCTTGAGTAATTGTTGCTGAAACCACTGGCTTCAAGTCTGCCAGTCTGTGGATTGAAGAAAGAATCAGCTCTTGCTTTCGCAATTGCCTCAATAGTTAAACCTTGGCTTATGACTTGAGGAAGCTTGCTAACAAACGTTGTAGCTGCAGCTGGAGCAGCCTGAACTCTTAAATCGAGAATGTTAAACATCACTCGATTCCAACCTTGACTGTTTGGTGGCAGGCCTAAGCGTTGCAGCACTGGTGCCATCTTTGCCGAAACTGACGTAAGGATTCCCATCCACTCACGGTCAACTTGTTCTGGCGTACCACCATTGCGACCACCAGAAACCGTGCCTCTATTCCAGTTGCCGTCACCAATATCGCTATGCCCGTAATAAGCCTTAGTGAACCCACCTGATGGAGTCCTTGTCCCCTCTGCAATTCCAATCGCAACAAAGATCGGATGCTTATTGCTGTTAATAGCAATTGGAACTCGACGTACTGGAGTTTCTGCAGCCAGCTGAGGCAACGCTTGAGTTTTAATTCCAAGCGGAATTTGCCGTGCCATAACCTTTGCAAACTCTGGCGAGTTATTTGCATTAAGAACACCTGGCTTCCCTTCTAGCGTTCCGGCCTGAGCGGGAAGGGTCACGACATTGCCTAAAGCTCCTAGCCCTTGCATCAAGACTTTCTGGAAACCTTGTTCAGGATCTTTCTCATCAACTGCACTGGTCTTCTCGACTTTCTCCTTTCCTTTCCCCTCTCCCTTTTGTTCTGGAATTTGATCTAACTCTTGGATTGTCTCTAGCTCTCTGAGCTGTGGAACACCCATTAGATAGTTCAACGGGTTGAATTTGTCCCAAAAGCCATATTCGTCTTGCTCGACTCGGCTTTGCCGAGCAAGCTCTTTCATCTTCTTCGTTGCGTCTGGATAGATTGGTTTGTCCTTTTCATCTTTAAGTCCTGAAAGCTGACGACTCATCTCCCCTAATAAATTTTTGACATTCAGCTCTTTGTCTGGAAACTCTTTCCTAAAGCGTTTAAGAGTTTCAGGAGCAAATGATTTAACCGTCAACGGTCCTGACTTTGCATTGTTCGCCAGCTCTAAGTATTCCTTGTTGATTTTTTCTAGTCGAGTAGTGCCACCCAAAAAGCCCTTTGACAATTTCTCACTCATCTGTTGAGCTTGAATTGCTAGCTCCTCTTTGTACTTGTCTACATACATCTGAGAAGTCCAAGGATTGCCATTGTCCCTGGCTTCTTTGGCTTTCTTCTCTAACGCAGTTGTGACCCTTTTCCTCAGGTCGTTTTCAATCACTGTCTTTTTATCTGCATCGCTTAAGCCTTCAAGAGCAGAAGTTCCAGCGCCACTAGGATCTACATCACCAGCATCAATGAGGGACATGATGTTGATCTGCATCTCAGTCTCTGCTTCTCTTCCACCAAGCTGAATCCCGTCATAGACATCTTTGTCTGGATTGCCCCTTGCAACCTCTGCCATCCGCGCAGAAAACTGGCTAGCAGTGATTTGCTCGTTATCAAACAACTCCATAAGCCGTGCTTGTGCTTGTTCTTTTGGCAACCCTTGGCTTGTGATGTCCAGCATTGCTTGTGCTGAATTTCTAATCTGCAGCTGTGAAGGACTATCAAGGTTTGTGGTCGTGCTTCCCCATGCAGAAACTGCTCCAGCTCTGGCATCTGGAGATAAACCAGCAAGGCTCGCCCGGAACGAAGCCTCAACTGCAGCCTTTTGCTCTGCAGTTTGAGCATCGATGTAATCAATGGTGTATTCACCAACCAGCCTTTTGGCATCTAACTGTCCAGCTGCTTGCTGTGCAGTTAGGGCAGTGTTGCTCAGCACGCTCAGTTTGTATAGAAGGCTTTTACCTTCACTGTCCTTGATGTCAAAGAACGAAACGCCAGAAGGGGTCTTGACATCAGTCTTTGCCAAAGCAAGAGCACCATTGGCAAGAGCCACAGCCTGATCAGCATTCCCATCTGCAATTAACTGTTGAACATCAGTAGCAATCCCTGAATACGTCGCAGCTGCAAATTCATTTGGAGTGAACATTTCACTCTGACTAGCGATAGCTTTTGTCAGCCAAGGTGTAAGGCCTGACATGTCCTGCTGCTCTCTAAGCAGGTAGCCCGTAAGCCCAGACTTAATGCCATTTTCTAAGACGACAAAGTCTTCATTCCTTTGGGTTGCAACCGTGTCTTGATAGTTGCGGCCACTCATCTGGCCTTCAAACGAAGCCAGCTGAGGTGCAACAGCTGCCAATGCTCTTGGAGCAATGCCACTCAGCCCTGACTGCTGCAAGGCCGTCGCCTTCATGTCGCTTCTAATTCCAGCCTTTATTTCAGGTGAGGTGTTAGTGCTCGTCAGTATTGCTTTGTTCTTTTCGTTTTCAGCTGTATAGATCTCTGTGTACTTGTTAGCGCCATATACCCCTTGCCACTCTTCCAGTTTGTCTCTGGCAAATGGATTCAACGCACGAATTGCATCGCGTTGCGGACCTGCTGTCGTTGAACGCATCAAGTCATCAGGGCTTTGGCTGGTAAGCAGCTCACCCATCTGCCTGTTGGCTTGCTCTTGAAGAGCGCCCTTGATTACTTTTGGCGCTTGCTCGGTAAGCGTTCCAATGAAATTATTGATAGCTGCATTCTTAAGCTCAATGTTTCTGCCAATCTGAGCTGGATTTCTGTTGTCTAGATAAGCGCCGTTTCTAGACACCTCTACTCTTGAATCGCCTCTTACAGCAATTTCACCTGGCAACCCAGGGTCACCAAAAGCATCAACAGTGTTTGTACTAGGACGGCTGTATGTCATCTCTTACTTACCTTTCTTTCCGCCTTTAGATCCCTTGCCTTTGCATTTGCCAGCCACGAGGATTAAGGTCGAAGTACCTCTAATTTATACGATGTCGCGCTCTTCGGAAGATTTTCTAGGATCTTTGCACGGATTAGTTGGCGAACAAATAAAGCAGTTGTTGCTGTCGGATGATCCACGAGACATTAAAGCTGGCATTGACGCCGGACTAAAGTTTCTTAAAGACAACAGCATCACCGCTACTGTTGATAACAGCAGCTCTATTGCACAGATTAAAGACTTGCTGCCAACGAAAGATGAACTTGAAAAGTTGATGACAATGACACCGGACTAACGGTTCATCCAATTGCCACCCTGCCCGCCTTCCATCATCTCTGCCTGGCGGGCTTGCTCCAACGTAAAACCCATCGCTTGCCGAGTTGGGTTTAACAACATCCATCCGTTGTCATCAGCGATTGTCGCTGCAATCAGCTCTGACTGCCGGTCGTTAAACCTGATCTTCTGCGACTGCGCTGCCTGTTCAACAAACCAACCGATGGCCATTGAGAGAGCGTCGAGCCGGTCATCGTGCATCAAGCAACCCTTGACGTGAGTGATCCTGCTCATCTGATAGAACAAGCTGTATGACGTGCCTCGCTCGTCTTTCGCTGCCCTGACAACCTTGTTGTCTTCGTCAATAACCCTCCGATCAACAATCAGCCGGTGGGTTTGCATCACCGGAGCAAGCGTGTCAATAACTCTCAACTCCTTCCGAGTATTCGACCGGATCCCTTCAACCCGGCATTCAGCTCCCTCCTTGATCAAATATCGCTTCAGGATCTGCTCGTAGATCGAAAGCCCACCAAAGTTGGATTCAACCAAGATCTCGTTGACGTGATGCTTCTTGGCTATTCGTGCCAGCTTCGTCCAGAAGTCATCGTCAACACCACCTAACTTTCCACCTGCTTCCATGAGGAAGTAATTCCCTCCATTAGCTTTAACCACGCAGTAAGCAAACTCGTCAGCACCCCCAGCAGAAGGATCCAAAGCAAGGACTGTCGGGACTTCATCGACCGGAATTGATCCTTCCTGTTCCCTAGGCCGGTGATAAGACGAGTCATGGCTCAACCCCACACAAGGTAGATCCTCTATTTTGTCACCCTTCGCTGAGTCATACATCAAGATCTCTGGAAGGTATTGATCCAGATTCGTCACCATCAAATGACCCAATCGCAACGGGTACTTCTCTTCATCCGATAGCGATGCGTCGAGTTGAAACTGCAGGTTCCACTGCAGCGGACTCATGGACAGCTCGCGCTTCAACAATTCATCTTCTGAGAAGCGCGTATCAGTTGGCTTGCCTTGCCGCGTTGCCATCTGGTCAATGATTGTCTGCGACAAACACCCGGCATAAGGGACTGTTGTGGATGGCACCCGTGCGGGATACATCCTCATGTCGTAGTTCAGCTCCTTCTTCAACGCGAAATAAATAGAATCCGTTGCGCTGTGGGGAGTTCCAAGAAAGATGATTGTTGATTCCGGCCCCGGCTTCAGGATGGCCTCAAGCTCAGAAAGAGTTGAGCGCAACTTCTCCCGCTGCGTTTGGGTCAAAGCTGTTTGAACCGTCTCCACGTCATCAGCCAACACGATTGACGCACGACTTCCAGTGATCTGGCCCTGCACTCCTCGCGCTGTCACTGACGCTGATTGCTCAATGAACTGACAGTTACCAACGTCAAACGCAACCCTTGAATATCTGCCGTCATGACTGTCAGGAACCAGATGTGACAGCCACGGCACTTCACAAATAGTCTTCAACATCCAACTAGACATTGCTTCTGCCCGGCTCATCGAGGCAGACAGGATCAATATTTTCTCGTCTGGGTTTAGATACAACCTCCACAACAAATAGAAAGCTGACAACGTGCTCTTTCCAACACCCCTAAACGCTGCAATGGTTCTTCTCTGAGGACCATTCTCCAGATACTCCAAGATCTGCATCTGGACTGGCGTTGGATGATCAGCCAAATGCAGCTGCCTCAACAACATTGTTGAAAACTGAGCTAGAGAAATCTCTGTTTCCATCTTTCAACTATTGAGTAGAGTCAAGTTTAGACAACACGACAACATGCCAGACATCAACCTGATTGATTTCTTTAGGTACTACAAAGGCACAGTTGAACAGCAAGAAGCAGTGCAGCTTCTTCAGTCAGCTATGCCCGAGACGTTGAAGCGTGACAAGTCCACTTGGGTGGTCAAGTACCGCGAAGCACCCGCCAAGTCAGACTCTGGGATCCCGCAAGAAGCGGTTGACCTCATCAAAGAATTTGAAGGCTTCCGCTCGGCTGTTTATGACGATGGCGTTGGCGTTGCAACAATCGGCTATGGAGCCACCTTCTACGAAAACGGTCAGAAGGTTGGCTGGTCTGATCAACCAATTACAGAAGCCCGAGGAGAAGAACTCCTGAAATACCACCTTGAATACTTCTGGGGCACCCAGGAATCAACAATCCCCTACTGGAATGAAATGAGCGATGGCAAGCGCGGTTGTCTTCTTAGTTTCAGCTTCAACTGTGGCGCTCATTTTTACGGGTTTAACGGTGGCTTCAACACCATCTCGGGATGCCTCAAAGACAAACGATGGAACGACGTGCCAAATGCCCTTTTGCTATACGTCAACCCCGGAAGCGCCGTTGAAGCCGGGTTACGCCGACGCAGAGAAGCCGAGATCCAACTATGGAATTCGTAGTCCGTACTACGGCAAACCTGGACCTATATAACAACTCAACGATGAACGAACTGACCCACGAATACGAAGAACTGACGGACATGTATCGCGTGAGCCTTTCTCGTGACGGGATCACCGCCAGTACATGGGTCAGCAGCCACCATTTGATCGAAGGCAAGAGGAAGCAGCTAGAAGCAGCCATTACACGCATAGCTGCTGAATCCATGCAGCCCTAGCTATTCCTCCCAATCTGTCACCGGGAAGTCAAACACCCCTTCATATCTAGGAACCTGCGCTTTCTTTGGCAGATGCCCTGAGGCATGAGTCCAATCCAAGTCACCTGCCCTGATCGGTACTTCACCGCTGGCAACCGTATACCAACGATGACCACAGGACTGACACTGCCGACGCCGTAGGCGCTTACAACATTCAGTCCACCAAGCTGCTTTCACAATCGTGTCCTGCTGATCACACAACGGACACCTCGCTCTGTTATCTGGTCTGCTCACGCCATCCACGCCAAGGACTTGGGGATCTCAACGTCTTTCCACATCCTCTTACCTGTCGCTAATTCACTGACGTGATGCCTGCTGATCCCGTACTGAGCAGCAATCTCAACAGGACGAAACACCTTGTGCTTATGCAAATACCTGATCTCCCCTACCTCCTCTGCTGTTAATTTCACGCTTCCACTTTTTCTGGCACACTCCCGGCGATTCTCAAGCTTTTCCTGTGCTGTCAGATAAGGAACCCTTTGCTCCGGCCCAATATCATCACCATCAACAATTTGCACTGTTCTAAACGATGCATTACATACAGGGCACTTGCGATAACGACGCTTTGTAATACCATCCCTTGCAAAACTTCCACACATCACCTTTGTCCTCTCATGGCCACATTCAACACATGACATCTTCTCAGCTGTGAACCGCTTCATCGTTTTCTTTTTGATTTTGATTTGGGTTTGGTTTTGCGCTTATGGGGCACATAAGGCTCGGCTTTGATTCGGGCTAAGACTTCCTCTCGCCCTGGAGGTTCTGGAACTCCTGCGTCAGACAGGATCTTTTGCCAGTTCAACTACATCCTGCTATTGACAGCACTCTTTCCAGGTCAGCAGCCCTGGCTTCCTCAGTCGAGTATCTCCACACCACAAAACTCAGAAGTTCTGGCTCGTCTGAAAAGACGAAGACCATGCAGAAGTCATAAAAACAATTCCAATCCTGCTTGTACAGCTCAATCTTTTCAACACGGTCAAGATTGACAATGGAAGCGCCATCCAGCCCTTCCGTTGAACTATCCACCTCAACATTGCCGCGAGGTGAAACAAATTTACAAGCCATTGTTGAATGCTCTTACGTTGTCAATAGTAATACGGTGTCAAGCTTTAGGCAAGTCATATTCGACACCTTGTTGCATCTCCTCAATCCCCTCAGCTTCCTCCCTCCTCACGTCTAAATACCTCGTAGATGGTGGTCCCATTAACGAAATTGCATGACGCACATCCTTCAACTGCTTTGGATGCGTCACCCTCCATACCTTCACCTTTGAACCACAACTGCCCCTGTGACCTTCATGTTGAATAAACCCAGCGTCCATCAGCTTCTTCAACCCACGGATCACTGTTGCCTTGCCTATCCCGCACCTGTCAGCCATCCCTGTAACGCTCCATGACGTAGTGCCACCAAAACTCTTATACGAATCCCTGAAGGCTGACTCCCACATCAACCCATACACCAATCCGCACTCACTACCCAGCTCTAAAACCTCCCCCATCGGTGGACAAGATCCCTTCAATTTCACCGCCACTTGTGTTCTGCAGAGAACACTTATCTACCTAACCCCTTGATTGCTGTCAAGCGTTCTGTGTGGAACGCAAGAACTACAGGGATGAAAATCCCTCCTGCAAGGTGCCTCTGTGAGTGGTGTCATGTGTTCCCCCTGAATGGCCTTACCTCTCGCTACAGGGCCTTGTAGGGGCCTCTCCGGGCGTGATTGATGTCTAATCGCCGATGAAGCAGAATCCGGTTTTGTTGCTAATTGGTGCGGGGGTGTACGCATGTGGTCGGAAAACAAAATTCCCCCACGGGGGTGTCCTTATTTAGGGGTAAGAAGCCTGTCCTGGTAGTGAATAATCTATTCAATACACGTTGAGTGGCATGAGTTGCATCTAGTGGTGCCTCTATTGCACTGGCTGACATCAATAAAAATACACACTTGAGCGACCCTGTTAAGTAAGACGCACCGTGCTGGCTGCGCCATCCTCACTGCTTACAATTCGCTGCGCTCATTGTTTCGCAGTTCGGCTGCGCACGGCGCTGAAGGGGTGCAGCAATGAGAGGAGTTAACAGACAAACTGCATCACAGTGCAAGGTATATTTAAGAGGGGAGCTTCATCACTAGATAAGCAATGCAAGAGGGATATAACAACGTAGTGAGGTTGTGAGCGAAGCGAATAACCGAACGAAGGGAGGATTAGCAACGCTAAGTGAGTGTAGGCCGTGAGGCCTACGCGAACGCGGCGCGTTGCAATCCGAGCAAGTTGTTATTGCATCAACAGGGAGCAGGATCAATTAAAGGGTTCAACAATAAACAAAAGGATATTCTTTTATGTTGTTGGCTGTTAAGGCTGTTGTTTCTTTCTTTCTATTGTTGTTGGTTTTCTTTTATCAGGAGATGTTGAGTTATTTAAGAGAATGCAAAGGACATGTTCTGTGAAAGGTCGTTAAGTCGGTTAATTCTGTTGACGACCAGGGAGCAAAGCTCCCTTGACAGAACAGTGTTGAATTATTTCAAAACGGGACCAAGGGGGAGAAAGGTCAGTGTTTGCAAGGTGTTAAGGGTTCCTGCATTGAACAGAGGGGAAGGTCACTCGACAGTGTTTGTTGACAATGCAGTGTTTCATGCCCTATAACGTGTTCAAGTTGATCGGTGGCAACGCTTGCCACTGGCCAACAGAACATCATCACCCGATAAAGGCCATGGCCACGAACTACATACAAGGACCATTGCGAGCCGTTGACGTCTTAGACATCCTTGCCTGGGAAGACAGCAGGGCAAGGGATCGCGCAATGGATTCAGGCAGGCACGAGACTGACGCCTACTACAGAGCTTGGAACTGGCTTAGTGCGGTGATCTTGAACAATCCACGCCCTGAACTTCCCTGGCATTCATTGCAGGCCTTAAAGCAAGTTCAACAGGCCAGCTGGCACCGGCTGCAATCTGACCGTTGATCAGTTATTGCCACCTTTCAACATTCAACCTCAGTTGATCATGATCAAAACACTGTTTGCCTCACTTTGTGTTGTTGCCTGCTGCATGGGCAACAACTTCCCGGCTGATGTTGACCGTCAGGCCTTGGATACAACAATGCAGCAACGCTCCTACTGATCAAACCTTGACACCTAACAACACTGCAACCCGAGCAATGTATTTTGACCGTTTCGACATCTGCCTGGCTCACTGGGCTTTCGCCTGTTCCTGGCATGACGGCATGGGCAGCGAAACATACGCCAAGTTTTCTCAACTGGACCGCGTTGGTTTCAGGCCTGGCCCTTGCCAGTCAGAGCATCCAAAAGACCTAGGAGACAACGCCAGGGAAATTTACCGGCAGTTGGTTGTCTCACGTTGCGGCATCAAGTCAACACTTACCTCTATCTGAAACCATGACCATCGATCAAGTTATTAAGGCTTACCTGAACGCCAGGGATGCGGACCTTGAACTAGGCCGTAAGCACTCAGGCCAATACGACAAACAAGCTCACTACAAGGCCTGCGATGAAACCAGCAAATGGGCTTATCGCATGATCAACCACGCGGACTGGACCGCTGACCTGGCTGATCAGTATTACGCCAGCGCGATAGAAGACATCGCCTATCCGGTCAGCTGCTGACTCACCGCCTAATCGTCAACGCGACTGGCTGGGTGCAATGCCCGGCCTAGGCCTTGCCCATGACGGGCAAACAACGACACTCAACCCTGAGACAAAACCATGACACTTTCCGATGCAAGCCGCGCTGTTCACGAGCTTGAACTTTACGCGGAAAACACTGAGGCCTATCTCGCTCCAGTGATCAAAAATCTAAGCAAGCACTACAAGCGCGGGAACTATTCACTCGATTTAGCGATCAAGTCAATCGAGCGTTATTGCCTGACGCCAGCTGCAAAGCAGTACCACTTGGAGCACGGTTCGATGACTGTGGCCTGGCATGAAATCTTCACTAAGGCTGTGCGTTTGGAAGTAGCTGCGATCTTGGCCGATCGCTGGACGGCTGAGTTCAAGCTTGGCAATTTTTGGGACTGAATCAGCACAACACAAAACACAGCACTTAGAGGTACAAACTGATGACAACAACATCACGGCCCAAGAAAGCCCGGAGAAAGTACGAGGGACCAACAGCAGAGGAAAAGATCTGCACGGCCTTAGTTGAATTAATGGAAGCTGGTACTAATCCATGGCGCAAAGAATGGAAGGCAGGAGGCCAGGGAGGCCATAGGAACCTCATCACAGGCAACGCCTACCGGGGATCTAATCCGATCCTGTTGGAGATGTATCAATCAATCAAAGGGCACCCGCTCGGCTTGTGGTGTGGCGCTGGCCAAGCCAAACAAAAGGGATGGTGGCCAATCAAAGGTTCAAAGGCTGCCTATATCGTCAGGCCTCAACTCAACAGATTCACCGATGAGGTTGAGCCTGTAGGCGGTGGTGAGCCTGAGTCAGTTACGCGGCAGTGGATGAGTTACAAGCCTGCGGCAGTGTTTAACGTTGCCGATCTAAAGGGCAAGGATGAAGAGAGTCAGGCTCGGCTTGATTCTGCAATCTTGGCGGCTACTGGCTCCATTGTTGTTGCACCTGAAATGGAGAGACATGCAGCCGCAGAAAAGGTCTTAGGAACCTGGGAAGTTGACACAAAGTGGTCAGGTGATCGCGCTTTCTATTCCATAGGCGGTGACACGATCACGATGCCTGAGCGTCAGCTATGGCAATCACAGCCGGGCCTGTATGCAACCTGGTGCCACGAATGCATCCACTCAACAGGTGCTGAGAAACGACTCAACCGCAAGTATGGGCGATTTGGCTCAAAGGACTATGCCAGGGAGGAACTTGTCGCTGAATTAGGCGCGTTCCTTATGTGCAACAGATTGCAGATCAGCAGTGACGCACAGAATCATGCGGCCTATCTGAGCAACTGGGCAGAGGTTCTGAAGGAAGGCCCAAAGGTGCTTTTTAAGGTGCTAAGTGATGCCACCAAGGCAAGCAATTTGATACTTGGCAAGGAGGTTGAAGACGCTGAATAGATAGCACTACATAGGGTCAGATCACTGACCCTGATTAACACAAACCAAAACACTTTAAGTAAATGTCCATTCATCTA
>WLWH01002090.1_pt1 | contig 11748 bp, 2 predicted proteins | sample 6712741 | NCBI WGS metagenome assembly WLWH01 (sample SAMN12718694, study PRJNA515312) | sponge metagenome | isolation source: marine sponge | host: Mycale hentscheli | place: New Zealand: South Island, Marlborough, Capsize Point | collected 2003-05-01 | reverse complement strand
GAATTTGATGTACAAAGATTCTTTACAGATTGGTTCACAAAAGACTCAAGATTTAACGGTGTACATAAATTAGAAGTGACATGGACTTATACTAGAGAAGTAACAGAAGCCACCGCTAAAGAAGTTACAACATCCGTGGGTGTTGGAAAGGAGGGTATTGGGAAATTAAAGTCCAAAACTTATACTGAAATATTTGAATATGATTTATATTTGGAAGAATACGCACCAACCCCAGAAGATGTAGCTAATATTTTAGCAGGATTACCCCCTGGAACTTTCTTCCCATAAATATCTTTTAAAAAGTTTACATTTTACATATTTATATAATAATTAATAAAGTATGGCTAAAAGATATTTTGATAGATACGGTGATTTTAAACTAAATGATAAATTTACATTTATACCCTTTATAAAATTGACACCCAAAGCAACTGATTTAAAATTTGTTTGGAAAAAAACAAAAAGACTAGATAAAGTTTCCAATGACCAATACGGAGCCCCCTTTTATGGGTGGTTAATAATGTTAGCAAACCCACAATATGGTGGTTTAGAATTTGATATACCAGAAGGAGTAGTACTAACAATACCATTTCCATTAATGGAGTCTTTACAAGACTACCAAAACAAAATAAACAAATATCTTACAGAAAATGGTGAGCGGTAGTACCAATAACTTTTGTGCTAAAATTAACAATGATTTAGACCCTTCAGGTTTAAATATATCTGCTTACTGTAAAGAAAACGGTAATCTACTTTTATTAGACCCTTCAGGGGCTGTAAATAATAATAGTGTTTCACAAGAAGATTTAGTTATTTATGCAACACTAAAAGCTAAAGTTAGAAATAAAAGTTTAGTAATCGACAACCAAGTCGAAAACGTAACAAGTATAAATTTTATAAAGGGTAAAGACGCCGCACCAGGTCAAGCACCAATTGGAACAACTTTTTTAACAACTAACTGGACTGACTTAGGTAGTGTTGATTCACAATTAGGTGAAGACTTGGAGACTTTTGGTATGACTAATATCGATATAAACTTTAATTCAGGTTTTATACCTATAATAACAATAGACTTTGTGGATATTAGAGGAGCAACACTTTTTGAACAAGGTTCGTGTTCTCCTTACGGTGCTTTTTTCCATCAACCATACCCAATATTTGAATTAACAATTAAAGGTTACTATGGACAACCTGTAAAATATACATTACATGTTAATAAGTTTACAACTAGTTTTGACCCAGGTTCAGGTAATTATAAATCAAGAGGTGAGTTTATTGGTTATTCATACGCTTTCTTATCTGACATAGTATTAGGGTATGTAATGGCAGCACCTTACATGACAGATTATGATAGTGACGGTAAACTTATTAAAATATATGAAAAATATTTAAAATATTATCAGGAACTAGGTTATAATAATGGAGTAAACAAGTTTGACCCTAAAACAAATGTAGACGGCAGACCTTTTACTATTTTTAATTATGTAAAAAAAATAGAATCTTTATTAGGTCAAGGTAATAGTGATGGGGGAGCCATCGCTGCAATACAAAACTCAACCGAATTAGATACGATAGACAAACTAGATGACGTTGAACAAACTATTTCAGATATACAAACACAGTTAACAGATTTTTCTGAAAAATGGGTTGAAAATGGGGGTACGGTAACAGAAAATATACACACTTACGGTGACTCTAATGCTGACTCAACTTCACCAATTTCAGAAAATATTTTAACAATTTATAATGAATATTTTTCTAGTACAGGGCTTATTGGTGTTAGAGTTGAAATTTTTAATGAATTTGTTGATGAAATGGAATCCCAAACAAAGTTAACAAAATTAGATGGGGCTAATTTCAACATAACCAGTTCTGATAATAGTCTTTATGTACTAGATTTAAATGAGTTCATTAATAGATTAGGTTCTAAATCACAAGAAATAACCAAAACTTTAAATCTTAAAAGAGACGAGTTTAAATTATTAGCTAACGAAAAAATTAAAGGTTCAATCGGGTTTGTACCAACGGTTAGAAGTTTCTTTACTGTCCTATTAGCAAACACTGAGTTGTTTTTAGAATTATTAAAAAACGCTTCTCACGATGCTGAAGTTTATCACAACAACAACCCAGAACAAAAGTTAAATTTTAAACATAAAAGAGATTCTAACGCTCCTTCTGTTGGTGGAGCCGATGGTGTTGTTTGGGCTTGGCCTACATATGTCGAAACCAAAAAAATAGGGGGCCAAGAGATACAAACTGACGTTGAAACTTATCCGGGTAATAACCCTAAGTTTGGTAACTGGCCTGAAGTTAAGTTTGTTGAATCTTTTTTAAAAGCGTTACAAGAAATGCAAAATGATATTTCTGAAGAAACAGGTGGTGAAGATGAAGATTTAACAATAGACCCTTATGATGATATACCAGGAAGAGATAATTACATCCCCATTAATGCAATGGAGACTCCCGCTGGAGCTCGTGACTGTAATAATAGTTATTACAATTTAAATGGTAAAAACGAAGTACTCAAAACTTTAGGTGAAAGGTTTATTATATTATCTAATTTTAGTAGTGCTAATTCAAATAATATCAACACATCTATTTTAGCTACAGCTAAAAATAAATTTTTTGAATGGCAATTTGTTGATAGTGGTATTGGGCAAAAGATATCAACAAACTATGAAGGTATGTTTGTAAACAACGGGGTCTCAAATAGTATAGAATATTTGAACAATAGTACTTTAAGCCCATATTTTAGTGCTGGTGCTTATTTTAACCCACCTAAATTTGGTGGAGAAGATGATGGTAGATATGGAAGTAAAACTTTTAGTTCATCTAGAGTTAACCATAAACTAATTAGTGGAGTCTTAGGTTACCCATATCTTGATTGGGGGTCAATAGCGGCTGAGTCAACAGCATTACCTTTTGGTGTCCATGGTTCAGGTTCAGCCAACAAATACAATATTAGGAAGGGTGTTAGCACAAATGCGGACCAAATCGGTAAAAGGATAGTAAGTGGTGGTAGAATTGAATCATTTAACGAAACCAGTAATAACACATTATCAAAATCAGTAGAACAAAGAAAAATTTATATTGACACTAATCCAAAAGAAGGTTCAAATAGTACTTTTGATATACTTAATGCATCACCGGTTAATAGATTAATATCTGACAATGGTAACCCTGATATATTCTTAATTTCAGAACCAATTTTCTACACAAAAACTGTTATATTTATGTGGGCCGGACTAGAGTCTGTAATAAGTAGAGATGCACAGTTTGACCAAATACCAAAAGAAATAAAAGATAGGTGTTTCATTGTTTTAGCGGCAGGTACTGATGAAGAAAAGCAAAATAAATATGAAGACCTAGAAAAAGTTTTTATTGATTATTATACATTAGGTGAACCTATAATTACACGTACAAACGCTACATCAGACGGTACACCTATTGATATGTCTTCTGATTTTAATGGATTTAGTAAAATTTTGCTTGGTTACTCTAATGGTGGGCTTCAGTTATTTTATACCGATAGAGATTATACATCGAGTGCTACTATAATTGGATTTATAGACCCATCATTAGCAAAATACTATGAAAACGAAGACGGAACACCAGAATATATTGGTATAACAGATACCGATAAATGGAACGCAAATACTAGAATGATTTGGGGTTCTAATGGTATGATTGGTATTTTTGGTGAATCATATTATCAAACATTATCTGATACTATAAAAACAAGTCAAGGTAAAACAAAAAAAGTTAATGGTTTAAATCATATAGAGGCTATTAAACTTTGGTTTGAAGAATATCAAACAGATATTTTAACAGAACCCATAAATAATGTAGTAGACACAATATTACGAGTAGTACCAACACCAACACCAACAACAGAAGAAACCACAACTAATGATGTTTCAAACAAAAAAAATACAACTACAAACTTTGAAGGTATTAAAATATCGGTCCCACAACAAAAAAATTGGGAGTGGTTGGGTCGTGTTGAGGCACACAATTTTTATAATTCAATCACAAACGTACCATTGATAGGTCAAATAATAAATGATAGTAATGTTACTGAAGAACTATTTGAACAGGTTATTCAGGCATTAGGAATAACCGAAGAAGATACTTTTAAAGATACTATTAATGAAATTTATAGATACAACAAACCATTAACTCTAAATAGGGTATCTAGACAAGGTGGTGGTTCGGTAAAAATACTACCAGATATTCATCAGATGGAGGGTAAAGATTTGGTTAGATTAAACTTATTTTCAAGTGCAAAAGATTCTGGATGGAACCCCATTTCCCCAGACACATCCCAAGTAAACGGAACAAAAAACATGATGGAAATTTGGTACAATAACGCTTCAGGAAGAAAGGGTTTTGGACTTAAAGAAGACTCTACATTTATTAAAGCTATTAATTTAAGTGACTATTTGTCTACTAGATACGGTAGTGAAATAGCACCAAACAGAGAAATAAGGGGTACATGGAAAGGGCGGTCTCTTAAAGAGTCAGGAACAGCAAACACAAGTAGAAGACTTGTACAACTTAAAGAACAAAAATACGATGCTACAACATTAGCAAATAACCATTACGAAACAACTTACATAGACGAACAAAGTGATTTAAAAAATAAAACATACAGAGGTACTTTTGCTGACACTGGAATTTATTTTTCACCCATGGGGCCAATAGTTGATAATATGAGATACAGCATTGATACATCAACAGACCAACTTGGTACACCGATGTTTAGTAAACACACCCAAACATCACCAACAATAACGGATAAATTTATGACAGTAGATATATACCCAGATTATGAATGGTATTACTCAGGGTGGAGTAGCCTCACACCACCTAAATCTTATGCGTCAGATTGGAACTTTAGATATAGTAGAGATATATATGAGTTTAACAATGAAAAAAATCCAAGATTAAAAAGAATTGGGACCCCATATAGAAGTTGGCACGCTTTAGATTTAACTAGTTTAGATGGTCTACAAAAGTATAATAAAAATGAGGCAACTTACAACACCCCTCTCCGTCCATTACTTTCTTTTTCAAGTCTTGTAGCAGCCACCCAAGCAGGAACGACAGAAGATTTTAGTTATTTCCCATACTCAACATCTTACGGTGATGCAATTGTTTCCCCCAAAAATACATCCAACACTGCAATAACCCCTGAAGGTGTAGCAGAAGATTTTAGCTCTGTCCAACCTATTCAACAATTTGAAGTTGTAAACTCATTTGATAACCCAAATACTACTCAAGTTTTTACAGACCCAATAATAGATTATACAGCGAAACTTCAGGATATAAAAATCAGTCTTTACGATACATCCACAGAGGCTGGAGCGGCAGCTCAGGCAGATTTGGAAGCAGCAAATTTAGCAGCAGAGGTAGCAGCAGAAAAAGAAGAAGCATTAAAACGGCAAGAGATTTTAGACAAATTAGCTGAAGCATCAGCAACAGCTGATTCACTAGATATGGTAAATTCTTATTACGGTGCTCCTGACGGATACCAAAATGGGAGAATGTCTATACAATCAGACAACGAAGATGGGTATGGGAACGCTAATTGGTTAAATGTTGGTGGTAGTATTACTGAGACACCTTGGTGGAGGCACAATTTACCAGCTGAAGAAACAGGTTCAATAACAAACAAAGCTTATTACTCTTTTTGTGGGGCTTTGGTTATGAATGAAGCATCTGATATAGATAGTTTCCAAAATTCTGGATTGTCTAAAAGGCCTCTTTATTTAGGTTTAAAAAACGATTTAGATAGTTACACACTTTCATCTAAATTTTTTCCAGGTGGACCCCAAGGGTTAGATGTAGCACCCAGAGGTCAGGGTAAAAACTACACAGTTAATGATTATTATAACGGTGACGTTAATGATAAAGGTGACAAAATAGGTAATAAAAGAATGTTAACTAATCACAATGAAGATGATGTTAATATTGATGTTTCAGGTACAGAAGACCAAATAGACATAGCAACAAATTACAATAGAACTAAAGCTTGGAAAGGTTCTTTAGCTTACTTATTTTTAAGTAATCAATACCACAAACCTTGGACAGGCCAACAAAGCAATAGTTTAAGGAGTTTAGGTCCACAAGGAACTCTAGGTATAGCTTCAATGAACGTACCAATACCTAGACATTCAGTTTTAATGTTAGGGGCTGTTTTGTGGAGAATGAGAGAAGCTGGATTATTAGAATCAGATTCCCAAAGATGGAATTTAAGTCCGGAGATAACAGGAGGGTTGGACCCTGTTTGTTATCCCAAATTACCATCAACTATCAATGGGACCGCAGCAAAAATGGATACAGTTAACTTTACCTACGATAAGGTAAATGATTTTCTTGAGTTACCTGACGATGAAACCTACCCAACAAACAAGGGGGTAAGACCACCACAATTATCTATTCTCACAAAATGGAATGTAAAAGATACTCACGGAAAATTTTCTGACGATTCAGCACTCACTTTTCCAAGAGCTGATGAATGGCCTGTACCCAATAATGGGATGATATATGCTTATGATTATTTTAAAGATAAAGGGGTGACAAACCCGTTTAAAAATCAGTATAAAATATTTACACCATTTTTTGCTAGAAGAAATTTACTTGGTTTAAGATATATCTCACAAAATATATTATGGACAACAAGTTCGGAACAACAAAAGAAATTTGTTAAAGATGTAGAAGCAGAATTTAATAGTCAAGTAAGTAATTTAGAGGATTATTCTGATTCAGCTAAACAAACTATACCCCAAGAGCTTTCAACATATGCTGGAAGTTATGTTGAAGAAACTTTTAAAGATGCGGAAAAGGTTTTAAAAGATAAGGGTGCACTAGATGGTTTTTTACAAAAACCATTAACTGCTGGTTCAGAAGAAGGTTTTACAAGATTTACAGCGTTAGCTCATCACGCTACAAACTCATTTATAAGTATTAAAGATTATGGTGAGGTAACCGACACAGAAAACCCACTTCGATTTTTAAGAACAAACCTTAGTAGTGATGACGGTAGGAGTTCTATTTTTAATGAACTCACAACCTCCACAGCAAGAATAGGCCAATATGCTACTAATAATTCCAGTGTAACTGTTACAACTGATGGTGGTGCGTATACTGGTACTGAGTCATTAACTAGTGAATACCTCAAAAACCAAGGGGTCGAAATTTTTGTTAAAACATGGGATGAATTAGAAACACTTGTTAATGAAAAAAAATTCACACTAGCGAATGGTAATACCATAGAAATAGACTTAATAGCTACTGAAGTACCAGCAACTACTGAATCTGAAAAAGAAATAAGTATAGGTGGTGAAATAACTTATGTGGGTGGAGGATATGTAGCAGCTCACCCTGTGTTTAATAAAATATACGATGACGGTACACCATATCCACAAGACCAAATACAAACTATACTTGCGGAGGTACAGACTCAGCGAGAGCTGGCGGGATACACGGGGGCTCCTAGTCGAGGGTACAAGGTATTTAAAGGAATAAGAGGTCAAGTTAATGCTCATTTTACAGTGGAAGATGAATTTACACCACCCCAATTCTTTTATTACCCACAAGTAACCGAAATTAACGGATATAACTTACCAGGACCATTAGCTAATACATTTAATAACGTTGCGGTTAACAATACTTTTAATGCTATCGATTACATTGCCGGTCCTAATGGTTGTGGTAACAAACAAAAATGTAAAAAAGATTTTGCAACAGCATATAAAGGTATTAATTCAATGTTCCAGCTTTATGCAGACAGTTCTGTAACATCATCACAGTCAGCGATATATGCAGATTTAACAGACGAACAACTAGACACAAATATTTACCATTTTATTGGGAATTACAACAGATTTAACAACGCTGCAGACTTTGTTTATGAAGTGACTGGGATAGGTATAGGTAGAAAATTTATAGTTGTACCAAAAGTAAAAGAAGAAGAAGAAGGTGATGACAATACAACAACCGCAGGAGAAGACATTGAATTGAACAACAACCAAAACATCTTTAAAGATTTAACAAAATGGGCTGGTTATTTAAGGGGGTATATCCCAATGGGTCCTGAAATATGGTTTATGCCTAGTTCAGTTAAACAAATTTTTATAGATGAGTTTGAAAACTTTGTTGGTGACTTTAATAATTTTAATTCTAGTGAGTTTGATGATATATTAGAAATAATAGACCCTTTAAATTTCCCTACACCGAAACAAGATAATAAAGTACCCAATGTTTTTGAGAATGACATAACATACCCAACAATGTTTCAAGAGGTTGGTACCTTTTGGAATCAAGCTCCTTATATATTAAGACTAGATACAGAACAAAATAGAAGCATATACGGAAAAGATTTACAATTAACAAAGAACGGTCTCCCCAAATTACCCGACCCATTAAAAAGATGGTTAAATTTTTACCAATACGGAATAGGTGTTAAATCTGCAGCACTAAGTAATAACGAAACCACCCAATCTAACATACTCATTAGAGAACAAAACACACCACCAATATCTGTTAGTGGAACTTATGGCGGTGGTGGTAGTACAACTGATGGTGGTAACGAATCTACCGGAGATGATGCAAGTGGTGTGGCTGTAAAAGAATCATTCGATATTTATAATAAATTATTTATTGAACATTACATTTTATCTTCATCAACACCTAGAACATGGATGGGTGAGTTCCCACTTAAAAAAGTAGACGAGTACGGTGCAGTTGTTGAAACAACTAATGATTATTTTAGATTCAGTAAACAAGAACTATTTTCTTTTCTATATGGTTTTATTGAAGAGTTAAACAAAGGCACAATAGCAGGAGATTATAAAGAAAGGATTAAAAACGAATATAGAGGTGAGCTGTCAGCTGAAGCTATCGGAGCTAATCAAGATGATGATATTAGACTAGCTATTTATAGGTCTTTAAAAACAATTTATGACAAATGGATTTCTGCCTCACCAGCTGGTAAAGATAAAGAAGAAGACAATTTATTTTATAACCCAATAGGTAGAGATAAGGATGGTGACAGAATACTGATGGACCATTTTAGTTTTGTTAATAGAATTAATGAGGATATTGGTGATAAAGCTTTAGTTAATGTTGATACCATTGACGAATTGTTCCTAAATACAACAAATAGTATTTATGGTGTTACTTCAGATATTCTAGATGCTAGTAATTTTAACTTTTTCCCACTACCATCATATGTGGATTTATCAGCGGGAAAATCACTATTTACTAGAAAAAACAATACACCAAACAATAGGCAACAGGCTGTTTTAGATATGTTTAGACCTTTATCGGAACAAGAGTATTTTACAACAACCTTAGATTTAAATGGTGGACCACATTTTTTATGTCAATACGTTGGTGGTTATTCTAAAGAATTAGAATTATCTAGAAATAAAGAAAAGGGGTGTCTTAATGAACAAACTAAAAGATTTGGTAGGTTACAAAATGAAGGTGATAGTTACCCTTTATCTAATATAGAGAATTTACCACCTGACTTTAGAAACGAATCAGAAAGTTCTGATGGTGTTATAGGATTTAAAGTTGCCTTTGGTAGTGAAAACCAAAGTCACTTTTTAGGTGTTAGTTTAGACCAAGCAGAGTATAAAAACACACAAGAGGCTTTAGTTGCTATGGAAAAAATATCTAACGCAGCTGTAGACGGTGGAGCAGGCGGGTTCGTATCAAAAGGACAATCTTTATATGAACTATTTTTAAATAGAAGTTATAGTTGTACTGTAGAAGCTTTAGGAAACCCTATGATACAACCTCTAATGTATTTCGAATTAGAAAATGTGCCTATGTTCTATGGTTCTTATTTAATTAGAGATGTTAAACATAATATTAGACCCCACTCAATGAAAACAACTTTTACTGGTGATAGAGTACCCTATGCTACAGTACCAATTGTGGAAGACTTAATATCAACATTTAAATTAAGACCACAACAAGCTGGTGAAACAAAATCATTAAAATCAAGTGGTGGTAGTGGTGGTAGTGGTGGCGGAGCTAGAGGCCGCTCTTCAGGAGGTTCAAAAGGGAACGATGTGGATTTATCGACCATACCACCATCAACAACGACAGATACTATTCGTGAAAAATTAGGTGATTTTAAATTAGTACAAAGACTCACAGAAAATGGTAAGTTATTAAATACAGAATATGGTAAAGGTTCGGGGAAATCGTTTGTAAAAGGTAAATACGAACCTCTTGGGATAATGATACATTGGAGTGCTAGTTGGACATCGGAATCCGCATTTAGTACACTACGACAAAGAGGGAACGGTAGAACATATAATTTATCTTACCATATAGAAATAGATGAAAATGGTGTGGCAGAACAATTCGCTGATTTTAATAGGACTGCAGCTCACGGTGGGTGTGACCCATATGGCAAGCCAGGTTGTAAATCCCTTAATAAAGGAAATACACCTACAATGGGAATATCTTACACTGGTGGTATAGAAGGTGGACATTTAACAAAAGGTAACCCTGAAGCTTATGTTAGAACTTGGGAAGATTGGCAACAGGAAACAAAAACAACACCCTTCTGCCCAAAAGGTACTTCACGGGGTAGATACGGTTATTGGGAATGTTCTGAAAGTGGAACATGGGGCACAAATGAAGGTGGTTCGAAACGAACCAAGGCGGGTTCTCCCGGATACGAATTCAAACCAAAAGCACAATGGGAAGCTTTGGTTAAAAGTATCCTACACTTAAAAGTAGTGTGGCCAAGTATTGGTTTTTTAACTTCACATCACTGGGCAAGTGGTAAAATTGATGTTGGTAATGACTTTCCGTGGGATAAACTGTTAAGTGAGCTAAAAGCTGGTGGTTGGAATAAAGATGAAGCTGGTGCTGACCCTTACATTATTACTGAATGGCTAGACCCGAATGGTAAAACTATTAAAAAGAATAAATTAGTATTGAATAGTGAAAACGATGGGTTATTAAAATTACCTGAACAATACGCTGAGACTGAAGGTACTAGAAGTGAAATAAGTAAGGAAAAAACTATGGAAAAAACTTACAGAGAAAATACAGGTTGTAAGTTAGTCAACATCCCAGATGTTTCTAAAAAAGTAACTTCAAAACAAATAGATGAAAAGATGGTAGAAGTACTCGCAAGTGAAAATAAAGTATTCAATAAAGCTATAAGAGCCGGAATAATAGGTAATATGTGGGCAGAAAGTACATTTAATGTAAACGCATATGACACAGACGGTGCAGTTTGTGGTTCATATGGTTTAGTACAATGGAGGAGTGGTGTCGCGGGTAAAGATAGACAAGACAAATTTGCTGAATATTGTAAAGAAAATGGTTTAGAAACAAATAGTTTAGAAGGTCAAATACAATGGTTGATAAAAGGTGAACTACTAGGCTCTGAAAAAGGTAATACAACACAATTATTAGCCGTAGAAAATACAGCTAAAGGAGCAAGAGAAGCGGCTTTATGGTTTGCTAGAAAAATTGAACGTTGTGGTGGATGTATGGATGCGGTACTAACGGCTCCACCCAAAAAGATAATAAAGCGTCAAATTACAGCAGAAGAAATTTTTAAAGGAGAGTTTAAATACTAAAATTAAATACGTATATTTTGTTTATGATAAAAATCATAACGAAAAATAATACGGAAATCATAAAATATTTAAACAACACTTTTTCTTTTGAAAAAGGTTTAATAACCGTATATGTTGGTTGGGATTTAGC
>WLWH01002084.1_pt1 | contig 11772 bp, 8 predicted proteins | sample 6712741 | NCBI WGS metagenome assembly WLWH01 (sample SAMN12718694, study PRJNA515312) | sponge metagenome | isolation source: marine sponge | host: Mycale hentscheli | place: New Zealand: South Island, Marlborough, Capsize Point | collected 2003-05-01 | reverse complement strand
GGCAGCCGTGCGGCGCGGAGCGGGTGGTTCTGCAATGTCGAATACGCAACACCGGTGCGGTCAGGGTTCGACGGCGACTGCCGGACATCGCCTGACCACACTTAAGATCTCGCGGTGTGGCTCTCACCCTAGGAATCGTCGGATTGCCGAACGTCGGCAAATCGACGCTGTTTAACGCCTTGACGAAGAACGACGTGCTCGCCGCGAACTACCCTTTCGCGACGATCGAGCCGAACACCGGTGTTGTCGGCGTGCCCGATGCCCGCTTGGCGGATCTGGCCCGGATCTTTGATTCTGCGGAAATCATCCCCGCCACCGTCACTTTCGTCGACATCGCTGGAATCGTCAAAGGTGCGTCGGAAGGGGCGGGGCTCGGGAATAAGTTCCTGGCGAACATTCGTGAATCCAATGCGATTTGTCAGGTGCTACGCGCTTTTCACGACGATGACGTTGTGCACGTGGAGGGCCGGGTCTCGCCGGCCGACGACATCGAGACGATCAACACGGAGTTGATCCTGGCCGATCTTCAGACTCTGGACAACGCGATACCGCGCTTGACCAAGGAGGCGCGCAACGACAAGACCAAGGCGCCGGTACTCGCCGCAGCGGAGCAAGCCGTGGAGATCCTGAATGGGGGAACGACCTTGTTTTCCGCCGGATTCGACTCCGAGCCGGTACGAGAGTTGTCTCTTTTGACGGCAAAGCCGTACGTGTATGTCATCAATTGCGACGAGCAGCAACTTACCGATGACGAATTCAAGAGCCGAATGCGCGAACTCGTTGCGCCCGCAGAAGCGGTGTTCCTGGATGCCAAAGTGGAAGCAGAGCTCGTGGAATTGCCGGCGGAGGAATCTTTGGAATTGCTGCAGTCCGTGGGCCAAGAAGAATCAGGCCTCGACGCCCTCGCGCGCGTTGGATTCGCAACCCTCGGCTTGCAGACCTACCTCACGGCGGGTCCGAAGGAAGCTCGCGCGTGGACCATTCCCCGGGACGCCACGGCTCCCGAAGCCGCCGGCGTCATCCACACGGACTTTCAGAAAGGTTTCATCAAGGCCGAGGTGGTCTCCTACGACGAATTGCTGGATGCGGGATCTATGGCGGAGGCCAAGGCGCGAGGCAAAGTCCGGATGGAGGGCAAGGACTACGTGATGGCTGACGGTGACGTCGTCGAGTTCCGCTTCAACGTGTGATCTGCTCGCCGAAACTGTCGAGCCTGGTCGGTGCCAGATTTGCTGAGCGGTGCTGGACGGGCGTTGCGCCAGCGCTAAAGAGCACTAGAGAAGCAAGCTGAGCACAGAGCGTTACTCTGCTTAGCGTGTCTGGTTCGAGGGGAAGGTTTAGACCTCATGGAGCATTTTCATCCTCTAGGTAAAGGAGCGGCACCGGCGACGGTGGCTGCACAGCAGGTGGCGCGCGAGTCATTACCGTTCGACGACGTGCGCGACTTTGAGGAGGCGCGTCGTGGCTTTGTCGCGGCCCCAGAAGCCCGCCAGATCCTTGCAGATGGAGGTGAGACTGTCTGGGACATCGGCTCCTATGACTTCCTTCTGGACGGCCAAGACTTCGATAGCGTCCATCCGTCGCTGCAACGTCAGGCCATCCTCAACATGGAGTACGGCCTCTACGAGGTGATCCCAGATCGCATCTATCAGGTGCGCGGCTTTGACCTTGCAAATATCTCTTTCATCAAGTCGGACAATGGATGGATCGTCTTTGACCCCCTCACGGCAAAGGAGACAGCTGCCGCTGCACTCGCTCTTGTGAGGCAGCACCTGGGTAATCATCCCGTCGTGGCGGTTGTCTACTCACACTCTCACGCAGACCACTTCGGTGGCGCGCATGGCGTCGTGGATGTTGCGGATGTGAATAGCGGGAAGGTGCCGGTGATTGCCCCGGTCGGATTTCTTGAGCACGCTGTCGCGGAGAACGTCTACGCGGGCAACGCAATGAATCGTCGCCTTTTTTACCAGTACGGATCGTTGCTGGCGCCTAGCCCGTTTGGTCATGTAGATCAGGCCATCGGTAAAGGTGTTGCGGCAGGAACCATTGGCTTAATCCCGCCGACAAGGACCATCACCAAGGAGCTAGAGGAAATCTCAGTCGACGGGGTCAGGATGGTGTTTCAAAACACACCCGGTACCGAGGCGCCGGCGGAGATGAACACATACTTTCCCGACTGGAAGGCCTTTTGGGCTGCTGAAAACATCGTCGCAACAGTGCACAACATCTACACGCTACGCGGCGCTCTCGTGCGAGACGCACTCGAATGGTCTCGCCAGATCAATAAGGCTCTCTATCTGTTCGGTCGAGAGGCAGAAGTCATGTTTGCCTCTCACACGTGGCCTCGTTGGGGCAATGACCGTATTCAAGAGGTCATGCGGATCCAGCGTGATGTCTACGCCCACCTCAACAACGGCGTTCTTCACCTGGCGAACAAAGGAGTGACCATCAATGAAGTTCACAACGTGTATCGCGTGCCCGATACGCTCGCACAGCATTGGGCCGCTCGTAGCTATCACGGATCTGTGGCCCACAACTCCCGGGCGGTTGTAAATCGTTATCTCGGCTACTGGGACGGAAATCCCACCACACTCATTCCTTTGTCACCAGGTGACTCGGCACCGTTGTACGTGGAAATGATGGGAGGGGCCGGGCCAATAATCGAGCGAGGCCGCCGTCTCATTGAACAAGGTGAGTTCCTGCTCGCGACCGAGATTCTGAACAAGCTCGTCTATGCAGAGCCCGGGAATTCTGATGCGGCCCAACTCCTTGCCGACGCATTCGAGCAGATCGGATACCAGCAGGAGAGTCCGAGCGTGCGAAATAGTTTCCTCGCTGCTGCGTTTGAACTGCGGTCGGGGATCCCTCAGGGCAGTACGCCGTCAAGCGCTGGGCCAGATCTCATTCGTGCCCTATCGACAAGCCAGTTCCTTGATTTTCTTGGTATTCGCCTCGATCCGGGGCTTGCTGGCGATAGTGCATTCACTGTAAACCTCATCACCCCAGACACAGGCGAATCTTTCGTGGTGGAATTGAGCAACGGTGCGTTGACAAACTTAGCGGGGTTCACAGCGCGCGAGCCCGACCTGACGGTCACGATCGATCGCCGAGACCTCGAACGTGCCATGACAGGGGTGGCCCCGTTGGAGACCCAGGTGGACGACGGCACCGCAAGACTTGACGGGGATGCCAGCGTGCTGCGGTCTCTGGCGAGCCTGTTGACGCACTTTGCGCTGGACTTCGAGATCATGCCGGGCACCCGCTCAAGCACATCGGAGACAAAGTCTCTTGATCCCTTCGCTCAGGGCTCGTTGGGTGACAGTTCTGGTGGCTGACGGCGGTGGCCCACTCGATCACTCAGCCCCTCGTAGCGAGTGCTGTTGACGCTCCGGGGTGCTCTAACGCTCGGACTTTGTTCGTCGCCGATGCCGGGTGCTGGAGGGCTCCCGCGAACCGATGAGCACCCCGATGTCCTTGGGCGAGTGGGTGTCCAGGAGTTAGAGCGGCCGGGAGAGTGGTCTCTCACTGCCGAGAGATGGATCTGTGACGCCAGTTCGACCACGCGTCGGTGCACCACAGCGCCCACACGACCAGGACTGGCTGGAACAACAGGCGGATGAAGCGGGCCGCATCTGAGTCCAGGCCGAAGCCGGGAGTTCCGCTCACGAACTGTGAGATGTTGCCCGGGAAGATCACGACGAAGAACGCGGCGACCACCCAACCGAGCGGAGGTTGAAAGCGCCGCGGTGCAGCGAGAAGGGCAACTCCGAGAATCACCTCGATGACCCCGGAGATCGCAACAACGGCATCGGGAGCCGGTAGCCACGATGGCACTTGAGCGAGGAACGATTCCGCGTTGGTGAAGTGGCTGATTCCGGCGCCGACGAGGACCACGCCGAGAGCCAGCCGGGCGAGTGTGTGCAGCACGCCCTGAGAATGCCATGGGACCTGCGTCTAGTGTTCGCGAGTGCCTTCTAGAGACGATCTCCGCAATATCGCCATCATCGCCCACGTCGATCACGGAAAGACGACGCTGGTCGACGCGATGCTGTGGCAGTCCGGTGCCTTCCGTGAGAACCAGGACGTCGCCGAGCGCGTCATGGATTCGATGGACCTGGAGCGAGAAAAGGGCATCACGATCCTTGCCAAGAACACCTCTGTCCGGTACGCCGGACCGTCAGCTCCCGACGGTGGCGTGGTCTTCAACATCATCGATACGCCCGGGCACGCGGACTTTGGCGGCGAAGTCGAGCGCGGCTTGGAAATGGTCGACGGTGTGGTGTTGCTTGTTGATGCATCTGAAGGCCCCCTTCCTCAAACTCGTTTCGTATTGCGCAAGGCACTGTCCAAGCGTTTGCCGGTCGTTCTGGTCATCAACAAGGTGGACCGCAATGACGCGCGCATTGAAGAAGTGGTCGACGAGGTCTACGAGTTGTTCCTCGACCTCGACGCCGATGATTCACAAATCGATTTTCCGATCATCTACACCAGCGCCATAGCCGGCCAGGCTTCCACGACGATGCCCAACGACGGCGAACAGCCTGATTCCGACAACCTCGAGCCGCTCTTCGCAACATTGCTTGCGACCGTCCCGGCACCGGCCTTCGTCGAGGGAGCGCCGCTCCAAGCCCATGTCACCAACCTCGATGCGTCGCCCTACCTCGGACGGCTTGCTCTGTGTCGCGTGCACGAGGGCGTCATTCGCAAGGGTCAGCAGGTCGCGTGGATTCGATCGGACGGAAGTGTCGATCGCGCCAAAGTCGTCGAACTGCTCGTGACGGAGGCGTTGGAGCGAGTTCCCGTGGAGAGTGCGTCCGCCGGTGACATCATTGCGGTCGCAGGCATCCCGGAGATCACCATCGGTGAAACACTGTCCGATCCCGATGATCCTCGGCAGCTCCCGGTGATCACGGTGGACGAGCCATCGATTTCGATGACTATCGGCATCAACACGTCGCCCCTGGCGGGCAGGAGTGGTGGCTCCAAGCTGACCGCGCCCATGGTCAAGAGCCGATTGGAAGCAGAAACGATCGGCAATGTCTCTATTCGTGTGTTGCCGACCGAGCGCCCGGACACATGGGAGGTGCAGGGCCGAGGAGAGCTGCAACTGGCGATCCTCGTGGAGTTGATGCGTCGAGAAGGATTCGAAATCACCGTCGGGAAACCCCAGGTGGTGACGCGAACAATCGACGGCGCCATGCACGAACCGGTCGAGCGGCTCACCGTGGATGTTCCGGAGGACTACCTCGGGGTGGTGACGCAACTGATGGCGCTTCGCAAGGGTCGCCTCGAGCAGATGGTGAATCACGGATCGGGTTGGGTCCGCATGGACTACCTGGTGCCGGCTCGAGGGTTGATCGGTTTCCGCACAGAATTCTTGACGGAGACCCGCGGCACCGGACTGCTGCACCATGTATTCGATCGCTACGAGCCGTGGCATGGCGAACTCCGCACCCGACCGACGGGGTCACTTGTCGCCGATAGAAGCGGAAGCACCACGGGCTTTGCTCTCGCCAACCTCCAGGAGCGCGGAACGATGTTTGTCGGACCCGGGACCGAGGTGTATGAGGGGATGATCGTCGGAGAGAACGCCCGGTCGGATGACATGGATGTGAACCCGACCAAGGAGAAGAAGCTCACGAACATGCGATCGAGCACCGGCGAGGTTCTGGTGCCACTGATTCCGCACCGGGAGTTGTCACTGGAGCAGGCACTGGAGTTCTGCCGTGAAGACGAATGCGTGGAAGTGACCCCGTCGGCGGTGCGAATGCGGAAGGTCTTGCTCGACGTTACCGAGCGAGTGAAGGCCGGGCGCAAACGCAAGTAGCGATGATCAACCGAGATGCTTGTTGAAGAAATCGACTTCGGTCCACAAGAGATTCTCTGCGACCACCTCCTGCGGCGTCATATGTGTGACACCGCTGAGGGGGAGGACATTGTGAGGCCGACCCGCTTCGAGTAGGGCTCGAGAGAGTTGCAGCGTGTGCGCGGCGAGCACGTTGTCGTCTGCCAAGCCATGGATGAGCAGCAGGGGGCGAGTGAGGGCCGCGGCGCGAGACAGGAGCGACGTCCGCTCGTAAGGGGAGTCGTTCATGGAGGGGTCACCCAGGTATCGCTCGGTGTAGGCCGTGTCGTAGAGCCGCCAGTCCGTTACCGGGGCTCCGGCGACCGCGGCGTGGAAGACATCGGGACGATCGAGCACTGCGAGTGCTGCGAGATAGCCACCGAACGACCAACCTCGGATACCGACGCGGGAAAGGTCGAGAGCGTCGTTGGAGTTCGCGATGGCGAGTAGTGCGTCCACTTGATCCTCGAGCACCGGGCCGGCGAGGTCGTGGCGCACCGCGTACTCCCAATCGGGGCCACGTCCGGGAGTCCCCCGGCCGTCGATGACAACAACGGCGAACCCTTGGTCGGCGAGCCACTGCTCGGTGAGATAAGCACCGCCGGCGGCGATCACACGCTGGGCGTGCGGCCCCCCGTAGGGACTGCAGATGACTGGCCAACGTTCTCCGGGCTCGTGATGCTCCGGGAGAAGAACTGCTGCGCTGAGATCTCGCTCCCCGACACGAAGAACGTTCGGCCGTGCGGTGACAACGGGCAGCTCGGCGTGCGAGGCAATGTCAACAAAGCCGCGGGAGTCGATGATCGTCATCGTGGACGAGGTCAACGATGCATTCGTGGAAGCAACGACGCTGACGTCGCCGTCTGTGACTCCGACGGACCACTTCTCGGGGTCAGAGATGACGTCGACGTCACCGGAGAATCCAAGTCGCGCGAGCACGCGGGTTTCCGGTGCCACGGCGGCGATGACGGCGATGTGATCGACTCCGACGTCGAGAATCGCATCCACGTTCCAACCCTCGGGAGAGAAGGGCTCCCCGTCCCTGCACGCGCGGAAGTTGCCCTGTCGATCCAGAACCTCGATCAGTGAACCCGATCGATCCAGGGTGGGGGATCCGGGGATCACCGTGATCCACGGATCCTGCTCGTTCTCAGTGCGGGTCACCCAAGCGTCGTCCACCAACGCGAGAACTTGTTGGCGCTGCTGCGTGCGGTCGAGGACAGAGATTACGGGAGAGTGTTCGGGACCGACGTGGACGCTAGCGAGGTAGCAGTACGTGTCGGTATCCCACGACGCTTCTTGGATGGTTCCGTCCAGCGCAACGAGGTGGAGGCAGATGCTTGCGTTGGGTGTCCCCGCTGACGGGTACCGGTGCGGCACAGGTTCGCGTTCAGGTTGGGCGGGGTCGAAGATCCATCGAGTCTCAACGTCGGATTCATCGACGCGCTCAACGATGAGTCGCGTTGAATCGGGCATCCACCACATCCCGCGGTGTCGTTCGAGTTCCTCAGCGGCGATGAAATCGGCCAACCCCCAGGTGATGGGCTTGTCTTCCACCGGTGTCAGCGGCGAGGCGTCGTCGCTGGCGACGGTCGCGCACCACACGCGGCGATCGTGAACGAAGGCCACGTGTGTCCCGTCCGGGCTGATCTGCGGATCGACCACGGGGCCTGGGTGTGCGATGGTGTGAACAGATTCCTCGTCCACGTTCACCACGTAGGGAGTGCCGTCCACTGCGAAAGCGGCGGTAGATCCGGTTCGGTCGAGCGAGTACGTGGTGATTCCGGCAGTAACTTCCCTTAGGCGCTCGCGTCGTGCGCGTTCAGCGGCCGGCAGTTCACCGTCGGTTCCCAGTGATGCACCGTCGACGAGCAGTCGTTCCTGCCACCCGTCGCCCTGGTCGGCGACCCACAGGTCGCCGGTTGTTGTGCGCCCATCACGGCTTCGGATGAAGAACACGCGCGCCTGTCCACTCGGACGCCGGCCGATCCGAACGCTTCTCGGGGCGCCCAGCCGAAATCCGCGAGTCACGGCCCGTTGTCGGGGGAAACTCATGACGGTGTCATCGGACAGTCGGTTGGCGCGCACCCCCTCGTCCGGTCCGGTCATCGCCCTATCGTGCCCGAGTCGACGGGAGAGTGAAGAGCCACGTCCGCGCAAGTAGCCTGACGGTATGACGACGCCGAACCGCCGACTTCTTCTCGTCCATGCGCATCCCGATGACGAGACGATCGGAACGGGAGCGGTCATGGCCAAGTACGTGACCGAGGGTGTGCAGGTAACGCTGGTGACGTGCACGCTTGGAGAAGAAGGTGAAGTGCTCGTTCCTGAGCTGCAGCACCTAGCGGCTGACCAGGACGACGCTCTCGGTGAGCATCGCATCGGTGAGTTAGCAGACGCGATGGCGATCCTCGGCGTGAGTGATCATCGTTTCCTTGGTGGAGCGGGCAAGTACCGCGACTCGGGGATGATGGGTGTGCCGAGTAACGATCGCGATGACTGCTTTTGGCGGGCAGATCTTCTCGCCGCTGCGTGCGATCTGGTGCAGGTGATTCGTGACGTCCGGCCGCAGGTTGTCGTGACGTACGACGATTTCGGAGGGTACGGGCACCCCGATCACATCCAGACTCACCGCGTGACGCATTACGCCGTGGCGTTGGCGGAGTCGCCGTCGTTCCGGCCGGATCTCGGGGCGGCGTGGAGCGCGTCGAAGGTGTACTGGACGGCGTTCCCGCGCAGCGTCATCCGAGAAGGAATCATGACGCTGCGCGAGGTCGACTCCGACAACGAGTTCGCCGCCATGGATCCCGATGACCTGCCGTTCGCCTGCGATGATGAGCTGATCACGACTGCCGTCGATGCGACCGAATTCCTCGATACGAAGATGTCGGCGTTGGCGGCCCACAAGACGCAGGTATCGGTCGATGGAGGTTTCTTCGCGCTGTCCAACAACCTCGGATCGCAGGCGATGGGTACGGAGTACTTTCGCCTCGTGCGAGGTACTCCGGTGCCGGCAACTCGTGAGGGTCGAGAGACGGACCTTTTCGCCGGGATTGGCTAGTGGCAGTTGTCCGCAAGGCCGCGCCGCTGCTAGGTGGGCTTGGAGTCGGTCTGCTGATCGGTCTGCTCGGTGCCTTCGTTCAGGCGCATCGATCCATCCTGATCTTCTCTGACCGGTACCTCGTCATCCCGTGGGGAGTACTCATCGTTCTCGGGGTCTTGATCGCGTCAATTCGGGGCGTCGCGTTGGCGTCGTCCTCTCGTGCGGCGGCCTGGCTCGTTGTGGCCGGCTGGATCGTGGTGACGATTTTCCTCGCCAGCGAAACAGCCGGTGGAGATATTGCGGTTAGTAGTGGTGCCCGGCAGTGGGCGTACCTTCTTGGTGGTGCGATCTTCGGTTCAGCCGCAGCAACATTGCCTGCTCGGCCCTTGCGATCCAAATGGCCGGACCCGTCGAACTCCGCGAAGCCATCGAACTCCGCGAACCCGTCGTCTGAGCAAGAAACCCCCAGCGTCTGAGGCCCTTCGCCCATCACCCCGTGCTCGGCCTGAGCTCCGCGGTGCTCTCACCGATGCCGATCCGCCGGCAGAGGCCGGAGTCTGGGGGAAGGCGACGAGCCGATCGGTTTGGAATGCAGGGGTCCGCATGCTTACCATCAGGGCAGTCCGCGGGCCCCGTGTCCGCCGCGTGGCCTCGTTTTCGCAGCCATGCATGAGCTGGGGAGACGAGGGGTCCGTGTCGGAGTCGCATCGTCGTCGCTGGCGACCCACACGAAAACATTGGATCCTGGTCGGGGTCGCGGGTGCAGTTATCCTGGCGGTAGGAGTAGGCGCAGTCGCCTTCGTTGCTAGTAGCGGGCCCACCGTCCCGGCGAATACAACGGTCAACGGCGTCGATATCGGGGGGCTAACGCGAGATGAGGCTGTCGCGAAAGTGCGTGAGCAGGTAGCCAAGCCGGCCGCGCAACCACTCGAGTTCGATAACGACGGCCAGGTGATCATCGTCAAGCCGCGTCAGGCGGGAGTGTGGGTCAACGCGGTGGAAACCGTGGAGCCGCTCGTCACTCGAAACCTGAATCCCTTCTCGCGCTTCTTCGCCAGTGAGGGTGTTGATGTCGAGCCGGTGATCGTCGTCGAAGAGGACAAGCTCAACCGTCAGATGGGAGCGTTCGATCGACTTGTCACCACCCTTGCTGTTGAGTCATCGCTTGCGGTCGAGGGAACAACCGTGGAGTACACCCCGGGGCAGCAGGGACGACGCGTCGACGAAGAAGCGGCCCGCACGGCGATCGTGACGTCGATTTTGGAACCTCGGGAAAAGCAGGACTTACCGGTGATCATCGAAGAGCCGACGGTGACGGTGGCGAACGCGGATGCTGCGAACACGTTCGCCCTCGCGGCTGTATCCGGCCCGGTCAAGGTGGCGGCTGGCTCAGCGGTTGCGGAGATTCCGGCCGAAGTGATCGGTGATGCATTGACCTTCGTAGTTGTGCAGGACGACTACGAACCGGTCCTGGACGGACCGACGCTGTACGAGTCGATCGAAGACGACCTCGAGGGTTCTGAGGTTCCGCGAGATGCCAGCTTCAAGGTCAAGAAGAACGGAGAGTTGAAGATCGTCCCGAGCAGGGCCGGTGGCGGGGTGGAAGACGATGAATTGGCGGCCAGGGTCCTCACGGTTCTCGATCAAGACGTGTCAGACGGAGGAGTGCGCGAAGTTGTCGTGACCGAGGGGCAGCGACAACCGAAATTCACCACCGCTGACGCTCGGGCTTTGGACATTCAAGAAAAGCTGTCGAGTTTCACGCAGGATTTCCGGTACGCGGCGTACCGGGTGACCAACATCGGCCAAGCGGCGGAGTACGTGAACGGCACCGTCTTGATGCCGGGAGACACGTTCTCGATGAATGACACCATCTTGGAAAGGACCGAAGAGAACGGATACACCGAGGGCACCATCATCGGCCCCGGAGGTGTCTTCGAAGAGGCCCTGGGAGGTGGCGTCTCCGCTGCGACGACCGCGGTGTGGACGGCAGCTTTCTTCGCGGGCATGGAACGGGTGAGTACCCGGGCCCACTCGGTGTATATCTCCCGCTACCAGCCGGGCCTGGAAGCAACCGTTGCCTGGGGAATCTTCGATATGCAGTTCCGCAACGACAGTCCGTATCCGGTGGTGATCACAACGGACATGACCAACTCGTCGATGACGGTCGATTTTTGGGGAACGAAGATCTACGACGAGATCGATGCTGAGTTCGGCGAGCGCAACAGCGTCCGAAAACCGAAGACGATCTATCGCAAGAAGAAGGACGGATGCTCCCCGCAATCGGGCATCCCAGGCTTCACCATCGACGTGGATCGAGTCTTCTACCAAAGCGACGAGGAAGTGAAGCGGGAAACGATCCGGTCCTACTACCGCGCTGCACCGAAGGTCGTCTGCGGAAAGAAGCCGAAGAAGAAGAAGGACAAGGACGAGGAGACGACGGACGAGGAGAATCCGCCAGGCGCGCCGGCGGGAGATTCACCTGCAGAGGACGCGCCAGCAGGCAACAATGACGATGCCACCCCGGAGACCGATGACGGGACGTTCGAGAACGTTCCGGCTGAGGAAATCGACGTCGGCTGACGCGCACTAGGCGTCGGTGCGATCAATAACTTGCCCGTCGGGTGTGTCGGTCACGGTGAACCCGCGGGCGGCGAGTTCGTCTCGGAGGCGATCGCTGGTCGCGAAATCACGTTGCGTTCGCGCCTCCTGGCGCTCGGCAGCCAATGCGAGCACGTCGTCGGGTATGGGGTCTGCTTCCGTGGCCTGCCCCACTCGGCGGACGAGATCCAATCCGAGGAGTCGATCCGCCCAGGCGAAGAATTCGAAGCGCGCTCCGTCGGTGAGATCGCTGTCCCGTTCTACGGCTCGTAAGACCTGGAGT
>WLWH01002083.1_pt1 | contig 11775 bp, 12 predicted proteins | sample 6712741 | NCBI WGS metagenome assembly WLWH01 (sample SAMN12718694, study PRJNA515312) | sponge metagenome | isolation source: marine sponge | host: Mycale hentscheli | place: New Zealand: South Island, Marlborough, Capsize Point | collected 2003-05-01 | reverse complement strand
GGATTGCTGTGTTAGGTCCACCGATGCCCATCAACACTTCACTATCTACACCAGTGCATAACTCTGCATGCCACTCCAGCATATGATTTGCTGGTGCTTTACCCATAAATACACAGAAGTCTTTGAAGTCATCTCGTGCTCTTAATACTTCTGGTGATGGTGGCTTAGTTGTAACTTTAGTTGCCGTCATTAATGCTGAACGACGGTAAGCTGAAGCTGCACTTGCTATTGCCATATAGGTAAGTTATCTTTCCCTTAGTCTATCGGCGCTCCGCTGCTCTTTGTGCTTGTCTGTTTTTTGCTTTAGCAATTGCTCTACTTCTTTGTGCCTGTTGTCTAGAGATATCAAATGCTGCACGCATCTCATTTGCATACTTCTCTGCTTCTCTACGACGCACATCTGTAAATGATAAATCGTTTAGATCACCTGAGGGCATCGAAGGTAATCGTTTGGAAAGTGTACCTTCAAGACGTAACGTATCTATTGTTGCGTCTTTAATTACAGGTAACTCTGGAAGCTCACGCATTACTCAACTCACTGTAAATCTTTGCCCATACAGCATTGATTGCATTTTCAATAGGCTCAGCGAACTGTGGGTCATCCTTGAAGATGCCTGTAAGTTCACGCATCACACGGTCAGCACCGGCAAGTACTAATCCACGCTTATCTGTCGTCCGGTTCATCTTGTCCGACGTTTCGATGTGACTCCTGAGTTCCTTCTCCAAGGCAGCAAGACGCGCACAGCCATTGTCCGCTTTGACTTCGCCTGAGGTAATCGCCATTCGAAGCTCTTGTATATCGGAGTGAAGAGCAGCAATTTCACTATTAAGGATTTCACGTCGGTTCAGCTTTTTGTACTTCATCTTCACCCAACGACTTAAGTCATTGAATGAGCCAGGATATTGAAGAATACCGGCATATACCCAAATCTCAATGATACTTGGAGTGACTTCAGCAAATTCTTTGAAGTCTTCACTTTCAGCAGCAGGAAGTGTATCTAGCCATTGGTCTACGTATGTAAGGTAGACCTTTCCGCTTGTTGCTTGCTGTGTAGGCATCAGAAAGACCTCGCCATTGCACGACTGCGTGCTGATTGTCTATTCTCTTTACGACCTTCAATCTGGTCACTAAAGTCAATTGTTGTGCGACCTTCTTGAGCAACATTGCTATCGGTCAAACGTTGCTGCTCTCCGCCTGTGACTAATTTGTTTGTATCAGTCTCACGTTGCTCTTGGCCTTGCTTGCCGATTGTTAGACGATCCTGTTCACCACCAACTGTCAAGCGGTTTGTATCAGTCGTACGCTGCTCCTTACCTGTTGTTGTGATTCTGTTTGTATCTGTAGATCTTTGCTCCTTGCCTGTCTCTTTAATGTTTAGACGATCTTGAGAACCTTGAACGCCAATGTTCTGTCGTGTCTGCTCTCCTTGAGTAACAGTCGTCAATCTATCTTGTGTGCCTTGAGCGCTTATGTTTAGACGGTCTTGCACGCCCTGTGCTCCAATCGTTTTACGGTTATCATCTCCTACAACGCCAACCATTGCCTGGTCTCGTTTGCTCTGGTTTTGAGCGAACTGTTCCTGGAAGTCATACTGCGCACCCATTGATTGCATGCCATAGTTAAACTCCTGTGCCATATTGGCAGATGTATTCCTTTGCTCTAAATCAGCAGCAAGTGTCATGTTTGACTGAGCAATCTGTGACTGCTGCTGTGCCATTCCTTTTGCTAGCTGAGCGTCAAATCCTGACTGCACCATGTTTGCCATGAAGCTATTCTTAATTGCTCTACCTTCCGAATCGTCCTTACCAGGTTGATAGCCATAGAACGTATCCATGACACCTTGGAAGTTGAACATACCCTTATCGATACTCATATCTATTAAACTGGGGTCTGACTGTTATTCATATTCTATCTATTTCTTTCTTCTACAATAGATAGGAGAATACGTATTAGATATATGCGATTTGCATCTCTCTCTAGTAATGGTAGTAACTACGCAGCTGCTGGTAGATCTGTAGCTGATAGTGCAGCCAAAATGCATGCGATACAACGTAAGACAGGTCCTAATTATGCGGATCTATCTAAGGTTGCTATGACGACGAATGCAAAAGAGAAGATTGCTGGAATGCAAGCATCAGCAAAAGTAACGAACGCTGGAATTAATGCATATTCAGATGTAACCAAAATGGGCCAGAAGGTGGCCGTAGTAAATGACAAAATTGACAGATTTAAAAAAACGAAAATGGCAGGCAGTATCGCAGCTATCGGTAAGATTGCAGGAGCTGGGTTCCTTGCAGCTACCGACAATACCAAAGGTAGGGAAAGACCTAAGTCAGGACTTAAAGGATTGCTTGATGAATATAACTCCGACATGGCTGGACTTAAAACAAGGCAGCAAAGTGAGTTTGATGCTCTTGGTCCTTACAAGCCTACAAAGCCCAGCACTGGAGACTCGCCTGGGAAAGTAACGACGGGAACTGCTAGTCCTTCTAATGGTAGTTCCCTTTCTGGCAATCAAAAGATTGTTGCAGACGCTATTGCAAAATATGAATCAGGTGACTGGGGTTATGAAGCTTTTAATCAAGGAGGTGCGGCAGGTGGAACTAAGGTCTTAGGTAAGAGTGGATCCTACAAAGATACTTATGGTTCATCTTTAACAGATATGACACTTGGTGAGATTTATCATAAACAAAATACTAAACAGCGTGGCTTAAGTATGGATGAACATATTTCTTCTGGTGGATTACATGCTGTCGGGCGTTATCAATTTATTGGATCTACACTGCAAGATGAAGCACGACGCATGGGACTCTCACCGGATACTAAGTTTACACCACAAGTGCAAGATAATATTTTCTTGAATCACATTAAAAGAGTTGGTAATATTTCTCCATGGGTTGGACCTTCTAACAACTACAACTCAAGTCAGAAGCAGGAGTTCAATCAAATGATTGCTGGTTTTTAATTAAAGACTAAAGGCTCCACCGAGTGAACCTAAGCCTGACATCAGTTGGGCAATAGCAGCACTACGCTTGTCCATACGACGTGTCTCACGGTCATAGTCCATACGCTTTTCAGATAAATCATTCTGCATCAAAGACATTTGCATTTGCAAGTCATTACTTTGATCAGCAAGCTGTGACTGATGAGTGCGGTCTAAGCGATTCTCACTAGCTGTATGGGCTCGTCTAGCTTCGTCAGCTTTATGTTGAAACTGAAAACGTGCATTTGCATCTTCGCGAGTATACCTGTTCTCATTTATAGCATCAGTTCTTGTTTGATTTGCAACACGTCGGGCTTCAACTTGACCAGGGCTATCAAAATTTGTTTGATTTATTAGTTCCTGATTAGCAATAGTTTCAGCATTCTGAGCTTTCTTAATTCCTGTTCTATTTTGATTTAAAAAATCTTCTGCGGTTTGTCCATTTAAAACTTGCAAGCTTGGATCTAGACTCAATGCTTGCTGAACTCTTCCATCTTTCTTTGTCAGGCCCATCTGGCGTTTGTTGTAAGAATCCATTAAGGAATCTTCGTCAACAAATAACTTTTGTATGGGATTTAATTCAAACTCACCACTGTCTACATCAGGACCTTCACGAACAATGTCCTTTCGCATACCCTTAGGCATTTGACTAAGACTGTACGCACTTGCAGCACCACCAAGTGCTGTTGCTCCCCAACCAACTAGAGGTACGATGAATGGTACTGGCATCTATTTAATCCTTTGGTCTTTTACTATTTTACACAGTTGCTAATGCTTGTTTTGCTTCAAGCAATTCCACCAGTTAATAATTTCAAGCCTGCACCAAAAACACCACCAATTGCTCCCATCATTCCAGAACTCTTAGCTGCAGACGCTTGTGCTTCAGCTGCTTCAATCTGTGCTTTTGCCATCATTGCAGAACCCTTAGTCTGACCATAAGCTTGCATACCTGTACCAAGCACGCTTGCTTCAGCATTCATTGCAGCTGTCTTCTCGTCAGACGCATTCTTCATTGCTTGAGCTGATAGCTGGTCATATCTAGGTGCTTTCTCACGTTGTGCAGCAAAGCTATTTCCTAAGTCCACAACACCAGCTGCTGCAGCATAGTTACCACCACTTGCACCAGACTGCAGTGAAATGGGTGAAAAATCTACGTCGTTACGTGAACCTGCAAAACGCATGGCTATATCTCTATGTTGTCTCTAGTTTATCAAGTTTGTCGTAGTAAGCTTCGTTCTCTGCTTGATTGCGACGACGACGCTCACCTTCAAGAAGATTACCTACAGCCATGCCACCTAGTGCACCAACACTGCCACCAATCATTCCACGTTTTACGGCATCAGGATCAGGCTTGCCGAAATCCTCTCCACCTTTGCGATAACGTTTCCCGCGCCGTACACCAAGTGCACCACCTATGACAGCAGAAGCAAACGGCACTGCTGCTGTTGTAGCTGGCAGTGATCTTCCTAGAAACTGAATTTCGGGACCATGGATGCCGTCATCTGTAGCTTTGATAATGCTTCCAGGTAACGGATTTATTTTACCGTCATCAAATGGATTAATGTCTAATGCTTTGTCATACTTGAATGCTTTATAAGCGTTGTATTCGCCTTTACTTACATCAGGTCTTACTTTCTTGAACTCATCGTAATCAAGCAGCCCGCCGGTTCTACCGAGTATATATTTGGCAGCTACTTCTCCTACCGCATTTGATGTCTTAGACGGATCATCTTGGCTAGGCATGACGGCTTCATACCCTTCAGCTCCACCGAATGGTGTTAGTAATCCAAGCGAGTTGTTAATTGCTACACCAGCAGGGATCCCTAATGCAGTTACTAATCCACTTCGATAGTTACGCTTACCTGCTTTGCCACTTGCATTAAATACACCTGGATTTCTTGTGAGCCTACCTGTTGAGTCTCTTGATGCTAGTCCGATTTTCTCTAATCCTTGAATGTCTTTATACATGACATCCGTTTTCTGAGCTCCATATAGATCTGGATTAACCTTAGCCATTACAGACTCATTAGCTACGTTGGCGGATGCTTGTGCAGCATTCATTAGCCACCACCATCCACGACTTACATCTTGTGTAATATCTGCACCTAATGATCCTACTACTTGACCTATTTGTCCTGCTCTAGTTGGCTTTAGTCCAATGCCCTGTTCAACTCTTGCTGCCATTGCATCTTTGTTTGCAATGCCAGCCATTTCACGCAAGCGATACGATACTGGATGCGTTGCTGCCATATTGACAACACGCAGTGCATCATCATCTAATCCTCTACGATTACGTTCTTCGTAGAACATCTTTGCTCGATCGTCTCTACCTACTCCATAGTCAAGAGCTACACCAGATTTAAACTCATCTAACCAGCTCATTAGCCTAGTCCGTTTTCATACATAAACTGATCTCGTACTCCAGGTACTAGTCCTGCTCCCACTAATGTCTGTCGCCTAATCTGTTCTGCAAACTGTGCCTGTTGATCAGCACTCATTCGTTCATAAGGTGTCATACCAGCACCACCCATGATTTTGTCTTTACCGCGCATTAATGCATCACCTGCTGCCATGCCTGCCATATCACCACCGATAGAGCCAGCGAAGTCAGCTGCCAAACTTGCACCATCTCCAAAGCGACTAGCTGCACGACCCAGTGCTAGTCCGCCGAGACCGCCACCAATTGCTGATGCACTACCTGCAATTAATTTATCTCCAAGATCACCTGGTGTTTGAAGAGCAGCTACTCCACCAAAGATTGCGTCAGGTGCAAGACGAGCTGCAATCTGTCCTTTTGTCATACCACCGAATAAAGCTTGTCCTGCCATACGTGTAGCTGAAGATGCACCAGCTCCACCAATTAATCCCTTAGCTGCTCCTAGTGCTGATGCAAGCTTTGTACCAATACCTAGTTTTGCTAAACCAGCAACAGCTGCTGGGATAAGTGGGATAGCCATTACTTCTGTTCCTCTTGTGGTGCAGGCTGACCACCCGCCATCATCATTCTAGCTTGATTAAACTGCATCCCTTCATTCGACATTCCGAATTGCTGCATCCAACCTGCCGTACGCTGTTGTTCAATTGGGTCATTCATTAATTGAATAGCTCGTGCCCCTACTGGACCTGCCATACGCTTGCCATAACCAGCAGCAGTTGGTTGCTCTGTAGCACCATCGAGGATACCGAAGTTACTCGGTTGTTCCTCTGCTTGGCTCTTCAGACTTACGCCTTGTTGGATATCTTGTGTTGAATAATTCATCAGTACTGTGCCTCCTGTTCACGGGGGTCCTGACGCCCACCAAATACACCATCTAATCCTAGTCCTGCCATAAGTGCTCCACCTGCAACTGCTGCATAACGCTGATTCCTTGGCGCTGCTCTAAAGTTACTTGGAGCACGTTTAATTGAATTCATGATCTTCTGTCTGACGCCTGGTGTACGAGGCCCTTGAGTTGGACCTCTTGAATCAATACCAGGTCCTGTACCTACAGGAGTAGACCAAGAATCTGGTGCTGTCTCATTGTATGTAATACCTCTAAGTGGCTCTTGATTAGTGCTTGATTTTTGTACTTGTGCTGTTTCATTTACAGCGTGTGGCATACTCACTCCAGCTGGATATCTTCCGAGCCCTAATTTACGTAATTCACTACTAGTATCTTGAGCTCTTCTAGCTTCACCAGCTGCTGCAAACTCTTGATCCCTCTTTCGGAACTCAGTAGCAATTGGGTCAGGTTTAGTAGCTGCTTGTCTCTTTACTGATTCACCTTCAATTGCACGACGTTCGACATCATTTGCAATTCCACCCATATTTGCTCCATACTGCTTTACACGTTGATCAGGAGTCATCGCCCGTGCTTTCGCAGATATGAATGCAGGCCGCTTAGGTGATTCACCTGATACGGCTGCTTGGAAGGGCTTGACAGCATCAGAGTTGGCAATGCGTGCATCAACTAAATCTTGCCGCGCTTCGGGCAGCATTACCCTTTCTCCATTCTCAGCTGTTGTATAAATAGAATCTGCAGCTCTGCCTGCAAATACACGTTCAGGGCTTCCATCTAGTTGACGTAGTTGACCTCTCACACCTACTCGATCTTTACCTCTCCCAACTCTTTCGTTGGTAATACGATCCAGTGCTCTTGCCTCATCTCCGCCGTCACGTTGAACTTGACTAGAAATTTCTGGCGACAAGCCAGCAGCATACATTTCTTTTGCCAGACTATTCACAGGACTAGCCATTGCAGCTTCTACTGTTTGTAGAGCGGCAGCCAATCGAGTTTTTTCATCACCGGTGTAGTTAAGTCCGTACAGAACTTCATCAATACCAGGATCACGTACTGCTACCTTCTTACCAGTGGTTTGATCATAGTTCCACATTGTTCTGCCACTAAAAGCAGCATCAACTGTGACTGCTCTCACTGCCTGCTCTAAATCAGCAATATTACGAATACCGTTTGGTAATCCGAAGCCACCCAGACGCTCATTAAGCATCCTTAGCTCATTACCAGGATTTACGTTACGTGCACCGAAACTAGTGCCGCCTTCTTGACCATATGAAGGTAAATTACCTTCTAGCCATGTAGCTGTTTTAGAGAGAGGAGCGTTAGCAGTACTTCCAACGTTAACATTTGAATCTGCAATAAATTGATCATTATTATCTGCATATCCAACTGTTACTCCGTCTGGACCGACCATCTGCGTTGCGTCCGGGAATGCTGCAATATCTTCGTACGGTACAACTTCAAATTCTTCAGCTGCATTACCTCTATTGAATTTTTTAGAAGCAATGTTTAATTCTTTGATTCTTTCGATATCTTCAAGACCTGCACCACCACTTGTAATAGATTCAACTGCTTCACGTGCAACACGAGCTTCTACAATTGCTTTTGAAACAGGATTGACAGATGGGCCTGTAAGACTTTCAATGATTTCCTGTTCACGAGCAACGCGGTCTATATTTCCTCCAGGAGTTCCTGTAACCCTGCTCCTTGACCACTCTGGTACTTTTTTAGTGGGATCTGTTTCACCTCTGTAGTTATCTAAGGTCTGATCTGCAGTCTCAGTATCTAGCTGCCTCCTAGCTCTTCTTTGAATCTCATCTTGAGTTAATCCTTCAGTATCTTGACGTGCAGCTTCTCTTCCTGCTGCTCTATCAGTATCACGCTTCAATTGAGGGTCGGCTTCCATCGCCATTTCCTTCATTAGCATTCCAACCGTCTTATTTGACGAACCTGGCACTAAATCAGTCTCTGCAATCTGTCCGCGAACGACCATATCGGCTAATTGCGTTGCAAGTCCATTTGGACCGCCCATTCCAGCTCCTTGAGGAGCAGATGTGGGTTTTACAAACGGATCTGCCATATCGACCCGCTTATTCTTCGCATATTTCGGTTCTGAAGAGAATTCACCGTTCTCACGCCATAGCCTCTCTTTTCCTCGGCCTCTGTCAACTGTTACGTAGTTGCCACGCTCATTTTGAAACGTTTCTTCAGTAATTGCACGTTGATCTTCTGGTGAATACTCTGGTAGGTCAACTGCACTGCGTTCAATGCCAAAAGCATCAGGATATCGCTCTTGTTCAACAAAACTACCAGTAGATTGAAAGGATCTATCATTATCACGCAGGAAGGACTCTGCTTTACCTTGATTACCTGCTCGCTCCGCTCGTCGCGCCTGAAAATTTGCCGATCTCTCTTTGATTTTGCGTTTCTTAGCTTCTTTATCGGATAAACCTGCATCCACAAGCTCTTCCAATGAATAATCATCGTCAACTACAGGTGCAGCTGCATATGCACCATTAATTATAAGATCTCTAAGTGTATCGGCCACATTAATAACTACAAACCTTCCACTATTGTAGAAAGTTTGAGATACTTACTATTAACTGAAGATCTTGGAATAATCTACCGCTGGCTTCTTACTCGTCGGCTTATATCCACCTTTATTCTCGAAGCTTGGAACACCTACGCCGTTATTAATGTTGAATGCAGTTGTATCTGGAATACTGGTGTCGATTGGTGCACTAATTGTTTCAGAACGCCCGAATGATTGCTTCACTCCAGGCTTCTCAATCGTCATTGGCTCTTGTGCCTCTGCTGGTGTAGATGCATTCTTGTTTTTATCGATATGTGCGGCTAATAGTGACTGAGCACTGGATTTACCGTTGGATATGTCCCGAGCTTGGCTGCGATCAATCCCGATTGCCTGGTCATCGCCGGATTCACCGCTGATGTAGTGCTTATTCTGTGCAAACACGACGCCATTCACCGCTTCTTTAGCCCGAAGTGCTTCCATACTTTTCTCAGTGTCCAGAAATGCGCGATTTGCCGCACGTTCTTGGTCTCCACTGGAGAATTTACTCATATATGACTGCATTCCTGCCGTATCTGCCAGTGCTTCGTCTAGTGATCCGCCTTTTTTACGGCTAGAGCCGCCTTCGATGCGGGCAGCGTTGGGATTAAAGGTGTCATTACCTGTGCGTTCCCGTGATTGTGCGAAAGCTGCGCTTCCGTCGCCGCCGAAATCTGCCAATGAGTTACCTGTATAGTTCTCTGCCCCAGTATCAAAGCTCATTGTTTTAGGAGGCTGAGCACTGAACGGGTTACTTGCCGTAGTAGGCAGCTGATTTGAGCCAAATGGCTGGTATCCAGAAGTGTTAGTTGTAGCAAGCAGGTCATTAAAAGACCTACTCATGTCTGTACCTTTCTGAACGCTGCCGCCACTACCAGGAATTACACGACTGTTGTTTCTATTACCTCCGCCACCACCTGTGCTGTCTGGAACAAACGCGACTGGATAATCATCAGGTCTAGTGACGCCACTGGGATAGCCAGCACCTGGTCTGGATCTCTCTGCGGCATCCATTGAGGCACCTTCAGCTAAGTTAGTAGCAGCAGGCTCATTACTTCCTGGAGTCACTGAACCACGTAGGTCAGCGAACTTTGTCACCTCACCTTCAGGCTGACTAGGCTTAACGGGGTTTGTTGAATACTCTGGATCAGGAGTATTTTTCCTAGGATTATTTGTCGCTCGTGAGCCCCCACCTCTGCCTGACACAAACGTGGATTGAGGCATCGTTTCGCGCATATTAGTTCCAACTGTGGCTCCAACACTGAGTGCGGTAGCTAAGCCACCAGCATTCTTCATCAAACCCATATTGCTTCCAGCTCCTTGACTAGAAGCGTAATTACGCATAGCGTTGCCTCCAGCTTTAGCATCACGAGCTACTTGAGCAGCTGATGAAGTAGGCGCAGGAGCAGAAGGCTTTCCCCCAAATGACTTTATTTTTTGAACCCACTGATTAAGTAGATTCTTTGGGGCATTAGCGGCAGCGTCCGCAGCTACTTGATCTAATACAGCCTGGGGTATCGGAGTACTCATTTTATGTTGCTATTACATTTAACTATTCTACAAACTACAAAACTACGCTAGCTACGCTCCTATCTAACCCTTTCTAAAAAAATGATAGTAGAGGAGACGACCGTGGATTTAAAAAAGAGGTATATAGGAAACTACCGTAGTTAACGTAGTTTTTACCTTTGACTCATAAACCTGCGTATACAAGCAGGGAGAGCAGTCCCAATTTATAAAGTAACACAGCCTCCAAACGTAGTGATTATAAAGAGAATATGTACACTACAAATCTACGCACTGCTTGTCGACAAAAGTTGCCAAAAAACGCCCCATAGAGGGCTAAAAATGCTACAAAATTTTAGACGGGTTTAATACCCTCTGTACCTCGATTGGCGGTCAAACAAAAAAAATAAGTAGTAGTTAACAGTTGTTAATTACTTATGTTTACATTTGTTTGTCGCAAGTATCGAGCTGAAGTGTATTTAACAATCGTTGTTCACTTTCGTTTCACTCAAGTTCACGTTTGTTCTTTGTTCACACGAATTCACATCAGTTACATTTACTGATACGAATCCGTATCGTCTGTCACGTGTGTTCATAATTCGTGTTTACTTCTGTACTCACACTTGTCTCACTCCTATTAACTCACGTTCAACACACCTGTCTGAACTGTTGTTATACATATGTGACTGTGTGTCTCCCTGGGTATTTATTAACCTACCACCCTTCCGTAACTACCTTGTGACACAGTGTGTCACTGTAATACTCTATGTAATTTATCTTTCTTATTCACATGTTCCATGTAACTGTATTCAACAACTCTGACTCCACCGAGCAGGAGTTCACATTCGATAATGAATGTGTCTCTAACTCCTTTGTTCGCGGTCTACAGACTATGGAGTCCTTGATGATTACTTATCATCAATCTGTTGTCCTACCTTCAGGTCGTACTTTCTACACAGAACTATCCCTGAATTAACTACCTCTCCTCCCTAACGGGAGGATTAATCATTTATACAATTATTCATTACTTATGACTATTACTCATACTCGAACTGAATACTATAACGAGATTGATCCTTACATCTATCCAGATGATTCTCGATTGATTCTCATCGACTCCGATTTCAATGACGATCCTTTTTACTTCGATCCTATTGATAACACGATCGGACAATTCGATCACACTCGATATCGATGGAACATCTTTCTCTACGGAATGGAATTACCTCCTATTCAGGGACCTAAGATTCTTATTGAAGAATCTAACGAAATTCCTTTCTGATTACTCTTCCTCCCTAACGGGAGGATTAATCATTTATACAATTACTTATTACTTATGACTGATCCTTACTTTAATCCAGATCTTATCTGGGATCTCTACACATCTGAAGAGATTGATGAGATTTTACCTCAACCTTTACAGGGACCTCATCTTCCT